>Ga0335083_10002296_pt1 | contig 25346 bp, 20 predicted proteins | sample Lox_Sample_42_FD_206716 | JGI IMG/M metagenome (GOLD analysis project Ga0335083, IMG submission 206716) | Soil microbial communities from Loxahatchee National Wildlife Refuge, Florida, United States - Lox_Sample_4.2 | ecosystem: Environmental > Terrestrial > Soil > Wetlands | place: USA...
AAACCGGCTTGGAAACGTAGTCGTTCATACCCGCCTCCAGGCAATTTTCCTTGTCGCCATTCATGGCGTGGGCCGTCATCGCGACGATGGGCAGGTTTTTCCAGCGGGGATCTTTGCGGATCAGGCGAGTGGTTTCCAGCCCATCCATGACAGGCATCTGCACGTCCATCAGGATCAAGTCAAAGCCGCCGTCCCGTTCCAGCTTCGCCAGTGCGTCCCGGCCGTCGCTGGCCAAATCAATCGAATAACCGTGCTTGCCGAGTACACCAGTGACAACCTTCCGATTCACTGGGTTGTCTTCCACCACCAGGATGCGCGCCATTCCGCGCGCTTGCTTGGCCCCCCGGATGGCCGAATCCGCCGGATTAAGATCCTTGCGTCCCTCGGCTGAATCATACTGGAGTGTCGCGACGAAAATGCTGCCGCGGCCGAGTTCGCTCTCCACGCGCAGCTCACCGTTGTGCAATTCCACCAGCTTCTTGGTGATGGCCAGCCCCAGGCCAGTGCCGCCAAATTTGCGGCTAACGCTCCCGTCGGCTTGATTGAACTTGTCGAAAATAGCCAGCAACTTGTCGGCCGGAATTCCGGTCCCGGTGTCTTGCACCGTCACTTCCAGCATGCACGGTTCTGGCTGATTAGATGGATGCGCGATCCGTACCGCTACCTGTCCGTCCTCGGTAAACTTCACCGCGTTCCCGATCAAGTTCCACAAAACCTGCCGCATTCGCAGAGGATCGCCAACGATGTGCTCGGGTACTTCTCCGGAAACATCAAAACGAAGCTCCACCCGGTTTTCGGCCGCCTTGGGCTGATGCGACTTGATGCACTCCGCCAGCACCGTACGCACCTCGAACGGAACCTTTTCCAGAGTCATCTTTCCAGCTTCGATCTTGGATAAATCCAGGATGTCATTGAGCAGCGTGAGCAGCGAATACGCGCAGCCGTGCGCGGTTTCAAGCTGTTCCCGCACCTCGCCGGAGAGTTCCTCTTCCAGCGTCATGTCCAGCATCCCGATCACGCCGCTCATAGGGGTCCGCAAATCATGCGATACGTGAGCCAGGAAGTCGCTCTTGGCCTCGTTGGCCTTCTGTGCGGCGAGCACTGCCTTTTCCAGCTGCTCGGTGCGCTCCTTGATTCTCTTTTCCAGCAGTTCCTGATAGTCGTTGATCTGCCTTTGCGAGGAGGCCAACGCCTCAATCATGCGATTGAAACTCTCGCCCAGGTACTGGATCTCGTCACCGGTTTGGCTCACCTCGATGGGCTCCAGCCGGCTGTTTTCCACCGAAACGATGCCGCTGTGCAAGCGTGCCAGAGGCCGGGCCAAAAGGCGCGTGGCGAACCGGGAAATGGCCGCCGAGACCAGCAGCACAACCACCACCAGCAACATGCCTTTGGTGGCATCGAAGGAGTCCCGGCGTAGATCATACGCCAGCATCGTGGCTACCACCCAAAAGGCCAGCGTGGCCGAGAAGAACGAGAACTTGGATGCCAGCGAATGTAAACCCGCCGGTGGTGCTTTGGTCACGGGTTTGCCTTTCGAGGGCTCTGGCATACTAATCCCATCGGACTTTCAACCCACCTCTGCATAAGTCGGATGCCCTAGCAAGGCGGGCGCAACCCGAGCCAGTCGTACAGCCAAGACAGTACGCGGATTCCTTGGATCACCGGATGCTATTCTTGAACGAAATGGATCGCCTGCGGACCACTCTGTGTGGCGTCGATCTTCAGAACCCGGTCCTGGCTGCGTCCGGAACTTTCGGATACGGCCTGGAATTTCTGGACGTTGTGGATCTGAACGCCATCGGGGGCGTGGTCGTAAAGGGCCTCTCCCGCGAGCCGATCCCGGGCAACCCGCCGCCGCGCTTGTACGAAACCGAGGGCGGCATGATCAATTCAGTCGGTCTGCAGAACATCGGCGTGCGCGCGTTCGTCAGCGAAAAATTGCCCGCGCTGCGAGGCTTGAAGACCGCGATTTTCGCTAACGTGTTTGGAAACTCGCCGGCCGACTATGCGGAAGTGATTCGCGTGCTCGAGGACGCCCAGGGCGTGGCCGGCTACGAACTAAACGTGTCCTGCCCCAACACCAAGCACGGCGGGATTTATTTCTCCAGCGACCCCTCGCTGCTCAGCGAGCTGGTGAAGCTCGTGCGTCCCATCGCGCGGCGGCCGCTGATCGTCAAGCTATCGCCCAACGTCAGCCGCATTGAGCCGCTGGCGCAGGCCGCCGAACAATCCGGTGCCGACGCCATCAGCCTGGTGAACACGTTCGTCTCCCTGGCCATCGATGCGCACACCCGCCGTCCCCGCGTCGGCGCGGGCTTCGGAGGCTTGTCGGGACCGGCTATCAAGCCCATCGCCCTGCGGCTGGTATACGAGGCCTGCCAGGCAGTCCGGATTCCCGTTATCGGCCTGGGCGGCATCCGCAGCGGTGAGGACGCGGCCGAATTTCTGGTGGCCGGCGCCTCCGCCGTCCAAGTGGGCACTGTGAATTTTTGGGACCCCGGCGCCCCAGCCCGTATCGCGCGCGAGCTGGATCGATACTTGGAACAAGAAAAACTCGATCAGGTAAAACAACTGGTGGGAACTTTAAAATTATGAGACTGACATTTTCAACCGAAGCCGCGCCCAAGGCCATCGGCCCGTATTCGCAAGTGGTGGTCCATGGCGGTATCGCCTATCTCAGCGGGCAAATTCCGCTCGACCCGGGCACCAATCAGATTGTCGATGGAGACATCAGCGCCCAGACCGAGCGCGTGCTTCAAAACCTCAAAGGCGTGCTGGAAGCCTGCGGCGCGTCGCTTGGATCGGTGCTGAAAACCACGGTGTTTCTGCGTGACATGGCCGATTTCCCCAAGATGAATGAGGTCTACGGGCGATACTTTTCTTCGCAGCCGCCCGCCCGCTCCACAGTACAAGCCGCGCGATTGCCGCGCGACGTAAGCGTCGAGATCGATTGCATCGCCGCTGTCTTATAGACTAGTGCGCCGAATACTGCGGCTGTGGCGGATTCAGTTTGACTTCGAGCGTCTTCTCTTGTTCAGCCACGTCGAAGTTCTGCCCGAAGGTTTGATAATCCTTGGCGATGACTTGAATCAGGATGGTCCCTTGCGGGATGGGTGGAATCTTGGCGATCCCCTCTTCGTTAGTGTGCAGCTCATACTCGGTTCGAATCTTCTTGCCGAATTTCACCTTGGAGCGCCCCTGCACGAACTTCACCACCACGCTGGCATGGTCGATCGGCTTGCCGGAATCAGTGGTGACGTGGATGGTGAGCGTGGTCATATCCGCTCCAGCCAGCGGCAGCACCAACGTCAAGGTCAGGAATAAAATCAATCCCCGCATAGTCCTATAATACCTGCCGAACCGGGCCGGGCTCATGCTTTGGTCCGGGATTTTTCTGCGTACTCGCGCGCCTCCTCCAGCATACTCGCGATGCGCCTTGCACGCCCCTCGGGCGTCCGGTAATAGAAGATGCTGAACAAGTGCCTGCGCCGCTTTGCCGCCGACATGCGTTTCCAGCCCTCTTCGGCGCGGGCGTCGCGTGCGAAGGCCACCCGCAAGACCGGAGGAAGCTCGCATTCGGCTTCCATGGTGGCGAGCATTCGCTCCACGATCTGCTCTGTGCGTCGCACCCGCGCGGCGGCGCTGCTTACATCGGCGACCCATTTGGCGATCTCGCGGCGCCAGGAAGGATTCAGATGTTGATACCAGCGCTCGAGGGCGGGGTCTTCGGCGAGCGCGCTTTTCAACTCCGCCGGTATCGACACTTCGCGCCGCTCGAGATCCGGCTCCAGACAAAAGCGCGCCGTCATGCCCAGGCCGGTCCTGCCGCCTCTCTGCATTTGCTTGTTCACCAGCAGCACGTGATGGCCATCGCCGGTTGGAAACAGCGAAGTGAGGAACGTGAAACCGTTTATATCGCCATGCACTCTCAGTTGCCCGCGCTTTCCCCAGATCTTGGCAACGTCGAATGGAATGCGGACGATCACCCAGTTCAGCGCCCCGCCGCCGCGCTCGAGCGTGGCTTCGAACGATTTTCGAGAAGCCTTGGGCATGACTTTCTATGCTACGTCAGGCAATAGGAATTTCTTCGCTACGCCGGCTGAGCCAGTGACCGCTTCGGCCGCCAGGTAGCCGCTGCGAACCGCGCCTTCCATGGTCGGCGGCCAACCCGACCGCGTCCAGTCGCCGGCCAGAAACAGATTGGAGAATTTGGTCGGGCTAGTGGGCCGCAGCGCCTCAATGCCTGGCCGCGGCGAAAACGTAGCGCGCACTTCCTTCACTACGTGCGCCTTCTCCAGCTTCGCTTCCCGAACGCGCGGCAGAAATTCAGCCAGCTCGCGAACCGCCACATCAATCACCTCGTTCCGGCTCATCTCCAGAAGCGAACGCGAAGCGCTGACTACTACCTGCAAGTATCGCCCGCCGGAGTTGTTAAAAACCCACTGCACAGTACGGTCAAGCAGCGTCGCATGCGCCAATTGCGTCACGCTGCGATCGAACCACAAATGAATCCCAGTGATCGGAGAATGTTCGAAGCCATCCAGCGGCAAATTCAGCTCCGGAAGTACGGCCGGCACGCGTTCGAATGGCAGCGCCGTGACATAATAATCAGCCGCGCGCTCTTCGCCCTGCGAAACGACCGCACGCACCGAGTTGTTCTCAATGATCACCCGCTCCACCGGGGCCCGCGGATGCAGACGCACGTTTCCAATGCGTTTCCACGCCTCCGCACCATACAACTCGCCGAGCGGCACCGCCGGCACGCCCATTTCATAGGAATTGGAACGCGCCAAAAATCCCAGCCAGAACACCTGAAAACCGTGGATCGCCGCCATGCGATCCAGATCTTCGTTGATGGCGCTCACCAGCACCTGGCTCCAGAAGCGCCGGATGGCGCACTCGGTCTGGCGTTTTTCCCGCAGCCAATCCAGCATCGTGATTCGTTCCAGGTCGCCGCGCCGCCCATGCTCGCGCCGGATGGCCAGCAGGGCACGTGCAATGGCAATCTTATCGCCGGCATCCAGGAAATGCAGCTTCCAGAAACTCCCCGTGAAATGCAGCGGCGCGGGCAATCGGCCGGCGCCCAGAGTCGAAACCCGCCCGCCCGGCTCGATGAAGTAAAACTGCTTGTAGAACTTGATACGATCGGCAACGCCCAGGCGCCGGTAGAAATCCATCAGGTTCACGCAGCATCGCAACAGCACATGCTGGCAATTGTCGATCACTTCCCCGTCGCCCGTTTCGCCGGGAAGAGTGTAGGAAGTAGCCCGTCCGCCCAGAAAGCCTCGGGCCTCGAAGAGGTCCACTTGGAATCCGGCTCCTCCCAGCGCCGCCGCCGCTGCGAGTCCGGCCAGACCGCCGCCAATCACGATGGCTGTGGGCATCGAAAGAGAATGGAGCTGCGAGCGAAAGGATTAGACTACCGGCACGCGGGCTTGATGGCCCCCGCCTCCGTCGCTGTTGATTAGCAGCATGACAGCGATGGCCAGCACCACCACGATAAAGATAATGTCGGATAAATCAAATTGCATCGGTCCTCATTAGTCTGCCCGATTGACCTCAATATTGACAAGCCCTACGACACCTAGTACGAGCTGGGTAATCCACCCTGGCGCCCACGCCAGATGCCTTATTAATCTGTCGGTTCGTCCTAAGATAGCACAGCGCCCGCGCTTGCAGATGCTTACAAATTCACGGCCGCGTGACGCATTTTTTCGGCGTGCGCCACGACGTTTTCCATCAAGCGCAGGCCACAATTGCCTTCCAGAGTCAGCATCGATTCGGGATGGAACTGCACGCCTTCGATGGGCAGCTCGCGGTGGCGCACACCCATGATCACGCCGTCGTCCGATTCAGCCGTGACCTCCAGGCAAGCCGGAAAAGTCTCACGGCGCGCGAAGAGCGAATGGTAGCGGCCCACTTGGAACCGTTCCGGCAAGCCTTCAAAAGCGCCTTTGTTGTGGTGCATCACGACGGAGGGCTTGCCGTGCATGGGGTAATCCAGAACACCCAACTCCCCGCCGAAAGCTTCCACGATTCCTTGCAATCCCAGGCACACGCCGAACACGGGAATGCCGGCCTGGGCCGCGAATTTCACCAGCTCCGGTACGCCGAAATCCTCGGGCCGCTTGGGGCCGGGCGAAATAAGAACCAGATCCGGATTGATCTTCTGAATCAGTTCCGGTGGGATTCCGGCCCGGTAGGTCACCACCTCCGCGCCAGTCTGCCGGGCGTAGTTCGACAAGGTGTGGATGAAGCAATCGTCGTTGTCGATCAGCAGCAGCTTGACGCGTTGGCCAGTTTTCGCCGGTGCGGGCGCTGGAGCACTCGGCGCTGCCTGAGGCCGCAGGGCGCGGAAAAAGCCCGTGGCCTTCATGCGCGTTTCCTGTTCTTCTAGCGCCGGTACGGAATCGTACAGCAGCGTCGCCCCCGCTCCGTAGCGCGCGATGCCATCGCGCAAGTGGACCGTCCGGATCAGGATGCCGGTATTGATATCGCCGTTCATCGAAAGCATCCCAACAGCCCCGCCATACCAGCCGCGCGCGTCTTTTTCCAGGTTTTCGATGGCCTGCGCGGCGGCCTTTTTCGGCGCGCCGATGATCGTCACAGCCCACATGTGCGTCAGGAACGCATCCAGCGAATCGAACCCAGCTTGCAGAATGCCTTCCACATGATCCACGGTGTGGAACACGCCTGCGTAGGACTCGATCAGCCGCCGGCCGATCACTTTCACCGAGCCAGGCACCGAGACGCGCGACTTGTCGTTGCGATCCACATCGGTGCACATGGTCAGTTCCGATTCTTCTTTGGTCGAGTTGAGCAATTCGCGGATGGCTTCAGCGTCGCGCAGCGGCTCGCCGGTGCGCCGCGCGGTACCGGCGATGGGGCAGGTCTCGACGCGATTTCCTTCCACGCGCACGAACATCTCCGGCGAAGCGCCGATCAGTTGCTCTTCGCCGAGCTGCAGGAAGAATTCATAAGGGCTCGGACTGGCATGCTGGATGCGCTCGAACAGTTCCGAGGGGCTGTCGGAAAAGTTGGCCTGGAAAGTCTGCCGCAGCACCACCTCGTAGTATTCGCCCTGCCGCATCCCCTCCCGCACTGTCTCCACCTTGGCCATGTATTCCTCAGGCGTGTGGTCCGCGCGAATCTCGTCCGGTGCACGCTTGGTTGGCTTGCGGATCGCTGCGCCGGTCCGTGCCAGACCTTCGGTGGACACACCGTCGCGCGCGAAATCATAGCGGAAGCGCTCGATCTGTTCCTTCTTGCGATCCATGTAGTAAATGTCGTCGCACAGGAACAGCTGCAGGTCCTTGGTGCCTTGCCGGGGCAGCTTGAGTTCGATGGGATCGAATTGGAACAGCAGATCGTAGCCGAACGCGCCCACCAAGGCCAGCCGTGTATCGTTCGGATTCGAAAACTCCTGTGTCAGTGTCCGCAGAATGCTGAACGCAGACGGTTGCTTGCTGCGCTCTTCCTCCGGGAAAAGTGCGGGCAGCGGTTTCAATTTCCCGTGCAGCCGGCCGTCCGGGCGTCCCTCAAATTGCTCCCAATGTGGATGATTTTCGAGAACGCTCTGGAGCAGACGGTTGATCGCTTCCCCGCGTTGGTTGAGCGGCCGGAAATCGACCTCGCGCCCAGCTGCAACGATCTCGACCGGTGGACAAATGGACGCAACGTCCCAGCGCGAATAACGCTCCGGATATTCGTAGCCGGAAGAAAGATAGATGCCGCGATAGCGGTCCAGCTTGTGCAGCAGTTGCTTCAGCCCCTTCTTATACGGCATCGCCGAAGTGGTGCGAGTAACGGTGATTCCGCTGCGCGTCGTGTAATTCAGCTTGGACATAGAGCCGGGCGGGGAAGGTCTGAGTTCTCAGCATAGCACCACCTGAGAGTGAATGCGCCAAACTAATTTTTGTCCCCAACCAGACCGTTAGCGCTTCGTCTAACGCTAATATGTAGAAGCCGGAGGTATCCATGAGTCCCGCGAAATCCGATCTCCCGCAAGGCACTCTCGATCTGCTGATCCTGAAAATCGCCGCGCTTGGTCCGGTGCATGGCTACGGCATCGCGCAACGCCTGCAACAGATCTCGCGCGACGTGGTCCAGGTTCCGCAAGGCTCGCTCTACCCGGCGCTGCACCGCTTGGAAAATCGAGGACTGCTGGCCGCGGATTGGAAAGAAACCGAGACTGGACGCGAAGCGAAGTTCTACCGCCTGACGCGCAAAGGACGAGCGCAACTCGAAACCGAAACCGCAAGCTGGCGGCGGCTGAGCGAGGCCATCGGCCTGATCCTGCGCATCGGTGAAGGAGGCGCGCAATGAGCTGGTGGCAACGTCTGATGCGGCGAAAGCAAATGGAAGAACAACTCGACCGGGAATTGCGCTTCCATCTGGACCAGCACGCCGCGGACCTGGCTGCGCGCGGGCTGAGTGCGGATCAGGCGCGTCGACAGGCCCGGCTCGCCTTGGGTGGCGAGGAGCAAGTGAAGGAGCTATGCCGCGACGCGCGCGGCACGCGCTGGCTGGAGGATCTCTGGCAAGACACGCGCTACGCCTTGCGTACGCTCCGTCAACGCCCCAGCTTTGCCGCGGTTGCCATCCTGACCCTGGCGCTCGGCATCGGCGCAACCACCGTGATGTTCACCGTAATCAACAGCGTGCTCCTCAAACCGCTCGCCTATCCGCATTCCGAACGGCTGGTCGCACTTCACGTTCAGACCGAGAAGTTAGGAGATACATGGGGATTCTCATATCCGGACTTTCTCGACTGCCGGCGTGACAACCGCACGCTGGCGCTTCTGGGGGCCTGGACCTACGGTGGAGGCACCGTGAGCCAGCCCGGCGAACCCGAATACGTCGATGGGCGCGACATCTCGAGCGAGCTATTTTCCGTACTGGAAGTTCCTTTGCTGAAGGGACGCGCGTTCCTGCCGCAAGAAGACCAGCCCGCTGGCAGGCGGGTAATCATCATCAGCTACGGTTTCTGGCAGCGCCGCTTCGGCGGAAATCCCGAAGCGATCGGCACGTCGCTGGTTTTCGAAGGCAAGTCGTACACCATCGTCGGCATCGCGCCGGCCGGATTCCAGCTGGAAGGCGAGGTGGATGTCCTCACCCCGCTCGGACAAAACACCGAAGTGCGGACCGAGAATCGCGCCGCGCGCTTTATCCATCTGCTCGGCCGGCTGCGTCCCAATGTCACCCTCACCGAGGCTCAGGCCGAATTCGCAGTGCTCAGTTCTCGTTTAGCAAAGCAATATCCGCGGTCCAATGCAAATCTTGGCATGACGGCACGTCCACTCCGCCAGGAACTTGTCGGCGATGTACGTCCTACGCTATGGATGCTGCTTGGCTCAGTGGGAATACTGTTGCTGATCGCCTGCGTGAACGTCGCCAGTTTGTTGCTGGCCCGCGCGGTTTCACGCCAACGCGAGCTTGCTATGCGGGTGGCGCTCGGCGCGGGCCGCGCGCGTTTGGTGCGGCAATGTCTTACAGAAAGCGCAGTGCTGGGGCTCTCTGGAGGCGTACTCGGCCTCGTGCTGGCGGTGTTGGCTACACACCGTTTCGTGGCACTGTGGCCGGGCAGTCTGCCTCGAGCGGACGAGGTCCGGTTGGATTGGCGTGTGCTTGTTTTCGCCCTGGCCGTTTCGCTGGCCACCGGCCTGCTGTTCGGACTGGCGCCCGCCTTGCGCGCTCCTCATCGCGAACTGGAGCATGCTCTACGCGCCGCTGCTCGGACCGTTAGCGGAGGTTCGCGCCGGCTTCATAGCGCTTTCATCATTTCCGAGATTGCTCTGGCCGTGGTGCTGTTGGTTTCCGCCGGACTGCTGGGGCGCTCCCTGCTGCGCCTCTCGTCCCTCGACCCGGGTCTCAATGTGGGCAACGTCCTGACGGCTCACGTGGCCCTTTCGCCCAGCGCGCTCGCCACTCCTACTCAGGCTCGCGCCGCCTGGCAAAATTTCCTGGAGCGCGCGCGCCGAGTGCCGGGCGTACACTCGGTAGCGCTGGCTGACATCATTCCAATGCGAACAGGCGAAAATGTACTGGGTTATTCGACTACGGTCGTTCCGCCCCCGGCCAACCAAGCGTCGCTGGCGCTCGCCTCAACCGTCACGCCCGACTATCTGCGTGTGATGGGCATTAAGCTCCTCCATGGCCGTTTCTTTACCAACGAGGATCGCTTGGGCGGCCCCGCGGTTGTGGTGATTGACGAGAATCTGGCACGCCATGCCTTTGGACGAACCGACGTTGTCGGCAAGCAGCTTTGGAGCCGTGCCTTGGGCCCGGCGCCGTTTCGGGTGATCGGCGTGGTGGGCCATGTCCGGCACTGGGGGCTCGCCGACGACGAACAGTCCCGCGTCCAGGATCAACTCTACTACCCGTTCGCTCAGGTTCCCGACCATTTGCTGAGCTTGTTTTCATCCTTCATGTCGGTCGCGGTCCGGACCGATGTTGCCCCGTTGAGCGTGGTAGAGCCGCTTCGCCGCGAAGAGCGCGGAGTCGCCGGCGATCAGACGCTGTACGAAGTCCGGACCATGCAGCAATTGGTAAGCGCCTCGCTCGCCCGGCAACGCTTCCTTCTGCTTCTGTTCGGTGTGTTCGCCGGCTTGGCTCTCGCGCTTGCATGCATCGGCATTTATGGCGTGCTGTCGTACCTCACCAGCCAGCGCGTACCCGAGATGGGCGTGCGAATGGCGCTGGGCGCGAATGCCGCCGAAGTTCTGCGGCTGGTGTTGCGGCAGAGCCTGGCTATGATTTTCGCCGGCATCTGCGCGGGTGCTCTGGGCGCTTTTGCGGCCTCGCGTATCATGCTGTGGCTGGTGCCGGGAATTCGTCCTCTCGAGCCGGCCACACTCCTGGTTATGACATCGGTGCTGTTGATCGCCGCATTATCCGCGAGTTTTCTTCCCGCGCGCCGCGCCAGCCGGGTAGACCCGATGAACGTGCTGCGACAGGAATAGTCGCCACGAAACGTTCAGAATGACAGCGTCAGTTCCGCTTCCACCTGGTTGCGCTGCGTGTGCGTGGTCGAATCGTCGAACGTAGGCGTCAGCCAGCGAATGTATCGAACCTCGGGAATGACGCGAATACCGAATGGATCGATGAACTGCGCCCCCACCCCTGCCACCACACCCCGCGCCTGGTGATGCGTGGGCTGAGCGGTGCCGAAGGTGCAGCAGGTAGCATTGCCGGAGGCGTCGATTGCCGACAACGAACTCTTGAAGTTCTCAACATCGCGCCATGCGCCGCCTCCTTCGACAAACCAGCGTCCACCCCGCTCATGCCGCCCCTTGCCATACCAACGCAGCGTGATCGGCACATCCACCACGCGAGCCCTCGCGTCCACGCGCGTGCTGGTGGTTGTGGTTGTCGTTTGGGGGACGGCGTTGATGAACGTGGTCACCGTTGTAGTCTGCGTATTGGACTCGATGTAGCCCAAGCGCCGCAAGAAACCGCCCACTGCCACCGCGAAATGCTCGGTAATCGCCGCTTGAGCCGTCAAGCCGTAGCCGATTCTCGATGAAGCACCGCTGCTGCTGAGGTCCGTCTCCACCGTAGTTGCCGCGTTCACGTTGGTTGTCGTGCTACTGCTGCTGCCTTTCACCGGACTCAGTCCCAGCACCGAGAGCGTCGCGCCAATCGCAAGACGCCGGACGTAAACACGCTGGCCTTGGTCGGTGCTCGACGAAGTGCCGGTGCTTTGAGAGGAACTACTGGTACTTTGAGAAGATCCGCCGGTGCTTTGCGGAGAACCGCCCGTGCTTTGGGGATCGCCGCCGGTGCTTTGAGCGGCCAGCAGCGCCGCGGTACACACATACGCGGCAAAAAGACAAAGTCTTGGTTGCATGTCAGATGATCTCAGTAGACGGCTGGTACCCCGTTGGTGGTTGCAAAGGATTAAGGATAGCGCGCGGCCCCCGCTAATGGCAAAAACCACAGCTTGGCGTGCGGAAAATTAGCGCTGCCGGCACATCTCCCATCAAGCGCCGTTGAATCTCACCGAACTGGCGCGTGTAATAGAAGCGTTCTTCCTGAGCTCCGCCAGCACCGCATCCGGGACAGGCTGATCGGTCTGAACCACCGCCACCGCCTCCGCGCCGGCCTTCTTACGTCCCAACGAAAACGTCGCGATATTGATCTTGTTCTTGCCCAGAACATCGCCGATATAGCCGATGACTCCTGGAACGTCGTCGTTCTCGAGAAACGTGAGGTTGCCCTCCAGCGGCGCTTCGCATTGGATGCCTTCCACCTGGACCAGGCGCGGCCGGTCCAGCAGCACCGCCCCTTCCACCACCGTCTTGCCGGCATCGGTTTCAAGCTCCAGCTGGATGGTATCGGTGTGCGCGGCGCGCTGGTCGTGCCGCTCGGCCACCGTGAGCCCTCGGTCTGCGGCAATCTGCATGGCGTTTACGGAATTTGCCTTGCGCGCCAGCGACCGCTGCAAAATCCCGGCCAGGCCTGCGTTGCGCAGCAGATGCGTGTTGAATTCCGCCAGCTTTCCGAAGTAGACGAAGCGTGCAGTTTGCGGATTGCCTCGCGCGATGTACGACGCGAAATTTCCCAGCCGCTCGGCCAGCCGGCTGTACGGCGCCAGCGTTCTGTGCTGCTCGGGCGTGAGCGCCGGCAGGTTTACGGCATTGAGCGCGACGCCGGTCTGAAGATAGTCGATGATCTGCTCGGCCAGACGCACGCCCACCGCTTCCTGCGCCTCTTCGGTCGATCCGCCAATGTGCGGCGTCGCGATGAGCGTCTCCATTTTCAGCAGCGGATCGCCGGCTGGGGGCGGCTCGTGCTCGAAAACATCCAGCGCCGCGCCCGCCACTTTCCCGGATGCCAGCGCTTCCCGTAAAGCGTCCTGGTCGATCAGCTCGCCGCGCGCGCAGTTCAGGATCCGCACGCCCGGTTTCATTTTGGCGAAGGCCTCGCGCGACAGCATATGGTTCGATTCCGGCGTCAGAGCGGTGTGCAGCGTGATGTAGTCGCTTTGCGAGTACAGCGTGGCAAGATCCACCAGATCCACCCCGACGCTCTTGGCGGTCTGCGAATTGACATACGGATCGTTGGCGATGACCCGCATCTCGAACGCAGCGGCGCGCTTCACCACTTCGCGGCCCACGCTGCCTAGACCGACGATGCCCAACGTCTTGCGGCGCAGTTCCGTGCCCATGAACTTGCGCTTCTCCCACTTGCCGGACTTGGTGGAAGCGCTGGCCGCCGGAATGGAGCGAGCCATGGAAAGCATGAGCGCAATAGTGTGCTCGGCCACCGACACCGCGTTGCCGCCGGGAGTGTTCATCACCAATACACCGGCCAAGGTCGCGGCGGGCAGATCCACGTTATCCACCCCCACACCCGCTCGTCCGATCACGCGCAGCTTGGGCGCTCGTGCCAGCACCGCGGCATCCACCACCAGTCCGCTGCGTACGATCAATGCGTCGGCATCGGCCAGATGCTCGCTGAACTCCTTGGGATTCGAAGCGATCACTTCCCATCCTGGCTGCGCGCGAAGCAGGTTTACTCCACCCGCAGCCATGGGCTCGGCTATCAGGATTCGCATGGTCTTGGGATCAGGCGCCGACGGTTTCTTTCGCCAAGGCGGCCTCGGCGTAGGCGTTCTGGACCGCAGCCACGCCGGTTCCGAATTTCACCGGCACGCCGTTGGCCGCCAGGATGATCTCCAGCTCCGCGATGACCGCGAAAAGATCGGCGAAGTCGAAATAACCGAGATGCGCGATACGGAAGATCTGCCCCTTCATGGAGCCCTGGCCGTTGGCGATGACGCTGCCGAAGCGGCTGCGATATTCCTTGACGATGACGCTGGAATCCATGCCCTTGGGCGGCTTGATGGCGGTTACGGCCGCGCAGGGCGACCCCGGTGAGAACAGTTCCAGATCCAGCGCTTTGGCAGCCGAGCGAGTCGCGGCGGCCAGCTGCTGCGCGTTGGCAACCAGCTTGTCCATGCCGAGCGACTTCACGTATTTCAACGCCTCGGCCAGCGCCAGCACGAGCGAGGTGTTCGGAGTCCAACTGGATTCGCCGCCGGCTGCATTCTTTTTTTCTTTTTTCAGATTGAAGTAGTAACGCGGCAGCTTGGACGTCTCGGCGAACGCCCAGGCCTTGGGGCTGATCGACATAAACGCGAGTCCGGGCGGGATCATGAAGGCCTTTTGCGAGCCTCCGATGACCACGTCGAGTCCCCAGCCGTCGATATCGAGCGGCATGGTCCCCAGACCCGTGATGGCATCGACCACGAAAATCGCGCCGGTTTTCTGAATCGCTTGCCCCATGGCGCGAACGTCGTGAGCGGCGCCAGTGGACGTTTCTGAGGCCTGCACGAACACGCCCCGCACGTTGGGATTCGCCTGGAGCGTTTCGGTCACGCGTTGCGCGCTCACCGATTGGCCATATTCCTCGCTGAGCACGATGGCGTCCAGTCCGAACGCCTTGGCGATCTCGGCCCAGCGCTCGCCGAATTTTCCCGCCGAGCAAACGATGACGCGATCGCCGGGCGAGAACAGATTCGAAACCGAGGCTTCCATCGCGCCCGTGCCGGAAGCCACCAGCGCCAGAACGTCGTTGGAAGTGCCCATGACTTCCTTGAGGTCCGCCAGAACCGAGCGGTACACGTTGCGGAAGTCATCGGTGCGGTGATGAATATCGGATCCCATCATGGCGTGCAGCGCCTTGGGCAGCAGCGGAGTGGGACCGGGAGTCAGGAGACGTTGTTTCTTGATATACATGAGAGGAAACTCCTAGGATACCAAACACCCATGCCACTTCTCGATCGAATTCAGACCGACATGACGGCCGCGATGCGCGCCAAGGATGAGGCGCGCCTGGGCGCGATCCGGCTAATCAAAACAGCGCTGAAAAAACACGAAGTGGATGCAATGAAGCCGCTGGATGAGCCCACCGAGATACAAATCCTGAACACGCTCATCAAGCAGCGGCACGAGGCCGCGGAAATGTTTCGCAAGGGCGGGAGGCCGGAGCTGGCCGACAAAGAGGAAGCCGAGTTGAAACTAATCGAGTCCTACATGCCGTCGGCACCGAGCGACGAAGAAATAGAGGCGGCCATCGCAGCGGCTCTGGCGGAAACGGGCGTGACGTCGGCAAAGCAAATGGGCGTGGTAATGAAAGCCACGCAGGCAAAGCTCGCAGGCAAGCGCGTGGACGGCAAGGCGCTAAGCGAAAAAGTGCGGGCGCGTCTGACATAGCACGCAAAATCTCCGAACTGCGGGTTCGGTCCAGTTGTAGCTGGCCTCGCTCCGATCTATCTCAGACATGATGCTTGAACACCGCTTGTCTACAACAATGTGGCGGTTATTCTCGCCGGCTTACCTTCCCCCTGAAACATCGAGGATCGCGCCCGTCACATATGAAGCCTCGGGCGACAGCAGCCACAGGATCGCCGCCGCCACTTCCTCAGGCTGCCCGCCCCGTTGCATCGGAACCTGGGCCTTGACTCGCTCCACGCGGTTCGGCTCGCCTCCGGCAGCGTGCAGCTCGGTGTAAATATGTCCGGGACGGACGCAGTTCACGCGGATGCCTTCTTCAGCCACTTCCCGGGCTAGGCCGAGCGTAAAAACGTCAATCGCGCCCTTGGTAGCGGCGTAGTCGACATATTCTCCCGGCGAGCCGTAACGCGTCGCAGCCGAAGAAACGTTAACGATGCTTCCGCCGGTCCCGCCATGGCGCGTCGACATGCGCCGCACCGCTTCGCGCGCGCACAGCATCGTGCCGACAACGTTGGTCGCAAACATTCGCTCCAGGCGCGCCGCATCCATCGCATCCACCCGCATCTGCAACTCCAGCCGGGCGGCGCTGTTCACCAGTGCCGTCGGGCGCCCTAGCGCTTGCTGTGTGGCCTCGAACAAAGCCACAACCTCGGATTCCACGCTGATATCAGCCTGCACCTCTATGGCGTTTCCGCCCAGCTGATGGATTTCTTCCACAACGGCCCGCGCCGCGTCCTGATTCCGCTGATAATTTACGCATACCGAGTAACCACGCGAACCGGCCAGGCGTGCGGTGGCTCGACCGATGCCCCGGCCGCCTCCCGTCACGATCAGAACGTCGCCTACTTCAGCCGGTTCCAGATGTGATCCTTGATCCAGTGCTCGTCCCACCATTCCACCGGATTCACCTCCACTCCGCCCACTTGCATGGAAAAATGCAGATGATCGCCGCCCGCCAGTCCCGTCGAGCCGCTCTTGCCCATCACCTGGCCGCGCTTCACCATCTCGCCTTCTTTGACGTCGATCTCGCTCAGGTGCCCGTAGATCGATTGCAGCGTGTAGCCGTGATCCACCACGATGCAGTTGCCGTAGATGCCGAGCGGTGCAGCCCACACCACCTTGCCGTCATTCGCCGCGACCACAGGAGTGTGCGCCGTCACCGCCAGATCGAAACCCAGGTGCACTTGCTGATCCACCTTCTTGCCTTGGTAGATGTAGCTGCGAACGTCGGCGAACTCGGATTCCACCTTGGAATTCGCGAGCTGCAGAAAAGGCTGCGTCCAAAGAAATTTCGGCTCGCTCTTCATCCGAAGATCGGCCAGCGTTTGGTTGTTCTTCACGCGCAGTTGCCCGTTGATTTTCAAAAACCGGCTCAGCAAATCGCCTGTCCCGCCGGGCTCGATCTGGTTTACCACTTTGTCGAGAAACTTATCGTCGATCGCAAGATCGCGCGCGCGAAACTTCTTAGGAAAAATCTTGAACGCGAAATGCGCCGTCACTTCCGCGCCCGCCGGATTGCTGGCGAAGACCACCGGCGCCGTGCTGACCGGCGTGTCCCACGAAAACGCAAAGAGAGCCAGACGTTGGCCTGATCCGCCCGGCGCGGGAAAGCTCTCGAACTTGTTGGCGCCAACTCGGACTCCCGCCTCGGTCCAATAGCCGGATGGTGTAAGCAGCACCATCTCTGAGCCGCCCTGGTTGATGTAATGCTGAAAGCCATCGGTGGTCACTGCAAGCGGATGAAGATTCACGTTCACGTCGGCAGAGATCGTATCTGTTGCGCCGCGCAAGTCGTTCGATTCCGTTTCGACGATCAGCCGCGCCTTGCCGTCTTGCAAATTGGGCGCCTTCTTTTTACCGGCCGGGAATGTAATCTCCTCGGGCGAGTGGCTCCGGCGCCAAAACATAAAGCGCGTGGCCGGGCTCTTCGTGTCGAGCAGCGTGGTGGAAGACCCGTTCTGCTCCAGCTTCGCCATGACGTGCCGGACCCCGTGCGGATTCGCGATCCGAACTACCACCGGCGTGTTCTGGCTAATTACCGTGGGCGGATGTGGAAAGGTCAGCGTGGAGTGCGACGAGACGCCCAGCAGAATGCCTACCGGCAACGCGATCAGCACGGCTAAAACTACAAGCGCGATCAGAATCTTGCCCATTGCTGTTCGGATCATAACAAGGATAGCCGGATCGAGCTAACATACAATCGTGCTGTTTCGGCTTTTTCTGCTGGCTGGCCTGTCCGTTGGGCTCCAGGCCGAAGACCACTGGATCGCTATAAAATCCGGGCCTTTCGAAGTTTTCACCACTGGCAGTGAACGCGCGGCGCGCGAAAAGCTCATGTACCTGGAGCAATTCCGCGAGGCGCTGCGCATCTTGACGGGCAAGGAGGAGATGGGACTCGTTTGGCCCATCGATGTGGTGGTTTTCAAGAATCCCAAGGATGCTCCTGCCTTGAACGGCGATTTTGTTCTGGGACGCGAGGCTCGCATGGAAATCGCGTCCGAGACGGAAGCGTTTTCGCGCGAAACATTGAAAGCCCTGGCGCGCCTTCTGGTCTATGAAAACACCGCCGGCCTGCCAAAAAGCATGGAAACCGCGCTGATTGATCTGGTCTCCACGCTGCGAACCGATGGAGCGCACATCACCCTCGGCGATCCGGTTCCGGAAGCGGAACGGTCGCACGATTGGGCGCTGTTGCACCTGGTCATCAGCAAACCGGATTACCTGGATCGCGCTCACATTCTGCTTACGAACCTGCAGCAAAGCGGCGATTTGGATGCCGCCTGCCGGAACGCGTTTCAAAAGAGCGCTGCTCAAATCAATCAGGAAGCCGACGACTATTTGAAAGCGGGAAATTTCGTACCGGTCTCGATTTCCGGCCGCGCGATCAATGTGCGCTATAAGAAACTCGAGCAGCTCGACCGTCAGGATGTGTTGGCGTTGCATGCCGATTTGTTGATGGCCGCTGGCTCGCCGGACGCAGCCAGGGCGTACTCTTTTGGCGGCCCGCGCGCGGCGGAAGGACTGGGCCTGCTGGCGCTGAAAGATCAAAAACGAGACGAAGCGGGCGAACTGTTTGATGCGGCTGTCAATGCCGGTACCCTGGACGCACGGCCGTGGCTGGAAGACGGACGGTTGGATGCGGACCGGGCGATGGCGCGCGCCGATTTCGAGAGAGCCGCCAGCCTCAATCCTCGCTGGGCAGAGCCCTATATTCAAATGGCCGATTTAGAGTTCGAACCGGACAAGCGCGCGGCTCTTTTGAAGAAGGCTGCCGCACTGGACCCGCGCAATGTCGAGCTATGGCAGACCTTGGCCAGCGCCGAAACCGCCGCTAGGAATTTCACCGAGGCGCAGAAGGCCTGGGGCGGCGCTGAGCGTGCCGCCGCCACCGACCAGGAACGCGCGCGCATTCATCAAGTGCGGCTCCAACAGGACCAGCAGCAGATTGATCTCGAAAAAGCCGACCGCAAACGCATCGCCGAGGAAAAAGCGCAGGATCTCGCGCGCGTGAAGGCACAGAGCGATGCCGCCATTCACGCCGCCGAGGAAGCGGCCCGCAAGAAACTCAATCCCGACGGCGCCCCGGTGCCTGCCAACGCGGTCTGGATGGATGAGCTGAAAGGCAATGCGTTTGTGGACGGCATGTTTCTGCGCCTGGAATGCCTGAGCGGCGATCTGGCGCGCATGGTGATCAAAACTTCGGATGGCAAGACCGTTCAACTTCTGATTCGCAGTCCCAGCCAGATCTCCATGTCGGGCGGCGACAAGACCATGGGCTGCGGCGCTCAGTCCGGCTCGCCCCAGGTGCATGTCGAGTATGACGCCAAGCCGGACGCCAAGATGCGAACCACGGGCGACGTAACGTCCATCCAATTCCGTTGAGGGCCGCGCTCAAGAAAATTCTATTTCGAATTCTCGGCAAGGATCCCGAAGCGATCGTAGTGTCGTTCGCCACCGGCGACGGCGACTTGGCCGCGCGCATGTACGCCGAGATCCAGCGCCTGGAGCCCGCGCGCAGGCATTTTCTGATAACGCCGGAGGAGTTCGGCGCGGCCTCGGCTTTCGAGATCTACCGCGCGCTGAGAAAACGTTTCGGTCGATATCGCATCGGATTAGCGCCCGTGCTTATGGGCGACGCACGCCACCGCACGCTGCGCCGCGCCGCGTTCTTGCTCGCGCCCCGAAAAATTCTGGCTTACAACCAACGGCTGGAGCGGCACCATCTGCGGCTCGCGACTTGGATCGCCTCTCTGCTGTTCCTCCGCGGCGTTCCGGTGGACCGCATTTTTCTGCGCCCCAAGTGGCTCGTGCCTTGGAAACGCGATCGCTCCGTTTATCCCTCAGAAGTCCGGGAAATCGCGGGCCGGCCGCTGTCGCCGCGCCGCCGTAGGGTCGCGATCCTGAGCCCTTATTTTCCTTATCCGCTGTCGCACGGCGGCGCCGTTCGAATCTTTTATCTGCTCCGCGAGATGGCCCTGGAGTTCGACATTTTTCTCTTCGCTTTTCTCGATCGGGAGACAGAGGAAGACTTCAAACCGGTGCTGGAGCACTGCGCGCGGCTGATTCTGATAAAAAAGGCGCGCTACCGTGAACCGCGCTGGTCGACAATCGACCCGCCCGAAGTGCATGAGTTCCGCTCGCCTGCCATGCTGGCCGCGCTCGAGCGCGTACGGCGCGAATACAAAATTGAAGTCGTGCAGGTGGAATACACCATGTTGGCGCCGTACGCGGGCGATGTGCTGGTGGAGCACGATGTCACTTTCGATCTGTACCGCCAGATTAACGAGCGCGGCTGGGATTATCGACGCTGGCGCCGATTCGAGCGGAAGTGGGTGCGCAATTATCGCAAGGTCGTGGTAATGTCGGAGCGTGACGCCGCTCTGCTCGATGCGCCCAACACGGTACTCATTCCCAACGGCGTGGATCTGGCCCGATTTACGCCTGAAATCGAGCGGCCAGGGATGCGTCTGCTGTTCGTCGGCTCCTTCCGGCATTTCCCGAACATCGTCGCCTATCGATTTTTCGTCGAGCAAGTTTGGCCGAAGCTTCGCGATCGCTGGCCGGACCTAACTTTGACCGTAGTGGCTGGCCCGGACCCCTGGCTCTATTGGCGCGAGCACACGGGTCTCACGGCCATCACCCAAGACGATCGTATCCGGCTGCTGGAGTTCGTCGCCGATGTTCGGCCGCTTTATGTCGAAGCCAACCTGGTCCTGGTTCCGACGCTGGTGTCTGCTGGAACCAATCTAAAGGTGCTGGAGGCTTTGGCGATGGAGCGCGCCGTCGTATCGACCTCTTCAGGCTGCGCCGGCTTGGGATTGGAACACATGGCCAACATCTGGATCGCCGACCGCGCCAACGACTTTGCGCAAGCCATCGAAACCTTGCTCACCAATACTGATCTTCGCGCCGGCATCGCCGCTCGCGGACGCGCCCACGCCGAGCAACACTTCGACTGGAAGCAGATTGGCGAACGGCAACGAACCATGCTGCGGGAGCTGCTGCCTCCGCGGACCCGTATCCGTCCTGCCGAGAAGTCCGACATCCCGGCTATTTCCGCCATCCAAGCCACCGCGCAGGAAGCCTCGCAATGGCAGGCCACCGACTATCTGGCCTACGACTGCCAGGTCGCCATCCTGGACAGCCGCATCGCCGGCTTCGTCGTGTCGCGGCGCATAGCCGACCAGGAGCGCGAAATTCTCAACATCGCCGTGCATCCGGACTTCCGCCGGCTGCGCATCGCCACTGAGCTGCTGCGCTTCGAGATTGCGCGCTGGCCCGGCGCCCATTTCCTGGAAGTGCGCGAATCCAACACACCTGCCCGCCGCTTGTACGAGAGTTTAGGATTCAAGCCGGTGGGCTCGCGGCCGGGCTACTACGACGATCCTCCCGAGACGGGTATTGTCATGAGGATTTTTTCATGATAATGTCACAAATGCGGGGGCCGTCGGTGACCGCCGCAAGACGAATGCTAGCGTTTCAACACCCACCGAGCAAACTAAATCCTACCGACTCGGCGTGGCAAGCTCACAAAGGAGACTCAACCCTGATGGAGAACACGCAAGAAGAATTGAAAGCGCACCTGATGCAGACGGACGAGGAATTCCGTCGTCTGGCCGAGCAACACGCGCAGTTTCATAAGCAGCTTGAGGCACTGGAAGCCAAGTCCCATCTGACTCCCGAAGAGGAGTTGGAAGAGCATCGGCTCAAGAAGCTGAAACTTCGCATCAAGGACCAGATGAACGCCATCCTCAGCCGTCAGCGGCCGCAGAACGTGGCCTGACATCGGGTGCGCGGCAAGGCAGGAAGTAAACACCCGGCTTGGTTCGTCAAGCCGGGTTTTCATTTTTAGAAGCGATGCCGAGCAGGCCGGCTAGGAGAATAGCGCTGGCCAGCGAAAGCAGAGTCCCTAGTCGCCGGCCGGGAGTGTCGTAGCGCAAGCTGATGGTGTGCGTTCCAGACGGCACTGGAACGGCCATTGTAAAGCCATTGGCGAGCACCACCGGCGCTGCAACGCCGTCCACTGTCGCGCGCCAGCCCGGATCGTAAGATTCCAGCACTCCGACGAAGCCCGAGCAATCGGGCTCGGTCTGGATGTGGATCTCGTCGCTCGAGGGACGCGAGTAGACCGCCGCGATCGGATTGGTCATGCTTTCCGCGAGCGTTTCCTGGGTAAAAGTCCGTTCCGCATCTAAAGGCAGCAGCAGTTTATCGCGACGCGGCTGTGCGATGAACCTGTCCAAAATCGCATTACCGGAAGCGAAATCGACCTGGCTTCCGCGAAAAAATGCGGTGCGCGGGAACGGATTAGGAACCCGGTAAAGAATCTCTTGTTCGGTGCTGTGAACCAGTTCGAGGTCGCTACGCCTCTCGGATGTAATTACAAATCGCACAGCTCCAGCTTGGAGCGCCGGCACCGGAAACGTGGCGGCGTTGATCGATTGTTCATTGACATCGGGCGGCAGACCCGCCAATCCGAGCATGGCGCGATATGGATTCGCCAACAGAATGGAATCGAAAATCCCGGCATCATCGTAGCGGCCATGATGGGCCATGTCTTCAGAGGCGATTCGTGAACCATCCAGTTCGCGATTGAGGATTTCTGCGAAGGGCCGCGGAAACTCTTCTTCATCCACGGGTTGAACAAATAGCCGTGTGAACCTACCCAGGTCCGCCGCATGGCCTATCAGACAAACCGCAACGATGATGTGCCTGACCCGCGGGCTGAACCAATCGCTGGCCATAAACCAACTCACAGCGCAGCCCAATGCGACCGACGCCGAGAAAGTGCAGAGGTAAAAAAGCCGTGAGGGACTGCGAAGAAAGGTTCCCGGAATCAATCGGTACAGGGGTTGAGCCGCTGGAAGCGATAAGACCAGGGCGGCGATTCCCAAAAACGTCAAGAAAGTGAAGGGCGCGGCCGGAGGACGCTTGCTGGTGAAGTATCGAGCCAGCAGCAAGAGAATCGCCAACAGCGGGAGTAGACCGACATACGACACCGTGTCCCAGAAATAAGCGAAAGTGGGGTATCCATGAAACAAATTTATGCCGGACAAATCGAGAATTGCCGGCCAGCCGTCTCTTCCGGGCCATATCAATGCCAACAGACGTCCGTATGGCATGGCGATATCGTTGTTGGCGGGCGCGAGAGCGAGTACCCGTGTGCTGCGCTGAATGAGCAAGGTCATGGGGTAAAGCGCGAAGAGCGCCATTCCCAGGCCGAGTGCAAGCGAGCAAACTGCCAGAACGCGCCGCCGGCCGCGACCACGCACGATCAGGTACAACCCGGCCGCGGCAAGCGAATAGGCGGGCAACTGCGGGTGTCCGGCCAACGCAATACAAGCGGTGGCCAGGGCCAGGGCAGCCAGGTCGCGAACTTGAAACCTGGCACGTTCCGCGGCCACCGCCCGGTCGGCCAGCCACAACAGCAGCGGCAGCGCAGGATATGCCTCCAGCATGGGAAGATGCCCAGCCATCACTCGCGAGGAGAAGTAGCCCGCGCAAGCAAAGGTCCAGCCTGCAGCGATCGCACCGAGATTGGACACGCCGGCGCGCCGGCAAAACAGGTAGGTGAAGATGGCCGCCAGCGCCGCAGCGATGGCTACGCCAATCGCGTAGGTCAGCCGGGGATCGAGCGCCAACAGCACCAGACGCGTCGGAATCCAAGGGAAGCTTTGGATATTCGCCGCAAAGGGTGCACCGAGCAGCTCGCGCGGGTACCAGCCCGGCAGGAAGTGGCCCGGTCCGAGCAAAGCCTCCCGCGCGAACGCGATGTGGCGGGCGTGCAATTGAGAATAGTCGATACCGAAAAGACCATGGCTCCAGACCGATCGCCGGAAATATACGGCCTCAGTGAGCAGCACCAGGAGAACGATACTGATCCAAGCCGATCGGCGATTTCTCACAACTACTTCTTCTTGTCCCAGAATACGGTGCACACGTCGTCGATAACCTGACTCTTGGCATACAAATCCGCGAGGCCCAGTTCCTTGATCCGATCGTCATCGCAATTCTCGATAGTGTCGTACCAGCCGGACTTCACCCTGCGCGCGAGCTCCTGCGCCGGCAAAATGTGCAAAGGCGCAGCTTCTGAAACCGGCATCTCCATTTTCTGAGCGGCCTGAAATTCCATTCCATCGGGTGGCGTGCGATGCGTTAGAAAGAAAACCTGTTCGCCGGCCCAGATTGAGCCGCCTGGAGGCGTCACGTCCAGCACTTTTTGTGCGATGGTCTGCATGGTAGGCCAGTTCATCACATCGCTGTCGTCGTGCAGGGCGCGGCCCAAGCCCAAGGCGAGCACGATAGCTAATAATGTCACGGCCCAAACTGGTTTGTCAGGACGGTACAGCCGGGTCGCGATCTCTTCCAGACCCGCCGTTGCAAGCACTGCAAGAAACGGGACGGTTAGGACAAAATACCATGAAAATGTTGGATGCGCGATGCCGATTTCAAGCGCCATTCCGGCCGCCAGCCAGGCGCACAGATAGAACTCGGATCGCAACGCACGCGGCCAGTTAGTTTTGCGCGCGACGAACAGCAGGCCGGCGACGGCGAGCGCGCCCAACAGCAGCGCCGGGCCGGAGTCGACCCAGGAGGTCAGCACATCCAGGTCGTGACCGGTGGCGCCTTCCCATTTGGCCCGCCGGCCAAACAACTGGTATCCGGCGATATTGAACAGGACCACGTGCGGCGATTGGGCGTAGAGCCACAGCACGGGTAGAAACGGGACGGCCGCGCCCGCGAGGAAAGCGGCGAGCTTGGTCCCTCTACTTCCCGAGCGATTGGAGAACAAGATCCAACCGAGCAGCACTGGAACGGCCGGCGCGGTGAGAAGCGAAGACGCCGCGGCGGCGCTGACCAGAAGACCGGCTAATCCGGCCGGCCAGGCCCGTGCATACGCGACGGCCATAACCGCAATTCGAAAGGCCGCCACTGTCAGGAGCAGGCAAAGCGCGTAAGCCTGAGCGATTGTGCCGAACAGGACCACGGTGCTGTTCAAGCCGATCAACAACGCTACCGTGATGGCGCCGGCCAGCCGCCATGCTCGAACCGGAAAGCGCGTAAGGACATAATCGGCCGCCAGCAAGATCGCTGCCGCGGTCAGCGTGGACGCAACCACGTGCGTCGCACGCCAACTTTCGCCGAACAGCCGCATCCAGGCCGCATAGAAATAGGCGTTCAGCGGTGTTTGCGGGAAACAGAAATCGAGATAAGGCCGCTTGCCCGACCGGATGAGCGCGGCGGCCAGCAGATGAAATCCCTCGTCCCAGGAGTAGGCCTGGATTTGAGAATAAACCAGCAGCCCTGCGAAGAGCATTACAACGACGCCGCAGATCCACAAGAAAGCTGAGCCGCGGCCGGCCTTATCCCCGTTCATTTGTGTTTCGGTGTGGCGAGAAATCCCCGGATGCGTTCTACGGCAGACATCAAGTTTTCGTAAGAATTGGCGATGCTGAAGCGAATGTAGCCTTCTCCGTAGGCGCCGAATGCGGTCCCACTCAAGCACGCCACGCCGGCCTCCTGAAGCAGGCCGTCGGCGAGCGCGTCGGAGCTGAAACCAGTGCCGGTGATATTGGGGAATGCGTAGAAAGCGCCGCCCGGGAT
>Ga0335083_10002297_pt1 | contig 25346 bp, 22 predicted proteins | sample Lox_Sample_42_FD_206716 | JGI IMG/M metagenome (GOLD analysis project Ga0335083, IMG submission 206716) | Soil microbial communities from Loxahatchee National Wildlife Refuge, Florida, United States - Lox_Sample_4.2 | ecosystem: Environmental > Terrestrial > Soil > Wetlands | place: USA...
TGCGCAACCTCATGACCAACGCACTGACCCACACGCCCGCCGGCACTGCGGTGGCGGTGATCGTGTCGACCAGCGACGGCACGCCACCGCAAGCCGTCGTCGAGATCGCTGACGCCGGCCCCGGTCTCGCCGAGCAGGACGCGGCCCACGCCTTCGAGCGGTTCTATCGCGCCGACAGTTCACGCAGCCGCGCGGGTGGAGGAACAGGGCTCGGCCTCGCGATCGTGCACGGGATCGTCACCGCGCACGGCGGAACGGTCTCGATCGACTCCCGCCCCGGCGAAGGGGCGATCTTCCGCGTCAGTCTTCCGTTGACGAGCCCGTCCTTCCTCTCGACCTCGGCGCACGACGCCGACGATGATCCCGAGGCGCAACGGGCGGATCTCGGCCAACGGCGTTAGATGATGCCGTAGATGCCACCACCGTCCGCCACCAGAATCGCGGCGACCGCGCGCCGGATCGACCGCGCCGCCGGTGAGTTGTCGAACCGTGCGCAGCGGATGATGGAGGAGACGCTTCCGTGGTTTGCCACGATGCCCCCGCAGCCGCGGACGCTGGTCGGCTTGATCATCCAGGCCGGAATCCAGGGCTTCGCCGATTGGCTCCGCGCTCCCGGTGCCGGCTCCCGGATCACCGCGGACGTGTTCGCGCTCGCCCCGACCGATCTCGCAAGCGTCGTGACCCTGGAGCAGACGGTCGAGCTCGTCCGAATCGCGGTCGAAGTGACCGAGGATGCGATCGAGGAGCTCGCCGCTCCCACCCAGCAGGTCTGGTTGCGCGAGGCGACCCTGCGCTACTCACGGGAGATCGCGTTCGCGGCCGCTCTCGTCTACGCCCGTGCAGCCGAGCAGCGCGGCACGTGGGACGCGCGGTTGGAGTCGCTCGTGGTCGATGCGATCGTCCGCGGCGAAGTCAGCGACTCGGTGCTGTCCCGGGCCGCGGCCCTCGGCTGGGCACAGCCCGAGCAGATCTTCGCGATGGCCGGTCGGGCACCGGACGGTGATCCGGAGCGGATCCTGTCCCACGTGCGACGCCTCGGTTCGGACACCGGCACAGACATCCTCGCCGGAATCCAGACGTCGCGTCTTGTCGTGATCGTCGGTACGACCAGCAAGATCAGCCGGGTGACGAAAGCGCTGCTACCGGCGTTCGGCGCCGGGCCGATCGTCACCGGCCTCCCAGTCACCGGCCTTGCCGCGGCCGCGGTCTCGGTGCAGGAAGTCCTGGCCGCGCTGCGCGTTGCGGCGGCCTGGCCGGAAGCGCCGCGGCCGGTGAACAGCGACGACCTGCTTGCCGAGCGAGCGATCGGTGGCGACCAGCGAGCCGTGCGTGCGCTGATCACCGAGATCTACCAGCCACTCGCCGAGGATCCGCATCTGATCGCGACCGCGGATGCCTTCGTCCGCTGCGGCGGGGCGATCGAGTCGACCGGGCGTGCGTTGTTTGTCCATCCAAACACGGTGAGATACCGATTACGACGCATTCACGAGGTTTGTCGGCACGATCTGACCGACGGCCGGGAGCGCTACATCATCCAGGTTGCTCTGACCCTGGGCCGACTCGAGATCCCCGGGGCGGAGGAGCCGAGCATCGCGCCACCGGCGAAGGTGGTGAGCTTGTAGGATTCATACAAAGTTTTCGACCGAAAGACTGTGTGTGCCTACGCTGACTTCACTGCCACTCTCGGGACAGGGTTGATACGTGCTTGCGATCCTCGCTCCGGGCCAGGGAGCCCAGAAGCAGGGGTTTCTTTCCGGCTGGTTAACTCGCGATGGCGTTCGTGAGCGCCTCGAAAGCTGGCGGGACAGCGCCGGAATCGACCTGGTCGCCGCCGGTACTGAAATGTCGGACACTGACATTACCGACACCGCGATCGCCCAGCCGCTCATTGTCGCCGCGAGCCTCGCGACCGCCGAGCTCCTGCCCGCACTCCCGACCGACACGATCTTCGCCGGACACAGCGTCGGTGAGTTCGCTGCTGCCGCGCTCGCCGGTTCGCTGAGCGCCGACGCCGCGCTCCGCCTGGTCGCGGCGCGGGGTGCGGCCATGGCGAGCGCATCCGCGGCAGCGCCGAGCGGGATGGTCGCGATCCTCGGCGGCGAGCCGGAGGCGGTCGTGTCGGCAATCACCGCAGCCGGCGCCTGGCTCGCCAACTTCAACGCTCGGGGACAACTGGTCGCGGCGGGTACCAACGAGGCGATCGCGAGGCTCACCGACGCGGCGCCGGCAGGCGCTCGGCTGCGCCCGCTGGCCGTTGCCGGCGCCTTCCACACCGAGCTGATGGCCCCCGCTCAGGAGGAGATCGCCGCAGCTGCGACACTCGTGGCGCCGGCGCCTTGCGCCGGCGGCATGTTGTCCAACTCCGACGGCACCCTCGTTCACGACGGCCCCGAGATCCTGCGCCGGCTCGTGTCCCAGGTCACGCGCCCGGTCCGGTGGGACCTGTGCATGCAGACCATGGCGGCAATGGGAGTGACCGCCGCGATCGAGCTCGCCCCGGCAGGCACGCTCACCGCGCTGCTGCGCCGCGATCTCCCTGACGTGGCCACCGTCGCCCTTCGCGACCCCGACGACCTGGAGGCGGCGTACGCCCTGATCAGCGAGCACACTGCCGAACTGACCTGTCTACCCATGCCCTGGCAGCTCGTGGTCGCACCCGCGAAGGGAATCGCGAGCCTCACCGACCCTGCAGGGTCGGTCGAGCTCGCGGCCGGTGACGTCGTACTGCAAGTCAGCACCCGGACCGAGTGCATCGACGTCCGCACCGACAGCGCCGGACACCTGGTCGAATGGCTGGTCGCCGACGGCGACCCGGTCAACGAGGGACAGCCGCTGGCGCGGATTGCCGCGGATGGTCACGCATGACGCCGCTGTTGAATGCTCCCACCGGTCTCCGGCATAGCCGGATCATCGGTCTCGGCGAGGAACGACCGGTGCAGGCCGTGACCAACGACGAGCTGTCAACCACGCTCGACACCTCCGACGAGTGGATCCGCCAACGGACCGGGATCGCGTCGCGTCGAGTCGCGGGGCCGGAGGAGACCGTCGTCTCGATGGCCTCCGAGGCAGCCCTCAAGGCCGTCGCCGACGCCGGAATCGACCCCGAGCAGGTGGGCCTGGTCATCGTCGCCACCTGCTCGATGCCACAGCCGATTCCCGGGGCCGCCCCGCAGGTGGCCACGGCGCTCGGCGCCTCACGAGCGGGGGCGTTCGACCTCAACGCCGCATGTGCAGGCTTCTGTTACGCGCTGTCTGTCGGCTCGGACGCCGTCCGGCTCGGCACCACCGACTACGTCGTGGTGATCGGAGCGGAGAAGATCACCAACTGGGTCGACTGGACCGACCGTTCCTCGGCGATCCTCTTCGGCGACGGCGCCGGGGCGGTGGTGATCGGCCCGTCCGACACACCCGGGATCAGCCCCGTCGTCTCCGGCAGCGATGGCACCGCGCATCACCTGATCGACATGAGCGAGGACAACCGCCTCCGCCTCGACGGACCGGCAGTGTTCCGATGGGCGACCACCACGCTCGGTGACGTCGCGCTCGACGTGTGCCGCACAGCCGGCATCGACCCGGTGGACCTGTCGGCCGTCGTCCTCCACCAGGCGAACTTGCGGATTATCAACGCGATCGCCCGTCGGATCGGCGCCGACAACGCCGTGGTGGCGACCGACGTCGTCGATGCCGGGAACACCTCGGCAGCCTCGGTTCCGCTCGCCCTGGCCCGACTTCGTCGCGAAGGTGCGATCACCACGGGGGACCTCGCCTTGACCCTGTCCTTCGGGTCCGGCCTCACCTGGGCCGGCTCCGTCGTCACGATGCCGTGACCGCACGATCCGCACGAGCAGTACGACCGGCACCACCCGCCCGACAGATATCAACCCCACAGGAGAGTTCAGATGGCTGAGCAAGACATCCTCACCACCCTCGGCGAGATCGTCGAAGAGGCAACCGGCATCCCGGCGAGCAAGGTCGTCCCGGCCGCCTCGTTCGTGAACGACCTCGACATCGACTCGCTGTCGATGGTCGAGATCGCGACCATGGCGGAGGACAAGTTCAACGTGTCGATCCCGGACTCCGAGCTCGCGAAGCTCAAGACCGTTGCCGACGTCGTGGAGTTCCTCGAGAAGGCCGGCGTTCCAGCATGAGTCCGCGCGAGGTCGTCATCACCGGCCTCGGCGCGACCACTCCGCTCGGTGGAGACATGCCCTCCACCTGGCGGGGACTTCTCGCCGGTCAGTCCGGCGCGGTAGTTCTCGACCACGAGTGGGCCGCCGACCTCCCGGTGCGGATCGCCGCACCTGCGGCGACCGACCCGTCGACGCTGCTGCCCGCCGCGAGGCTGCGCAGCCTCGACCGCAGCCAGCAGCTTGCGATCGTCGCCGCCCGGGAGGCGTGGGCGGACGCGGGCGAGCCGGACGTTGATCCGGTCCGGCTCGGCGCAGCCGTGTCCAGCGGGATCGGTGGCCTGACCACCGTCATCGAGCAGTACGACGTACTTCGGGAGCGTGGCGCCCGCCGGATGTCCCCGTTCACCGTCCCGATGATCATGCCCAACGGCCCGGCCGCCGTCGTGGCACTCGAGCTCGGCGCCCGGGCGGGCGCACACTCACCGGTGTCCGCGTGCGCGTCCGGATCCGAAGCGATCGCCTACGGCCTGGACATGATCCGGCTCGGGCGCGCCGACGTCGTGGTGTGCGGCGGCTCGGAGGCGGTCGTTCATCAGTTGACGCTCGCAGCGTTCGCGGCGATGCGCGCGCTGTCGACCCGCCACGACGCACCTGAGGCCGCCTCCCGGCCGTTCGACAAGGGCCGGGACGGCTTCGTGCTCGCCGAGGGCGCGTCGATCCTCGTTCTCGAAGCGCGCGAGCACGCCGAGGCGCGGGGCGCGTCGATCTACGCCGTCCTCGCCGGAGCGGGCATGGCCAGCGACGCCCACCACATCGCCGCTCCGGATCCGGACGGCGATGGCGCGGGCAGGGCGATGACGACGGCGCTGCGTGACGCCGGCGTCGGGACAGCCGACGTCGCCCACATCAACGCCCACGCGACGTCCACCCCGGCCGGAGACGTCGCTGAGGCGATCGCCATCAAGCGAGCGTTCGGCGCGGATGCCGATGCGATCGCGGTCACGGCGACCAAGTCCTGCACCGGCCACCTCCTCGGTGCCGCCGGTGCCTTGGAGACGGCCATCACCGCGATGTCGCTGCGCGAGCACGTCGTCCCCGCGATCCGCAATCTCGACGACCCCGACGACGAGGTCGGCCTCGACCTGGTCGCGGTCACCCCGCGTCCTCTTGCTACGGGCAAAGCGGCGCTGTCCAACTCGTTCGGCTTCGGCGGACACGACGTCGCCCTGGTCCTGACGGAGGCCTGATGTCCCTTCTCGATGTTGGTCCCAACCTCGCCGGTCGCGACGACGCCCCCCGGATCAACGACTCCGGCGAGGTGGATCGCGACCCGCAGATCCGGCTGGCTCAGCTGTTCGGTACGGCGAGCTTTTCGGTTCTCAGCGGCGAGCCGGGCACGGGCGTGGTCACCGCGATCGGCACCCTGCACGGCCAGCCGGCCGTGGCCTTCGCCTCCGACCCCTCGATCCAGGGCGGGGCCATGGGAGTCGACGGGTGCGCCGCGATCGCCGACGCCTACGCGGTCGCGCTCCAGCGCAAGGCCCCGATCGTCGGGATCTGGCAGTCCGGCGGCGCCCGCCTGGCCGAGGGCGTGGCCTCGCTGCACGGGGTCGGGCGGATCTTCACCGCGATGACCAAGGCGTCTGGACGGATCCCCCAGCTGTCCGTCGTTCTCGGCCCCGCCGCCGGTGGCGCGGCCTACGGCCCGGCGCTCACCGACATCGTGATTCTCGGCCCGCACGGCCGGGTGTTCGTCACCGGACCGGACGTCGTGCGCAGCGTGACCGGCGAGGATGTCGACATGGCTCGCCTGGGCGGGCCCGAACCGCACGGCCGGCGCAGCGGAGTCGTTCACGTGATCTCCGACAGCGACGCCGCCGCGCTGTCCGCCGCGGTCGACATCATCGGCCTGCTGACCGACAAGCGCGCGATCACCCCGGCCGAGGACCGGCCGTTGCGCGACCTTCTTCCCGAGTCGGCCCGTCGGGCCTACGACGTGCACCCCCTGGTCAACAACGTGCTGGATGAGCCCGGCATCGAGTTGCACGCCAACTGGGCGCCGAACATCGTCACCACCCTCGGCCGGATCGGTGGCGGCAGCGTCGGCGTCCTCGCCAACAACCCGATGCGCCTGGGCGGTTGCCTCGACTCCGCCAGCGCGGAGAAGGCGGCGCGTTTCGTGCGGATGTGCGATGCGTTCGGCGTCCCGCTCATCGTGTTGGTCGACGTCCCGGGTTACCTTCCCGGCGTGGCCCAGGAGTGGGATGGGGTCGTCCGCCGCGGCGCGAAGCTCCTCCATGCCTTCGCGGAGGCCACCGTGCCGCGCGTGACCGTCGTCACCCGCAAGGCCTACGGCGGAGCCTATATCGCGATGAACTCCCGGTCGTTGGACGCGACGAAGGTCTACGCCTGGCCGGGTGCGGAGGTCGCGGTCATGGGCGCGGTCGCCGCGGTGCGAGTCCTCAAGCGCAGGCAGATCGCCGCCGTGCCCGAGGACGAGCGGCCTGCCCTCGAAGCGAGCCTTGCCGCCGAGCACGAGGTCGAGTCCGGCGGCGTCCAGCGAGCCGTTGACCTCGACCTGGTCGACGAAATCATCGCCCCCGACCGAACCCGCAGCACGGTGAGCGCGGCACTGTCGGCCGCCCCCGCGGGGGTCGGCGAGCACGGCAACATCCCGCTGTGACCGCGCCGTCACGGTCGGTCCTCGTCACCGGCGGGAATGCGGGAATCGGCCTCGGGATCGCCCGTCACCTCGCCGGTCAGGGTCACCGGGTGGCCGTGACCCATCGTTCGAGTGGCGCCCCGGACGGGCTTTTCGCGGTCAAATGCGACGTCGCCGACCCGGACTCGGTGCGCGACGCAGCCGCCGTGGCGGCCGCCGAGAACGGTCCGATCGAGATTCTGGTCGCGAACGCGGGGATCACCCGCGACGGGCTGATGATGCGAATGCCCGACCACGACTGGGATGATGTGATCGACACCAATCTGCGAGGCGCCTGGGCAGCCGCCCGGGCGGTGATCCCCGCGATGGCCAAGGCACGCTTCGGCCGGCTGCTGTTCGTGTCGAGCGTCGTTGCCATGGCGGGCCAGGCCGGGCAGGCGAACTATGCGGCGTCGAAGGCGGGCCTGATCGGTTTGACCCGCTCGATCGCGCGGGAGTACGCCCCCCGGTCGATCACCGCCAACGTGCTCGCGCCGGGCTTGGTGACCACCCGCATGGCCGATGCGCTAAGCGACGCCCAGCGGGACGCGATCATCGCCCTGACCCCCCTCGGCCGGCCGGCGACGGTCGAGGAAGTGGCGTCGGTCGCGGCGTTCCTCGTCAGCGACGAGGCGTCGTACGTGACCGGGGCGGTCGTGCCCGTCGACGGCGGATTGGGAATGGGCCACTGATGGGTCTGCTCGAGGCAAAGACGGTCCTCGTGACCGGAGTGCTCACCGACGCATCGATCGGGTTCCGGGTGGCCGAGGTCGCGCAGCGCGAGGGCGCGAAGGTCATCCTCACCGGTGTGGGCCGCAGCTTGTCGCTGACCACGAGGATCGCCAAGCGCCTTCCCGAGAGCGCGCCGGTCGTGCCGCTCGACGTGACCAGCGAGGAGGAGCTCGACGGTCTCGTCGAGGCACTGGCCCCGCACACCGACCGGCTCGACGGCATTCTGCACGCGATCGGCTTCGCGCCGGCGAGTGCGTTGGGCGGCGGGTTCCTCGAGACCTCGTGGCCGGACGTCGCGACCGCGATGCAGATCTCGACGTACTCCCTGGTGTCGCTGGTCCGCGCGAGCGCACCGATCCTCGGGTCGGGCGCCTCGGTCGTCGGGCTGGACTTCGACGCGACGAAGGCGTGGCCGGCCTACGACTGGATGGGGGTGGCAAAGGCCGGGCTCGAGTCCGCCGCCCGCTACCTGGCCCGCGAGCTCGGCCCCCGGGGGATCCGGGTGAACCTCGTCGCGGCAGGTCCGCTTCGGACGATGGCAGCAAAGTCGATCCCCGGCTTCGACGGCTTCGAGCAGGTCTGGAAGGAGCGCGCCCCGCTGGGCTGGGACGTGCAGGACACCGGACCGGCCGCCAAGGCTTGCGTCGCCCTCCTCTCGGACTGGTTCCCCGCGACCACCGGGTCAGTTGTGCATGTCGACGGCGGCGTGCACGCGGTCGGCGCCTGAGCCCGGTCGCGCATCGCCGGTCGTCGCAGCCCAGTGCCGGGCCTCGGCACCCACGGGGATCGTGACGATCGCCAGCACTGGGAACGCGCTCACCACGGCGAACCCCACGCCGAAACCGGATCCGGCGATCAGCGCCGCAAGCAACGGCGGAGTCAGCACCGCCGTGATGTTCTGAGCGGTGTTCTGCGCGCCCAGCGCGCGCCCCGCCCACTCGGATCCGGCAAGCTCGGCCACCGCAGTGAATCCGAGGCCGTTGTCCGCAACCGTGACCACCGTCGCGACGCCGATCGCCGCCACCGCCAGCACCGACCCGGCCGCTGCGCCGAGCCCGACCGCCAGCATGGCGAGCGCAGCCGCCACGGCGATGGTGCGCATCGGGCGCAGCCGGCTCGCGACGCGGTCGGACCACACGCCGACAACGAGCCGTCCGAGCGCGCCCGCTACCTGAACGGCGAACAGTAGACGCCCCGCCGCAGCGGGAGTCCAGTCCCGCTGGGTGACGAGGAACTCCAACGCGAACGCCGAGATCGCGAGTTGAGGCACGACGAGCAGCGCGCCGGATCCATGGACGCGCCACAGCGCCGACGAGGCATACGGCGAGCAGGGTCGGTGGCCGGGCACCCGTGCGGCTCGCGGTGGGTCGACCACGAAAGCCATGATCAGCCCGCTCACCACGAGACAGGCCAGCGCCGACACCACCAGTGCACCACGAACCCCCCACCCGGCCGCCACCGGCGGGAAGACGAGCGCGGCGAGCGCAACGCCGAGGGGCTGGGCAGTCTGGCGAACGCCCATGGCCATTCCGCGCTCGTCAGCGGCGAACCATCCCAGCACGACCCGGCCGCTGGCCGCATTGACCGAACCGCCTCCGGCTCCGGCCAGCACGAGCAGCGCAAACTGCGGGCCGAACCCGTCGACGAGCGCGGCGCCGAGCAGGAACACGCCGCCGAGTCCGAGGCCGAGGGCCATCACGACGCGCTCGCCTCGGCGGTCGGCGACCGCGCCCCAGAGGATCAGCGTCGCCAGCAGGCCAATGGACGGCGCGGCCACCAGCGTGCCGGCCGAGGCGAGGGACAGCCCGCCGGTCTGGCGAATTTGCGGAAGCAGCATCGGCAGGCCGTAAAGGTATGCGCTGGTGGCCGTCTGCGCGGCCAGGCCGATCCCGAGGATGAGCCAGCGGTGAGGGCGGGCGGCAGGCACCCCGCCAGCCTAGTAGTGAGTTTCGATCACTGAGAAATTTATCTCGGATAATGAGACGACTCGGATAATGAGACGACTCGGGTAATGAGACGACTCGGATTAGGAGACGCACAGACCGAGCGGGTGACGCCGCCGGACGCAGAATCAGGGGTCGGCGGTGACGAACACGTGAGCAGCGGTAGCGTTTTCGAGCTCGACGGCCCGGCTGCCGGCCCCGATTCGGACGTGACCGTCACGCCAGCCGATCTCCACCGGTCGGTTCGGCCGGAATCCGGCCCGCCGCAACCGGGTCAGAAGTGCGGTGTCGGACTGGATTGGCTCACCGATCCGGCGCACCACGACCGATGACGTCGAGGTCGGGACGTCGGTCAGCGCCACCAGGCCGACGAGATAGTCATCCGGCTCGGAGTCGCCCAGCTCGTCGAGGCCGGGGATGGGGTTTCCGTACGGAGACTCGGTGGGGTGACCGAGGATCTCCAGCAATCGACGCTCGACCGTCTCGCTGATCACGTGTTCCCAGCGGCACGCCTCGTCATGGACCAGCTGCCATTCGAGCCCGATGACATCGACGAGCAGGCATTCCGCCAACCGGTGCTTGCGCATGACCCGGGTCGCGGTCGACCGGCCCAGCGCGGTGAGCTCGATCGTGCGCTCACCGGTGACCGTCAGCAGGCCGTCTCGCTCCATCCGACCAACCGTCTGTGACACCGTCGGAACCGTTTGATCGAGGCGTTCGGCAATCCTCGCGCGCAACGGCGGGATGCCCTCCTCCTCGAGCTCGAGCACCGTCCGCAGGTACATCTCGGATGTGTCGATGAGGTCGTTGATCTGGTTCACGGCGCCATTGTGCCCCTCTTCGGCGTCATCGCCGGTCGTGTACGGTCGAGACGGTGCGCGGACATGCCGATCCCGAGCGCGCCAGCCGTGTCGACGACTGGTTCGCCGCGCATACCTCGGACATCGGCGACTGGTCCGCTGACGAGCTCCGCACGCTGAAGACAACGCAGCGGATCGCCGTCGTACTCCCGGCGTTGGACGAGGAAGAGACCGTCGGTGACATCGTTGCCCGGATTCGGGCCGATCTCGCCACCGGCGAAGGCGATCTGGTCGACGAGATCATCGTCGTCGACAGCGACTCCCGGGACGGCACCGCCGCAGTCGCGGCGGCGAACGGAGCCCGGGTGGTTGCACTCGGCGACGTCCTCGGCCACCTTCGGTCCCGGCGAGGCAAGGGCGAGGCGATGTGGCGCGGACTCGCCGCCACGGACGCCGATCTCGTCGTGTTCGTCGACGCCGACCTCCAGTCGTTCGACGCGCGGTTCGTCGTGGCGCTGCTCGGTCCGCTACTCACCGACTCCTCAACCCGGTTCGTCAAAGCGGCCTACGACCGCCCGCCCACCGACCCGTCCGTTCCGAGCAACGGCGGCGGGCGGGTCACCGAGCTGATGGCCCGACCCTGGATCGCGACCTTCTGGCCAGAACTGTCCGGCGTACTCCAGCCTCTCGCCGGCGAGTACGCCGCCCGCGCCGACCTCTTGCGCGCGATGCCGTTTCGATGCGGGTACGGGGTCGACCTCGGCCTGCTGCTGGACGCCTACCGCGTGGTCGGCCTCGACGGCCTCGCCCAAGTCGACCTGCACCGCCGATGGCATCGGCACTCCGACCTTGCCTCACTCGGCCGGATGGCGGCCGAGGTGATGCACACCGCGATCGACCGGCTCGAGTCCGAGGGACGCCTGCCGGCCGACCTCGTCCGCGCGACGACGCTGCTCCAGCCCGACCGGACCGAGGGCGGAGTGCGCACGAGCAGGCACGACATCGACACCGCGGAGCGGCCGCCGCTCGTCGACCTTCTGGCCGCGCCGGCCGATCAGTCGAGCAACCAGGACTCGACGAAGTAGCCCACCCCGTACGGCGCGACGTGAAGCGTCGGGCCTCCCGCGGTGATGGCAGCGGCTTGGGAGTCCACCAGGCGCGAGACCCACTGCCACACCGGCAGCCCGTGGCACATCACCTCGGTCGCGAGGCCAGCATCGACGGTCGCCAGCGCAGCCACGTCCCCGTCGCGCAGCGCCGCAGCGATCCGCAGGTCGAACGCCTCCGCCCGGGGGTCGAGATGCCCCGGTGCCTTCTCACTGCGCCGCGCGCTGCCATCGCCGACGGCCACGACCGCGAAGACCCCGGGGGGGAACTCCGCCGGCGGTTCGGCCCCCTGGACGGCACCGAGCCACGAGCGCGGCCCTGACCAGCCGCATTCGTCGAGGAGCCAGGCACCGACGCCGAGCTGCCACGGCAACCGCGGTCGCCGGTCGACGACGCGACGTTCAACCCCGAAGCCGCCGAAGTCCCACGTGAGGTCACCGTCGCCGGCGTAGGCAACCGGCGTCGGCGCGACGACGAGCACCCGATCAGGCGCGGCGGCGAGCGCCGTCCGGACGGCGGCCACGGCAGCGGCGCGCAGCTCCGCGTCGCGGTCCGCCGACCCGCCTGCGACGGAGGGGATCAGCAACGGCGCGGCGGGTACGAACGCGATCGAGCAGCAGCTCACGCGAGGGCCCGCCGCCCGACGGCGAGATCACGATCGCCCCGGATGGCGGCGACGACGCTCAGAACCCGCCACGTGGCGGTGACGTCGTGCGCCCGGAAGATCCGGGCGCCGAGCCAGGCCGCAACCGCCGTGGCCGACAGCGTCCCTTCGAGGCGCTCGTCCGGAGGCAGGTCGAGCACCTCACCGATGAAGTCCTTGCGCGACATCGCCATCAGTACCGGCCAGCCCGTGTCGACCAAAGCGGGGGTGTGCCGGGTGAGCAGCAACGAGTGCCGGCTGTTCTTGCCGAAGTCATGAGCCGGGTCGATCACGATCCCGTCCGCGCGGACACCGGCAGCCACGGCGGTCTCGGCGAGACCGACAAGATAGGCGGTCGCCTCCGCCACCACATCGTCGTACCAGACCCGGTGCGGACGGGTCCGGGGCGACTGCCGGCCGACGTGCGTGCAGACGAGCCCGGCGTCGTGCCGAGCGGCAACCGCGACGAGGTCCGGATCGACCCCTCCCCAGGCATCGTTGATCACGTCGGCACCGGCCCGGCACACCACGTCGGCAACCGCCGAACGCCACGTGTCGACGCTGATCACCAGGTCCGGGTGTCGACGCCGTGCACCCTCGACGACCGGCAGGACGCGCGCCAGCTCGTCCTCCGCGTTGACCTCGCCACCCGGCGCTGCCTTGATCCCCCCAATATCGACGATCTCCGCGCCCTCGGAGACGACTTCGTCGATTCGGTGGAGCGCGGCGTCGACGCCGAAGGTCCGGCCGCGGTCATAGAAGGAGTCCGGGGTCGCGTTGACGATCGCCATCACCGCGAGGTGATCCGGGGTAAATGTCCGCCGGCCCCAGCGCAAGACCCTGCCGGTGCGCGTGCCGGCCTCATCACCGGTCGAAGGGTCCACCCCGGCATGGTAGAGAGCGGGCACGACCGGCCCACCGGCACCGCCCCACGCGGTCTCAGTGCACGTGAACGGAGATCGCGCCCGACTCGCCTGATGTCCCGGCGTCGTTCACGGCCCGAACGGTGAAGGTGTACCGGTGATGACGAGGCAACCGGCCGGTGGTCAGCGTGCGACCCACGCCGACGGCGCGACGATGAACCTCACCCAGCGTCCCCTGTCGCCGGATGACGACGTACCCCTCGAGCCCCCCGCCGGTGCGGCGCGGCGGCCGCCACGAGATCTGCACGCGATGCCTCGCTACCTCAACCGCTGAGACTCCGCGCGGCGCGCTCGGAGGCACCCTCCACACCGCCACCCCGCGAGGGGCGTGCAGGCGGGTCGCCGCGCCGGCGATGGTCACGGCGGGGGCGACGTTACCGTCGGTCGCGGCGCCGAAGCGGACGATCCGGGTGTGGGTCGCGTCCGGCACCCACACCCTGGCCTTCGCGTCGAGCCCCGGGAAGCCCGGCTCAGCCAGCGCGGTCCGGCTGCCGACAATTCGCCTGACCGGCGCCACATTGCCAACCGCACCCGGCGCGAACGACACCATCGCGCTGGCGTGGTGCCGATCGGGATCGCTCGCCACGGTCAGCCCGCCGGCGCGGTCGACCGTCAGCGCGGCGGGGTAGTCCAGCGTCGTGCGCGAGCCGGAGATCACCCGGTTGGCGGACAGGTTCCCCGTACCGGTCGCCGGGAACCGCTGCAGCGCCGGCGCGGGTAGCCCGCTGCCCCCCTCGACGTGCGTGACCCACACGCTCGCACCCGCAATTGCGATCCCCCCGGCGGGGAAGAGCCTGGTACGCCGCCCGGCGATCCGACGCAGCGGCGCGACGTTGCCATTCGCACCCGCCGCGAACTCCAGGACTGACGCCGATCCGTCGGAGACGCTGTCGTTGAGTACCCACACATTGCCCGCGGGATCGACGGCGAGCGCCACCGGGGAGTGCAACCGGGTCTTCGCTCCGGCGATTGTGGCGACCGGGCGGACATTGCCTGTCGTGCGACCGGCGTACTCGGCGAGCAGGTTGTGGGTCGGGATGCTCACCCACACCATGCCGCTAGCTGTGACCGCAAGGTCGGTCGCGCCGGCAAGCTCGGTCCTCGCGCCCGCGATCCGGGTCAGCGGAGCGGCCGCGCCCGAGGCATGCGCCGAGTAGGTCGTGATGGCGCTGGGCGCATGATTGAGCACGACGATCGTCCCGGGTGCGGGCCCGGGCGGGGACGCCGCGAGCCGCGTCGGCCGGATTTCTGCGGCCGCCACCGGTGCGGCAACGCCGCCGGCGACGAGTGCGAGCGCGATGAGGGCGGCGACCCGGGCACTCGGCCGGGTGTGACCCGTGATCGTCACCATGCCCGGCACACCTCATTCACCCACGGCCGCCGGGTCCGGTCGAGGGACGACGCGCCGCCGATCCGGTCTGCCCTACGGTGGGTCGATGGACCGGGACGGCGAGGGGGCAGGGCAAGAAAACGGGCGGCGCCGTCTGCTCGACATCCTCGATCTGGAGCAGATCGACCTGCGGTATTACCGGGGCTTCACCCCGGACACGGACTCCATCCGGGTCTTCGGCGGCCAGGTCGCCGGCCAGGCGCTCGTGGCCGCCGGCCGGACCGTCGAGCCGGGTAAGGACGTCCACTCACTGCACGCCTACTTCTTGCGGCCTGGCGATCCGAGGCTTCCGATCCTGTACGACGTCGACGTGGTGAGGGACGGGCGCTCGTTTGCGACCCGGCGCGTGGTCGCGATCCAGCGAGGCGAGGCGATCTTCAACCTCGCGGCATCGTTTCACTGCGACGAGGAGGGTCTGAGCCATCAGGTCGCGACGCTTGACGCCCCACCCCCGCAGGACGTTCCGGAGATCGACCTCAACAACGCCGATCCCGAAGCGGTCGCCTGGTGGGAGATGATCCGGGCGCGCTTCCCGCTCGACTACCGCTTCGTCGACCCCCTCCCGAGCGCCGCTCCCGCCCCGCCGCCGACCACCCGGCAGCGGGTCTGGCTGCGCTCGGCGGAACCGCTCGGCGACGACCCGCTGATGCACGTGTGCGCGCTGGCCTACGCCTCCGATCTGTTCCTGATCAGCTCCGCTCTCCGCCCGCACCGGATGACGCTCCGCCAGTCGGGGGTGTCTGCGGCCAGCCTCGACCACGCGATGTGGTTCCATCAGCGGTTTCGTGCCGATGAGTGGCTCTTATACGACCAGGAGGGGTCCTGGACCGGCCACGGCCGCGGGCTCGCTCGCGGCCAGGTGCTCAATCAGTCCGGTCAGCTCGTCGCGACGGTGATCCAGGAGGGGTTGTTGCGGCTCCGTCCGGCCGGGCGATAGAGGCCGAAGCGCGCCGCACTAGTGTCGGGTGGGCAGCGCCGGCTGCACGCCACCACCGGAAAGGCCTCCCGTGACCGACCGCCTGCAACTGTCCGCGATCGTGCATCTCGGGAGTGACACGGGCCGCTCACTCGAACGGGCGGTGGCGCTCGAGCAAGCCGGAATCGACGTGATCAGCATCGCCGAGGCCTACGGAGTCGACGCGGTCAGCCTGCTGGGGTACGTCGCCGCGAAGACGACGACGGCCCGCTTGATGTCGGCGATCATGCCGCTGTACTCCCGTACCCCGACCCTGATCGCGATGACCGCCGCCGGGCTGGATCTGATCTCCGGCGGGCGCTTCATGCTCGGACTCGGGGCGAGTGGACCGCAGGTGATCGAGGGCTGGCACGGCGTACCGTACGACGCACCCCTCGGCCGCACCCGCGAGACGATCGAGATCTGCCGATCGGTCTGGAAGCGCGAACGGGTCGAGTACGCCGGCAAGCACTACACCTTGCCTCTTCCGCCCGAGAAGGGGACCGGGCTCGGCAAGCCGCTGAAGCTCATCACGCACCCCTATCGCTCGGACATACCGATCTTTCTGGCGGCGCTCGGCGAGAAGAACGTCGAACTCACGGCCGAGATGGCGCAAGGGTGGATCCCGTTCCTGTTCGTTCCCGAGCTTGCCGATCGGGTATGGGGCGCGGCACTCGATCGCGGCGGCCGCACGCGGGACGCGGCGCTTGGCCCCCTCCAGGTCGTGGCGGGTGCACCACTGGCGATCGGCCCCGATACCGCCAGGTTGCGCGACGCCGAACGCCCGCACATCGCGCTCTACGTCGGCGGGATGGGCGCGCGGGGCAAGAACTTCTACAACGACGTCGCCGCCCGCTACGGGTTCGAGGCAGAGGCGAAGCTGATCCAGGATCTGTACCTCGAGGGCAAGCGCGAGCAGGCCGAGGCAGCCGTGCCACAGGCGCTGATCGACGGGATGTCGCTGATCGGCGAGGAGGCCTACATCAAGGACCGGCTGGCCGCGTACCGCGACGCCGGCGTCACCATGATTCAGATCGACCCGATCGGTCCGGATCCGATCGGCGACGTCCGCCGCTTGCGTGAGCTCCTCGACTCGGTCTGACCCGACGGGTGATCCGATGACGACGAGGTGAGCACGTCCCCCGGATGGCCGGCACGCTTCGTTCTCGACGAGCACGGTACGCCGATCGACCCCGTGCGCTTCGTCGACCTCGACGGACCCCTCGAGGAGGACCTGCCGACCCGCCTGTCGGCGAGTTCGGCGATCCTCGTCGGCCGGACCACCGCCCCTACTGCTGTCTCGCCCGCGCTGCTCGACGCGGTCGACCTCACGCTGACCGAAGCCGATCCTGTGCTCGGCAGAGGCCTTCCGGCCCAGCTCATCGGGGTCGAGAGCCTCGCCACCGCGACCGCAGAGTTGGAACGCGCGATCGCCGACTCACCGGCCGCTGCCGTGATCCTCGCCACGCTCCTCCGTCACACCCCGCGGCTGTCGATCGCGGAGGCGCTGAACGCGGAGTCCCTCGCCTACTCGACGCTGCTCGCCAGCGGCCGGTTCGCTCGCTGGCGGGCGTCTCGCCCGGTCCGCAACGACCCCGGACCCAGCCGCCCCGCGGTGTCCGTCGACCGCACCGGCGAGGTGTTGACGGTCGTCCTCGACCGCCCGGAGCGACGCAACGCTTTCGGCCGGTGGGTCCGCGACGCCCTGTGCGACGCCCTGGATCTCGCGCTGCTCGACGCAACGATCGCGCAGGTGGTGGTCTCCGGCCGCGGCCCGTCGTTTTGCAGTGGCGGCGATTTGGACGAGTTCGGTAGCCAGACCGATCTCGCGGTCGCACACCTGATCCGCACGACTCGCAGCGTGGGCAGGCGACTTCACGACCTCGGGCCGCGGGTCGTTGTCGAAGTCCACGGCGCGTGCGTCGGTGCCGGCACCGAGCTGGCGGCGTTCGCCCAGCGGGTCCGCGGCCACGATGACGCCTACTTCGAGCTACCCGAGCTCGCCATGGGTCTGATCCCGGGCGCTGGAGGCACGGTCAGCCTGCCGCGCCGGATCGGACGCTGGCGGACCGCCTGGCTTGCGCTCACCGGCACCCGGATCGACCTCGCGACCGCGACCGCGTGGGGACTGGTGGACACCCGTGTCGGCGAGTGAGGACCACGTGCCGGCCGCCCTCGGTCTCGTGACCGACCTGATCGCCAACGACCGCGCCGTCGCAGCCTGGGCAGCAAGTGGCGGCATGTGGCTCACCGGGGCGCCGGCCGGACCACCGCACCCGCACGGCGCGGGAGCGGGTGCGCTCGCGCGGGCCAGCCTGGAGGTGGTCGCCGGTCTGGCCGAGGCCCGCACGGGCCGGCGCCCCCACCTGCCCACGGCAACCCTCCTCGGTGAACGTGCGGCCATCGCCTCCCTGCACCGCAACGCCCCCTGGTCCGCGGGCGGCGCGACCCGCACCGTCCGCGGCGCCGACCGCTGGTGGGCCCTCACCCTCTCCCGTGCATCGGACGTTGAGACCATCGCAGCTCTGGTCGAGGGGCCTTCGGGCCCCGATCCCTGGACCACGGTGGACGAGTGGGCGGCAACCGTCCCGGCGGTCGAGGCGGTCGATCGGGCACAGCTGTTGGGGCTGCCCGCAGCCGTCGTCCCCGACCGCCCCGACGAGACCGACGACCAGCGTGACCAGCGAGGACCGAACGCCGTGATCGTGACCCGCGGCGGGAGACGCGGTAGTCCGGCCCGGCCACTTGTGGTCGACTTCACCGCCCTGTGGGCCGGACCGCTGTGTTCAGCGCTTCTCGGTGCCGCCGGCTGCGAGGTGGTCAAAGTCGAGAGCGCGCGGCGACTCGACGGCGCCCGGCTCGGCCCGTCGCTCTTCTACGACCTGCTGCACGCGGGCCATCGCAGCATCACGCTGGACTTCACCGACGCCGACGACCGCGCTCGGTTGCGGTCGTTGATCGACCGCGCTGACGTGGTGCTCGAGGCCTCACGCCCGCGGGCGCTGGAACACCTCGGCATCAACGCCCACGAGGTCGTCCAGGCAGGAACGATCTGGGTCAGCATCACCGCCTACGGCCGCACCGGACCCTGGGCCAACCGCGCCGGCTTTGGCGACGACGCGGCGCTCGCCGGCGGTCTTCACACCGTCGTCGATGGCCGGCCGGCGCCCTGCGCAGACGCCGTCGCGGACCCGCTCACCGGCGTGTACGCCGCAGCCGCCGCGAGCGGCGCGCTGGGCGCCGACCACGCCGCGCTGCTCGACGTCTCCATGCGCGACGTCGCCGCTGTCGCCGCCGGGGTCGTGGTGCCGAGCTGTGCGGTCGACGGCAGCGAGGCGGACGGGTGGTGGGTCGAGTGCGACGGTGGTCGGGTCGAGGTCGCCCGCCCCGTGCACCGCATCCCTCGCGCCCGCGCCGCCCGACCCGGCGCCGACAACGTCGCCATCCTCGGCACCGATCGCCGGGGCGCCGCGTGCTGATCACGAACGCGCAGATCGACGACACCCGAGGCGCGGGGAGCCGGCGTGCCGACGTCCGGGTCGGCGGGAGGACGATCACCGACCTTGGTGCCGCATTGGAACGTGGTGCGAACGAGGAGGCGTACGACGCCGGTGGGGCGGCCCTGCTCCCCGGCCTGCACGACCACCACCTGCACCTGTTCGCGATCGCAGCGGCGCTCGACAGCCTCCCGTGCGGCCCACCGACCGTCACGACCCTTGACGAGCTCGCTACCGCGCTCCGTTCGGTCCCGGGCGAACACGCGATCCGGGGCGTCGGGTACCACGAATCGGTCGCGGGCGAGCTCGACCGCACGATGCTCGACCGACTGGTGGCAGATCGCCCGGTTCGCATCCAACATCGCGGCGGCGCCGTGTGGATGCTCAACACGAAGGCGCTCGAGATCGCCGGGATCAGACCGGGAGACCCCGGGGTCGAGCTCGACGAGGACCAGACACTGACCGGCCGGCTCTGGCGAGGTGATCACCTGATCCGGACCACGGCGACCGAGTTGCCCGATCTGGGCGCAGCGAGTCGGCGGCTTGTCGACTATGGCATCACCGGGGTCACGGACGCGACCCCCGACCTCGATGCCGCCGCGGGCGCCCACCTGGCGAACCAGGCGACCTCGGGCGCCCTCGCCCAGCGTGTCCTGGCCCTCGGGCTCGACACCTCTCGCGGCGCCCGGGTCACCGCCGGACCGCTCAAGTTCCTGCTCGCCGATCATGCCCTTCCGACCCTGGAGGATCTGGCCGAACGGATCGCCGGAACACACGCGCAGGGTCGAGCGGTCGCCATTCACTGCGTCACGCGACACGCCACCGTCTTAACCATCGCGGCACTGGAAATCGCCGGACCCCGAGCCGGCGACCGGATCGAACACGGCGCGATCATTCCGACCGAGCTTCGCTCGAGCCTCGCCGACAACGGCGTCGCGGTCGTGACCCAGCCGAGCTTCGTCCGGGACCGGGGGGATGACTACCTGCGCGACGTCGATCCGGGCGACGTCGGCGAGCTCTACCCCTACCGCTCCCTGCTCGATTGCGGGATCGAGGTCGCGCCCTCGAGCGATGCACCGTTCGGCGATCTCGACCCGTGGAGGTCGATCCAAGCCGCCGCGCAACGACGGACGGAGCGCGGCCGGGACCTGGGGCACAGCGAGCGGCTGTCACCCCGCGCGGTGCTCGACGGATACCTCTCGCCGCTCACCCGGCCCGGCGGTCCGCCGCGTCGGATCGAGGTCGGAGCGGCGGCAGACCTCTGCTTGCTGAACGTCCCCCTCGAAGAGGCGCTCGCACGGCCGAACAAGGACAACGTCCGGCTCGCCGTGATCGACGGGACGGTTACCGTCCGATGAGCATCGCCGTTCAGTCGTCGGTGAGCTCCGCGACGACGTTACGCCGGACGAGCTTGCCGGTCTCGGTCCGTGGAAGCTCGTCCCAGAACGTGATGCGCTCCGGCGTCTTGGAGCCGCGCAGCCGCGAGCGCACGTGCTCGCGCAGGTCGTCGGCCTCGACCGATGCTCCGGGGCGGAGCACCACCACCGCCTCGATCCGTTGGCCCCACTCCTCGTCCGGTACGCCGACGACGACGGCGTCCGACACGGCCTCGTGCTCGAGCAGCACGACCTCGATTTCGGCAGGCGCGATGTTCTCGGCACCGCGGATGATCGTGTCGTCGGCTCGCCCCTTGATGAACAGGTAACCGTCCACGTCGAGATAGCCCTCATCGCGGGTGTCGAAGAACCCGCGCGCGTCGACGACCGAACCCGATCCGGTGTACTCGCCCGACACCTGGTCTCCACGGACGAAAATCCGGCCGCTCACCCCCGGCCCGACCGGCGCTCCGGCATCGTCGCGGATCTCCAGCTCGATGGCGGGAACCACCTTGCCGGCTGATCCCAGCCGCGCGCGAACCTGCGGCTCGCTGGCCGCAATCGCCGCCCGATGATCGTCGGGACCCAGCACGGAGATCGTGGAACTCGTCTCGGTCAAGCCGTAGGCGTTGACGAAGTCGACGTGCGGCCAGAGCCGCAGTGCCTGCTCGATCACCGACTGCGGCATCGCGGCACCGCCGTAGGCGAGGGAGCGCAGCGACGGCACCGAGCGGTCGGTGTCGGCGGCGTCGACGATCCGGGCGAGCATCGTGGGGACGACGAGCGCGTTCGTCACCCCCTCGTCGCGCACCAACCTGAGCCACTCCGCCGGCGAGAACGACGCGAGGGTGAGCAGCCGCCGACCGGCGTAGAGGTTGCTGATGACGTTCGCGACCGCGGCAATGTGGTACGGCGGCACGCTGACCAGGGCGGCGTCGCCCTCGTCCGCCGACATGAAATCAACCGAACCGAACACGTAGGACACGAGGTTCTCGTGCCGAAGCACGACTCCCTTCGGAGCCGAGGTCGTCCCGCTGGTGTAGATGATGACCGCCGTGGCCGACGGGTCCGCCGGGTTGTCGACCGGATCCGCGGCGGCGGCTTCGGCCGCTGCCATCCACTCCTGCGCAGTGACGGGCGCCAGTCCGTTGCGCGCCAGCGCCTCGTGCTGCGCGGGGTCGGCGATCGCGTACGCCTTCGGATGCTGCGCAAGGAGGTAGTCGAGCTGATCCGCGCCGAGCCGGTAGTTCACGGGGACCAGGGGCACGCCGGCGTACGCCGCGGCGAACAGCGCGAGCGGAAACGCCGGTCCATTGACGGCCAGGTAAAGGATCGCGTCCGCACCGCTGGCCACCGCGACCGCTGCACCTCCCCGAGCGAGCGCCTGCATCCGCTGCGCGGTGATGCCCTCCGCCCGGGTCCCGAGGACCACACGGTCGCCGAAACCGTCGGCGGCCATGTCCAGCAGGATCGTGAGGTTCATCGCGGGCCAATCCGGTTGAATCGTCGCCAGACGGCGAGGGAAAGCATCAACTCTAGACAGCGCGGCTATAGGTCCGGGAGGCGGTTCGGGATCAGGTCCGGGGCGGGCGAGCCGTCGACCGCGAGCAGCTTGCCGGTCACCCAGGCCGAGGCAGGAGAGGCAAAGTACAGCACCGCCGGTGCGATGTCGTCGGGCACTCCGTTGCGCCGCATCGCGGTCCGTTCGGCCATACCCTCGCGCGCCTGTGGCGGCTGGTGATCAAGCCAGGTGCGAAAGGAGTCGGTCTCGACAGCACCCGGTAGCACCGCGTTGACCCTGATCCGCGGCGAGAGCTCCGCGGCGAGCAAGCGGGTCAGTTGGGCGACCGCGCTCTTCATCAGGCTGTGGGTCAGGGACCCCCGGCTCGCGTTGAGCCCGGCGACCGAACCGATGTTGACGATCGACCCTCCGCCACGTTCGAGCAGGTGTGGGACCGCGAGCCGGCACAACTCGAACGGAGACGAGATGTTGAAGTGAAACGCCTTCTCCAGGTCGGTCACTGTCGTCTTCAACATCGGCTTCGATACCGATCCGCCTGCGTTGTTGACGACGATATCGAGACCGCCGAGGGTCGAGGTGGTCTCCTCGACCGCCCGGGCCAGATAGTCGAGGTCGTTGACATCGCCGGCGAGGACGAGCGCGCGGCGCCCACGCGCCTGCACATCCGCGGCCACCGAGCGCAGGTCGGTCTCGGTGCGCGCGCACAGCGCGACGTCGGCGCCGGCGTCGGCGAAGATCCGCGCAATCGCGGCCCCGATCCCCTTGCCCGCGCCAGTGACGATCGCCACCTTGTCGTCCAGACCGAACGCGTCGGTCATCGGGGAGTCATCCGCCGGGATCACGTCGTCTCCTCGTTCGACTCTCACGCCCCTCAGGGCGAGACCGTGACGCCCGGGATGGTCTTGCCGCAGATCGGATCTGCTCCCTTCACCAGCGTGAACGTCGACCCTGACAACTTGGTGACCCACCCGCAGCCATCCGCACCCTGCACCTGTCCGCTGCGGTCGTTGGGGTTGACCGAGTGACTGCCGAACAGTCCGTCCGCGGTGAAGGAGGTGATCCCGGACAGACCCTTGATCAGCGACGCCTGGGTCGGATTCGCCCCGGCCGCTTGCAGCCCCTGCACGAGCAGCAGGATCGAGGCGTAACCGTTGTACATCGCATAGGTCGGCTCGGTCGTGACCCCGACCTTTCTCAAGGCGGCCTGGAACCGCTCGGTGGCCGGTGTGTGCATCTCGACCGGTTCGTACTGGAGGTAGAAGAAGACCCCTTGGGCTTCCCTGAGCGCGCCCGGACCTGCCTGGGTGGTGTCCCCGCCGTAGCCGGTCGGAAGGATCGCCGCCTTCAGATCGACACCCTCGTTGCGCAGCGCCTGGATCAACGCGAAGGCCGTGTTCGGATCCACGTCCGCAGTCAGCGCGTCGACGCCGGAGTTCTTCATCGCGATCGCGACCGGCTGTACGTTGGTGGACCCGAACGGGAAGCTCGCGTCGATGTACCCCTTCTTCAGCCCGACGTACTCGGCCGCGACGCCCGCGCCCTTCGCCGCCTCCGCCGAACTCGGGGAGATGCTGTAGCCCAGGGCGCCGACCGTGGTCGCACCCTGGGACTTCATGAAGTCCGCGAATCCGGTCCCGACCATCTCCGTGTGGAGCGGTCCGTACACCGAGAACATGTTCTTCGCGGTGATCCACTCCGGACCGTCTTCGGCGACCCCGACGACCGGCACGTTGTGGGCGGTCAGGTACTTCGCGGCGTCGTAGAACAGCGCGGAATGGGCGATGACGGCGAACACGTGGTCCCGCTGGACCAGCTGCTCGGCGGCGGTCAGCACCTGACCCGGGTTCGTCGCCGTGTCGGCAGTCACGAGCTTGAAGTGGTAACCCTTGGGTGCGACCGCATCGAGCCCGGCCTGCACGCCCTGCAAGGCGGTCTTGCTTCCTGACGCCGCAAGTCCGGTCGCGTCATACAGCAGGCCGATCGTGAGGGTCTTCGTGGGCGCGGTCGCCCCGGGGGTCGACCCGCCGCCGGACGACCCGCTGCTGCATGCGGACGCGATGGCGAGCACTGCCGCCACCACGACAGCGACGATGACGCTCCTGCGGGATCGGACCACGGCAGTTCCCTTCATTGGATGCGAATGCCCGGCTGGGCGAAATCACGTTGACGGACCGGCGGCGCCTACGTTCCTGCGGCCATCGCCGCCCCGAGGTACCCGCGCAACAACTCTCCCCCGGCCTGGGCACTCGGGCCGTGCCACGCGATCTCGCCGCGCTGGAGGATCAGGCAGTCGTCGGCGAACGCGAGCGCGCGATGCACGTACTGCTCGATCAGGACGACCGTGACGCCTTCCCCGCGGGCGCGTTCGAGGCTGTCAAAAACCAAGTCCACCAACTTCGGCGCCAACCCGAGCGAGAGCTCGTCGGCGACGAGCAACTGCGGAGTCGTCGCCAGTGCCCGGGCGAGAGACAGCATCTGCTGCTCTCCCCCGGAGAGCCTTCCGGCGAGTTGGCGGCGACGAGAGGCAAGGTGGGGAAACGTGGTGAGTGCGAGGTCGATCGCGGTATCCCGACTTGCCCGGTCGGGCGCCGCGCTCGCCGCCATCTTCAGGTTGTCCGACACGGATAGGCCGCGGAACACGCCCCGGCCCTCCGGCAACTGAAGCAGACCCGCACGACGAATCCGGTACGCCGGCCAGTTCGTGATGACCGTGCCGGCCAGTTCGATCCGGCCGGAAGTGGCCGGCACAAGGCCGGAGAGCACGCGGGCGAGCGTGCTCTTGCCCGCACCGTTGAGACCCAGCACGGCCAGCGCGCGACCACCCGCGAGCGAGAATGACACGTCGGTGAGCGCGACCGCGTCGCCGTACCTGACCGACAGCCCGTCGACGCGGAGCGCCGGTAACGCCGATTGCGCTGCGCTGACGGGCTGCGCCGAGTCCTCGGGGTGCGCTGGCTCGTCCGGTTCCGCAGGCTCCTCGCGCGCGTCGTCGACGCCCCCCGGATCCGCGGGACCCTCCTCGCCGAGGTAGGCCGCCCGTACCGCGGGAGACGCCCGTACCTCCTCCGGGGTGCCGTGGGCGATCAACTCACCGAAGTCGAGCACGTTGACCGCACTACACAGCCGCATGACGAGCTCGACGTCATGCTCGACCAGCAGGATCGACGCGCCACTGTCCGCCGCGATCCGGGTCAAGGTCGCCTCGAACTGCGCAGTCTCGGCTGCCGTAAGGCCGGACGACGGCTCGTCAAGGAGCAGCAGGCGAGGCGAGGTGGCAAGCGCGCGGCCCAGTTCGACCAGGCGCGCCGTCCCCAGCGGCAGGCCGCCGGCCGAATGCTCCGCCACCGGGCCGAGACCCAACAGATCGACCAGCGCGTCGACCTCGTCCTTCTCCGCCTGATCAACCGGGTGGATGCTTCCCATGGAGAACAGGTCGGACCAGACTCGCTGCCGCGCGTTGCGCACCCGATACGCGAGCACCAGGTGATCCCGGACGGTCAAGCCGGGGAACAGCTCCGGATGCTGGAAGGTGCGGGCCAGCCCACGCGCGGCGCGCGCTTGAGAGCGCGCCCGGGTGATGTCCGTGCCATCAACCAGCACGCGGCCCGAGACAGGGCGGACCAGTCC
>Ga0335083_10002298_pt1 | contig 25343 bp, 20 predicted proteins | sample Lox_Sample_42_FD_206716 | JGI IMG/M metagenome (GOLD analysis project Ga0335083, IMG submission 206716) | Soil microbial communities from Loxahatchee National Wildlife Refuge, Florida, United States - Lox_Sample_4.2 | ecosystem: Environmental > Terrestrial > Soil > Wetlands | place: USA...
CTCGATGCGACGCGCGATCGAGAAGTTTACCTTCTTCGTCCTCTCGCTGGCGGCGGCATCGATCATCTCGTTCGCTCTCCTCGCCCGCCTCGCGGACCGGGGCGCGCCGACGCACAGCCCGCTCCCATTGCTCGTGACCCCGAGCCCGCGCGACGCGCGCGATCTTTCGCTCGCCGCGGTGCGGGACGCCGCCGGCACCGGCGCCGCGGCGGTCCGGGGCCGCTCCGAGCTCGCCTGGCTCGGAGGCGCGGCGTTCCCCCATGTGCTCCCGCTGCTCGAGTCGCTCGACCCGGTCGCCCGGGGACGCGTCGCGCTCGCGCTCGGTCCGGTGGCGCGGCGCATGGGCGTCGCCTCGGACGACGATCTCGCGACTCCGGAACGAGCCGTCGTCTTCTTCACGCGCTTTTGGCAAGACCGGAGCGCCGACTTTCGCAGCGCCTCCGTGCGGCGCAAGGTCGAGCGCCTGGCCGAACGCGCGCTGCCGCTCCGCGTGAAGGAGGTGATCGAGCTCGACACGTTCGCGCTCGGCGAGCTCTTCGATGCGCTCGGGAGCGTCCACGGGACGCAGGACGTGAAGCGCGTCGAGCGTCTCGGCCCGGTGCTCTCGCACGTCACGGGCGCCTCCTTCCCGCTGCCGCCCGATCCGACCGTGGCGGAGGCCGCCCGTGCGGCGACCGCGTGGCGCGAGTGGGCTTTCGACTACGGCGCCGATTTCACGACGCTCGACGGCCCCGGCCGGCTCGCGGCGACGGTGCTCGAGACCCGCTATTTTCGCTTTCTGGCTTCGGTCCCGCGCGCGCTCCGCGGCGACGATCCGTCCGGCAGCGAACGGGTGAGTCTCGTGCTCGAGCGGGCGCGGGAGAGTCTTCCGGTCACGCTGCTGTCGCTCGTGTTCGCGGTCGCGGCGAGCGTGCTCCTCATGCGCTGGCTCGCCGCGCGCGACGCCGTGGAGGAGCGCGCGGTCGTCGCGGCGACGATCCTCGCCGCGGTACCGCTCGCGGGGCTCGCGACGCACGGCGCCGCCCTCGGAACGGTGGGGCTCACGGGAGCGCTCGCGCTCGGCCTCACGGCGTTGCTCTTGCTCGAGCTCCACGCCGCCCGCCACCAGCGCGGGAGGCTGCGGCGCGCCGTGGCCCGCGCCGGCACCCTGATCCCGCTCGCGCTCGCGTGCGATCTCGGCGCCGAGGCGCTGCTCGGACGCGGCCTCGGCGGCCTCACGCGGAGCGCGCTCGCTCGAAGCGACCTCGAGGCATTGCTCTGGATCGGCGCCGTGCTCTCGCTCGCCGGAAGCCTCGGCATCCTCTTGCCGGATCCCGAAGTGCGCGCGCGCGCGAACGCTCCCGAGCCGGGCGTCCTCGTGCCGGCGCGCCTGCGTCCGCGCGCGTTCGCCGCGCTCGGCGCCGTCGTCGGCTGTTTCGGCGTGGGCGCGTTGCTCGAGCCGACGAGCCGCTCGGCGCTCGGCGTGCTGGCGCGCGCCGCGGGCGTTTCGCTCGTCACGCTCGGCATCGCGACACTGACGGCCGGCGTCGTCGCGCTCGTGCTCGGCGTGCTCGCGGGCGGCATCTCGCGCGCGGCCGACGTCTTCCTTTCGCGCTTGGTCGAGGTGAGCTCCGCGTTGCCGCAACCGCTCGTCGCGTGCGCGACGCTGAGCTTCGGTCTCGTGAGCGGCGCCGTGCTGCTCGGCGGCCTGCGCGGCATCGAGGTCGGGCACCTCTTGCGACTCCGGCTGCTCGAGCGCCGCGCGGTCGAGGATCTCGAGCCGCCGAGCATCGGTCACGCGCCGCTCGCCCCGTACCTGAAGCGCGTGCTGCCGCTCGCGCTCGGCCCGGCCGGGGTTTCGCTCGCGCTCACGGGCGCGTGGTTTGCCGCGCTCGAGGGCGCGGGTGCGCGACTCGGCGCCCCGACGACACCGTCACTCTCGGCGCTCGCGACCGGCCCCGGAGCGCTCGGACTCGCCGCGCTCGCCCTCGTTTCGTCGTTCACGGCCGCGCTCTGCCTGCTCGCGCGCGATGTTTCGCCCCGTGAACAGGACGAAGGCACGCCGGTCTCGCCGTGGGCGCTGCCGCTTCGCCGCCGCATCGACAGCTCGCGACCCGCGGCCCCCGCGCCGGGCGGCGACGGAACCGCTCCGTAACGGGGCCGCCCCGTGCGTCGGGTCGCGAGCCGCAAACTCCGTGCTACTTACTGCCCTCCCATGGCAGCGGCAGTGCGTTCCGTCACGGAGCAGAACTTCGAGCAAGAAGTCCTTTTGAGCGAGGTCCCGGTCCTCGTCGAATTTTCGGCCGAATGGTGCGGGCCCTGCAAGCTCGTCGCGCCCGAGCTCGCGGCGCTCTCGAACGAGCTCGGCGACAAGGCGAAGGTCGTGACGATCGACATCGATCGCTCGCCGATGATCTCCCGCCAGCTCGGCGTGCAATCGGTGCCGACGTTCGTCGTGTTCCACCAGGGCCGACCCGCGAACGGCAAGGTCGGCGCGCTCAAGCGCGCGCAGCTCCGCGAGATGATCGATCCGTTCTTGCCGCGCGCCGAGGGCGCGCTCAAGCCGGAAGAGCTGTTTCAGCTCCTCAAGGCGGGCCGCGTCGCGGTCGTGGACACGCGCGAGGCGTCGGTCTTCGGCCGCGCCCACATCCCCGGCGCGAAGAACATCCCCGCCGACGAGATCGAAGGCCGCCTCGCCGAGCTCTTCATGCTCGGCATGCCGCCCATCATCTATTGCCGGTCCGGCGACCGCACGAAGGATCTCGTCGCCAAGCTCACGGAGCAGGGCATTCAGGTCGGCTTTCTCGAGGGCGGCGTGCTCGCGTGGGAAGCGTCCGGGTTGCCGATGGAGCGCCCCGACTGAGCGCCGACGCGGCGCCTCAGCGCGAAGCCGATGCGTAGGCCGCGAGCGCTTCGGCGAGCACCTCGCGCACCGAGACGCCCGCGAGCTCGGCAGCGCGCTCGCAGGCCGCGAATTCCGGCTTCGCTTGCGGCGCGCCGTACGGCCCTTCGCTCACCTTGAGCGGGATGACGCCGAAGCGCGTCGTGACCTCGACCGTGCGGCGCGGACGCTCGAGGCGCGACACGGGCGCGAAGCGGACGCCGAGTGACGTCGTTTCGCGAAGCAGCGCCCCCGCGAGCGCGTCGGCCGCTTCGGCGCGCACGAGCGCCGAGAGCACGAGCCCGGGTCGCCCCTTCTTCATCGTGATGGGCGTCGCCCACGCGTCGAGCGCCCCGGCCGCCATCACCGCCGCGATGGCGTGACCCGCGAGCTCGCCGGTCATGTCGTCGACGTTCGCCTCGAGCACCACGAACGCCGAGGCGTCGTGGTCGGCGCCGACCGGCTCGCCGAGCACGACGCGGAGCGCGTTCGCGCGCCCGCCGACGACGCGCGTTCCGGCGCCCCAACCTATCCTCGACGCACGCTGGCTCGGCCAGCGCAGAAACCCCTCGGCGACCGTCGCGAGGATGGCGGCGCCGGTCGGCGTCACGTTCTCGAAGTCGACGCCGGCGTCGAGGGTCGGCACGCCGCGCAAGCACTCGAGCGTCGCGGGCGCGGGGATCGGGAGCTCGCCGTGAGCGGTATGCACGTGGCCGCGGCCGAGCGGCACCGGCGCGGAGAGGACGCGCGCGCCGAGGTACTCGAAGCACGTCGCCGCGCCGACCACGTCGAAGAGCGAGTCCACCGAGCCGACTTCGTGAAACGTGACGTCCTCGAGCGGCACGCGATGCACGGCCGCCTCCGCGGCGGCGAGGCGCGCGAAAATGCGCTCCGCGAGCGCTCGCACGCCGGTCTCGAGCGGCGCGTTCGCGAGCAGGCGCCGCACCTCGCCGTACGGACGGTGCGGCTGCGGCGCGGTCTCGCTCACCGAAAAATGCGTGGCGCCGAGCGCTCCGCTGCGAGCGCGGCTCACCGCCGCGACGCCCGCGACTCCGAGCCCGGCGAGCGATGCCTGCACGACCGCGAACGGCACGCCGAGATCGACGAGCGCGGCCACCGTCATGTCGCCGGCGATCCCGCTCCACGGATCGAGAAAGAGGAGCTTGCCCCTGCCCTCTCCGCGCGCGAGCGGCGCCCGGTGCGCTTCGGCGTCGCCGGCAAGGAGCGCGACGCGCTCGAACACCGCGTGCTCGTGGCCGCTCGTGTGTTCGTGCGCGTGCGGATGTTCGTGGTCGTGCTCGTCGCCGTGCGCGTGCAGGTGGTGACGGTCGTAGTGGTGGTGTGGAGGGCCGGCGGCGGTCATGACGTTTCGGAGCTCGGAGCGCGAACGAGACGCAGCACCGCCATCGCCGCACCGAAGCCGTTGTCGATGTTGACGACGGTGACGCCCGAAGCGCAACTCGTGAGCATGCCGAGGAGCGCCGTCAGCCCTTCGAAGGCCGCACCGTAGCCGGTCGAGGTCGGTACGGCGACGACGGGCGCGGCCACGAGTCCGCCGATGACGCTCGGGAGCGCTCCTTCCATGCCCGCGACGACGATGAGCGCCCGCGCGCTCCGCAGCGTCTTCACGCGTTCGAGCAGGCGATGAATGCCGGCCACACCGACGTCGAAGACGCGCTCGGCCGGCACGCCCGCCGCGCGCAACGTTTCGAGCGCTTCCTCGGCCACGGGTAGGTCGCTCGTGCCCGCGGTGACGACGGCGACGCTCGCGCCTTCGACGACGGGCGGCGGCTTCTTCAGCGCGAGCGCCGTCCGGGCGAGCGCGTTGTGCTCGAGCTCGGGGAGCGCGGCGAGCACCTTCGGCGCCGCCTCGGGCGCGAGACGCGTGACGAGGACGTTCTGCCCCCCCGCGAGCAAGCTCCGCGCGATGCCGATGATCTGGTCGGCGGTCTTGCCCTGCCCGAGGATCACTTCCGGCAGACCTTGCCGGAGGGCGCGATGATGGTCGACGCGCGCGTAGCCGAGATCCTCGAACGGCAGGTTGCCGAGCTCGGCGACGGCGGCTTTGGGCTCGAGCGTGCCCGCACGCACCCGCTCGAGCAGCTCGAAAACGCGCTCTGGACTCACCGCCTGGCCCTTTAGCGCACGCGGGCTCGCCCGTCGAACGGGAGCTTCGCGGTGTAGACTCGGCGCCGATGCTTCCCGCCCCGGTGCTCGGCTTCACGCTCGGCGTGCTCTTCGCGTGGATGGCCCGCCACGAGATCGCGCGCGCGGCCCCGACCGCGCTCGCCAGCCGATCGCTCTCGATCGTCGCGCTCTACGCGGTGCTCGTGTTCGGGCCGGCGTGCGCGTATTTTTTGGTGCTCGAGCCGGACTGGGCGGGGGCGTATTTGTTCGACGCCGGGCGGCGGGCGCGTCTGGTCTCGGTCGCCGGGACGCTGCTCGCGCTCGTGAGCGTGCCGCTCGGATTTTTGGTCGCGGCCCCGGCCGCGCGCGCCCAACGCACGGCGAGCGTCCTCCGCGTCGGGGCCGTCGCGGCGCTCTCGACGCTGGCGCTCACGCTCGCGCTCTTCCCGCGCCTGTCCGTGCGCGCGACGTACGCCGAATTCCACGGCGACTTCGGCACCGAGCCCGTCGCCCACACGACGCTCGGCTGGGGGCTCTTCTGGGTGTGCCTGGTGGTCGCGGGCGCGACGGCGTACGTGGCGTCGGTGCTCGGCCGTTCGGCACATTGACGCGCGCAAGACCGCGGTTGGCTCGGCGGCTGTCTCGGACGCGGGAGATCTGCTAGCTCAGGTGCCATGGCTCACGAGAGCGAAGACCGGCTCGCGGCGTTGGCACGAAGCGTGGGGCAACGCGCCCTCCAAAAGGGCGCCGACGTGGCCGAGGCGAGCGCGCGTGGCGGCTTCGAGCTCAGCGTGAAGGTGCGGCTCGGCAAGCCCGAGCTCGTGGAAGAAGCGGGGCATCACAGCGTCTCCTTGCGGGTGATCCGCGGCGGGCGCGTCGCGACCACGAGTACGAGCGACCTCACCGAGGCGGGCATCGCGCGCTGCGTCGAGGACGCGCTCGAGCTCGCCGAGCTCTCCGAGGTCGACGCCTGCGCGGGCCCGGCCGATCCGAGCGAGCTCTCGCATCCGCCCTTCCCCGATCTCGAGCTCTTCGATCCCGCCGTCGCGGCGATCGGCGGCGACGAAGCACTCGCGCGCGCTCTCGCGGGCGAACGCGCGGCGCTCGACTTCGATCCGCGCATCGAGCTCAGCGAAGGCGCCACGTTCGCGCGCGCGGACTCGGTCGGCGCACTCTGGCTCTCGACCGGCTTCGAGGGCGTGCAGCGCGGCTCCTACGCGTCGCTGAACGTCGTGCCCGTCGTCAGCGACGAAGGCGGAAAAAAGCGGCGCGGCTACTATTGGACCGGCGCTCGCTTCGTCGACCGCCTCGAAGACGCGGCGGAGGTCGGGCGCGAAGCCGCGCGGCGCACGCTCGCGAAGCTCGGCGCGCGCAAGGTGCCGACGACCGAAGCGCCCATCGTGTTCGATCCGGACGTCGCCCGCTCGCTCGTCGGGAGCTTCGCGGGCTGCATCATGGGCGGCTCGATCTGGCGCAAGGCGAGCTATCTCCTCGAACGCGAGAACACGCCGGTCGCGAGCCCGCTCGTTCACCTCACGGACGACCCGCTCATCCCGCGTGCCCCGGGTTCGCGCGCGTACGACGGCGAAGGTCTCGCGTCGCGCCGCAACGTGGTCGTCGAGGCGGGCGTGCTCCGCACCTTCTTGCTCGACTGTTACTCGGCGCGAAAGCTCGGGCGCAAATCGACCGCCTCGGCGAGCCGCGGCGGCGGGAGCGTCGGCCCCTCGACCACGAATTTCGTGCTCGCGGCGGGCAGCACGACGCCCGAAGAGATCATCGCTTCGACCGAGCGCGGGCTCTACGTCACCGAGCTCCTCGGCTTCGGCTTCAATCCCGTCACGGGCGACTTTTCGCGCGGCGCGGCCGGTTTCTGGATCGAAAACGGCAAGCGCACGTTCCCGGTGAGTGAAGTGACGATCTCGGGAACGCTCGACGGCATGTTGAAGAGCATCGACGCCGTCGGCTCGGACCTCGAGCTCAAGACGTCGACGGCCGCGCCGACCCTGCGCGTCGCGAAGATGACGATCAGCGGCGAGTGAACGCGCCGCCGCCGCGCGTCAGGGCGCGAGCGTGTTGGGAGCACCGGGCGAAGCGCCGGGCGGAGCGTGCGGACCGAACGAAGCGTCCTCGTCGTCCGGCGCGTCGGGCGTCCGGCGTGCGAGACTCACGCCGGGCTCGGCGGAAGCGAGCGCGGGAAAGCGCGAGCAAACGCTTCCGTTCGGATCGATCAGCCGCAGGAGCTCACCCGCGTTCGAAAGGCCGTCGGTGCCGAGCTTCGGCAACGCGACGAGCTCCGTGCCGGGCGCGGGAGGCACGTCGAGCTCGGCGTCGGGCTGAAAGCCGTCCGGCACGAGCAGCAAGAGCTCCCCCGGTTCGATGCGCGCGGAAGGGAGCGGCACGGCGCCGCCGTCGTCCTTGAGCTCGAACCCGCCGAGCTCGACCGCGGACGCACCGTCGTTCGCGAGCTCGATCCATTCGCTCGTGCTCTCCGGGCCTCGTGGATTCGCGAGCACCTCGTTGATGACGACGTGTGGGTGCGCCGGCGCGCCGGTGATGGCCAAGTCGATGGGCGTCGCGGCTCCGGCGAGATCGAACGCGGTCGCGCGCAGTCGGACCGGCACGCCCGACTGGAAGCCGTGAACCACGAGGCTCGCCCCCGGCGCCGCCACCGCGAGCAACTGGGCGGGCTCTTCGAGCGCCCAGAGTGACGGCGCGTTCGGTGCCGTCAGGGTGACGCGATCGTCGTCGACGAGCGCGCACGCGGGGCCGAGCGGCAGCTCGCCCTCGGCGCAGACGACGGGCGCGGGCGCCGCCTCCGACACGAAGAGCGGCAGCGGCTCGAGCGCGGCGCCGCCGGCGAGCGCGGGCGGCAACTCCGGCGTGCGCGACCGGGTCGGCGCGGCCACGAGGCTCACGCATTCGTCGGCGAAGAGCGCGTCGTCGCCGAGACCCGCACGGAGCTCGCCCGTGACGCCCTCCGGCGCGAGCACCGCAGGGCCCGCGCTCAGCTCCGGCACCGCATCCCTGCAAAACACCGCGAAGCCGCTCCCGGTCGTGACGCCCGGCGGCGGCCAGCGCCGAACGAGCCAGGGCACGAGCGCAGACTCCACGGTCACCTGGGCGAGCAAGCCGAGCTCCGGCGTCGCGAGCGTGTACACGCCGTCCGCGAGGGCACGCGCCGGCGCGACGACGACGTCGGACGCCTCGTCCCACACGAGAGCCGGCACCTCTTTCTCGAGCAGCGTCGCGGGGTCCGCGCGCGCGGCGAGCCGGCTCAGGTAATAGGAGCTGAGCTCGCCCTCGAAGATTCGAAAATCCGAGAGCTTTTCACGCTCGGCCGCGCCCTTCACCCGGAGTCGAAGAACCGCGGGCGCGGCAGCAAGCTCACCGACGGGTTCGACCGCGACCACCGCGGCTCGGTCGTTCCGAGCGGCAGGAACTTTCAGGCCGTCACAGCCGAGCAGCAACCACGCGAAAGACGCAAGGCATCGCACGCTCGGTCATCGGCTCGCCGAGCGACCTGGTTGCGTGCGCGGCCGAAAATTGATCGCCGCGCCGTCTACTTTTTCTTCTTTGGCGCTGGCTTGGCCGGAGCCTCGGCTGGCTCAGGTTCGTCTTCGTCTTCGTCTTCGTCGTCGTCTTCGTCGTCGTCTTCGTCGTCGTCTTCGTCGTCGTCTTCGTCGTCTTCGTCGTCTTCGTCGTCTTCGTCGTCTTCGTCGTCTTCGTCGTCTTCGTCGTCGTCCGCGTCGTCTTCGTCGTCGTCCGCGTCGTCTTCGTCGTCCTCCGCGTCGTCGTCGTCGTCGTCCGCGTCGTCGTCGTCGTCCGCGTCGTCGTCGTCGTCGTCGTCGTCGTCGTCTTCGTCGTCCGCGTCTTCGTCTTCGTCTTCTTCGCCGGGCGGCGGTTCCTCGGTCGACGGAGCGGCCGTGGTATTTTCTTCGCCTTCGGCGTCACCACCCGCGGCGATCCCCGAAGCCACGCCGCCCATCGCCTCCGCCAGCGCTTCAGCGGACTCCGAACCGGGCAACACCGAAGCCCCTTCGATCGGTCCCTCGGGCGCCGTCTCTCCGAGCTCGGATTCGAACGTCTGTCGCGACTCTTCGCTGAGCTCCGTGTACTCGCGCAAAGTCGGTAGATCGCGCAAGGACTTCAGACTGAACGCCTCGAGAAAACTCGGCGTCGTACCGTACAGCATGGGACGCCCGGGCTCGTCCTTCTTCCCGATGATGCGAACGAGATCGCGCTCGAGCAGGCCCTTGAGCACGGGGCCGGAATCGACGCCGCGGATGTCGTCGATCTCGGGGCGGGTGATCGGCTGGCGGTACGCCACGATGGCGAGCGTCTCGAGCTGCGCGCGCGACAGGCGCGTCGGCCGGAGCGACAGATACTGGCGCAGCCGCTCGGCGTAGAGCGGGTTCGAGCGAAACGCGAAGCCGCCCGCCACTTCTTCGAGCCGCATGCCGCGATCGGCGCAGTCGCGCTGGATCTCCTCAATGAGCTCCTGGGCCCGAGCGCGATCGACCCGAGCGCCGCGCGCGATCTCCTTGAGCTCGAGCGGCTTGTCCGACACGAACACGAGCGCTTCGATGAGCCCCTTCAAAAATCCGGTCGTATCCGCAATCGAGCCCTCGTCCACCGCCGGCCCGTCGCCGATGAGGGCGCTTTCCGCCGGCTCGAGCTCGCGCTCTTCACCGGCCGCCTGCTCCACGTTCTCTTCAGACATCATTCTTCGTTCCTGTCAGCCTCTGCGTCGCCGGCGCCGCCGTCGTCGTCTTCACTCGCGAGCTCGCCGTCGAGCTCCTGTGCACCGTTCTCGTCGTCGATCACGGAGAGCTCGATCTCGATGGGGCCGAGCGCGTCGTCCTGGAACAGACGCGTGAGTCTCAAGCGCGTCATCTCGAGCAGCGCGAGGAAGGTGACGATGAGGTCGCTCCTCGACGTCTGTCCCTCGAAGAGCTCGACGAAAGCCACGCGCTGCTTCGCGCGCAAGATCTCGGAGAGCTGGTTGATGCGATCCGTGATCGAGAAGCGCTCGAGATCGATCTGGTGGTCGACCGTGGCCTTCGCGCGCGACAGCACGTGCTGAAACGCGTCGAGCAAGCGAAACAGACTGAGCCCGGCGATGCGCGCCGGCCCCTGCGCCTCGAGCCCGGGCACGCCGTGCGAAAACACGTCGCGGCCGAGCACCGGCGCCGAAGACAGCTGTTCCGCCGCGTGTTTGTACTTCTGGTACTCGAGCAGGCGCCGCACGAGCTCGGCGCGCGGGTCGACCTCGGCCTCCTGCTCGTCTTCCTGGTCCTCGGGCACCGCGGGCAAGAGCTGCTTCGACTTGATGTGCGCGAGCGTCGCCGCCATCACGAGGTACTCGCTCGCGACGTCGATGTTGAGCTCTTGCATGAGCGTCACGTATTCGACGAACTTCGCCGCTACGAACGCGATGGGGATGTCGAAGATGTCGAGCTCGTGCTCCTCGATCAGATGGAGCAAGAGGTCGAGCGGGCCCTCGAAGGTCGGGAGCGCGACCCGGTAGCCGCCGGGCGTGTCGTTCTCGTCGGCCGCCGGCGGGGCGACCGGGGCCGGCTCGACGGGGGGCGCACCCTCACCCTGGTGGGGGGCAGGTGCGTCCGGAGGCGACGGCTCGCTCATGGTCGGCGGAGCGTACATCACCGTTTCCTCGAGGCGACAAGCGGCGTACAAACGACCGCGCCCTGGCAAATTCCACAAAGATTTCGGAGGCCCCAGGCGGCCCGCTACACCTCGCAGGGGTTTTTCGGGCTAGGCTCCGACGGCAAGAGCCGCTTCATGCCTGAGCCCGAACGGCGCTGCGCCAAGTGTGGGGCCGCCTACGGCGGGGAGGTTCTCTTCTGCCCGGCCGACGGGACTCCGCTCGCGTCGCGGCCGGTCGGCGCGGAGCTCGAGCGCTTCGTCGGGCAAACCCTGCGCGGGGAGTTCGCCCTCGAGGCGCTCGGCGGCGTGGGCGCGATGGCGAGCGTCTTCCGCGCGCGCCAGCTCGGCGTGGAGCGCGACGTCGCGGTCAAGATCATGCACCGCGAGCTCACGCGGAACCCGGTGCTCGTCGCGCGTTTTCGCCGCGAGGCGCGCGCCGCCGCGCGCATTCGGCATCCGAACGTCGTCGAGGTCGTCGGCTCGGGCGACATGGCCGACGGGGCGGAGAGCTTGCCGTATCTGGTGTTCGAGTACCTCGACGGGTTCACGCTGCGTTCGGCGCTCTCCGCCGCCGGCGGAACGCTCCCGCTCGCTCGCGCGCTCCACATCGTTCTGCAGATGAGCGACGCGGTCGGTGAAGCGCACGAAGCCGGCATCATCCATCGCGACCTCAAGCCGGAGAACGCGATGCTCGTCCGCCGCGGCGACGATCCCGACTTCGTGAAGCTCCTCGACTTCGGGCTCTCGCGGCTCGGCGAAGGCGACGCGGGCATCGAGACGCACGCCGGCGCGGTGCTCGGCACGGCGCGCTACGTCTCGCCGGAAGGAGCGCGCGGCGAACCGGTGGATCGCGCCGCCGACGTGTACGCGCTCGCGACGATTCTCTTCGAGTGCCTCGCGGGACGCACGCCGTTCGACGGCGATCGACCGGTCGCGCTCCTCGTGAAGAAGAGCAACGAGCGAGCGCCCGACGTGCGGCATTTCGAGCGCGCTCGGGCCACGCCGGAGCCGATCGCCGCGCTCCTCGCCGCGAGCCTCGCGCTCGAGCCCGCCGCGCGACCCGCGGACGGGCGCGCCTTCGGCCAGGCACTCGCGCACGCCGCGGCGCAATCCGGGGTCGGCGCCGATCAGCTGCTCCCCCGTCCGACGCTCCTCGGCACGCGGTCGTCGGCGCGACTGCCGCACGCCGAAACGCGCGTGCTCGGGAGCCCTGCGTTCGCGGCGTCGCTCGCCGTCGCCGTCGCGCAGGCGACGAACACCGCGAGCCCGCCGAGCCCGCCGAACACAGCGAACGCGCCGAACACGCCGAACGCGCCGAACGCGCCGAACGGCGTGGCCTCGCCGAGCGTCATCGCGCGACGCGAGCCGCCCGCACCGGAGCTCCGGCGCGTCGGCATCGTGGCCGCGTGCTTCGTGCTCGGAGCGCTCGGGGCGCTCGGAGCCGCCACTCATCTCGGGGCGTGCGGACGATGAGCGCCGTTCGCCGAGGTCTGCAGCGCTTGCTCGTCGCCTCCGGCGCCGCTCTCGCGCTCACGGCGCTCGCGACCGGCGCGCGCGCGCAGGACGACGACGAAGATCCGACGAACCCCTCGCCCGCCCGCTTGAAATCCGGCTTCGAAGCGATGACGCGCCCGGTCGGCATGGCCGAGGGCAACCTTTCGGTGCTCACGCTGCCGGGCGCCGAGGTGTGCGTGCAGCGCAACACGGGCTGCAAGCACGGCGACGTCGTGTTCGGGCTCGAGGGCTGGGAATTTTACCGCTGGAGCTCGCACTGGGCCTTCGGCGCCGGCGTCATGCTCGGCCTCCTGCCGACCGCGTACCCGCGCTCGCCGCCCGAATCCGTGCCGCGCGATCACACCCGGAGCTACTTCTCCTTCGAAGGCATGCTGCGTTACTACCCGTACATCGGCGAGCGGTTCGAAGCCTGGTTCGGCCCGTTCGGTGGACTCGTGGTCGTGAGCGATCGCTTCACGGAGATCGTCAGCAACGACGACCGCGCCCTCCTCGGCTCGCAAGGCGTCACCCTGCGCACCGAAGGCGGCTCGATCGGGCTCGCCGGCGGGCTCGCACGCGAGCTCGGCGAGCACGTGTCGCTGCTCGGCAGCTTGCGCGTGTCGCAGTGGTTCCTGCGCTTCACGCCCGAGAAGGACCCGCTCGGCGCCACGGGCTCGCTCACCGGCAGCAACACCGCGATCATGCTGGGCGTCGGTATCGCTTACCGCGCCTCGCTCTGAGCTTCCGCGCGGCTCCGGGGCCGGCTCAGGCGCGACTCGCGAGCACGACGAGGAGCTCGACCATGCGATCGAGCGCGATCCAGACGACGAAGAGCACGCCGAGCGAACGCAGCGGCGCGAGCACCGGCGCGACGTACGCGGGACTCGCCGAGCGCGCGACGAGCGCCGCCGAAAGCTCGATCAGCACCGAAGCCGCGACGAGCGGCGCCGCCACGCCGACGGCGATGCCGACGCACGCCGCGAGCCGCTCGGCCGCGACCGCGAAGCTCGCGTGGAGGCGAGGCTCGGCGAGCGCGCTCACGATGCGCTCGGTGCCGCCCGTCTCGAGAAAGCCGAGCGCGACGGCGAGCCCGAGCAGCGCTCCGAACGGCGTCGTGGAGTCGTCGAGCACCGGCAGCTCCACGCTCTCGCGCGACGCGCGCAGGTTGTCGGCGAGACCGCCGGCCATCACGGCCGCCCAGAGAATCGCCGCGGTGCCGAGCGCGAGCGGCGTCGTGCGGAGCGCTTCACGCAAGCATTCGAGCCAGAGCGGCAACCCGAGCGCCGGCACCACGTGGAGTGCCGGCGCGATGGCGCCCGCCATGCCGAGCGCCAGCGTGACGCGGATCGGCGTCGCGACGCCGCTCAGACCGAACGCCGGGACGAGCACGACCATCGGGAGCACGCGCGCCCAGGCGAGCGCGTAGGCGCGCGGATCCGCTCCCGTGAGCTCCTTCAACGCGGCGACGAGGGTCTCGAGCATGGGAACCGCCGTGGCGGAATCGCTTCGAACGATAGCCGGAACGAGGCCGCGTCGTCGCGGCCGACGCCATTGACGCCCCCTCCGCTCGCGCGCTAACGATCGCGCCCCCTGGGGCCCGGATGAGTCTCGATCTGTCCAGCATCGGTCACACGACGGAGCCGTTCGTCTACGAGTACGATTGGAAGACGGTGGTGCTTTACGCGCTCGGCGTGGGCGTGCCGCGTGAGGACCTGGACTTCCTCTACGAGGGGCGCGGTCCGCGCGTCTTGCCGACTTTCGCGGTCGTCCCGAGCTACGCCCCGGTCGCCGCCCTCTTCGAAAAGACGCGCTGCGACATGACGCGGCTCGTTCACGGCAATCAGCTCGTGCGCTGGCACGCTCCGATCCCGCCTGCGGGGCGCCTCGAAAGCGTCGGCACCGTGAAGGGCATCTACGACATGAAGAAGCTCGCCCAGGTCGTGCTCGCCACGCGCACGACCTCGGAGGGCCGCCCGTGCTTCGATACGGAGTGGACGCTGCTCATCCGCGACGCCGGCGGCTTCGGGGGCGAGCGCCCGCCGAAGTCCGAAGCCCCCAAAATTCCCGACCGACCGGCTGATTTCAGCGTCGAGCTACCCACGCGACCGGAGCAAGCGTTGCTCTACCGCCTCTCGGGCGATTTGAACCCGCTCCACGCCGATCCGGCGTTCGCCGCGGCCGTGGGCTTCGCCGACGGGCCGATTCTCCACGGTCTCTGCACGTACGGGATCGTCGGCCGAGCGCTCTTGAAAACGGTCTGCGGCGGCGACGAGCAGCGGCTCGTGAGCCTGGGCGTGCAATTCCGGCGCCCGGTCTGGCCGGGAGAGCCCATCCGAACGACCGGCTACGTGCTAGAGAGCGGACGCATCGCACTCGAAGCCTTCGCGGGCGACAAGCCCGACCCCGTGATTACCAGCGCTTGGGCCGACATCGCCCCGCCTCGAGGAGCCTAACCAATGGCCGACGACGAAAAGAACAAGGTCACCTCCCTCGCCCCGCCGCCCACGGATGAAATCGATCACGACTGGGGTAGCAGCGGCTCCGCATCGGCCAAGCCCGTCAAAGCCAAGGCCTCGTCGCATCACGAAGAAGACGAGGACGACGAAGACGAAGACGAGCGTGACGAGGACGAAGAGGACGACGAAGACGAAGACGAGGAAGACGACGAAGACGACGAAGACGACGAGGATGACGACGAGGACGAGGACGACCATCGCGGCGTCGCTCGGGGCTCCGCGTCGAAGCCGTCGGGCGCGGACTCTTCGCAGGATTGGGTGCCCGATTGGGCGCCGTGGGTGACGCTCGGCGGCTTGCTGCTGCTCGGGCTCCTCGGCGGCATCGGCGCCATCCCGGTGAACTTCGGCCTGACCAAAGCCGCCGCCGAGACGGCCACGGCGGCCACCACGACCACGGCGCCGAAGCCCACCGCGACGCAAGCGGCGCAAGCCGCGGGACCCGGCGCTCCGGGCGCGGCCGATCAGGAGCGCATCTCCGCCTCTCACCTGCTCGTGCAGTACAAGGGCGCGCTGCGCGCTCCGGCGACGATCACGCGCACGAAAGAAGAAGCGAAGGCGCGCGCGGAAGAAGCGCTCGCGAAGGCTCGCAAGGGCGTCCCCTTCGAGAAGCTCGTCGCCGAGTATTCGGACGAGCCGAACGCCGCCGCCCGCGGCGGCAAGCTCGGTAAGTTCCCCCGCCAGGGCATGGTGAAGCCGTTCGCGGACGCGGCGTTCGCGCTCAAGCCGGGTCAAATCTCGGACGTGGTCGAGACGCAGTTCGGCTACCACGTGATCCTGCGCACCGAGTGATGAACCCGATGCGGCGCGCGGTGGTTTTCGCGGGTGCGTTCGCGACCTGCGCCGTCACGCTCGGCGGCTGTGTCGTCACCACCTACGAAGGTCCGGGCGACCCGCCGCGCGTCCCCGCTCCACCCGAACGCCCGCGCTCCGACGTCGCCGCGGCGCCCAAGGACGACAGCGACGACAGCTACGCCGAGGCGCCCGGCAAGAGCGAGGATCGCATCGCCGCGCGCCACCTCTTGGTTCAGTACAAGGGCGCGCTGCGGGCCGGACCGCAAATCGTGCGCACCCGCGACGAGGCGCGGCGCCGCGCCGAAGAAGCGCTCGCGCGCGCGCGGGCCGGTGAGGATTTCGCGGCGCTCGTGAAGGAATACTCCGACGAACCGGGCGCGGGCGAGCGCGGCGGCGATCTCGGCCGCTTCGATCGCAAGCAGATGGTCAAGGCCTTCGCCGACGCGGCGTTCGCGCTCGAAGTGAACCAGATCTCCGACGTCGTCGAGACGCCGTTCGGCTTTCACGTGATTCAGCGCACGGAGTGAGCGCGGTCTCGGGGTCGCACGGAGCGACCGACGTCGCCTAGCCCCGCAGCAGGTGCTTGGCGATCACCATGCGCTGCACCTGGCTCGTGCCCTCACCGATTTCGCAGAGCTTCGCGTCGCGCAGGTGTTTTTCGACGTCGAACTCGCGCGTGAAGCCGTAGCCGCCGTGGATCTGCATGGCGTCGTTGCAAACGCGCGTCGCGACCTCGCTCGCGAAGAGCTTCGCGATCGACGCTTCTTCCGTGTAGCGCTCGCCCCGATCGGCCAGCCACGCGGCGCGGTGGACGAGGAGCTCGGCCGCGTCGAGCCCGGTCTTCGCGTCGGCGAGCATCCATTGGAGCGCCTGAAAATCCGCGATCGGTCGGCCGAACGCGTTGCGCTCCTTCGCGTAGCGCACGGCCATCTCGTGCGCGCCGCGCCCGAGCCCGAGCGCCATCGCCGCGATTGAAATGCGCCCGGTGTCGAGGATGCGCATCGTGTCGAGAAAGCCGTGATCGACCTCGCCGAGCCGCTCCGCGTCGCTCACGCGCACGCCGTCGAGCGTGACTTCGACGGTGTCGCTCCAGCGACAGCCGTACTTCTTGAGCTTCTTGCTCGCGAGGTAGCCCGGCGTGCTCGTGTCCACGATGAACGCCGTGATGCCGCGCTGGGGCGGCGCGTCCGGCGTCGTGCGCGCGAGCACCACGCAAAACCCGCCGATCGAGCCCTGCGTGATGAACATCTTCGTTCCGTCGAGGATCCAGTCGTTGCCGTCACGGCGCGCGGTCGTGCGGAGCGCGGCGGCGTCCGAGCCCGAGTTCGGCTCGGTGAGCGCCCAGGCCGCGAGCGCTTCGCCCGACGCCGCGCGCGGCAGGTAGCGCCGCTTCTGCTCTTCGCTGCCGAACGTGAGAATGTGCCCGGTGCCGAGGCCGTTGTGGCTCGCGATCGTGAGCGCGAGCGAGCCGTCTATCTTCGCGCACTCCTCGACGGCGATGGCGTACGCCGTCACGTCCAGACCGGAGCCGCCGTAGCTCTCCGGGACGCGAATGCCGAGCAGTCCGAGCTCGGCGAGGCGCGGCACGAGCTCGAGCGGGAAGCGCTCGGATTCGTCCCACTCGCGCGCGTGCGGCCGGATCTCACGCTCGCAAAAATCACGCACGCTGCGGCGCAGGAGCTGATGGGACTCGGAAAACGTGAAATCCAAGGAGACTCCTCGCGCTCGGGGTTTCGCCGGCTCGCGTGCGAGCCCGTCACGAACTTACCACGCCGCGAGCGCCGGCAGCCGGTCGAGCCAGCGCGTGAGCTCGAGCACGGCGAGGCCGCGCTCCGGCGGCGCGCCCTTGGGCGCCGCGCGCGGCGGGGCGTCGAGCGCGATGCCCGCGACGAGCGCGCCCTTCCGGCCGAAGATCCACTCCCGCACGGCGCCGGCCTGTGCATCGTCTTCCGCCACGCGCAGCGCGTCGTAGGGCGCGTGCTTCAGCGCGCGCGAGCCGTCCCGCTTCCGGAGCGTCGACATCACGTCCTTGCCCGCGTCCGCGTCGAGCCGGACGGCGAGCGCGAGGCGATAACGTCCACTGCCGTCGCCGTACGTGGCGACCGCGCCCGGACCGACACCGTCGAACCCTTCGAGGTCGCGCGCGAAGTAGCGAATGGAGAGCGGCGTGCGCTTCGCCTCGGGCAAGAGCCGCGCGGCGGGCGGCAGCGTCGCGGGACCCGGCAGACGCTCGCCGATGGCGCGCGCGAGTTCGGTGAGCGCGGGACGCGCGGCGGGCGCGAGTCCGGCGGGCGGCAGGCGTGGGTTCGCGAAGTCGAGCCTGAGCACGCACGCCGCGCGCACGACGTACGCGGTCGTCTCACCCAGCACCGCGGCCGCGCCGGCGTCGAACGCCGCGTACGCGGGACGACCCACCTCCGCGGCGCGCGCGAGCCGTTCGGTGAAGAAGCCGTAAGCCGCTTCGGCGGACGAAAAAACGAGCACGCTCGCGACGAGGCGCGCCGGCTCCGCCACGTCCTCGACGTACTTGACGGCCGCGATGCGCGTGACGTCCTCGTGCGCGAGCTCGTCGGGGTCGAGTGAGAGCAGCGCCGCCGCGTCGCCGAGCGGGAACGGCGCGCCCTCACCGAAGACCCGCTGATCGGCGTTCGGATCGATGCAATACGGCCCGACCGTCTGGGGAAACCAGGCCGCGAGGCTCGCGTCGCCGAGCGCGCCGCCGCCGTCCGCGCACACCGAGGGCACCTCGACGCGCGGCGCGATGGAAGCACTCGGGCGCGGCGCCGTGGTCGAGGGCGTGCTGCGGCAGCACGACAGGGCGAGCGCGAGGAGGAGCGCCCGGCGATGCATCGGCGTCGAGGCATACACCACGCGAAACCGGCTCCGCCCCGCAACCGTTTCATACCGACGCAATCGTTACCGTCCGGAGGTCTGGCGACCCCGAAATAAACCCAATGAATTCAGCGCCTTGAGAACGGGCGACTCGGCACGCACTTTGCTGAATGCTTTCCGGTCTTCCGTGCGGTTCTCGCCTACAAGCTCTCGAAAAGTACGTGGTTTCACGCTCGTCGAGCTGATGGTCGTGGTCGTGATCATCGCCGTCTTGGCGGCGATCGCGGTGCCGCTCTTCGCGGGCCGCTTGCGCAGTCGCCATCTCCTTCAGATCGGCGGCCGCATCGCCGACATCTACCGGGGCTCGCGCACGCGGGCGCTCGCCCGCGGCTCGGCCATGGTCGTGAGCCTCAGCATGTCGGACGGCTCCTTTCAGGTGCTCGAGGGCGTGGAAGGGACGAACGCGGCGACCTCGTCCGGCGCGAACAAAGCGGCGTGCGCGAACCTGCCGACGCGCGGCTGTCTCACGAACGCGTGGGGCAACGTGGGCAGCGGCTCGACGGTCGGCACGGCGCGCGTCGTGGACGGCATGGCGAGCCCGGGTATCAAGCCGGTCCTCACGCTCTCGGACGGGACCGTGGTGAAGGCGGGCACCGTCGCCATCTGCTTCAGCCCGGCGGGGCGCACGTACATCAACACGACCGCGACCTGGACGCCGGATCAATGGCAAACGCTGGGCGCCCCCGCCGTGCTCGACATCACGAGCACCGACCCGAACAACCAAACGGCACGCGACTATCAGGTGCTGATCATGCCGAACGGCACGGCGAGGCTCGCGCCATGAAAGCAAGGGCGCGCGGCTACACGGTCATCGAGCTCATGATGTCGCTCGCGGTGTTCGCGACCGGCGTCACGGGCGTCATCGCGATGGAGCGCGCGACCGTGAGCTCGAATCAGCTCGCGAAGAACGTCGCCATCGCGAACGCCGTCGCGCAGTCGTGGCTGAGCCAGCTCGCGGCCGACAGCACGCTCTGGACCACGCAGTGGAGCGTGACGCAGACCACCTGGCTCTCGACGGTCACGGCCAACGACGGTCTCTGGCAACTGCCGGTGTACGACACGACCCGCGCGTTCGGGCCGGAGTTCGACGGGTTCGGCGCGCCGACCACCGCGAACCCCGCCTTCTGCGCGCAGATCCGACTCACCTGGCTTTACGGGGACGCGAGCCCGTCGCAGGCGACCGGGATCCCGGGCAACGGCGTCATCCGCACGGAGGTGCGCGTGTTCTGGCCGCACGAGCAGGTGGGCGTCGACACGTCGACGCGCTTCGCGACCGACTGCTCCAACGCGGCGCCGGCGACCGTCAACGCGGTGACCGACGGCACCTACCACATGATCGTGCAGGCGAGCGCGGTGAGGCAGCCCGATTGACGACGAACCGCCGCTTTTCCAGCGAGACCTGCCGCGCACGCGCCGGCGCGTCGGGCTTCACGCTCGTCGAGCTCATGGTCGCGCTCTCGGGCGGCCTCTTCCTCTCGATCGTCGTGTTCGCGCTCGCGCGCGACGCGTCGCGTTTCTATCAGCGCGAGGGGCGCATCACGAGCGCGACGCTCGCGGGCATGATCGGCTTCGAGCGCCTGAAGAACGACATCGAGCGCGCCGGCTACCTCTCGACGCCGAACATCCAGCGCGATCCGAGCCTCGCCAGTTCGGTGAGCTCCGGGATGCCGGCCGGGCTCGCGACGCTCGCCGGACTGCGCATCACGCCGGACACGCCGAACCTCTCCGCGAACGCGTCGTTCGCCCTGAACGCCGTCGCCGGGCAGCCGCTCACCCCCGATCAAATCGTGCTCTCGGGCTCGTATTCGGCGACGGACGAGTTTCCGGTCGCGGACGCTTCGACCGGGCAGAGCATCTACCTCCAGGTTTACACGGCGTCGATGGCGCGGCTCGGCTACCTCAGCGCCGCCAACTCGAACGCCCAGCTCGCGCTGCTTCAAAACGTGTTCGGCGCGACGCCCGGGCTCATCCTGCGCGTGAAGGATCAAGCCGGAAACGTCTATTTCGGGCAGATCGCGTCGGTCACGGCGGGCACGCAACCGTGCATCACGCTGAGCACGCCGCTGCCGGTCCGCTCGAGCGGGACGGGCACGTCGGGTCTGCGCGGCTACGCGGTCGGCTCGAGCGCGAACGTGGTGAACCTCGTGCGCTACCGCGTGATGGATTTGCAGCACGATCCGGAAGGCACCGCCTGGCAGCCGCTCTTCACCGCGAGCCAAGGCGCGCCGGGCGAAGCCTCGCGCACCGAGCTCGTGCGCGATCAGCTCGACTCGAACGGAAACGTCATCGCCGGCTCGGCGGACGTGGTCGCCGAGTATGCGGTGGACCTCGCCTTCTCGGTGCTCGGGCAGCTGAACCCGGCGACTGCGGGCGCCGCCCCGGCGCTCACGCAAGCCGCGCCCGGGAGCGCCACGTTCACGCAGTTTTTCGCCGCGAACGCGCAGGGCGATCTGCCGGAGCGGGTCCGCACGGTGCGGGTGCGGCTGAGCGTCCGTTCGCGCGAAGCCGATCGCGCCGTGGGCATCCCGGGCGCGTTCTACCGCTTTCAAGTGGATGCGAACTCTTGGGCCCGCGTGCGGACGTTCCAAGCCGACGTCGCGTTGCCGAACCAGGCGGGTGTGCAGTGGTGATGAAGTCGAAGTCGCGAAAATACGCTCGAACGTCCGAACGCGGAACGACGCTCTTCGTCGTCGTGCTCGCCATCACGATGCTCACGGGCATCGGGCTCTACACGGTGCACTCGGCCGCGCTCCTCGCGCGCGCGTCCGGTAACGAACGGCAGGCCCTGCAAACGGCGTATCTCGCTCAGCTCGGGACGCTCGCCGCGCTCTCGCAGCTCTCGACGGCGCCGGCCGCGTACGTGCCGCAAGCGCTCACCGGCCACGACGACTGCCGCATGAACCTCGGCCTCGACACGACGACGTTCGAGCCGCCCCCGTGCCTCGAGCTCTCGAGCAACCTGTTCACGCTGCAGTCCGGGCACACGCTGTTCGCGACCGACACCTTCGGCACGGCGCTCGACCCGCACACGAACGCGCCGGCCATCAGCGGCCGCTTCCTCACCGAGGTGACGGACGTGGCGCCCGCGCTCGGTCCGGTCAAAGGCATGGACGCCGTCACCCGCAACGCCTTCCACTACTACGAGGCCAAGCTCACCACGATCGCGCAGCTCCAGCCGGCGGCCGCGACGGCGGCGTGCGTGCAGAACGTGATGCAGGTGGCCGGCCAGCACATGACCCGGGCGCACGTGCTCCTCGGCCCCGTGGGAGGCAGCTGACGTGGCGCGCGTTGCGAGAAACCGAGCTTTGGGTCGCTACGCGGCGCTCGCGCTCCTCGGCGTGACGTTCTCGAGCGGTCGCGCTCGGGCGCAGGCGGATCTGAATCCGCCGCTCCCGAACGTGCTGCTCCTCGTCGATACGTCCGGCTCGATGGAGTCCCAGATCGACGGCACCGCCGTGACGTGCAACCCCGGCAACACCGCCGGCGTGAACGACAAGAGCCGGTGGATCGACCTCGTCGAAGTCTTGACCGGGGCGATCGATACCTACAGCTGCCAGCAGATCGACCGCACCGACCCGGGCGTCGGCTTTCGGACGGGTGAATACGCGCTCGGCGGCGATCCGTACGACTTCCGCTATCCCATCCCCTATCACCGGCCGCTCAGCAACGGCTGCGCCGCGGGCCCGGGCGTGCAGAGCACGAACCCGTTCATCTACCCGACCGTCGGCGGCATCAACTATCACAACTACAGCGGCACGGGCGCGTGCACGTTCTCGCAGCCGAACAACGACGGCGTGCTCGACGCGTTCCAGGATTACGTGCGCTTCGGCTTGATGACGTTCGACACGTCGCCCGATCCGGGGACCGGCTTCGACGGCGTGATGGGCGACAGCTCGACGGTCGATCTCGCGACGGGCAAGGCGGGCCTCTGGAGCTACATCGTCGGGAGCTCGGCCAAGGGCATGCCCTCGGGCTGCACGACGGGAACGAAGGACGAGGAGGTCGGCTCCCGCAACGCGGCCGCGCCGCCGTGGGAGGGCCGCATGGTGAACTTCGGCAATCCGTACGACGGCATCGGCGACTACGTGAACAAGAACAAGCACATTCAAGAGGTGCTGCTCGCCACGCGTCCCTACGGCGCGACGCCCATCGCCGGCATGCTGCACGACGCCTCGGACTTCTTCTCGAACGATCACTCGAAGGATCCGGACCGCAACCCGAGCACCCTCTCGCCGAGCGACGTCGCCGCGGATTTCGGACCTTGGGAGGATCCGTTCCTCGCCTGCAATCCGGCCCGCAAAGAGATCATCATCCTGCTCACCGACGGGCAGCCGAACATGGATCTGCGCCCCTATTGCGCGGACAGCACGGAAGTGCCGAAGGGCGTCTGTCCGTTCGACAAGCCGGAAGACATCGTCTCGGCGCTCGACACGAAGACCTCGACCCACCCGCAGATCCCGACGTACGTCGTCGGCTTCGCGCTCGACAAGGTCGACGACGACAACGACCCCGCGACGGCGCCCAAGGACTGCAGCACGATCACGGCGGCGGACGTCGACCCGACGAGCACCACGAACCTCTGCAACAAGCCCGCCAACGCCGGCAACCAGGCGCTCCAGGCTTGCTGCACGCTGCAACGCATCGCGCTCGCGGGCGGCGTGAGCACGACGACGGATTCGAACGGCAACTCGATCCCCTCGACCGTGACGAGCGCCTACTTCGCGAACGACCGCGAAGCGCTGCGCAGTCAGCTGTCGGCCATTCTGAGCAGCACCCAGAGCGCGACGAGCCGGACGCAAGCCGTGCAGGCGGGCGGCGGCACGAGCGGCGCGAACGGCCCGCTCGACACCTTCCGCTTCTTCACCGGCTTCCAAACGGCGCAACTGAAGCCGTGGTGGGGCACGCTCCAGCGGCAGCGCTTCGAGTGCGACAAGGATCCGAACACGGGCATCACCACGCCGCAGAAGGCGACGGTCGACACGAGCAAGGGCGACGACTTCGCGCACAACCTGGCGATGGGCGGCCCCGACGCTCGGCACGTCTTCACCATCATCGGCGGCGCGTCGAGCGCCGATCCGATCACGTCGCTCGAGACGATCCGTCCCTACATCGGCACGACCGATCCCGACGGCGTCGGGATTTACAGCGGACGGAGCCTCGCGGGCACGTCCTCGAACTTCATCGCCAATCTGCCGCCCGACGCGCTCGCGATCCCGACGACGAGCTGCATCGATCAGAACGGCGTGGCGCTCGCGACGACCTCGGCCTGCCGCGACATGTACATGAAGTGGTGGCTCGGCTACAACAACGGGCAATCGAGCGTCACTCCGCGCTGCGCCGCCGTGGGCGACGACACGCAGTGCAAGCTGCTCGGCGACATCATGCACTCGACGCCGGTCGTCATCGATCGGCCGAGCGCCGCGATCCGCGACGAATCCTACGCGCGCTACGAGCTCCTCGAAGCGAATCGGCCGATGATGCTCTACGTCTCGAGCAACGACGGCTTGTTGCACGCGTTCAAGGTCGTCTCGAACAACCCCGCGGACTTCAACGACCCGTCGAAAATGGTGCAGAACGACAGCCAGAGCAACGAGCTCTGGGCGTTCGCGCCGCCGGCGGTGCTGCCGAATCTCTACAATCTCTATCCGTACAACCACCAGGTCTTGCTCGACGGCACGCCCGCGTTCCAAGACGTGGTGGCCGTCCAGCCGTCGCAGCCGTCGCAGCAGCCGACCGTGTTCGAGCGCTCCGTCACCGACGCGCGCATCGGCGCGTCGGCCTGGCGCAGCGTGATCGTCGAGGGCTTCGGCGTCCAACACACCGGCTACTTCGGCCTCGACGTGACCCAGCCCGAGCTCGACGCGACGTCGCCGGACGATCCGACCAAGGGCGGCCCGCGCATGCTCTGGCAGCTCACCCGCGACAAGAACGGGAAGAACCTGTTCGGCCGCGGCGGCGCGACGCCGCTCATCACGACGCTCTTCTTCGACGTGACCGGCGGCGGGAACGCGAAGGAGATCCCGGTCGCGGTGCTGCCGGGCGGTCCGGGCGGCACGCAGGTGACCGCGGGGCCCGGCTGCCCCTCGGGCGGCCGCGACTTCAGCTCGCTCGCGCTCGACTCGAACTACCCGCCGCGGTCGCGCGTGCACTGTTACAGCTTCCCGAACGACGAGGCGGGGGCGCGGTCGCTCACCATCGTGCGCCTCGATACGGGCGAGATCATCCGTACGTTCCGCTTCAGCAAGAACGACGTGTCCTCGGATTTGCAGGCGCGGACGACCGAGGCCGCGCTCGACGCGCCGGTGACGGGGCAGCCGGTGGCGTTCCCCGGCGGCGTCGGCGTCGTCGCGGATCGCATCTACGTCGGCGACGCTGACGGCCGGCTCTTCAAGGTCGACGTGTCGTCCGCCGACCCGTCCCAGTGGACGATGAACCTGTTCGCCGACCTGTTCCCGGCGTCGCTCAAGTCGACGACCGGCTTCGGCTTCGGCGACGGGCAGCCGATCATGCTGCCGCCCACGGTCTCGGTCGACGACGACGGCAACGTGGTGCTCGACGTAGCGTCGGGCGATCAGAACGTGCTCGGCTCCGCCTCGATCTCGAACACCGTGTTTTCACTCACGGACCTGGTCGTGCCGAGCAAGGCGAGCACGCAGACGCAAGTGAACTGGTACGAGATCTACCAAAACGGCGAGCGCGTGGTCGGGCCGATGGTGCTCTTCAACCAGCTCCTTTACTACGCGACGTACGCGCCCGCCGACCCGAAGAAGGTCTGCGACCAGGGTACGAGCACCATCTACCAGGGAAACTACGTGCTGCCGCTCACGACCGATCCGGTCTCCGGCACGACCGATCCGAGCTCGGGCCCGCGCGACTACGCGAAGCTCACGAGCTTCGCGGCGGTCACGGCGGGCGTCGCGGCGGTTCAGGATCCGAACTGCAGCGTGACCACCGACGATACGACGGGCGATCCGGTGCTCGGCTACGGGCACCAGATC
>Ga0335083_10002299_pt1 | contig 25342 bp, 20 predicted proteins | sample Lox_Sample_42_FD_206716 | JGI IMG/M metagenome (GOLD analysis project Ga0335083, IMG submission 206716) | Soil microbial communities from Loxahatchee National Wildlife Refuge, Florida, United States - Lox_Sample_4.2 | ecosystem: Environmental > Terrestrial > Soil > Wetlands | place: USA...
GAGCACGTCGAGCGGGACCCACGGAGCGGAAGTTGGCAGGACTCCAAAAGACTCCGGCGTCATGGACGCCGCTCAGCGTACCCCCACCGTCGCACTCGTACCAATCGTGGCCCGAAGCGCGTTTCGCCGCGCAGTCGGCTCATTGGGGAGAGAAGCGGCGAAACGCAAGCAAGCCTGTCGCCACGGCAATCACGAGGCCGACCACGAGCTCTTGGATGCTGGCCACGAACGTCACGGGAGGACGATCGACGTGCCACGCCGAGCGCGTCATGCCGTAGACGAGTAGGGCGGCCAAGGTCGCGACGAGAACGTCGAGACGAAGCTGCTTCGGCGCGCAGGCCCACACCGCTGCGAGAGTCCCGAAGGTCGCAACCGCGTCGTTGACCAACTGGCGTGGACACTCGCTCATCCATTGCAACGCGACGAGCCCGCTCCATTTCAGGAGCACGTGTACGACCACGATCCCGCTCGTCGCCCCCGCGACCTGGGCTCCGAGGAGCACGGAATAGCGCAGCCGCAACAACGCGCGCGTCCGGTCGCCTGGCGCCTCGAAGCGCACATTGAGCGCGCGGCTCAGCAGCGTCAGCGCGACGATGCCCGCACCGAGCACGCCCGCATCGACGATCAGCGCGGCCACGAGGTCACCCGCGACGAGCCGTTCACCGACCAGGCCCGTGCTCGTGATCGTGGCGACGAGAAAGCCGCTCCCGAATGCCAGCAGCAGACTCCTTCGCGCGAAATCGGTCGCGCGGGACCCGCGGCTGCTCGTCGTCATGCTCCGCCCTTCGTACCTCGAAAAGTCCGCGTCCGAATAGGGCCCGCTTCTGCGTCCTTTCAGGCGCGCTGCGCCCCCGAACGCCCATTCACGCACGCTCGGCAGACCGGGACCGCAGGCTTTGAGGCACCGCCGTCGGCCCCGAGGCGCGCTGCCACGGCTGGCCGTCATCTGGTCGTTGCTCCGTCCGCTCGACGTGGGAAACTGAAGGCGACAATCGAGATGGCGGTGGAGTCCGCCGACACCCGCGACCATTCGGGCCGCCAATGACTCCTACGGTTGACGCGATCAATGCGCCGTAGGGTCCCTCCTCTACGGCATTCCTCGAGAGGGACGGTCAAGGAGAACGAGCCATGAGTTCAGCGGGAAAAGCCAAACGCGTTCGCATCTACGTCCACGAAGGCGACCTCATCGCGAAGAAGCCGGCCCACTACGCCGTCATGGACTTTCTCATGCGGGAGCACGCCAACGGCGCGACCATCTTTCGCGGCGCGGAGGGCTTCGGCGCGAAGGGACAACTGCGCTCCGACCGCTTCATCGAAGGGATGCTCGCGAGGCTTCCGCTCGTCATCGAGTGGATCGACACGCCCGAACGCGTGGACCGGCTCCTCGAGCCGCTCAAGGCGCTCGTCGAGCGCGCCCTGATTACCGTCGACGAAACGGCGATCGCGCTCTTCGTCGCTCACGACGTGCAGGCCCTGTCCACGCACGTGACGGCGGGCGAAGTGATGTCGCGCGACGTCGCCACGGTGCCGCCCTCGGCTTCGGTACGGCAGGTCGTCGAGCTCATGTTCGGCAAGATCTATCGGGCCGTGCCCGTCGTCGAGAACGGCACGGTGCTCGGCATCGTCACGAACTCCGACTTGCTCTCGCGAGCGGGCCTCGCGGCGCGCGTCGAGCTCTTGCCGAGCCTGGACGCGACGGAGCTTGCCGGGATCTTGGACGAGCTCGACGGCCAGGGGCAGACGGCGCGCGACGTGATGACGAGCCCCGTCGTCACGGTCTCCGGCGCGGAGCCCTTGAGCCACGTCGCGGACCTCATGGCCCAAAGACACCTGAAGCGTGTTCCCGTCTTGGACGAGAGCGGCCGGCTTGCCGGCATCGTGAGCCGACTCGATCTGCTGCGTACGGTCGCCGAAGGCTTCTCGACTGCGGATGCGGCTCCGCGGGAGATCGGGCTCGACGGTGAGCTGCCGGTCTCGACCGTCATGCGCCGAGAGGTTCCGACCGTCTTGCCGGACTCTCCCGTTCGGGAGGTGCTGCAAGCCGTCGCCTCGACGCGACTGAATCGCGCCGTGGTCGTGGACGCAACGCGCCACGTGCTCGGCGTCGTGACGGACGCGGCCGTTCTCGAGCGCGTGATGCCTTCACTCCGTCCGGGCGCGCTCCACTCGCTCGTCCAAAGACTGCCGTTCGTCCACGCGCAAGCGGACGACGCCGCGCGCGAGCGCCACGCGACGGCCGTCGTCGCGAAAGAGCTCATGGATCCCGACGTCGCGCGCGTTCGCGAGGAGACCGCGTTGCGCGACGTCATCGTCCCCATGCTCGAAGGCGCGGAGAAGCTCGTCGCCGTCGTCGACGCCGAGAATCGACTGGTCGGCGTGGTCGACCGAGCCGACGTTTTGCGCGGGCTCGCTCTTTCGAAGCGGAGCCCGCGCGCGTAGCTACGTCCGTTCGCGGACGAGGTTCATCCCCGCGGATCTTGCCGCCCGAACGGCGTGCGTCCCGCGTACGTGGCCGAGGAGCCGAGCTCCTCTTCGATCCGGAGCAGCTGGTTGTACTTGGCCACGCGCTCGCCGCGGCAGGGAGCGCCCGTCTTGATTTGCCCGGCGCCCGTCGCGACCGCGAGGTCGGCGATGAAGTCGTCGCTCGTTTCGCCGGAGCGATGGCTGATGACCGTCCCGTAGCCCGCGTTCTTCGCGACTTTGATCGCGGCGAAGGTTTCGGTGAGCGTGCCGATCTGGTTTAGCTTGATGAGGACGGCGTTCGCGACCCCTTCTTGAATCGCCTTCTTGATGAGCTTGGGATTCGTGACGAGACTGTCGTCGCCGACGAGTTGAAGGCGGTGGCCGAGCTTTTCGGTGATGAGCTCCCAGCCTTCGTCGTCGTTCTCGGCGAGGCCGTCCTCGATCGACCAAATCGGGTATTTTTCGACCCATTCTTCCCAAAACGCGACCATCTCCGCGGGTGAGCGCTGACTTCCGTCGGACTTCTTGAACACGTAGCGACCCTCGTCGAAAAACTCGCTCGCGGCCGGATCGAGCGCGAGCACGATGTCGTCACCCGCGCGGAGACCCGCCTTCGTGATCGCTTCGAGAATCACCTCGACCGCCTCGGCGTTCGACTTCAAGCTCGGTGCGAAGCCGCCCTCGTCGCCGACCGCCGTCGAGTAACCCTTCTTCTTGAGGACGGCTTTGAGCGCCTGGTACGTCTCGGCGGCGATCCGCACGGCGTCGCGGAACGACGGCGCGCCGACCGGTGCGATCATGAACTCTTGGGGATCGACGCTGTTGTCGGCGTGAACGCCGCCGTTTAGCACGTTGAACATCGGCACCGGCAAGAGCCGTGCGTCCGAGCCGCCGAGGTAGCGGTAGAGCGGCTCCTTGGCGCTTGCAGCCGCGGCGCGAGCCACGGCGAGCGAGACGCCGAGCAAAGCGTTCGCGCCGAGCCGCGCCTTGTTCTCGGTGCCGTCGAGCGCGCACAGCGTCGCGTCGATGGCCGCTTGGTCGCGAGCAGGTCGCCCGACGAGCGCTTGCGAAATCGTCGCGTTCACGTGCTGGACGGCGCCGAGCACGCCCTTGCCGCCGAAGCGAAGTTTGTCGCCGTCCCGGAGCTCGACGGCTTCGCGCGAACCCGTCGACGCTCCGGAGGGAACGGCGGCGCGCCCGAACGCACCGTCGGAGAGGGTTGCGTCGACCTCGACGGTCGGATTCCCGCGGGAATCGAGGATTTCACGGGCGTGGAGCGAAGCGATCGTGGTCATGCGTTTCTTTTCCTTTCGAACTTTCGTGATTCAGGGCATGGGTTCGCCGCGCGCGACGAGTCGGCGCGTGAGAAGCTCGGCGTCGGCGGCAAGCGTGGTGACGAGGAGACGTCCGTCGTTCCAGTAGTGGTCGTCGCGCGCGAGCTCGACGCACGCCACGACGAAACCCGGACGGCCGCGCGCCGCGCTCGCGAGCCGCTCCCGGACGCCGTCGTCTTCGCCGGCAAGTCGCGCTTGCGTGAGCAGGCGTCGGAGCGTTCCGCGGTTCGCCTTCGGCACGGCGAGCTCGACGTGTCCGAGGTGAAACCCGCGCAGACGCTCGTGCTCGGCGGGCGTATCGACGTCGGCGAAGTAAGCGACGCCGACGGGTCCGCCGCGCAACGAGCGAAGAAAGCCCCTCAGCGCGCTGGGGACGTTCGTCACGTGATCGAGCAGCAGGACGCCTTGCCGGCGCTCGGCGACGTTTCGAACACGCGAGCGCAGTCGGCGTCGGGGAAGGCCCGCGTCCGCGGCTTCGCCGTAGACCGCGAACAGCGCGGCCGTCACCGCGGAGAGTCCGTGGACCTCGGTCGCGAACGCGCAGGGCACCTTGCGCTCGGCGCACTCCGCTTGCAGCGATTCTCGCAGGTGCGATTTGCCAATCCCGCGCGGACCGTGAATCACGAGCTGCTCCGCGCGGAGCAATCGCTCCCGCAGCTCGATGACGAAATGGCCGCGGGACCGACCGAACCGCGCGAGCAGGGCGGCATCGCTCACCGGAGCCTCGATCACGGGCGAACCCAACGTGCTCCGAGGAGGAGCCCGCAGACGCCGGCGGCGAAGCAGCAAAGCCCCGTGACGCCGTAGTTCACGAGCGCGAGCCGCGGTGAGCCCTCCTGCAGGAGCCGCGTCGTTTCGTAATTGAAGCTCGAATAGGTCGTGAGCCCTCCCATGAACCCGGTGGTGAGCGCGAACCTGAGGTTCGTCGGGAAGGCGGGAACGCGGAGCGCGACGCTCATGACGAGCGCGATGAGAAAGCACCCCGTCACGTTCACGATCAGCGTGCCGTACGGGAAGTTCGTCCCGAGGCGCTGCGCCGCCCAGAGACTCACGAGGTAACGGACGGCGGTGCCGAGAGCACCTGCAAAACAAATCCAGAAGAACCGTTCCATCGCGACACCTGCCTTTCGGGGCCGGGCGCCGCGGGATTCTTCATGGACTCCTGCGGCTAACCCGCAGGAGTCATTGGTCGCCGCGAAGGACGACGGTTTCGGCGGACTCCACCGCCATCTCGAAGAGTTGTGCCCGAAGGATTCAGCCTCGGGCCGTCGTCGTCAAGCCGTAAGGCGCCGCACTCCTGGTTTAGCTACGCCGCCACACCTGCAAGATCCTCCCGCGCCGCGCATCTTCCACGACGACGCGCGTCGCATCCCGAAAGTAACGAAAGTAGCGGTCGGAGGCTTGCGGGACGAGGCAGAGCTCGCCTCCGGCCGCGATCGCTTCCCGGAGGCCTGCGAGGACCTCGGGCCGATTGCGCTCCATGGCGGGCATCGGGCGTAGCCGTCCGCCCTGCGCGAAGTCCCACAAGAGTGCCCTCCGTTCGACGCGAGTTTCGAAGGCTTGCGCGGGCGGCGTGAAAAACTCGCCGTCCTGGTCCAAGCGATAGACGTACGACGGGTGCACGTCGGCGCACGTGACGTAAAAAGTCGCTTGCCCCACTTCGCCGTCGAGCTCGGCTTGGCGCGCTCCGAGCCAGTTCGGTCGTTCGTGAACGATGCCCCACACTGCGAAATCCCCCGACCCGAGCGGTTCGACGAAGCCGGCATACGTCTCGTGGAAAGCGAGCCAGGCGTCGAAACAGCGGGCGCCCTGCGCGACCACCGACGCTTCCACGAGCTTCGCCGGCAGCGCGGGCAGCCGGGTGAGCGATCCGAGGTAGCGCTCGGCCGTTGCGGTCAGCACGGGTGCGGCCCCGTCCGCCGGTCGGTCTGGTGCGCCGGCCGTCCCATGCTCAGAATCCGACGCCGATTGCTCCCCCGGCGATGAACGTGACGACCGGTCCGTCCACGTCGACACGCGCCAACGCGGACCCTTCGACCACGCGGCCTTGCACGTGGAGCCCGAACTCGAGCGCGCCCCCGAGTCCGCTCCCGCGGCGCGTGTTCGACACGACGTTTTCGCTCGACCCGAGGCATACCTCGTCGCAGGGGATGGTGCGGACGTCGCTCGTCTCCCACTTCGCCGCGCCCAGGGCAAGCGCGGTCGTGAAGAACAGCTTGGGGTCGACTGCTGCGCGGAACGAGAGCCGCGCGTTCGCCGCGTAGAAGCTCCCTCCCTGATTGCCGGCGCGCACGCCCTCGATGCCGGCGCCCAGCCACGAGAGGAGCCAAACGTCCGCTTCCGCGACCCCGCCCCCCGCGACCGATCCACCTTCGCCGATCCCGACCCCGCCGCCGATGCGCAACGTCAGGCGCGGCGGGCGGTCGCGAGCGCTGTCGGGCGCCCGCGCGCTCAAGGCGGGCGGATCGACGGCAGGGAGCGCAGTCGTGGCCGCGGGTCCGGACATGCGCAGAGCCTCGCACGCATCGTGCCAAACGTGGATCCACGGCGCTTCGCTCGAACGCACCGTTCCGCGATGTTGCTCCGTCGCCCAGTGGGCCGCGGGCGCACGTCGGGGAGCGTGCGTGCCCTTGCCGTTCCGACAATCGAGTATGCTGCACCGGGGCCAATGCTTGATGCCGCCTGAAGTCGTGCGAGCCGTGGCGCTCGCTTTCGATTGGGTTTTCCTTCCGTTCGTCTGTTGCTTGCGTCACCCGCTGCCGCTCGGCGAGGTCGTCTTGCTCGGCGGCATTCTGCTGTTCGCGTGGCTCCGGAGCTTCGGCGCGCCGCTGCAGTTCCTGAGTGAGAAGCGCGGCACGCAATTTTGGGCTGGGTTTGCGGCGACCGTCTGCGTCGAGCACGCGTTTCTGATCGTCTACTTGAACGAAGCGCACCGGGGGTTGCGCGCCGACGTGTGGACGGCGTGGTTCGTTGCGGTTTGGGGCAGCGTCCTCGCGCGCACGGCCTTCGTGCGGCACCGCTCGAAGCGTAGCGCGCAGGCCGGCCAAGCCGGCGACGCGACCCGAAGTCATGCCGCCGGCACATATCCGAAGCTCACGCAGCCGTTACGGCTCGTGGCGACCGACGGCGAGCGCTCGGAGCTCGGTCCCGCCGTTTCGGTCGAGGTCGAACCCTGGCCGTTTCTGGGCGGAGCCGCGCTCGCGTGCTGCGGGGCCGTCGCGGTGTACGGCGCCGTGCACTTCGGCGCGCGGTTCATCGATCCGGAGCTCGAGCGGGTGTGGCCTTGTTGGGACCCCGGCGCGGTCGACGCGGGCCCGCGCGTGGTCACGCCGACGCTGCACGTCCTGGCGGCGCTCGTGGTGGGCGTGGTCCTCCTGGAACTCGCGCTCTTGCGTCGCGCGGCGAGCGCCGCGAACGCGCTCTGCTCGCTCTTGTGCTTGGTGACGGCAGTGACGGGCGCGAGCAACTACTGGCTCGGCGGCGCAGGCCCCGCGTTGGTCCTGATCGTCGTGCTCTCGTGGATTGCCGGTCGCGAGCTCTTCGCGATTCGCATCGCGGATCTCGCCTCGTTCTACGACCGTCCGCCGCCGTATCCACCGGCCGCGCCACTCGGCGAGGGGCCGCTCCCCGGCGACGCGCTGCTCGTCGATCGCTTGGCGACGAGCGCGAACGCGTTGCCCGGTTGGCCCGGCAACTTGGGTGAGAAGAGGCCGCTCATCCTCGTCTGCACGAGCGGCGGCGGCATTCGCGCCGCCGCGTGGACGGCGGGAATCATGGGCCGGCTCAGCGACGGCGTGCGGCACTTCGCCGAGCTCACGCCCATGGTCACGGGCGCTTCGGGCGGCATGGTCGGCGCCGCGTTCTGGCTCGCCTGGCAGCGCGAACGCACGAACGGGCGCGAGCTCGGCGCCGACCGGCTCCTCGCCGCCGTCACGGGCGAAGCCATCACCGCGAATTCACGGACGCTCGTCTTGAACGATATCCCGGCCGCACTGCGCTACGTCGTGAACCGGCGCGATCGCAGCACCGCACTCGAGTCACGCTGGGAAGCGAATGCGCAGGAGAACATGCAGTGCTCGCTCCGCGTGCCGCTCGCCGATTTCAAGGCGAGCGCGGCGCGCGGCGAGCTCCCGTCGCTCGTCTTCTCGCCGGTCGTGGTCGAGGACGGCCGGCGGCTCCTCTTCGGCAATTTGCGGCTGCCCACCGTCTCGCAAGCCGAAGCACGCTGGCTCTCGCTCGCGCCGGGAGCAGCGGCGGGGCGCAGCGTCGCGTCCGACAGCGCGTACCACGCGAGCGAGCTCTTCGGTGCGAGCGCCGACGACGTCACGCTGCTCACGGCGGCGCGCTTGTCGGCGTCCTTTCCCTACGTGAGCCCGGCGGCCGTCCTTCCGACGAACCCGCGGCGGCGCGTCGTCGACGCCGGCTACTACGACGACTACGGCGTGGACCTCGCGACGGGCTGGCTACGCGAGGCCCTCGAACATCATCACGAGTGGCTCGCGCGGCACGTCTCCGGCATCCTCGTCATCCAGATCCGCGACGAACCGTCGGCGCTCGATCCCGGCGCCCCCGACGCCTCCGGCGGGTCGCCGCTCGGACGCGGCCTCGAGGGACTCACTTCGCCGATCCAAGCGGTGTTCGCCGCGCGAGACTCCTCGATGCGGCTACGCAACGACGCCGCGCTCGACGCCGTGATGAACGCGTACGAGCGCGCCTGCGGCCCGAACTTCGTCTTGACGCAAGTGTACGAGCTCAAGCGCGGCCTGAGTCTCAACTGGTACCTCGCCGGCATCGAAATCGAGCGCATCGGGGCGCAGCTCCGATCGCAAGCCATCACGAGCAAGATCGACGAAGTGGACGCGTGGGTCGGCGCGCACTTGGAAGCCGACTGAACGCACGTCTCGCGAAACCGCGGCGCAACCGCCCGCCGAGCTCGGCGCCCTCGACCCCGAGCGCTCGTTCCGACGCCAAAGATTTACCCATCCTCGGCGCCGCCGGGCGAAATCACGGGCAGAATCACGCGGAAGGCTCGCGCGCCGTTGCGCGCGGCGGCGCCACAAGTTCGGCGGTCAAGAGGTGACTATTTCCGCGAGCCCACGCCGGCGTCAGACCACGGGTGGATGCGGACCGAGCCGAAACGTGTGGGGAACCCGGAGGTCGCAAAACGTGCGACTTTCGTGGGCGTGAACGTCAAACGATCAGTGAGAGCGAGACACGTCGCGTGGAAGCTACCGGCGCGCGTCGCGTGGCTCTTCTTGTTGGGGGGTCTGGGCGGCTGCTTCTCGCCCGATCTTTCGAGCGCGGAGTGCTTCGCGTGCGCCGACAACGGCTGTCCGGGCAACCTCGTGTGTCGCTCCGGCTATTGCGTCGACCCGAGCTCGCCGAACGCGTGTTCGAGCGCGGGTGGGTCTGGAGGCACGACGAACAACGGCGGCGCCGGCGCGGGTGAGTCGAAAGGAACGGGCGGCACCGGCAACGTCACGAACGGCAGCGGCGGTACTGACACCGCGACCGACGGCGGCGCGACCGACGGAGGCGTCTCGAACGAGGGCGGCGCGAGCACGGGCGGCAAGGGCGGCTCCGGAACCGGCGGCAGCGCGAGCCCCGTCGGCGGCTCGCCCGCGGGCGACGGGCTCATGCTCGACTTCGTTCCGCCGAATCTCTGCACCGGCGTGGCGGAGACTCTGACGCTGAAAGCGCACGGGGGCGCGCAACCCTACACGTTCAGTTTCGTCGGGGATCCGGCGGGCCTCGAGCTGACGACCAACGGCACGAGCGCAACGGCCCGTGGCACGTTCAACGACGCGGGCGATTTTCCGGTCACGGCTCGCGTCACGGACAAGAGCGGCTTCAGCGTCGACCGCATGGTCCAAATCCACGTTGCCGAGACGCCCGTTTTGGACACGACGAGCCTGCCGGACGTCTGCCCCGACGAGGTCTACGACGCTGCGCTCACCGCGCACGGCGGGGATACGCCGGATTACGAGTTCGCGGTAGACGGACTCGACGGCACCGGACTCACGGTGAACGACAATCACCTCGGGGGTCGCTTCGTGAATCAGAGCGGCGCGGCGGCGCACACGGACGCGGAAGTCACCGTGACGAACGACGGCTGCTCCGCTTCCGCCGATCTGACTCTCACGGAGAAGTCGGCGACCGACCCGAGCTGTCCGCGCCTCGATTTCGGCGACAATCTCGCGCTGCCTCCCCCGTGCGCCGGCGAGGCGTACTTGGCGAGCTTCAGCGTCGTCGGCGGGACGCCGGGCTACGAGCTGACGCTCGTGTCCGCGCCCGACGGGCTCGCGCTCGACACCGGTGCGTTGGACCTTTACGGACCGGTCACGAGCGGCGGCACCGTCACGATCGACGTGAAGGACGGGAGCAATCGCACCATCGAGAGTGATTTCGCCTTGGCCGCTCCGCGCCAAAGCTGTTGGCTCGCCTTCCTCGCGCCGAGCACCGCCGCCCAACTCAAGCTGCTCGATCCGTTGCTCGGCAACGCGTACACGGTTCCGGCCGACAGCAGCGGCGATCCCGTAACCGACTTCAAGTTTTCGCCGAACGGGCGGCTCATCGCCTACCGCACGGGCACCGATCCTTCGAGCGAAAGCCTTTCCATCCTCGAAGTGTCGACGCGACGCGCGCAGCACTTCGACTTCGTGGGCGTCCAACATTACGCGTGGTCGGACGACTCCGCGACGCTCGCGGTCGGATTCGACGGCGACGGCGCGCGCTACCTCGGCGGAGTAGACACGTCGGGCGACGGCGGCTCGAGCTCGACGCTCAGCTTTCCGGAGCTCGACCCGATCCAGGCATACGTTGACTCCGATTTGGCGTGGTTCGCCGGCCCGAACCTCGCCTTCTTCGAGGCGGACGATCCCGAGGTGGACCTCGTCTTGACCTCAAGAACGTCGACGACCTTCGCGCCGCTCGACGTTCCCGATGACGGCCTTTATCTCGATGCGACCACCTACTTGCGCCCCGCACCCGACGGCGTCTTCGCGATGACGCCGCCGAGTTACGTCATCCAATATTTTCCGTCGGATCTGGGGAGCAGCATCGTCCACAACGGCGTCCTGGTCGCCCCGAACGGACTCTTCAGCGCCCGGCAGGCGGACGACACCCTGAGTATCTTCGAGCCGACGACGAAGACCGGTTCGCCGTTGAAGCCGAACCCAACGCCGGACGGCAGTGCCACTGGCTGCGACGCGCTCGTTGCGTGGGCCCCCGACGGGACGAGGCTCATCTGCACGCACACGAAAGCGAGCGACGCGACTCAAGCGGAGCTCGTCGCCTTCATCCTCAATCCCGCCACCGGGACGGTGACGAATTCGTTCGCCGTGAACGGGAGCTACGGACTCTCCGCCGGGACTCAAACGGGTCTGTCGAGCCTCTTTTCACCGAGCGGCGCGAACTTCGCGTTCGCGACCGACGACGCCATGTACTCCGTGCCGATCGTCGAAAACACGTCCGCGAGTCTGATCATCAACTACGACACGACGAACGGCGGCACCGATGCCGTGCTCGCCTACTCGCCCGACGAGCAATACCTCCTCGAGCAGCGCGGCACCCTGCTCAATCTGTTTGCGCTCGATCGCACCAACCTCGGGGGCATCATCAACGCCGGTGAGGCGCCGCCGCCGGCTCCGACTTGTAGCGACGACCTCCAAGCGCCCGAGGGCACGTTCTGCGGGGAGTATCGCCAGCACGCGGCCTTCGCCTGGTCGCGGGATTCGACGATGGTCGCCGTCGGCACCGCCGACGGGAGACTACTCGTGAAGGACTTGCGGTTCGTCCGGCAGCTCGCGGTGTTGACCACGGAAGCTACCGCCGCGTGCGGATCGCCTTGTGACGCAGGGGGAAAGTTCGCCTTCCAGCCCTAGTTTCCAAGAACCCCAACCCTCGAGAGAAGAATCACCATGACCATCTCCACCACCTTCACGGCCACGGGCAAGAGCTCGGGCACGAGTCCTCTCCAGCTCACCGGCTCGGCCGGCTCCCCCGTTTCGGACCTGGACACGCTCAACCTGCGGAAGAAGAGCCCGATTGGCGGGACGATTCCGGACGGCAACGAAGTCGGCGCGTTGAACGTTCCGGATCCGCTGTTCACCACGCTCGTCGGACAAGCAGTGCCCTTCAATCTCACCCTCATCGGAACCAACACGAGCGGTGTATTCACGGTCACCGACATCCAATTGGCGCCCGGCGCCCGGCGCATGGCAAGCGACGTCCAAGGCATTTCGGGCTCGGCCGCGGCCGCCGAACCGCTCGGCCAGGACGCGTACCTGCAAATCATCTCCGAGCTTCGCTCGCTCAATCAACGCATGGGGTCGATCGAGCGACTCCTCGCGACGCAGGGCATCCACGAAGCGCCGACCGGCACATGAGCAGGCGCGGGGGCTCGTCGGCTCAGGGGGGGGATGCGGGGGAAGATCGAAAAGATCCGCGACGCGTGAGCCCGAGCAGATGCCACGCATCGCGATACGGTTCGAGCGCTTCGGCGGCGCTGCGCTCGGGCCAGTGACGATTGATGGAGAGGTGCGCCGCGACGATCGGCGCGGGGACGACGAAGCACGCCGGGTCGCGACCCGCCCTGAGGTCGACGAAGACGTGCGCGTGGTTGCGTGAATCGGTCGAGCGGTCGCCCGGGCGGCTGGTCCACGCGTCTCCGTACCGGCAATGAACCCGGAGCAGGGCGACGCGCGTGCCGTGCGGGCTGCACGCAATCACGTCGGCATGCGAGTTCGAGGCGCGATCGGCGTCGAAGCCGCGCTGAGCGAGCTGAAAGAGCACGAAGTACTCCGCAGCCGCCCTCGGGTCCACGGCCGCGGAGTCTAACGCCGCGGCACGCAGCGGGCGTGAGCGCGGTTGCTCCGCTCAAATACGGTTCGCCGGGCGCCGGGCATAGCGCGCTCGCCTCGAAACGCGGCGGTCGCGGACTTTGCGCGCTGGGTCGATTTTTGCGACGACGTCGGACGCTCGACGGAGTGGTCAACGTCCCGTTTGCCCGCTAGAACCCGACTAATCCCATCGCGCCGGTCGGTTTAGTCATCAACGCGCGCGCTCCGAGCGCACAGGCAGACTGAAATCAATGTCCCTCACACATCTCGAACTCCTCGAAGCCGAGGCCATTCAAATCATGCGGGAGGTCGTCGCCGAGACCGAGAAGCCGGTGATGCTCTACTCGATCGGCAAGGACAGCGGCGCGATGCTCCATCTCGCGAAGAAGGCGTTCTATCCCGCGCCGCCGCCCTTCCCGCTCCTCCACGTCGACACGACCTGGAAGTTTCGCGACATGTACGCGATGCGCGATCGCATGGCGGCCGAGAGCGGGATGGAGCTCTTGGTTCACAAGAACCCGGACGCGATTGCAAAAAACATCAATCCATTCACGCACGGCTCGCAGGTCCACACCGACATTTGGAAGACGGAAGGCCTGAAGCAAGCGCTCGACAAGTACGGCTTCGACGCGGCGTTCGGCGGCGCGCGTCGTGACGAGGAGAAGTCCCGCGCGAAGGAGCGCGTGTTTTCCTTCCGCAGCGCGCAGCACCGCTGGGATCCGAAGAACCAGCGCCCGGAGCTCTGGCGCCTTTACAACACGCGCAAGCAAAAGGGCGAATCGATCCGCGTCTTCCCGCTCTCCAATTGGACCGAGATGGACGTGTGGCAGTACATCTACCTCGAGGGCATACCCATCGTGCCGCTCTATTACGCGGCTGAACGCCCGATCGTGGAGCGCGACGGGGCGCTCATCATGGTCGACGACGATCGCATGCCGCTCAAGCCCGGGGAGAAGCCGCAGCAGCGCATGGTGCGCTTCCGCACGCTCGGCTGTTACCCGCTCACCGGCGCGGTCGAGTCGCACGCGACGACGCTGCCCGCGATCATTCGCGAGATGCAGGCGAGTGAAGTTTCCGAACGCCAGGGCCGCGTGATCGACTACGACTCACCCTCCTCGATGGAGCAGAAGAAGCAGGAGGGTTATTTCTGATGCGACCGAACGCACAAATCGACACCGCGATCGACGCCGATCTGCGCGTGGCGAAGAGCCTCCTCCGCTTCAACACGTGCGGCAGCGTCGACGACGGCAAGAGCACGCTCATCGGCCGCATGCTGTTCGAGTCCGGCGTCATCCCGAAGGATCAGCTCGCCGCGCTCGAAGCCGACTCGAAGCGCGTCGGCACGCGCCCGGGCGAGCTCGACTACGCGCTCCTGCTCGACGGCCTTTCGGCCGAGCGCGAGCAGGGCATCACCATCGACGTTTCTTACCGCTTCTTCGCGACGGACAAGCGCAAGTTCATCGTCGCCGACACGCCGGGGCACGAGCAGTACACGCGCAACATGGTGACGGGGGCGTCGACCGCCGACCTCAGCATCATCTTGATCGACGCGCGCAAGGGCGTGCTCACGCAAACGCGCCGTCACAGCTACCTCGTGTGGCTGCTCGGCATCCGCAACGTGGTGCTCGTCGTGAACAAGATGGACCTCGTCGAGTACTCGGAGGACGTCTTCAAGAAGATCGAGGCGGACTACCGCGCGTTCGCCGAGCAGCTCGGCTTCGACGAGATCACGTGCATCCCCGTGTCGGCCGTGCGCGGCGACAACATCATGAAGCACTCGGCGGCGACGCCCTGGTACCAGGGCGCGACGTTGATGGGGTTGTTGAACGAGGTGCAGGTCGATCATTCGCGACTCCGCAGCGACCCGCTGCGGGTTCCGGTGCAATGGGTGAATCGCCCGAACCTCGATTTTCGCGGCTTCGCGGGCACGATCGTCGCCGGCACGGTGAAGCCGGGCGACACCGTGCGCGTCCAGCCTTCGAACAAGACGACCAAGGTCTCCCGCATCGTCAGCTTCGACGGCGATCTGCAGGCGGCCACGGTCGGCCAGTCGATCACGCTGACGCTCGCCGACGAGGTCGACGTCTCGCGCGGCGACCTGATCGTCACGGCCGACGCGCCGGCCGAGATCGCGAACCAGTTCGAGGCGACGGTCGTGTGGATGAGCGAAGCGCCGCTGCTGCGCGGCCGCAGCTACTTGATGAAGATCGGCACGAAGACGGTCACGGCGACCATCGCGCCCATCAAGCACAAGATCAACGTGAACAACCTCGAGCAGGTGCCGGCGGCGACGCTCGGGTTGAACGAGATCGGCGTCTGCAATCTCGAGCTCGATCGCCCGATCGCGTTCGATCCGTACAAAGTGAACCGCGATACGGGCGGCTTCATTCTGATCGACCGCATGTCGAACGACACGGTCGGCGCCGGCATGCTGCATTTCGCGCTGCGCCGCGCGCAGAACGTGCACTGGCAGGCGCTCGACGTGAACAAGTCGGCGCGCTCGGCCATCAAGGGTCAGAAGCCGTGTCTGCTCTGGTACACGGGGCTTTCCGGCGCCGGTAAATCGACCATCGCGAACCTGGTGGACAAGAAGCTCCACAGCATGAATCGCCACACGTACCTGCTCGACGGCGACAACGTGCGGCACGGCTTGAACAAGGATCTCGGCTTTACCGCGGCCGATCGCGTCGAGAACATCCGGCGCATCGCCGAGGTGGCAAAGCTCATGGTCGACGCCGGGCTCATCGTGAGCACCGCGTTCATCTCGCCGTTCCGCGCCGAACGCGAGATGGCGCGTTACCTCTTGCCGCCGGGCGAGTTCATCGAGATCTTCGTCGATACGCCGCTCTCGGTCGCCGAGCAGCGCGACCCGAAGGGCCTCTACAAGAAGGCGCGGCGCGGCGAGCTCAAGAACTTCACCGGCATCGACTCCCCGTACGAGACGCCGGAGAAGCCCGAGCTCCGTCTCGACACGACGACGCTCTCGCCGGAAGCGGCGGCCGAGCGCGTCGTCGCGTTCCTGCAGGCGCGCGGGGCGCTCGAGGGTCCCGGATGACGCTCTATTACGTGTTCAACGGCGACGCGGACGGGCTCTGCGCGCTCCAGCAGCTCCGCCTCGAGCGGCCCGGCGTGAGCACGCTCGTCACGGGCGTGAAGCGCGACATCGAGCTCCTCGCTCGGGTGCAGGCGAAGTCCGGCGACGAGTGCGTGGTGCTCGACGTGTCGCTCGACGTGAACCGCGCCGGGCTCCTCGCCGTGCTCGCCGCCGGCGCGAAGGTCCGCTACTTCGACCACCATCACGCGGGCGACGTGCCGAGCGACCCCGCGCTCGAGCCGCACCTCGATCCGAGTCCGACCGTGTGCACGAGCCTGCTCGTCGATCGTCACCTCGGCGGACGGCGGCGGCTCTGGGCCGTGGTCGGCACGTTCGGCGACAGCTTGACGGACGAGGGCAACGCGCTCGCTCGCGAAGCCGGGCTCTCCGACGCCGACGCGCGCACGTTGAAGGACCTCGGCGTGTGCATCAACTACAACGCGTACGGGGAGACGATCGCGGACCTGCACGTCCCGCCCGCCGCGCTCGCCGAAGAGATGCGGCCCTTCGAGGATCCGCGCGATTTCGCGCTGCGCTCGGACACGTATCGCCGGCTGCGCGACGGTTATCAGCACGACATGCAACTCGCCGCGAGCCTCGCGCCGGAGCGTTCGGCGCCGGGCGCCGTGCTCTTCATGCTACCGGACGAAGCATGGGCGCGCCGGGCGAGCGGCACGCTCGCGAACGATCTCGCCAAGGCGCACGCCGGAAGCGCGGTCGCGATCGTTTCTCCCAAAGCGCAAGGCGGCTTTCTCGTGAGCTTGCGCGTACCGAAGGAGTCGAACGTCTCGGCCGAGGCGTTCGCGCGCCGCTTCCCGACGGGCGGCGGCCGCCGCACCGCGGCAGGCATCAATCACTTGCCGGCACCGGAGTTCGAAGCGTTCGCCTCGGACTTCACGCAAGAGTTCCGCTCGGTGTGAGCACGCGGGCCCGCGCTCAGCGGATTTTTTAGAACGTCCCACCGAAGGACGCGCGCGGCCCGTGGAAAATGTCGGTCTCGCCGAGCCGCACGATGGTGTCGCCGCTGTCCTTCGACTGGAACGTCGAGCTGATCGACTGCGCGTGATAGCTCACGTCGAAGTACGCGTTCAGGCGCGAGTCGAGCGCGCCGATCTGCCAGCGCATGCCGAGCGCGCCCGCGAACCCGAGTCCGATACTGTAGCTGTTCGTGTACGCTTGGTTGTCCGGCACGTCGAGTCCGTCCGGGTCGCGCAACAGGTAGTAGCGCGTCGGGCCGTAACCGACCGCCGCGTCGAGACTCAGATACGGCGTGAAGCCGCCCGACAAGCGGTGATCGAAACGCCCGGTGAGCGCGCCCATGAAGTAGCGGGTGCGCATGCGCTGCGGCGGCGTCTCGGCCGAATAGACGTACGCGGCGCTGTCCGCGCCGGGCGTCGAGTTCGTGAGTTGGTAGAGAATCCGCGGCAGCGTGTAGTCGAAGTAGCGGAAGCCGACCGTGAACGTCTTCACGAGCGGACCCTGCCGCGGCGCGAGGTCGTAGCCGATATCGACCTGCGTCATGTCGAGCGTCAGCGGCGCCTCGGCGAGCACCGTGCCGTCGGCGACGAGCACGTCGCGGACGTTGCCGTGCGTGAAGTGCGCGACGCGGACTCCGGCGTGAACGCCCGCCACGTTGAGCGCGGCGTCGAGCGCGTCGCTGAACGCGTTCTTCACGCCGAGCGCGCTCGCGAGCGAGCTCTGCTCGATGTCGCCGCCGCTCTTGTACACGCGGTTCGTGGCGTAACCGAGGTTCAACCCGAGCGCGTTCGCCCAGTGCGGAAGATCGAACTTCGCCGAAGCGCGCACGGAGGCGAGCACGATGGGCTGAATCGAGTATTCGAGCTTGGTGAGGCGACCGGTGTAGTCGTACGTGTCGTTGCCGCTCGAGCCGCTCGTGTCGTCGGCGATCGCCGAATAGAACAGCGCTTCGGCGCCGCCCTGCACGTCGAGGTGCAGCGAATCGAGCGCGAGGCCGGTGATGTCGTCAACCAAGCCGTCTTTGAAGCGGAACGCCGCCGTGTCGGCGAGCTCGACGGCGTTCAATTGCCGGAGCCGCTCGAAGAGCTCCTTCAAATTCTGCGCGCTCGCCTGGAGGGAACGGTAGATTTCGCCCGCGTCGGCCGGGAGCTCGCTCGCGAGCTCGGCCGTGTCCGGCGCGCCCTTGAACCACTGCGCGGGCGTGAGCGAGCTCACCTCGAGGTAGATCACCATCGCGAGCGACATCGCCTCGTCGGCGAGGCGCAGCGCGACGGCGGTCACGTTGACGGCGTCCCGCACGATCTGGGCGTTCAGCGGATCTTTGAGATCCGCCGCGCTCGGCGCGTGCTCGAGCCCGCTTTGCAAGCGGGCAATCTGGTCGCGAAGCTCGGTTTGCGACGCCTCGACCCGCGAGACGGCGGCCGGGTCCGCGTTTTCGTCCGTGGCGAGGGCGGCGCGTTCACGGTTCGCGGCCGCGAGCGCATCGACCAGCCGCTGTTGCGCGGCCGCGCCCTGGTTCGCGAGTCGCGGATTCACCAGCGCGAGCGCGTCGAGAATCGAAGGATAAGTCGGGACGACTTGCCCCGCGGGACCGACGGCCGGCGTCGCGTGCCGCAAGACGGAATCGATGTGCTCGGCGTAAACCGCCACGAACGACGCCCGGTCGGCCTGCTCGGTCAAAAGGTCGCGCGCCTGCCGCGCTTTCGCGGCGTCGAGCGGCAGGTCGGCGAGCCAGGGCGCGCCCGGCTGATACGGCGTCGCGCCGAGCAGGTTATTCACGAGCTCGAGGGCGTGCTTCATCTGCTCGACGTGCTGGCGCAAGAGCCGGGGGCTCGGCTCTTCCCGCTGGTACATGCGTACGGCGCGCACGTTGGGCCCGCCGCCGGCGCAGCCGGTCGCGCACGCGCCGCCGAGGCACAGCGCGAGCAGGTGAACGCACCGCGCACGCGTCCTGACGTTTCTCGTTCGTGTCAAAGCCCTCGCCAAATCCACAATGAAGCGCGGGAGCCGTAACACCCGCGAACGCGATCTGTCAATCGCGTCCACTCGCGGTGACCAAAGTGACTACTCCGCCCCTCGGTCTCCACCCCTCGGTCATCTGTCGTCCAGCACTCACGATGACGCCGTCACACTCGAGGCTTGCTGTCCCGAAAATTCGGGGATAGGGCCTGAGTTTCCGGTTTGGTCCCGGCCTTTCGGGCAAGGGCGCGCGCAAACGAGGAAGCAGCGCACGCGACGTGGCGTAGGAAAGCTGCGGTTCGGATTGGTGGCTCAAGAAGGGAGCTTCGTCAGATGGCGAATACGAAATCACGACGTTCAGCGGTTCACGGCCTGGCAATCTTCGTCGTCGCGGGTGCGGCAGCGGCCCCGGCCGCCGCGAACCCGCCGGCCCTGACCATCCCGGAGTGCGCGCAAGCGTCCACCATTCGCTCGACCATCGATCCGAAGAAGAAGGACGCGAAGCAGAAGACCGAGCAGGCCGCGCGCCTCCAGCAAATCTGCAACCAAAAGTATGCCGCCGCGTCGCGAGCGAGCGCCGCTCAGCCGGCCTCGAACACGCGTGCTCAACCTGCAGCGCAGCCGCGAAAATCGTCGGCTCTCGGCGGCCTCGGGTCGCTCTTCAACGTGCACACCACCTCCTCTTCGGCGCCGCAGTACACGCGAACGAACGCGAACACCGTGCAGCTCTTCGGCCCCGCGGCAGCGCCGGGCACGCAATACGCGTCGGCTCCCGCGCCCGCGCCTCCGCCGGCGGCAACCGGCGCGACGACGACGACCTCGAGCCCGTCCGCGAACTCGAACTCCGGCGCGACGGCGACCGCCGGCGGCGCGGCCTCGTCGAGCACGCTCACCCCGGATCAGCTCAACGTCTTCGGCGTTCAACTCTACGAGAGCCTGAAGCTCCCCGCGTGCGCACAGGGCGTCGTCGAGCTCGGCGACGCGCACTCTTACGAAAGCGCGGGCAGCCGCACGGCCACGTCGCCGAGCGCGCCGTGCGCCGAGACCAGCACGGCGGCGCAACCGATCGCGCAGCGGTTCGCCGGGCTCGACGGCGGCGCGCTGCCCCGGAACGTGAAGTTTGCGCTCGTGCGCCTGCCGAGCAACCGTTGTCCGAGCTGGATGAGCGCGAGCTGCACGCTCGGCGTCGTCTCGCAAGGCGGCATCGTCGTCGGCGTGTCGTTCCTGACCGACCCGGCGCGCGATCGCACGGTGGAACAGACGATCACGTCGAAGTTCGGCTCGTCGCCGAGCGGCGCCGACCCGGCCAAGTGCGACGCGGCCTCGGCCGGTTCGTCGAGCGGCGCCAAATCGCAGCTCACGGACCGCACCTGGGACCTGACGGATCTCATGATCCGCTATCGACCCCTGAACGGCCTCACCTGCTCCTCTCAGGGCCGCGTCTTCGTCGACGCCACGCCCATGAAAAAGCTCAGGGACCAGCGCTCGGCGGCGAGCGATAAGTCGGCAGGCGGGGCGACCGCCGAGCCGAAGATGTAACCATAACCCTACTTAGTTAGTGTATTATTTAGATTAGTAAATTCAATAGCTTATCAGCTAACTTGATAAGTTTGGTTGACAACTAGCGCTCCGAACCGCAGGTTCGTCGGCATGGCTTCTCTGAAGCTCGTCGAACCCGCGGCCCCCGAGATCGATCTGGATGCGCTGAATGCGCGCCTGGCGGAGGCGCCGCCCGAGGCCGTGCTCGAATGGGCGCGGGAGGAGTTCGGTGATCGGCTCATCTTGAGCTCGAGCTTCGGCGCCGAGTCGGCGGTGATGCTGCACCTGGCGAACAAGGTGATCCCCGGCATCCCCGTCGTCTTCCTCGACACGGGTTACCTCTTTCCGGAGACGTATGCGTTCGCGGAAGAGCTCACCGAGCGTCTGAAGCTGAACCTGCGCGTCTATAACCCGAAGCTCACCGCCGCTCGCCAAGAAGCGCTCTACGGCAAGCTGTGGGAAGGCGACGAGCAGGCGCTCGCCCGCTACAACGAGATCAACAAGGTCGAACCGATGGATCGCGCGCTGCGCGAGCTCGGGGCGCGCGCGTGGGTCGCGGGGCTCCGCGGCAACCAAAACTCGTTCCGCTCGGGGCTCCGCCCGGTCGAGCTCCAGGCCGGCATCTACAAGGTGCACCCCATCCTCGGGTGGGACCGCGAGCAGATCCACCATTACCTCCGAAGCAACGACCTCCCGTACCATCCGCTCTACCGGCGAGGCTATCGCTCGATCGGGGACGTGCACTCAACGCGCCCAACCCAGGAGGGCGAGGACGCGCGCTCCGGACGGCGCCTCGGCGTTCACAGCGAGTGCGGCCTGCACCTGCCACGACTGAGCTCGGACGACAGCCTCAAATCGAGCGGCCTCTAGTCGAGCGGGGCGTCTCGGCACGCCCCGGTTCGTACGCCTTGGGACCGCTCGCCTCTGACTGAGATTTCGCAGCGTTGCTGGCAGCGCGCACGGGTCGTTTCGAACGACTAAACGCGAGCCACTTCGCGACGGCGTGATACGGTCCGGGCACCGTCATCGGTCTCCCAATTCCATCGGTTTTGGAGACTCGCTCGGCCCGCCTCCGGACACTGGATCGCCATGAACAGCGTGCTCTCACGAATGGGTCGCATCTACGGGGTGCTGCGCAAGACGCACCACGTCTACGTCATCCCGCTCTTTCTCGCCGTGCTCTTCGGGTTTCTCCGGACGCTCGTCGCCGTGAGCATGGCGCTCGATCACGTGTTCTTTCCGCGGCTGAACCGCACGAAGGCCAAGCGCCCGATCGTGCTCGTCGGCAACCCGCGCACGGGCACGACGTTTCTGCAGCGCTTCCTCTCCGACAACGGCTTCGGCGCCGGGATGGAGCTCTTCTTGATGCTCTACCCGTCGCTCATGCTGCAGAAAATGCTGCGGCCGGTGCTCCCGATCCTCGAAAAGCTCTCGCCCGCGAAATTCCACTCGACCGAAGCGCACCAGACGAGCCTGAGCTCGGTGGAAACCGACGACGTCGGCGTGCTCTTTCGTTACCTCGACGGGTTCTTCCTCTACGGCTTCTTCCTCTCGTTCGAGGAAGAAGACGCGCTTCGCCAATTCGATCCGCGCGTGCGTGACACGTCCGCGCGCGACTACGCGTGGCTCGACGCGCTCTGGCGCCGGAGCCTCGTGCTCCACGACGCCGAGCGCAACATCGCGAAGCTCTTCTCCGTCTCGGTGCGCATTCCGTCGTTCCTCGAGGCGTTCCCCGAGGCGCAGATCCTCTACATGGCGCGCGATCCGCTCTCGATCATTCCGAGCGCGAACAGCCTCGTCATCGGCGTGCTCGATCGCGCGTTCGGCTTCTGGAGCCTGCCGGAGGACGTGAAGAAGCGCTGGCTCGACCGCATGTATCAGGCGTGGATCCTGCTCCTACAGAAGTTCCACGAAGATTGGACGAGCGGCGCGATCGACAAGAGCCGCGTCTACATCGTGCGCTACGACCGCATGATGCTCGACCTCGAAAACGTGATGGACGAGATCTGTACCTTCCTCGGCCGCGAGATGACGCCGGAGCTCCAGGCGACCGTGAAGACGCAAGCCGACAAGCAGCGGGCTTACGAGTCCGAGCACAAGTACAACCTCGCGAAGTACGGCCTCACCGAAGAGCAGATTCGGAAGGACTGCGCCTTCTTCTACGACACGTTCTTGCCGCCGTGGGCGCCTCCCGGTTCGAACGGGGATTCGCTCGCGAAGTCGGCGTGAGGGACGAACGAAAACGGCGCGACGCCCTCTCTCGGAGAGGACGCGCGCCGTTCGCGCGAGCGTCGAGGAATCAGGTGCGCTCGAGATACGCGGTCGTGAAGTATTCGTCCTTCGTGTCGGGGGCGAGCGAGATCTTCTCGGACTCGAAGATGGATTTGCGGCCGTTCTGCTTGTTGACCATTTCCATCTTCATCGGGCGATAGCGCTTGTTCTTCGGGTCGAGGAGCTTCACGTCGCTCGTGTTGAGCTCTTTCAGAAGCTTCCCGCCCATGTCGAAGAACTGCGTGCGGCGCACGGTGTAGGTCGCCTTGCTGATCCACACCGTCTTCTTCGAGTAGCCCTCGGCGTCCGCGGTCGCCTTGTCCTTCGGCGTGACCTCGATGACGTAACAGGGCTCGCCGCCCGCGTCCTCTTCCTTCACGAGGTTGTACGTGTAGTCGTCGAGCGACGGCACGCCGAGGTCGCCGAACGAGAATTCACTGCCGAGGAACGCCTGGTTGCGCTGCGAGCTCACGATGCGGCGCGTCTTCCGCAGAGCGGGCAGGAAGATCCAGGTGTCGTCGGGCTTCGCGTCGTAGTCGAACATCAAGACGCCGGTGCCCTTCACGTCGGCGGGCGCGGTGAAGCGCACGATGCGCTTTTCCGTCTTGCCGCCGTCGAAGAGCTTGGTCGCCATCGTCATGTCGCGCTCGCGCGTGGAGCCCTTGTCGTCGCTCATGATCATCTTCACGACGGCTTCCGACCCGTCGAGCTTTCGCGCCTGGAGCGACTTGTCCATGATGTCGCGCGGCGACGGACCCGCCGACGCGTCAGCCCCACCGAACGCGAGCGCGAGGCCCATGGCCACGGCCAATCCCAACCTTCCAATGCTCTTCCTCACGCGACGCTCGATCATCTTCGATATCTCCGGTTCTGTGGTTCTACGCTCGACGTTCGACGAAAATGCCCGCTCGAATCTTCAGGGATTGGAGGAGCGACACTCGGTGCGCTCGGGATACCACGGGGAAGGCCGCTGGACACTCGAGCCGCGGCGGCTCGCCTCAGAACGCCATCCTGAGCTCACCGTAACCGGCGCTGAGCTCGGAGCGGATGACGCCGAACAGCGTGTCCGACGGACCCTCGTAGATTTCTGCGCCGACCGTGGCGGTCATGTTGTCGCTCAAGGCGTAGGCAATCTTCGGGAAGAGGAGCCACTCCTGAGTCGAAAAGTTGACGAAGGCGAGCGCCGACGCCGTGAGCGTCTGGTGCATGGTCAGCCACTCCACGCGGAGCGACGCCATGTTTTGGACTTGGTGGAGCTGGGAGAAGAGGATTTGGTTCTTCGCACGCAGGACGCCGTCGATCTGGGCTTCTGCTTGGTCGACCCGAGCTGCATTCTGCAACACGAGCTGCTCGGTGTCGGCATTGCCCTCGAGATACTTCTGGTAGTTGATGACGTAGCGGCCGAGGTACTGCGCGATGACGCTCACCTCGCCGAACGTGTGGTCGACGCCGACGACGTACTGAACGTCGGGGTTCGGCGCATAAACGCGATCGCGGAAATGGAGCGGATCGCGATAGGCCGCCTCACCGCGCAGGCCGAGCCAGTCGAAGAGCGTCGTCGCAAAATCGAAGCCGACGACATGTTGGTTGTAGGCGACGCGCGTAATTTCGGCCTGCGCCGCGGCGTTCCCCAAGTTCGTGATTGTCCCGTGCAAGAGGCCGGGCAACGGCGCGTAGCCGTAGACGTAGGACGCCGACATTTCGACGGCCGGGAACTCGAGGTGGATGCGGCCACCCTCCGTGCCGTTTTGGAGGTGCGGCACCGGGTAAGTCGGATCGCCGACGACGACGCGCGGCGGCAACGGCAACGGCGGGAGCTGCGTCGGCTCGTAGAGCGGCATCCACACGCCCTCGAGCCTGAGCGGCTGAAAATTCAAGAACGCGCGCGCGCCGACGTTGCCGACGCGGCGATCGTCCTCCTGCGGCGAATGGACGCGGAAATCGACGGGGGTGAGATTGCTCGTCGGGTTCAGCGCGTCGGCGCGGCCCCACACGACGATCTGCTTGCCTAGCCGCAAATCGAGGGGTCCGGCGTAGAGATTCACGTAGGCCTCGCGCAGATCGACGATGAGGCCGCTCGTGTCGCCCTGAAGACCGTAACGGAGCCGCGCTTCGGCGAACGCGTCGCCGAACTTCTCCTTCTTCAATGTGAGACGGAGCGCGGCCTCGGAGTACGCCGCCTTCATTTCGGCGTGCTGGCGATAGCGCGTCTCCCCCGCGAACAGATCGCCGCGCACGTAGCCGTTGAACTCGGCGCCGGTCGAGGCGGGCGCTTCACTCGCGCCGCTCGCGCTCGCTTCGCCGCTCTGGCTCGCCTCGAAGAGACCGGAGCCGGACGACACCTCCCCGCTCGTGTCGGCGGGGGCGGGCGCACCGGCGGGAGCCGTTGCGTCGTTCGGCGCGTTCGCGGCCGGCGCCGGCGGCGGCGCTTCGCTCGGTGCGGTCGTGCCGTTCGGGGTCGAGCCGGGCGGCGGGGTGGTGCCGCTCGCGTCCGGCGCGGGCGTCGCCGACGGTTGCGCGAACGCGCCGGGCGACGCGAGCACGAGTGCAAACGCACACGCAAGGCACACGCTCGCGCGCTGCCCACGAAGTGAGACTTTGAAATTCATGGATTAGCTAGCCGGCTTGTGTGCGTGCTTGGCGCCGGTCCACACGCCGCTTGCCATGACCATGGAGTAACCGGCGGCGGCGCTACCAAGCACGAATTTGTCACCCGGTTCCACATCGCGTTCGTCGAGCAGGTGCTTGAAGGTAACGCCTACACTAGCGCTCGCCGTATTTCCATAGAGGGCGTGGGAATACACACCGCGGTCTTGGGACACGCCGATGTCGTCCATGATCTTCCGCACCATGATCTCGCTCGG
>Ga0335083_10002300_pt1 | contig 25323 bp, 19 predicted proteins | sample Lox_Sample_42_FD_206716 | JGI IMG/M metagenome (GOLD analysis project Ga0335083, IMG submission 206716) | Soil microbial communities from Loxahatchee National Wildlife Refuge, Florida, United States - Lox_Sample_4.2 | ecosystem: Environmental > Terrestrial > Soil > Wetlands | place: USA...
CGACGGATAGACGAATTCGGCGACGCCGGGAGGAACCGGAAAACCGTCGTTGCGCATTATGTCGCGAATCTCCTCCCACGGAGGGCCCTCGGCGGAAACCGCCGGGCGGGAAACCTCCACCTCCGCTTCGAGAGTGGCGATGAAGCGGTCGTGCGGGGCTTCGACCGCCACATAGTGGACGGAATTGCCGAAGTGGTCCGTGAACGATTCGACGCGGGCCGGCAGAGGCGCAAAGGAAAGATCGCGACGGAGCGGAGTCTGGCCCTCGAGCCGACAAGGAGTCAGGCGAAGCAGGTGCAGGCCGATGTCGACAGGCGTCCGATAGCCGTAGGAAGTTTCGTGGCGCACCGCGTATCGCATCAGGACTTCGCCTCCACGGAAATCCGGGCCGAAGAAGCCGCCGCAACGAATCGCTGCTTGCGGAATCCCGTGGACTTCGCGGGCGCGATGTGCGTGAAAAAGACGCGCGTGATCGAATCGGAGAGATCCTGCAGGCAGATGATCGCGCGCGTCAGCAGCTCGAAGAGATCGTCCTCCTGCCCTTCCATGTCGCCGGCGCGAGCGATCTGCAGCGGGAAATGCTCCACGGCATCGATCAGGGACGCGAGCCCGACGGCGTCGATCGACTCGGAGCCTTCGGATTGTTCGGCCAGATGGTTTGAAGTCCGCGCCAGCTGATAGATGAGCGCACGCGGATTTCTGCGGTCCGCGAGCACGAATGAAAGCGCCTGCGCGTAGTAGACCTCCGCCGGATACTGCGCCAGGTAGGCGTTGATGGAGTCGCACAGCTCGAGCGAGAGCCGAAGGCCCGCCTCAACCTGGCTCGCCGGTCCCGTCATCACGCCGCCGACCATCTGGGCGCAACCGACGCCGCGTTCGATGCGCCGTCCGAGGTCGAGGAAGCGCCACGCGGCGCTGCGCACCATATTTTCCGCCGCCAAGCCGGAGAACGCGGCGATGTGTTCCAGCAGGGCCGCCAGCCCCTCCAGCAAGCGGTCCGGGCCGCGCCCGGACTGATCGAAGTGCCATTCGAAGGCGTTCAGGAAGCGCTGAAGAGAGCGCCACATGTCGAAGGAAAGCTGGTCGCGCGTGGCGAGCGTCAGGCGGCGGATGCCATCGACGCACGCGCGCATCGGCGCGCCGCTCGATGCGGCACCGGCGACTCCGTTCAAGAATTTGGAACCGTAAACGGGCGTCGCCGAGAGATCGGATTCGATCCAGCCCGTGCGCGTAAGCGATTCGGCGAGGCGTTTCAACTCCGCCTGATGGCGCGCGCCCAAGCCGCCGGAGGCGATGCGATCGAGCACGGCGACGAATTGCCTCAGGCCGCCGTCGATCCGCTCAACGTAGCGTCCGAGCCAGAACAGATCGTCCGCCGTGCGGCTGCGCAAGGAAACGTCTCCGGCGGCGGCCTTCGCGGCGGCGGGCGATAGCGCAATCGGCGGAATGTGGATGTCCGCCCTTTGCGTGGAGAGCACCCAGGTATCTTTGATCAGATCGCTGTGGCGAAGCATGTTGCCGTAGATCGAATCGCCCGTCACGACGCGCGCGCTGCCGCCGGGCAAGGCGTACCATTCGCCATCGTGCCAAACGGCCATGACGCGCAATACGACGGGCTTCGGAACCAGACGCTCATGTTCGTGCGCGGCGACATCAGGCACGAGACACGGCGCCAGGCTGGGCGCCATTCTTTCGCGCGCGACGAATCGCTCCGGATGGCGCAGCAAGCGCGCCTCGAACGCAGCACGCTCCTTGGCTGCGAGAAGCGCCGGCTCGACGAGCGACGGATGCGACTCGAAAACGTCGTGCAGCGCGAACTCGTCCATGCCGGCGAGAACTTCCTGGAGCGGAGCCTGCTGGCCGCACCACCAAGTGGTCACGGCGGGCAGCAGCAGGTCCTGACCCAAAAGGCGCTGCGCCAGATTCGGCAGAAAGGGAGTGAAGGAAGGCGACTCGACAAGCGCCGTGCCGGGCATGTTCAGGAGCGTCACATTCTGATGACGGGCTGCCTCCACGAGTCCCGCGACGCCCAGCGTCGAATCGTCGCGCAACTCCAGCGAGTCGCAGTAGTCGCCATCGACGCGGCGATAGATGGCATCGACCTTCTTCAGCCCGCCAAGCGTCTTGAAATAGACGCAATCGCCGCGCACCGTGAGATCGCTTCCCTGCACCAGCGAAATCCCCAGTGCTCGAGCGAGAAAGACGTGTTCGAAATAGGCATCGTTGTAAGGACCCGGAGTGAGCAGCGCCACCTGGGGCGACGCGTCGGGCTTTCGGCCCATCATGTGGAGGCTCGATCGCCACAGCTCGATGAACGGTTCCAGGCTGCGCACCGGAACAGCGCGAAACACTTCCGGAAACGTGCGCGCCAGAACGCTACGCTTGTGCAGAGCGTACCCCGGCCCTGCGGGAGCCTGGGTGCGGTCCGCGAATACGCGCCACTCACCGTTGGGCAGACGCACCAGATCGGCGGCATAGAAATAGAGGCGCGGCGCGCCGTGAGCCGGCTGGACGTAGCGCAGGGGCCGCAAGAACTCGGGATTGCCCAGGACGAGGTAGGGAGGCAGCAACCGCTCTTCGACCAGGCGCTGCGGACCGTACAGATCGGCGAGGATCGTCTCGAGAAGGCGCGCTCGTTGCACCAGGCCATCGGCGATCGTCTGCCATTCCGATTCCGGCAGGATCAACGGGATCAGGTCCAGCGAAGGGGCGGGCGCGCCGGGGTGCGCTTCGGGGAGAGCGACGATCTCGTCGTCGGACATCTGAATCGATGCCCGGGCGAGTCTTTCAGCGAGCTGTTCGGAGCTGAGCGTGAAGACAGTTTCCATCAAGCCGCGCCAGTGCGGCCTGATCGCTCCGGTTCCTGTTACCAGTTCGTCGTACTGTAAATGCACGCTGTACCTTTATACCATCGCCTCGAGCCGGCGACAGGCTTTGCGCATGGATTTCATGAATCGGCCAGCGGCCGCGCGTACCGGGCCCGGCGTAGATCCAGTGTCACGGGATGCTCGGCGCCGTTGGTCTCCATAATCGGAAACTGCGTTCCCGGAGTGTGCCCGAACGGAAAGAAGCGCGCGCGGCGGCGCGTCTCCGCCTCGTTGGCGTTCACCGGAAAGCGCGTGTAGTTCCGCCCTCCCGGATGCACGACGTGATAGGCGCAGCCGCCGATCGAGCGATCGTTCCACGTGTCGTAGAGGTCGAAGATCAGCGGCGAATCGACGGGAATCGTGGGGTGCAGAGCGCGCGGCGGCTGCCAGGCGCGATAGCGGATTCCTGCGACGTACTCGCCGCGGCGGCCCGTGGCCCGCAGCGGCACGACATATCCATTCACCAGCAGGCGGTGCCGCTCGCCGGTGGCGCCGTCGATCTTGATCTGCATTCTTTCGAGCGAGCTATCCACGAAGCGCGCCGCGCCGCCGATGGCCGCGTCTTCGCCCAACACATGCCACGGTTCCAGCGCGTGACGCAGCTCGATTTCGATTCCGCGATACGCTACTTTGCCGATCAGTGGAAAGCGAAACTCGCGGTGAGCGTCGAACCAAGCGGACTCAAACGGGTAGCCCGCTTGCTGCAGGTCGGTAAGCACGTCTTCGAAGTCGTTGGCCACGAAATACGGCAGCATGAAATCGTCGTGCAGGCGCGTGCCGTACCGAGCCAGCTTTGTGTCGTACGGCTTCCACCACATCATCGCAATCAGCCCGCGAACCAATAGTTGCTGCGCCAGGCTCATCTGCGGATGCGGAGGCATTTCGAAGGCGCGCAGTTCGAGCAGGCCGCGGCGGCTTGAGGCGGAGTCCGGCGGATAGAGTTTGTCGATGGAAAACTCAGCGCGGTGCGTGTTACCGGTAACGTCGACCAGAACATCGCGGAGGGCGCGATCGGCGAGCCAGGGGAAAACGGCCCCGGCTGCCTCCAGCGCCTTGAAAGCAATCTCCAGTTCGTAGGTGGCGTCGTCGCGGCCTTCGTCGACGCGCGGATGCTGGCTCGTGGGTCCGATAAAGAGTCCGGAAAAGAGATAGGAGAGCGAAGGGTGGTTGTGCCAGTAGCCGACCAGACTTCTCAGCAGATCGGGACGCCGCAACAGGGGCGAGTCGACCGGTGCAGGACCGCCGAGCACGAGATGGTTCCCGCCGCCCGTTCCGACGTGGCTTCCATCCATCATGAATTTCTCGGCGGTGAGCCCGACCGCGCGTGCCTCTTCATATATGACGTTGGTGTTCTCCGCCAGCTCGGCCCACGATGAGGCTGGGTGGACGTTGACCTCGATCACCCCTGGGTCGGGCGTCACCGAGAGGTGCCGAAAGCGTGAATCCGGCGGCGGCGCGTAGCCCTCGATCACGACTGGCTGCGCCAATTGCGCGGCGACATCCTCGACGGCGGCGGTCAAGTCCAGATAGTCCTCCGCGGTCTCAACCGGCGGCATGAAGACGTGCAGAAACCCGTTGCGCGCCTCGACGCAAAGCGCGGTGCGAACCACGCTGGGATCGGATTGCCCCGGCTCGGGCGGCAGGAGAATCTGTTCGCGCCAGCCTATCTCACGGCCGCCATGCTGAAGCCACGGCGGGGCGGAGCGATCCTCGCCGGCGCCGGCGGGACGAAAGTGCTGGCGCGGCGGCAAGGGCGACTGCGACTCAAACGGATCCCGCTCGTAGAAATGGGTCCGGTCACTCTCCGCGGCCCACGGCAGTGAATCGAGCGGCAGGCGGTATCCCATCGGCGAATCGCCGGGCAGGAGATACATTCTCTCCGGCCGGAAGAACCACGGCCCGGTATGCCACAGGCGCTCTTCGCCATATCCGGCGCGGCGCAGAGGCAGCGCGAATCCCACCTGATGCGACAGTCCCTGCTCGAAAACGCGTGCGAGTCGCGCGCGCTCCTGCGGGTCCTGCAATTCACTTTGAAAAGGATCGACATTGGAAGGCAGACGCCGCTCCTTCCACAGGTAATACCAGGAGTCTTCGTAACCGGGCACGCAGAACGAGGGATCGAGGCGAAGCCGCTCCGCGAGGCGCGAGATGAATCGACACGAGTCTTCCGGACGCAAACCTGAGTTCGGCTTCTCGTCCGCCGCGAAGAGCTCCTTGTCTTGCCAAATCGGTTCGCCGTCCTTGCGCCAATGGCAGCCCAAAGCCCAGCGGGGCAGTTGTTCACTCGGATACCACTTCCCCTGCCCGAAGTGCAGCAGGTAGCCGGAGGCAAATCGATCGGCCAGGCGGCGCACAAGTTTCCCCGCGTATGCTCGCTTCGTAGGACCCAACGCTTCGGTGTTCCACTCCGCTCCGTCGGGATCGCCCGCCGCCACGAACGTGGGCTCGCCGCCCAGCGTGAGGCGCACGTCGCCCATTTCGAGATCGCGATCGAGCCTGTCGCCCAGCGCCGTCAGGCGCGACCAATCTTCCGGGGCGTAGGGCTTCGTTACGCGCGGCGATTCCTTGACGCGCTTCACCGTCATCTCGTGATACAGCGTGCTTTCGCACTGATCCACCAGGCCCGCTATCGGCGCGGCGCTTTGCGGCTCGGGCGAGCAGGCCAGCGGGATGTGCCCTTCGCCGGCCAGCAGACCCGACGTTGGATCGAGGCCGATCCAGCCCGCGCCCGGCAGATAGACTTCGCACCACGCGTGGAGGTCGGTGAAGTCGCGGGCCGGGCCGACGGGGCCTTCGATCGGCTTCTGATCCGGAACAAGCTGGATCAGGTAGCCCGAGGCAAAGCGCGCTGCGAAGCCCAGCCGACGCAGAAGCTGCACGAGCAGCCAGGCCGAATCCCGGCAGGAACCCTCGCGCTTCGTCAGCGTCTCTTCGGGAGTCTGGACCCCCGGCTCCATGCGAATCACGTAGCGAACCTGCTGCTGCACCCGGCGATTGATCTCGACCAGAAAGTCGATCGTGCGAAGGTTGCTGCGGTGCACCTTTTGCATCAGATATCCGAAAAGCGGGCCGGTCTCCGCGATCTGACGAAACGGCGCCAACTCGCTTTCGAGCACCTGGTCGTATGCGAACGGGAAGTTCTCGGCGCGCGGCTCGAGGAAGAAGTCGAACGGATTGATCACGGCCATGTCCGCGATCAGATCCACCGTGACGGCGAACCGCTCCGTTTTCTCCGGAAAGACCAGCCGCGCCAGATAGTTCCCCTGCGGATCCTGCATCCAGTTCAGGAAATGCGGCGAGGGCTCGACGCGAAGCGAGTATGCCAGCACGGGCGTCCGCGCGTGTACCGCCGGGCGTAGCCGAACGGTCTGCGGGCCCAGCTGGACCGGCCGGTCGTAGCGATACTCCGTGCGATGGAAGAGGGCGACTTCGATGCTCACACTTCACCCCGTGTGGCCCCGCAGCGGACTGGCGCGAGGCTTCGGATGCTCGGCGGGGACGGTGCCGCGTCAGCCCCATTTCGGGCTGAGGCACTACTTTACCGGGGGGCCAAGGGCTGGCGCCTAAAGAAAGATTGTATGGATTCCATCTAAAATGCCGTGGGATCGAGGCGAGTCGTTCTCGCCGGAAGGTCTCCCTGCGCGGCCCGCGAGGCGGGCCGCCATCGATTGCGGAATTTCGGTGCCGTGGGGTACCATCGGGCTCCCCGGCGGAGGCATCCAATCCACGCCGGCACAGTCGCCACGTTCCACGCCGTCTTCAACAGGCTGAGCCAGCTCAACGCCGCCGCAAATGGCGGCCAACTTTCCGCGCAGTCGCAAGGGAGATCAAGAATGGCAAAGACCGCTGCAGTCCAGGCAAAAGCACACATTTCCGAGATTCCGACCGATCTCAGCAGCGCAGGCGTTTCCGAAATATCAGCCTCGCTGCGCCAGTTGCTGGCGGACGTGTTCGTGCTTTACATGAAGACCAAGAACTTCCACTGGCACATGACAGGGCGGCACTTTCGGGACTATCACCTGCTGCTCGACGAGCATTCGGAGCAAATCTTCGCCATGACCGACGACGTGGCGGAGCGCGCCCGGAAGATCGGGGCCACCACGCTTCGCTCGATCGGCGACATCTCGAAGCATCAGCGCCTGGCGGACAACAACAAGGAATCTCTTGCACCTGAGGAAATGCTGCTCGAGTTGCGTGGGGACAATCTGGAGCTCACTCGACTCCTGCGCCAGACGCACGAAATCTGCGACCGGCACAACGACGTCGCCACCGCCAGCCTGATCGAAACCTGGATCGATCAGACCGAGCGGCGCACGTGGTTCTTGTCGGAAGCCGTCAGCAATCTCTAGTTTCAATCGCGATCTGCCCGATTCGCCGGCAAGGGAGAGCAAGCATGCCGGTGATGAGAAGCAGCTGGCGCTGCGCAAGGGTGCGGCGACCAACGCCCTTCGCGTAGCCGCAAGAGACCGAAACTCAAGAACGCTTCGTCGTTCAGGAGAGATCGATGAACCGTACAGGACAATTGTGCCTTGCCGCGGCATTGTGCGCCGCGTCTCTTTTCACGCCCGCTCGAGGACCGGCGTCAGTAGCCGGCGCGCAGTCGTTGCCCCAGATGCGCATGACGCCGGACGAGATTTCCGCTCTGATGAGCCCGCCAGACAGTAACCACATCGGCGGGGCCGGCGTCGCGGGAGCGCACACGAAGGTCTTGTTCGGCGATCCCTCAAAGGCCGGCTACTATTCGATTCTGCTCATCGTGCCGGCGCACACCACGGTTCAGGCGCACTCGCACCGCGACGATCGGATTGCGGTCGTGGTCTCCGGCGACTGGCATTTCGGATACGGCGATCACTTCAACGCGAACTCGCTAAAGACAATGCCGCCCGGAAGCGTCTATTCGGAGCCTGCCGGCCAGACTCATTTCGCGCAGACGGGCGCCACCGCCGCCATCGTCCAGATTTCCGGATACGGCCCGACCGACACACACTATTTCGATCCCGCGAACGATCCCAACGCGCCGAAAAAATGAATCGCGCTGCCTGCCGAGTGAAGGAATAGACGTCGTCTCAACGTCGTTGACGCACGCCGGAGGATGATGCTAGCTTCCGTTGACGGCGCGAAGCATCGGGCGAGGCGAAAAGCAAGTATGGTGGGCCATGAGGGTGGGATCAGATGCTTGCGGCGTGCCGCTTTGCTCTTTCCGGCGTCGATGCTCGGCTTGAACGCCTCTCACACTCATCAGGCCGCGAGCCAGGAATCTCCTACCGCACACATTTGCAGACCAGGATGTTCTACGTCTCGGCGCGAATCGCACGCCGGAGGCGGCGGCCGGCAAGCCATTGTGGAAATTCATAGTGGGTGGGACGAACGCGCCATCGAATTCGATCACATACGAAGTGGACGGCAAGCGATACTTGGTTGGAGCGCCCGCAAATGTTTCGTCGCTTTCAGTTCGCCCTCGCTCGAATTGATCGCGGCAAGGAGAATCAGACCATGAAAGTGAATCGACGAAAGCTGCTCTCGCTGCTCGGCATGTCGCCCGCGCTTCTTGCCGGTTCCGAAGCGCACGCAGAGCAGAAGAAAAACGCGCACGGCCCTGCGGGCAGCGACGCCACGTTCACTGCCGTCAGCCCCAAGGGCACGCCGCCGCCCATTCAGCTTTACTCCATGGCGCCTCGCGCCGGCTCCCTCGACGGGAAGACCATTTATCTGGTCGATGCCACGAGCTTCGACGGCAGCGAGACGCTGCTGAAAAAAATGCAGGCATGGTTTCAACAGAACATGCCCTCCGTGAAAACCGTCTTCCGCAAGAAAGCCGGATACTACTCCGAAGACGATCAGAAACTTTGGGCCGAGATCAAGGCGAACGCCTACGCCGCCGTCATGGCCATCGGGCATTGAGGAGGCTGCGCCCCAGCGACCGTGAGTCACTGCGTAACGATGGAAAAGATGGGCGTCCCGGCAGTTCCGATGTGCACGAAGGCCTATACGGAATTAGCGAACCTCACCGCGGCAAGGGAAGGCATGCCGCACCTGCGCGAAGTTTTCACGCCTCATCCCGTGGGCGGCAAGTCGCCCGATGAACTCGCGGCGTACCTGGTCAATCCCGACCCGGTGTCGGGAAAACAAATCATGAAGGAGATCGTCGACAACCTGACGCTGCCGCTGACCGACGACGAGAAGAAAACGGGAGTGCAATCCGTCGCCGCAGGAGCGGCTACGTTCGGTCCGGACACAGCGGATAACCTGCAGGAAATCTTCATGAACAACGGAATGACGGACTATCTACCCATCGTCATTCCCACGGCAGAAAAAGTCGAGGCGATGCTCAAGGGCACCAGTCACAGTCCCGACGAAGTGCTCCGAACGCCGCTGCAGGGCGTCGGCTACACAGCCGCTCGCTGGGGATACACGGTGAGGCAGGTAGCCGTCAACGCGGTGATGGCGGGATGCAGGCCCGAGTACTTTCCGGTGGTGCTGGCGATGGCCTCGGTGGGCCCATTGGGCCTCTTCGGCTCCACGACCTCATCGAGCAGCGCGATCGTAATCAACGGCCCCATCCGCGACAAACTCAGCATGAATTACGGGCTCGGCGCGCTCGGTCCGTTCGCGCAGTCCAACGCCACCATCGGCCGGGCATGGACTTTGATGGGCAAGAACCTGACCAACGGCGGCATTCCGGGAGACACCTATCAGGGCGGGCAAGGCAATCAGCTCGATTACAACAACTGCGTGATTGCCGAGGACGAAAAAAACAGCCCGTGGACCCCGCTGCATACGCAGTTCGGATTCAAAGCGGACGAAAGCGTGGTCAGTATCTTCGGCGGCCCGGACCTTCGCCAGGGTCACGGCGCAAAGGGCGCCGGAGCCGAGCCCGCGATGTTCGATCAGCAGATCAGCTTCATGTGCCAATCGTTGGTCGGAGGGTCGGGCGCGCTCGTGATTTGCGATCCGCTGGTGGCCGGGCGCTTGGTCGATCAGGGATACGACAAAAAGGAAAAGCTCGTCGATTGGCTCTGGAAGAATACGCAACGGACGGCGAAGGACTTTCGCGAGTCCTTCCTGGCGCCTTTTCACTTGTACCCACTCGCTCTGCAAAACAGGGAGCCCTATGCCACCTGGTACAAGGTTCCCGAAGACACGCTGATCCCGTTCTTTCCGAGAGCGGCCGACATCAACTTGGTCGTCTGCGGCGGCCAAGCAAATGCCTTCTTTCAGGTGGCGAACATGAGCCACGGCCGCAGCGCGTCCATCGACAAGTGGATGTAGCGCCTCAGCGGGCTCCGCAGGCGAGAACGAGGAAAACCTACTTGCGCCAAAACTGCTCGATCTCCTCGAGTGTGCGCCCCTTCGTCTCCGGAACCAGCCGGTAGGAGAACAACCACGCGACGATGGCGAACAGGCCGTACAGCCAAAATGTGCGCGTCGGGCCGATCGCATTCAGAAGCGTCAGGAACGTCAGGCTGACCACCAGGTTGGACGTCCAATTGAAAGTGGCAGCAAGGCCTTCGGCGGAGCTACGAACCCGCAGCGGATAGATTTCCGCGATCAGCAGCCAGAAGATCGGTCCCAGGCTGATGGCAAAGCACGCGACGTAGATCATGATGCTGATCACGGCCAGCCACGAAAGCGCCCCACCGATGCTGGCGGAATGAAAGACCCATCCGAGCAGGCCGAGCGTCACCGTCATGCCCGCGACGCCGGTCAACAGCAGCGGGCGGCGCCCGACGCGGTCGATCAGCCACATTGAAACGATCGTCATCAACACATTCACGGTGCCGATGCCGGCCGTTGCCAGCAGCGAGCCGGACGCGGACGAAATTCCGGCCGATTGAATGATTCGCGGCGCGTAGTAGATCACGGTGTTGATGCCGGTGATCTGCTGCAGGATGGCGAGGCCGATCCCGACGACGAACGCGGGCCGCAACTCCGCGCTCAGCAAGTCGTGCCAGTTGCCGTGCTCGTGAGCCTGCGCCAGCGCTTGCTGAATCTCTCCAAGCTCCGTATCGACGGCCCCTGTGCCGCGGCTGCGGGCCAGAATCGCCCTTGCGTCGGCCACTCGGCCGCGCTTGACGAGCCAGCGCGGCGATTCCGGCAGGAAGAGCATCCCGATCGCGAACACGGCGGCCGGCACAACCGCGAGGCCGAACATCCAGCGCCATCCCTGCATGCGCGCAAACGAGTAGTCCACCAGGTACGCCAGCAGAATCCCCAGCGTGATCGCCAGCTGGAAGATAGAGACGGTCCAGCCGCGCGCGTCCGGCGGCGAGACTTCGGAGATGTAAACAGGCACTGTGCCCGAAGAAAGCCCGATGCCGATCCCCACGATGATTCGGCCCACAACCAGCATGTCAGCGGACGTCGCGGCGGCACAGAGCAGCGCGCCCACGGCAAAGATGACGGCGGTTACGATCAGCAGAGTGCGCCGCCCGAATATGTCCGCCAGCCGCCCGCCGGCCAGCGCGCCCATAGCGGCCCCGACCAAGACTCCGCTGACGATGACTTCAAGCGCGAAAACAGAGAGCGAGAAGTCGTTCTGAAAGAAAAGCTGCGCGCCGGAGATGACACCCGTGTCGTATCCGAAGAGCAGGCCGCCGAGACCGGCGAACGCCGCGGCAACGTAGACGAAGCCGCGGCCTGCCGATCGATCGGAAGCTGTGTTGCCTTGATTCGCCGTGGTGGTCAAGAATCCCTATCCTCTGTTTCCGGTGTTTCTCCCCGAAATTGGCGAAGCTCATAGCACAGAGTTCGGCGCCCGCGCAACGGCTGAAAGGTTCAGTGGGAGGCGGAAGAGGCCGGGTCGGCGCGCGTTCAGGACTGATGCGCGTGCCGCGTTTTCAACTCAGCGGGGCGCCGGGTCCGTTCAACGATTTCGAGAATCGCTTCCAGAACGAGCAGCGGCTGATCCTCCGTCACCCAGTGTCCGCTGCGCTCGGCGACGACGTGACGCCCCTGCGGCGATTGCGCCGCGATCGCCCGATGCGCCGCGAGCCGCTGCGCGGAGACGTTGGCCGCCGAAATCACGGTAAGAGGTCGATCAATCGGGCCCGCCGCAACGACCTGCGCCGCGCTCGCCGGCAGCCGTTCGAGCTGGCTTGCGATCGCGCGGCAGAATTTCGGCTGCACCCAGAAGACCGGAGCCATCGCCCTTTCGCTGGCGGGAAGATTCCAGAACCAGGGACTGTCCGTGGAGTTGGAGTCCGACGGTGCGCCTTTGCTGATCGTCTTGATCAACCGTCCGGCAAAGGCCTTCGCTCCGGACTGGACAAGCGCGGCGGCCGCGCGGATCAGTCCGGTGTGCGCAAGTGTAGCGGCTCGCCGGCAGATCTTCGAACCGATTTCGACGCGGCGTTGATCGCGCTCGGGAGGCGGATTCCATTCGGCCGCGGCGACCGGATCGATCAGCACAACGCCGGCCGTCTCCTCCGCGTAGCGCGACGCGAAAAGGTGCATCGTGAGTCCCCCGAAGGAATGCCCCACGAGAACGTAGGGAGGAGGAATCTCGCTCCGGCGCAGCAACGCGCGCAACTCTCCGACGATTCGGTCGGCATCTCGCGGTTCCGGGCCAAGATCGCTCCAGCCGAGACCGGCGCGATCATAGCTGACCACGCGCGTGGACTTCGCAAGCTCCGGCTGCAGGGCGTGCCACGCCAGCACCGTGCTCATCAAGCCGGACTCCAGGACGATCGTCGGACTACCTTCGCCTGTATCCCGGACGTGCAGACGATGTTCCCCGATCTCGACGTGCTTGCCCGGAGCTCGAAACCGTCTGCGGTCCCGGCGTGCACCGAAAACCTGATACGCGAAGCCCCCCATCAGCAAGACGGCCGCGCCTCCGACGACGTACGCGATGATATGCTGCAAACTCTTTTCTCCTCAGGTCCGTCCGGCTCTTTGCACGCACGCGGCAGCGGCGTCCGGCACGGCGTGCGCCTCTTCCGCGGCGTTGAAGCCGCTCTCGACGCAGTCGTCGAGCGAGCGCCCCCGGAAATAGTTCCCCGCGAGATAGAGTCCCGGGAACACGCGCGCCGATTCGCGAATCGCAGCAACCCTCTGCGCGTGGCCCACCTGGAATTGCGGCAGCGCCTTCGCGTGCTTCCACACCATGCGCTCCGCGGGCGCGCCAGAAACATCGAGAATCGAGCCGACTTCGTCCTCGACCACGGCTCCGATGGCCCCGTTCGGCAAATCGAGAAAGGTGTCATGCGGCATGGGCCGCGCGAAGGTCGTCAGCAGGACTTTGTCCTCAGGCGCGCGGCCGGCAAAGAGCGACGAGGTCCACGTCGTCAGAATCGCGTGGAGCCCCTCGCGGCGCGGAAACATGACGCCGAATCCATCGAGCGAATGGCGGACCTGCGAACGCGCGTACGCGGACGATACGACAACCAGCGGCGCATAGGAGATGGCCTGGAGGGCTGAACTTAGTTGTGGTGCACCGCGTTGAAGCATGGCTGCCGCCGCATAGGCCGGCGCAGCCACCACGACGCTTTCGGCCGCGAGCTCCTCTCCTCCGCGAAGCCGAATCCGCCAATTCGGCCACGAGCCCGCAGTCGGCACTTCGACGCTTTCCACCTGCGCCCGCAGACGCACATTCGTTCCCAGGCGCTCGGCGAGCTTGTCCGGTAAGGCCGCCAGCCCCGTTCGAAAAGAGCCGAGCGGGGGAAGAAAATCCGCGAGGTGGGTACTGGCCTGCGACGAATTCTTCGCCTTCCGGGATTTCAGCGCGCCGTGAAACACGCTGCCGTACTCTCGCTCCCATTTCGGCAGCGAAGGCACCGCGCTGTCCATCGCCATCTGGTCCGGATCGGCAAAAAAGACGGCCGAAACGAACGGATCAACAAGATAGTCGAGCATCTGCGCGCCGAACTTGCGGCGAACGAAAGCGGCGATCGACTCTTCCGAGGCGGGCGGCTGCCAGCGGCGAAGCGGCTCGGTCACTAGCCTCAACTTGGCGCCCAGGCCCACCAGCGGCGTTGACAGGAAAGCCCAGAGAGAAAACGGCGCCTGATACAGCTTTCCGTGCTTCACCACGTAGCGTTTCGCGCGCGAATCCGCGCGAAGAAACTCCCTCTCGAGTCCCAGCTCGCGCACCAATTCCCACACGGCCCGGGGAAACCGCGGGCACTGCGGCCCGGCTTCGAAGAGGAAACCATTCCGCCTCTCCGTCGCAATCATTCCGCCGAGGCGGTCGGACGCCTCGAGCAGCGTGACGCGGCTGCCCAATCGCTGAAGCCGGTAGGCGCACGCCAGCCCGCTGATCCCGCCGCCGATAACAACCGTTTGCCGATCGATTCCCATTGGGCCAGAATCTTATCAGAACCGCTGCAAATGCCCTTGGCCACGCCCCAAACCGCATCGCGCGTTCAGGCCCCACGGAGCCACCGAGCGTGAGCGAAGCCACCGGCCACACCGCGAAGCCGGCGGGCCGCCAGTCGCTCGCCGAATTCGTTCGCGCATACGAGGCTCGACGCGACGAAATCGCTATCGTGCAGCGCAACGGCTATCGCATGGAGCGCTGGACGTACGGGCGGGTGCTGGACGAAGCGAGCCGCTTCGCGCGCGAGCTCGAAGCGCGCGGCATCGGCAAAGGTGACGCGGTCGTTTTGTGGGGCGAAGGCTCGGCGGAGTGGACCACCGCGTTTCTGGGCTGCATTCTGCGCGGCGCCGTCGCCGTACCGATCGACGCGGTTTCGACGCCGGAATTCGCCGACCGGGTCGCGCGAGATGTCGGCGCTCTGCTCGTGGTCCGCTCGCGCAAATTCGGCAAGGCCGAATTGCCCGCGCCATCGCTCGACCTCGAAGCGCTCCCGCAAAGGGTCGCGCAACGCTCGCCGGAGCCTTACTCGTCGCCGCCGCTGAAGCGACAGGACGCGCTCGAAATCATCTTCACCTCGGGCACCACGGCCGATCCCCGCGGCGTCGTGATCTCGCACGGCAACGTGCTCGCGAATATCGAACCTCTCGAGCGCGAGATCCGCAAATATTTGCGCTGGGAGAGATTCTTCCACCCGCTGCGCTTTCTGAACCTGCTTCCGTTGAGCCACATTTTCGGCCAGATGATGGGTCTCTTTATTCCGCCGCTGCTGGGCGCAACGGTGATCCACGTCGATTCGCTGAAGCCCTGGGAGACCATCGAAACGATCCGCCGCGAACGCGTCTCCGTGCTGGTAGCCGTGCCGCGGCTGATCGAGTCGCTGCAGCGCGAGATCGAGCGCGGCATTGCGAGCAAAGGCGGCCTCGAGAAATTCCGAAAGAGGTTTGCTGAGTCCGAAGGCGATCATTTTCTCAGGCGCTGGTGGACCTTTCGCGCCGTCCGGCGGCGCTTTGGTTGGAAATTCTGGGCGTTCATTTGCGGCGGAGCGGCGCTGCCGGAGGGCACGGAGACCTTTTGGCACCGGCTGGGCTACGCCGTCGTGCAGGGCTATGGCATGACGGAGACTGCGTCCCTGATTACCTTGAATCATCCGTTTCGCACCGGCAGGGGTTCGATCGGCAGCGCGTTCCCGGGAATGGAAATCAAAGTCGACGAGAATGGCGAAGTTCTGGTGCGCGGGGAAAACGTGGCGGCATCGTACCGGCGCGGCCATGAATCGGAATCGGTGATCGGCGCGGACGGCTGGTTTCATACGGGCGACCTGGCGGAAGTCGGCCCGGATGGCCGCCTCTATTTCAAAGGTCGCAGCAAGACCACGATCGTCACGTCCGCGGGAATGAAGATCTATCCCGATGATCTGGAAAAGGCGCTGCGCGCGCAGAAGGGCGTCCGCGATTGCGTGGTGGTCGGCCTGGCGCGCGAGGGCAACGAAGAAGCCTGCGCGGCGCTTCTGCTCGAAAGCGCCGAAGCCGACGGCGCGAAAGCGGTCGAGCAGGCCAACAAGACTCTCGCCGAGTTTCAGCAAATTCGCCAGTGGTTCGTCTGGCCTGAGCCGGATTTCCCTCGCACGCCGACGCAAAAGCCTGCGCTCGCACGGATACGCGCCGCGGCCGCCGCGCGGATGAGCGCGGAGCCGGCAGCCCGGGGCGCTGATTCGGTCGCGGGTCTCCTCGCGCAAATCACCGGCCGCCCGGCCGCTGCCCAGGGCGAAGGCCGCGATTCGCTGGCCGGCATGAGTTCTCTCGACCGCGTCGAACTCATGAGCGCGATGGAGGACCGCTATCAGGTCGATCTGAGCGAAACCAAGTTTGCCGAGGCGACGACCGTCCGACAGCTCGAACAGTTGGTGCGCGAGCCGCAGACGGCGGCGGCCGAATATCCGTTTCCGCGCTGGCCGCAGAGCCGGCTTTCCATCGCCGTTCGGCTGGTCGCGTACTACCTGCTCGTCTGGCCCGCTACATACCTGCTTGCCGCGCCGCGCATCAAGGGCCGCAGGAACCTGCGCGGGCTGCGCGGGCCCGCGCTCGTGGTTTCGAATCACGTCACATATGTCGACATCGGCTGGATTCTTGCGGGCCTCCCCGCTCGATTCCGCCACCGGGTTGCTACGGCCATGCGCGGCGAGCGCATCGCGGACATGCTTCGCCCCGCCGCAAACGCCGGCTGGCTCGAGCGGTTCGGCGAACGCATCAGCTACCCGCTCGTGCTGCTTTTCTTCAATGTGTTTCCGCTGCCGAAGGAGTCGGGGTTTGTGCGCAGCTTTTCCTTCGTGGGCGATCTCGTGGATCGGCAATGGAACGTGCTGATATTTCCAGAAGGGCTGACGAGCGTTGACGGGCAGATTGCGCCGTTCCGTGCGGGGATTGGCCTGCTCGCCACGCGGCTCGGCATCCCGGTGATACCGATGCGGCTGGACGGACTCTTCGAATTACAGCGGCGAGAAAAAAGGATGGCGCCGCCCGGAAAAGTGCGCGTCACCATCGGCAAACCGGTTCGCTTTTCCGCGGACCAGGATCCCGCGGAGGTGGCACGCGAGCTTCACCGCCGCGTCTGCGAGCTTTAGAAGGTCGCTTCGAACGCTGTGAATCGGCGCTCCAATTCCCACTGCTGCTGCGCCTTCTCGCCCGATTGCAGGAACGCCGCGCAACCCGGCGAGGGCTTGGCCGCGCCCAGTGAATCCTGGGAGCAGGCGGACGCCGCGTGCCCGAAGGCGTCGGGCTCTCGCCAGAGGCTCGCTCCCGCCAGAAAACTGTGCTCGATGCTCGTGCGCACGATCTTCTTCAGGTCCGCATACGTGAGCGCATAGGTCTCAACCGCGCGCACGTATTCGTGCGTCAGGTCGATTCGGGACACCCCTTCGTCGTCGGTCGAGAGCGCCACCGGGACGCCGAACCTGCGGTAGATCGGAAATGGATGCGCCTTGCCCGCAATCCCGAGGATCACGTCGTTGCTCGTCAGATTGATCTCCACGGCCACATGCTTCGCCGCCATTTCCTTCAGAAGGTCGTAAGGCTTGTCCTCGTACATCACGTCCACGCCATGCCCGATGCGCTCCGCATGCGCGTGCTCGACGGCGAGGCGAATGTGGCAGCAGAGCCCGTCCGGCGGAACCATCCCCGGCGCGATCTCGCCCGCGTGCAGACTGATGTGCACCTGGGGATAGATGCTGTGCAGGAACTCGAGCATTCGCATATGCAGCGCGTAGTACGCCATCGCGGTGTGATCGTCTTCCGGCTGCACGTAGTTGATGCCGACAAACCGCGGATCGGCCGAAGCCGCTTCGAACCCGATCAGCGTCTGCGCGAAGACTTGCTCCGGCGGAAAGGCCCGCAGCACCTGATAGAGATAGCGAATCTGCACGCTGCACGCGGGCGTCTGGCTCGGCTCGCCGCAATGCTCGATCTGCTTGCGCGACGCCTCCGCCTGGTCCAGATAGGCGCGTGCTGCCGTCACGTCGTCGCGCAGCCCGCGCGCCAAGAGCTGCTCGCGGAATTCGCTCATGCTGCGATCCTCGTGCCAGCCGAGCGTGCGGGACACAATGGCCGTGCGCGTGAAATCCGGCGTCACCATCAGCTCCAGATACTGCTCGTTCTGCGCCGCCGCGCGCGTCGCGGCTTCATCCAGCCATTCGCCCGTGTGGCGCGGATCTACCGCCCCGAACTTCGCGAACGAATCGAAAAAGTGATCGTGTCCGGTGACGCCCGGCGTCGGCACGAACCCGCGCATCGAAAACGCGTCCACCAGCGCGTCGTAGAGATGCTGGTCCTGAAACGCCTTCTCCACCGGCACGTCGGCGCTTGCGCAATCCGCGCCGGACCGCTTGACCATCGATAGAGATGCCAGATTCACGCACAGATGATCTTCCGCGCCATCCCGGATGAACGTCTCAGCGTAAATGCCGCCGCCCAGGTGGTAGTGGAGTTCTCCGCCTTTCGGCATTCGCACCAGGAACGCACGCAGGTCGAGCGGATTGCCGCGCGCGGCATCCAGAGCGCGGGCCGCGCGTTCCTCGCCGGTGCCTTCTTTCTCCGCAGGGGCGGCCGGAGCCTTCGCCTGGGCCAGCGCTGCGCCGCACCACGCGAACGAAACCACAAGAGCGCAGACACACCGAAGTGTTCGAGTCATGTCTGATCCTTTGCCTGCCGGGACCTGCGTCCCAATGCGCGCCATCATTCTACCGTCCGCGCCGACAAACTCAATTTCGGATTTGACGCGGTCGTGTAAACTCTCCGTGGCGGTGTGCCGCAACTTGATCCCAAAGGACCGCAACCAATGAGTCGAATTGTCTCCTGCCTCTGCGCGGCCCTCTTCGCGCTCGGCATTGGCGCGCGCCCAGTCGCGGCGCAGTCCGTCGCACCCGCCGCTCCGATTCCCGTCAAGGTCGTCGTCCTCGCGATGTTCGAGCGCGGCGAGGACACGGGAGACGCCCCTGGCGAATATCAGCTCTGGGTCGAGCGCGAGCACCTCGACCAGGTCCTTCCGCTCCCCGCGGGCTACCATCACCTGCGCATGAACAAGGACGGCGTCCTCGGCATGCTCACCGGCGTCGGCACGGCGAAGGCTGCTGCGTCCGTGATGGCGCTGGGCCTCGATCCGCGCTTCGATCTCTCGAAAGCGTATTGGATCGTCGCGGGAATCGGCGGGGGCGACCCGGCGGACGTTTCGCTCGGCTCGGCCGTTTGGGTCGATCACATGCTCGATAGCGATCTCGCGTACGAAATCGACGCGCGCGAGATCCCGAGACACTGGTCCACGGGCCGCGTGCCGATGCGCCACTCCGCCCCCTACGAGCAGCCGATGTCGGTTCAGCCCGGCGATCCGGTGTTCACGCTGAATCCGCAACTGGTCACTTGGGCGTACGAGCTGACGAAAAATATCCAACTGGCGGACACGGAAGGCATTCGCAGCTCCCGCGGCCGCTTCAAAGGCTTCCCGAACGCGATGAAGCCTCCGTTCGTCACGCATGGCGACGCCCTTTCGGGCAGCACCTTCTGGCACGGCGCGCTCTTCGACCAGTGGGCCAACGCGTGGGTGCGCTATTACGTGGGTGATCAGGGCAATTTCATGGAGTCGGCGATGGAGGACACAGGCACGCTTCAATCGCTCGCGTTTCTCAACGCGGCCGGTCGCGTCGATCTGCGCCGCGTGCTTGTGCTGCGGACGATTAGCAATTACGATCGCCCGGCTCCCGGCGCCACCGCGGCGGAAAGCTTGAAGCAAATGGTCGGCGGAAACTATTCGGCGTACATGGAATCGCTCGACGCGGCCGAGCGCGTCGGCGATGCCGTCGTGCGCGATATCGTCGACCACTGGGCTGAGCGCGCCGCCACGATTCCATCCGCGCAGGGAAACACGACGCGATGAACCCGCATCCGGCACACGCGGGCATGCTGGCTGTGGCCATCGCCGAAGCGCGCAAAGGCCTGGCCGAAGGAGGCCTGCCGATCGGCGCCGCCATCTTCGACGGCAACGGCCGCCTGATCGGCGCGGGCCACAATCGCCGCGTGCAGCAGGGCGATCCCTCGCTCCACGGCGAAACCGACGCCTTCCGCAACGCCGGCCGCCAGCGCAGCTACCGCGACAAGATCATGGTCACCACGCTCGCGCCCTGCTGGTATTGCAGCGGCCTGGTCCGCCAGTTCGGCTTCGGCACGCTGATCGTCGGCGAAAGCCGCAATTTCCAGGGCGGCGTCGAATGGCTTCGCTCGCTCGGTATCCGCGTGATCGATATGGATTCGCAGGAGTGCGTCGAGCTGATGGCGAATTACATCCGCGAGCATCCGGAAGTTTGGAAGGAAGATATCGGCGAAGACTAAGGCGAATTGTTACGCCGCCAGGTTCGCCAGCGTTTCCGCCAGCACCAGCGTTCCCCGCGCGATGTCCTCGATCGACGCGTATTCGTCCGGCCGGTGGCTGTATCCGTTGCGGCACGGAATGAAAAGCATCGCCACGGGCGCGATGCGCGAGATGAAAAGCGAGTCGTGGTAGGCCCGGCTCACCATCGGCCGGAATTTCTCGCCGAGCTTTCGGCACGCCGCCGAAAGCGCCTCCACCACTTCCGGCGCGCACTCGGCGGGTGCGTCCGCGTTCAACAGCTCGATTTGAATCGTGACGCCTCGCCGCGCGGCAATCTCCCGCGACGCATCCTCCATCGTCCGCATCACGCCGTCGCGCCGCGCCAAATCCGTGTCGCGCGCGTCCACGCTGATTCGCACACGGCTCGGCACGCTGTTCACCGCGCCGGGAAACACATCGCACATTCCGACGGTCGCCACCGTGTCCGGCGCGCCGCTTGTCCGCGCCGCCTTTTCGATCGCCAGGATCAGTTCGGATGCCGCGCACAGCGCGTCGTGCCGGTCCGCCATGAGCAGGCCGCCCGCGTGCCCGCCCGCGCCTTCGATTGTGACGCGCGCGCTCGCCGGCGCCGCGATGTGCGTCACGACGCCCAGCGGCACGCGCTCGCGCTCCAGCAGGGGACCCTGCTCGATGTGCAGTTCCACAAACGCCTTGTAGTAGCCCGGCGGCAATTTCACAGTCTCGATTTCGCCACCGAAACCTGCTCTGCGCCGCACCACATCGACGCTCTCACCATCCTGATCCGTCAACTTCTTCGCCGCGTCAGCAGCAATCGTTCCCGCCAGCAAGCGGCTGCCCAAGCACCCGATCCCGAATCGCGTCGGCTCTTCTGACGTGAACACCAGCAGCTCGATCGAATGTTTCGGCCGAAATCCGGCCCGCTGCAACGCGCGAATCGCTTCGAGTCCGCCCAGCACGCCCACCACGCCGTCGAATTTCCCCGCATTCGGAATCGCGTCGATGTGCGAGCCGGTGCCGACCACGGGCGCGCCCGCGTCCGCTCCCTGCCACCGCGCGAACGTGTTCCCGATCGCGTCCTGCCGCACCGTCAGCCCGGCCTTCTCGCATCGCTCGATCATCCACGCGCGACCCCGGATGTCCGCCGGCGTGAAGACGACGCGCGTCACCACGGGCGGCTCCGCCTCCGAAATTGCCGCGAGCGCGTCAATTTCGGATTGCAGCCGGGCCGAATCGATTTCCAGATTCATCGGTGTTATTTCCCCGCGAGAGGATGGCGGTTCCAGTCCTTGTAGATCAGATACTTCGCGGGCACTTTGCCGATGGCGCCGAACCACTGCGGGCACCACGGGCCCATCCAGATGAAATCTCCCGCCGTCACGGGATACCACGAATCGCCCAGCCGGTAGATTCCGCCGCCTTCGAGCATCAGGAGGCCGTGCTCCATCACGTGCATTTCCACCATACTCAGTCCCGCGCCCGGCTGATACGTCATCGTGTTCACGGCGAAATCGAAACTCGGCGCGTCCGGCAGAAGGCATTTCACCTGGAGATCGGCGTCTCCTCCCAGCGGAGTCGACGCCACGGCATCCTCCGACGAAACGATCAGCGCCGGCGGTTTCGCTCCGGCAAGCGCCTGGAACGGCTTCTCTACCACGGCCACTTTGCTGGTGCGGGAAGCAGTCACGCGACGCGCCAGACCCTGCGGAACGAACGCGTAGCCCCGCGCAGTCAGCGTGGACTTTTTCCCTTTGGTCTCGACGGTCAGATTTCCGTCGATCACAAACAGGAATCGCTGCGCACCCGTCGGGCCCAGCTCGCCGCCCGCTTCGAACTCCGCCGTGTATTGCGTGAACGCCGCTCCGATTGCCGGACTTGCGTGGACAATCGCCGTGCACCGCTTCATTCCCGGTAGCGGCGCGCGCACAAACGTGTCCGGCGTCAGCAGCAGATGATCGGCGCGCCGTGCGCTCCGGGTATGGCCGAGGTTATGCACGTGTGGTCCTCCTTGTTTGCAGCGCGGGTGAAGTTGCCAAGAGATCCAGCAGGTGCGCGCCCGCCTCCACCGCCTTCGCAACGTCTTCCAGCTGCACCGTCTCTTCCGGGCTGTGGCTGATTCCGCCGGGCGTGCGCAGGAAAATCATCGCGGCGGGAACCCTTTCGGCCAGGATCATAGCATCGTGCCCCGCGCCGCCCACCATGCGGTGCGGCTTGCATCCCGCCCTTCGCACCGCCTCTTCGACCTGGCTCACCAGAAACCCGTCCATCGCTACCGACGGCTGGCTGAGTTGCATTCGATGGCGCACGGAAAGTCCCCGCCGCGCAGCGATTTCCTCGGCCGCGCGAATCAAAGCCGCGACGGCGGTCGCACGAACCTCGTCCGTCTTATGTCGCACGTCCAGCGTGACGAGCGCTTCGCCGGCGATCACGTTCGTCGCACCCGGCCGCGGCTCTACCGCTCCGACCGTCGCCACCAAACCCGGCACGCGCTGCCCTTCTCGCTCCACCGCTGCGATCCATTCCGCCGCGCCCGCTACCGCGTCGCGGCGCAGATTCATCGGAGTCGTGCCGGCGTGGTTGGCGCGGCCCACAAACGTGAACTCCATCTTGCTCTGCCCCGCCAGCGCCTCCACCACTCCCAGCGAGAGACACATGTCTTCGAGCACGGGCCCCTGCTCGATGTGAAACTCGATGTACCCAAGCACGTTGTCCCGCAGGCGCGCGTCGGAAATCCCGATCGGGTTGAGGCCGAATTCCTCGATGGCCGCGCGGACGGTCACGCCTCGCGCGTCCTGCCGTGCCAGAATCTCTTCATCCAGCCGACCCACGAGCGCCCGGCTGCCGATGAACGGCGTGTGGAAGCGGACGCCCTCCTCCTCCGAAAACCCCACAACCTCGATTCCAAACGGCAGCCGCTGCCCTCCGAGGCTTTCGATCATCGCCACGCCGAGCACCACTCCCAGCACGCCGTCGAAAGCGCCCCCATCCGGCACCGTATCCAGATGCGAGCCGAAAAGCAGCCGCGGCGCACCGGCATCTGTCCCGGCGTGCAGCGCGTGAAAGTTTCCAGCCGCGTCCACCCACACTTCGGCTCCCAGCGGCTCGACCCATTGCGCGATTTCGCGGTGGCAATCGCGCATCGGCGGAGAAAGAAACGTCCGCGTGATGCGCCCCCGTTCTTCGGTGAAGGTGGCGAGCTTTCGGCAGCGTGCGACGGCGGTTTCCGCCAGAGCGCTGGTCTCGATTTTCGTCGGCACGCGAGCTTGTTCCTATCGGCGGATGCGCGCTTCGATGTAGCCGTGCGGCTCGTCCGTCGGCACGAAGATTTCGTTCGGATTGTCCTGCCCGAAGCGCGACAGATCCACCAGCAGGCAGTGGATGTTCGGCATCGTCAACTCGATTGCACTCACTTCGGCGGCGTTTCGCAGCACGGCCTCGGCCATCGCATGGAGCGTGTGCTGCACGGACTTGCTGTCATGCTCGGCAAAGGAAGCGATCAGCGTCTCGCGAATCTTCGCGCGCAGTTTTTCGAAGCCGGCATCCGCGCTCGCGTAGTCCCACGCCGCGCGCAGCGCCGTGCCGAACAGGCGGTCGGACGTCGGCGGCAGCGTCGTCAGCGAATCCTGAATGTAGCCTTCGAATCCCGATCCCGCCGTCTTCAGAATCACGAGATTCTCGAGTCCCGATGTGATCGAGAACTCTCCCTTTTGCGCCCGCGCCACTTTCGTTGTCTGCCGCTCGCCGGTGGACTGCACGAACGTCGTGGGATGCGGCTTCCCGCCTGCGGCTGCCCGCTCCCACGCCTTCTCCGCCACGCTGACCTCCGCGTGCGAGACCTGCGGGTTGCGGCTCAGCAGGAAATCGATCATCTCCTTCGCGAAATCTTCCATCGACGCGGCCGCTGATTTTCGCGCCAGCGAATACACGGTATTCTTCATCGTGTCGGTCGGCAGGATCTTGCTGTTGTCGCCCTCCGTGAAGCAGCTTTCGAAATCTCCCTGCAGCAGGACCTGTATCGTCCATTCGCGCAGATCGTGCCGGTCCTTTCCGCGCTTCACACGGATCAATCGCACGCGCGACTTTCCGTATCGGTTTTCTCCCAGCGCCGCCATCGTTTCAGCTTCCCCTGTACGTCGTGTATCCGTGCGGGCTCAGCAGCAGCGGGATGTGCAGATGCGCCTCGCCGTCGCGCACGGAAAATGTCACGTGCACGATCGGATAGAAACCGTGCACTCCCTGAGCCGTGAAATAGCTCGCGGTATCGAATGCCAGCCGGTAGATTCCCGGCGGGAGCTTCGAGCCTTCGGGCAGCAATTGTGCGCAACGCCCGTCCTGATCCGTGCGCGCGGTGCCCACAACGGTCCACTCCCCGGAATTTTCGTGCCGTTCCAGGTGCACGGACACATCCCTGGCGGGCAGCCCGAGAGCCGTATCGAGCACGTGTGTCGAAATCCGTGTCATCACTCGAGCCACCTCTTTAGACGAATCTGCGCGATCTGCCGCTGCTGTTCGGCCGCTTCCCGCAGCTCCGTCGCGGCATCATTTTGCAGCCGCCGCCGCAGAATCTCCAGAATCTCCACAGCTGTTTTTCCTGTGGCGCACACGATAAAAATGCGTCCGAATCGGCCCTCGTACTCGCGATTGCCTTCGGCGAGCGCGGTCTTGATTGCCTCGTCGCTCGCGCTCACCCCGCTCTGCTCCCGCGCGGACCACGCCGCGGATGGCGCTCCCGCCGGCCGCTCCGCGCGCGATTCGCCGATGCGCGGGTGGCTGCGAAACGCTTCCATCCAGTCCGCTTCGGCCAGCGCGCGCCACGTCTCATCCGACGCGCCCAGGAGCTCCGCTTCGCTCGCGATCGGCCTGCGCAGCGCCATGCCGCGCGCCCATGCTCGCGATCCGCAGCACGGCAGAATCGCGCTTTCTGCCTCCACTGCCGGCAGCGCGTTCCATCGCGCAAGCGCGTCACGCAACGTCCACCGCTCCGCTTGCCAGCCTCTCCAGAAATTCGCCCACCAGATTGCTGCTCACCGCGGCGCGATAGCGGGCCGTTGAGCGAATGTCGTCGATCGGACGCGTCTCCGCCGCCGCGATCTTCCGCGCGCGGGCAATCGCCGCCTCGTCCAGACGCTTTCCCTCCAGACCGCGCTCGGTCTCCGTCAGCCGGATCGGAACCGGCGCGACGCTTCCCAGCGCGATGCGCACGTCCCGGATCGTTCCCTTCTCCACACGCGCCAGCGCCGCCATGCACACTTTCGAAATCGCCTGCGC
>Ga0335083_10002301_pt1 | contig 25323 bp, 22 predicted proteins | sample Lox_Sample_42_FD_206716 | JGI IMG/M metagenome (GOLD analysis project Ga0335083, IMG submission 206716) | Soil microbial communities from Loxahatchee National Wildlife Refuge, Florida, United States - Lox_Sample_4.2 | ecosystem: Environmental > Terrestrial > Soil > Wetlands | place: USA...
ACGGTGCGACGGTCTATCAGACCGTGTGCAGCGCCTGTCATGGCGCCGGACTCTTGGGCGCACCTAAGTTCGGCGACAAAGCGGCATGGAAGCCGCGGATCGCCCAGGGTCTACCCGCGTTGCACGATCACGCGCTCAAAGGCATTCGCGCAATGCCGGCCAAGGGCGGCAACGCGTCGCTCCCGGATGCCGAAGTGACGGCGGCGGTGGACTATATGGTCAGCCGGTCCAAATAGCGACGCGAGCCACGGCAGGGACCACATCGCACCACTAGCGTCGTCGCTGTTGGGGTACGCATTGGAGCCGTTGCTTGGCGATCTATGCTATCGGGGATGTGCAAGGCTGCCTCAGTTCGTTGCAGCGGCTACTCGACCTGATCCGGTTCGACCCTTCGGCCGACCGCCTTTGGTTCGTCGGCGACCTAGTCAACCGAGGCCCTGCGTCGGCCGCGACGCTGCGGTTCGTGCGCGGGCTCGCCGCACAAGCTGTCTGTGTCTTGGGGAATCATGACCTGCATCTGCTGGCCGTCGCGGCGGGCTGCGCCAAGCTGAGGAAAGACGACAGGCTGGCCGACATTCTCGCAGCGCCGGACCGCGATGAGCTCCTCGATTGGCTGCGGTCGAGACCGTTGATGCACGTAGAGCATGGCCACGCATTGGTGCACGCCGGCCTGCTACCGGGCTGGACGATCTTGCACGCACGAGCGCTGGCTGAGGAAATCGAATGCTCGCTTCGTGCTGCTGATTATCCCGAATTGCTGGCCCACATGTACGGCAATAAGCCACCACGCTGGAGCGAGGATCTGACCGGTGCTGCGCGCACCCGGGTACTGATCAATGCGATGACGCGCATGCGGGTGTGCACGCGCGATGGCGAGATGGACCTGAGCTACAAAGGGGAAAGTCTGGAGCTACCCGCGGGGCGCATCCCTTGGTTCGCCGTTCCCGAGCGCGCCAGTCGTGGCACACCCGTCATCTTCGGTCACTGGGCCGCTTTAGGCCTGGTGCTCGAGCCCGACCTCATCGGGCTGGATACAGGCTGTGTGTGGGGGCGTGAGCTTTCGGCGGTACGCCTTGAGGACCGCCAGCTGTTCCAAGCCTCCTGCCGGGGCGCGGCAGCCGTAGCGCATCCGCGGTGATCGACTCGGCTTCCCGGGCGATATCGCGGCGTGTCTTGTTGTGCACGTCGACGGTGCCCGCAAAGATCACCTCCACGCGCAGCCGCCGACGTGCGAGGATCAGGCGCAACGACTCCAACATCGAGCGATCGCCGGCGTAAGAAGCGTCGACGTTCACGCTGCCGTCCTGATTCAGGTACCGAAGCGCAAGCACCACCACGCGAGCACCGGCGCCCAAGGCCGGTTGAAACAACGAGGCGTGATACGGCTTGACCTCGGTCCCGTCCGTGGTGGTCCCCTCCGGGAACAGGGCCACGTGTTCCCCGCGTGTCAACGCTTCGACGATCGCGCGGTTGGTCCGTGCCGCATCGTGACGCTTTTCGCGTTCGATGAAGATCGTGCCCGAGCGCGACACCAGGAATCCGAGGACGGGCCAGCGACGGACATCGGCCTTGGCCACGAACCGGACCGGGATGACCGCGTCGATCACCCAGATGTCGAGCCAGGACACATGGTTGGCGACGAGTAGCGTAGGCTCGGGGCCCGGCGGAATCGCACCTCGGACCGCGGAATGCACCTGCAATACGGAGAGTAACTGGCGCGAGAAGCGCCGAATGGCTCGCAGCCGGCGGCGCTTGGAAAGAAACGGGAACAAGACCCCTACGTAGAAGCAGCCCCACGCGATATGCAGCAGAAGGCGCACCAACCGATACAACCGCACAACGTAGGAAGTGGGCCTGCCTCCGGCGGTTCCCGGATGAGCGAGCAGACTATCCGGCATGCCGCATGAAGTGCTTTGCGTAGCGCGCGTTCACGCGCGAAAGAGGGAGCAACATCAGAAGATCTGCTGTGTTGAAATCCGGATCCCAAGCGGGCGCACCACAGATGTAAGCGCCTACTCGGAGATACGCCTTGATGAGCGGGGGGACAACAGGTATAGCGTTCTGATCCAGTTCGTCCAGCGGCAGCGGGCAGCGCGGAAACGCCCGATATTCTGGAGGGCTCAAGTGCGACTCGGACAACCGGCGGAAGGCCGCGGCCGCGCCATGGCCGCCGTCCACCATGCTCATGCTCGCACACCCCAAGATGTATTCGTAACCGGTCCGCTGCATAAATTCGGCGAGTCCGGACCAGAGCAGGGCGATGACCCCGCCGCTGCGGTGTTCCGGGTGCACGCAGGAGCGTCCGATCTCTACTGTGCGTGCGCGTAGATGGTCCAGACGGGTGAGATCGAACTCTTGCTCCGAGTAGAACCCGCCGACGCGCTGGGCGGCTTCGCTGGTCAGGATGCGGTAGGTGCCGAGCACTTCCCCGGTGTCCTCGTCGGTAACCAGCAGGTGCTCGCACCAGGGATCGAACCCGTCCCGGTCGATCCCCTGTTCCGAATCGGGCAGCCGTGCGCCCATTTCCTCGGCAAACACTCGGAAGCGCAGCCGCTGTGCATCGACGATCTCGGCTTCACTGCGTGCCAGGTGCACCGATAGCTTGGTTTGCGAGTCCTGGCGAGTTTCGCTCCTTGGTTCCAACATGTCTGCACTCCCCTCAACTGGACCAGGGAACACTAAGCTGCTGAGATGACAAGAACTTGACGTCGAGTGAGACCCCCGCTGCGGCGCACGCTGATGTGTCCCACAGGCGACGGAGGCGCGGCTCGCCGCAGGCGCAGACCGAGCGAATCGATCATGAGTAGCGAGCTTACCAGATCGCCGTCCCGAACGCTTCCCGGTACCGCTCGCCGATCTCGTCGCGATTCACTTGATGGTTTTGGCCCCCGCGGGACGCGATCTTAATCGCGCCGAGCAGCGATGCCAGGCGACCGGTGGTCGGCCAATCGTAGCCTTGCGAGATCCCGTACAGAAGGCCGGCGCGGTAGGCGTCGCCGCAACCCGTCGGATCCAGCAGCGCGCTGGGCTTGACGCTCGGGATGGAGACGGGTTCTCCGTCAACGAAGATCAGCGAGCCCTCCGCGCCCTTCGTCACTACCAGCGCCTTGAGGCCGCGCGACAGCTCTTCGACGCTGCGTCCGACCTTGTCCTGCAGCATGCGTGCTTCGTAATCGTTGACCGTGACGTAGTCGGCCAGACGCACGAACTCCATGAACTCCTCGCCGCTGAACATCGGCATGCCTTGGCCCGGATCGAACACGAACGGTATGCCGGCCTGCCGAAATTCGCGCGCATGCGCCAACATCCCATCACGTCCGTCCGGCGCGACGATGCCCAGGCTCACGTCCTTCGCATCCTGAACGTGGTTCAGATGCGACATATTCATCGCCCCCGGGTGGAACGCCGTGATCTGATTGTCATCGAGGTCGGTGGTGATGAATGCTTGAGCCGTAAAGGTGTCCTTGACCTGCCGGACGTGGGTCTGCGCGAGCTTGAGCCGCTCCAGCCGATACGCGTACGGCTGATAGTCCTCCCCGACGGTTGCCATGATCAACGGCAGGCCGCCCAGCGATCGCAGGTTGTAGGCGATGTTTCCCGCGCAGCCGCCGAACTCACGGCGCATGTCGGGAACCAGGAACGAGACGTTGAGGATGTGGATCTGGTTCGGGAGGATATGATTCTTGAATCGGTCTCGGAACACCATGATGGTGTCGTAGGCAATGGAGCCGCAGATCAGGGTATACATCGCAGCGGTTTCGCGTTTGCGTAGTAGGGTACGGCGTCGGCTAGCGGGTGATCACCAGCGGCTTGAGATCGAGCGAGCGCTGGATCAGGGTGGCTGCTTGCAGGGCTTGCTCCCGATCCGGGTAGGGGCCGGCGAGCACGCGGTACAGACCGGCGCCGGAATGCAGGCCGATGCTCGCCACCTGTCCTGCCAGCTCGGTACGCATTCGCACAAGAAAGCTCTCCGCATTCGAGCGCTGGCCGAAGCTGCCAAGCTGCACATAGCTTCCCGCCGCTTCACGTGTGACGGGCGGTTCCTGCACCGGTTGTGCCTCGGGCGTCGCGCGTGATGCGATCCGCTGGATCTGCACAGCCTGGCCTGGAACGATGCTCTGGACTTCCACAATATCACTGCCCGAGTTCACGATGCCGAGCTTGTACGCCGCGACATAGGACAGGTCGATCAACCGGCCCCCTCGAAACGGACCACGGTCATTGATGCGCACGATGACGCTCTGACCGGTGCGCAGGTTCGTAACACGCGCATAGCTGGGGATCGGAAGCGTAGCATGTGCGGCCGTCATGGCGTACATGTCATAGCGCTCGCCCGAGGCGGTCGGTTGTCCATGGTAGCGCCGGCCATACCAACTCGCTAACCCGCGCGCCTCATAGGGGCCGAGCTGGGTCATCGGTGTGTACGTGCGTCCCAGGGCCGTATACGGGCGTGCGGTCGAGGCTTTGATCGGCTCGGCCTTCGGCACGGCGTCCGGAACGTGGTTCAGGTTTGCGGGGGGATTGGAGCCGGGGCCATCGTCGAGGTAGTAGCCGCCCGGCTTGCGTGCCGGTGCAGTGGAGCACGCCGCGAGCAGCCCGGACAAGAGTAGCGCAACGACGATGGGCCTTGAGGATACGTCAGCGAGCAGAACGCGCTCGCCGAAGCCACATAGGCCAAGACACCGACAGCGCCTGAGACCCTTGGCTGCGGCGTTACGCCCGGCAGTGTCGCTGTTCCGCTCCTCGCTCGTCACTCGCCACTGCTCCCGGTTCGCTCCTGGCTACGTCTTCACCAGCCTCTTATGGGTATGGATGCTCATCAGGATCCCCATTCCGAGCAGGAGGCTCACCAGGGATGATCCGCCATAGCTGATCAGCGGCAGCGGTACCCCCACCACGGGCAGCAGGCCGCTCACCATGCCCATGTTGACGAAGACATAGGTGAAGAAGGTGAGTGTAATGGCACCGGAGAGCAATCGGGTGAACAGGGTCGAAGCGTTGAACGTGATGAACATCCCGCGGCCGATCACGAACAAGAACAGGGTCACGAGGACGAGGTTGCCGAACAGTCCAAACTCCTCGGCGAAGACGGCAAAGATGAAGTCCGTGCTGCGCTCGGGTAGAAAATCCAGGTGTGCCTGCGTGCCGTTCAGCCAACCTCGGCCGAAGAACCCGCCCGAGCCCAGCGCGATGGTCGATTGGATGATGTGATAGCCGGCGCCGAGCGGATCTTGGTTCGGATCGAGCAGGGTGAGCACGCGCTGCCTCTGATAATCGTGCAGCACCGACCACAGAAGCGGCAGGCTGGAGAGCGCGACCACGATAAGCCCGACCAGGATCTTCCAGTTCAGCCCGGCGAGGAAAATGACATAGAAGCCGGCGGCGGCGATCAGCAACGCGGTACCGAGGTCCGGTTGTCTCGCGATCAGCATCACCGGGACAAGAAGCATCAATGCCGCCACGGCGAAGTCGCGCAGTTTGAGCACCGCTTCGTAGCGGTCGAAGTACCACGCGAGCGCCATCGGGACGGCAACCTTCATCAGCTCGGATGGCTGGAGTCGGATCACGCCGAGGTGCAGCGAGCGGCGCGCCCCGTTCGCCACCTCGCCGAATGCAGCGACGCAAACCAGAAGCACCAGGCCCACCAAGTACAGCGGCAGGGCGGAGCGCTGCAAATAGTGATGCGGAACGTTGGCAGCCAGCCACATCAGCCCGAGCGCCACAACGATGTTGCCCGCCTGGGCACCGACCCGCACGAGGTTTTCCCCGGAGGCGCTGTACAGCGTGATCAGGCCCACCAGCAGCAGCGCAGCGATCGCCGCCAGGAGATGGCGGTCCACGTGGCGCCCAAGGAACGTGAGCAGCCGACTAATCATCTTCTTCGTTGTCCTCGTCGTCCTCCGGTTTGACTTCCGGCTCCTTGCCCAGCAGATAGAAGTCGAGCACCTTGCGAGCAATAGGCGCGGCAGCCGCCGCGCCGTGGCCTCCGTTCTCGACCAGGACGGCCAGCGCGATGGTAGGAGCATCCGCGGGAGCGTACGCGATGAACAGCGCGTGGTCCCGATGCCGTTCATTGACGCGGCGCTCGTCGTATTTTTCGTTCGGCTTCAGCGCGATGACCTGGGCGGTGCCGGTCTTCCCGGCAAACGGGTACTTGGCGCCCACGCCCGAGAGCGCCGCCGTGCCACCGGGACGGGTCACGTCGATCATGGCATCGCGCACGATCTTGAGGTATTCGGGGCGCAGCGAGATCGTGGCGACCGGCTCCACCTCGATGCTGGTGAGCTTGTTGGTCTGACTGTCCTGGATGTGGCGCACCAGATGCGGGCGAAACATGGTTCCGTTGTTGGCGAGCACTGAAACCGCTTGCGCGAGTTGCAGGGGCGTCGCGAGATTGTAGCCCTGGCCGATGCCCACTGAGATCGTGTCACCGGTAAACCATTTTTGTTGCAAAGGGTTTTGCGGAAACCGCCGCATCTTCCACTCGGGCGACGGCAGCACTCCTGCGGCTTCGCCGTCGATGTCGATACCGGTACGTTTCCCGAACCCGAATTGGCCGATGAAGTCGTGGATGTTATCGATCCCGAGGTCCTGGGCCACTCCGTAGAAATAGGTATCGCAGGAGACCACGATCGCCTTGTGCATGTCGACCATGCCATGGCCGCCCTTTTTCCAATCGTGGTACGGATGCCCGCGCGCACCGCCGAGGATGAAGTACCCCGGATCGGCGATCGCGTGATGCGGATTGCGCTTGCCCAGCTCGAGGGCGGCAAGCGCCATGAAGGGTTTGAACGTGGAACCCGGCGGGTACATGCCCTGCAGGGCGCGATCGTTGAGTGGATGGTCAGGGGAGGTGTTGAGCGCCTCCCAGTTCTGCGGGTCGATCCCGTCGACGAACAGGTTCGGATCGAAGCCGGGTTTGCTCACGAGTGCCAGCACCCCGCCGGTGGAAGGCTCGATCGCCACCAGTGCGCCGCGACGGTCCCCGAACACCCGCTCCGCAACATCTTGAAGCCTCGCGTCGAGCGAGAGCAGCAGGTTGTTTCCGGACACTGGCAGAGTAGAGCGCAGCGTGCGTACCGCGCGGCCATTGGCATCGGTCTCCACCTGATCGAATCCGGTCGTCCCGTGCAAGTCGGTTTCGTACCGCCCCTCTAGCCCTACCTTGCCGATGAAATCGGACCCCGTGTAGTTCGCGGCTAGACCCTTGTCCTCGAGCTTCTCGAGATCGCTCTCGGTCAAGCGGCCGATGTAGCCGATGACATGGGAGGCCACCTCGCCGTTGGGATAGTGCCGGAACAGGCGGGCACGGATGTCCACGCCCGGAAACCGGAACTTGTTGGTCGCAAAGCGCGCAACCTCCACGTCGTTCAGGCGCGTGCGGATCGGCAGGCTGGAGAAGTCGTGGCCTTCCTCGAGCAGCTTGCGAAAGCGCTTGCGGTCCTTGGGAGTGATCTCGACCAGCGTGGCGAGCTCTGTGATCAGCGAGTCCAGATCGCCGGTCTTGGCCGGAGTGATCTCGAGCGTGTACGCAGCATAGTTGTGCGCCAGGACCGCGCCATTCCGGTCCAGAATCAGGCCGCGATTCGGAATGATGGGAACGATGGAGATGCGGTTGTTCTCAGCCAGCGTATGGTAGTACTCATGCTGGACCACCTGCAGGTAGAAGAACCGCCCCAGCAGCAGGATGAACACCAGCAAGACGACGCCGGCGGATACGGCCAAACGCATCTGGAACGCGTAAAGTTCCTTCTGATGGTCGCGCAGCTCGGCGCGCCGGCCGCCGCCCAGCACGATCGGATCGCGCTCCCTGCGCGCGCCGCCGCGCCGAAACATGCGCCATCTAAGCCGCATCCGGGTCAGCCCTGGGGCGCAGAGGAATGCGAATGACGTTGAACAGCACAGGCCAGAGCGCTGCTCCGAACAAGCTCGACAGGAAGTACAGAGGCCCGGGGAACTCGGCCCCGGCCATCAACCGGACCCCGAGCATGATGACCTGCGATGCCAAAAGGATCGCCAGCACGTGCAACACCTGCTGGCGCATGCCGAACATCACGATCCGCCGATGGAACAGGATCGCGAGATACATGAGGACGGCATAGGCCAAAGCGTGCTGCCCGAACAGGCTGCCGTCTGCCACATCCATGGTCAGTCCCAACACCCAGGCCGGCAAGAATCCGACCCGCCTGGGGTGATACACCACCCAATAAACCAGTGTGAGCGCGATGAAATCGGGGCGCACCTGCTGAACCAGAGCGGGGAGCGCGAGCAGGTCGATCACCAACGCGGTGAGCAGCGTCAACGCGATGTACCAACCGCGAACGGGCAGCAGGATCTCTTGCGGCGACGCCTTGGTTCCCGTTGGCGGATGTAGCCAACCGAGGTTCACTTCTTCCCCTTCCGCGCGCGGGGGCCCGAGTCGTCCTCCGCCATGGGGTTGTCAGGCAGCGTTTCTCCGCCGGAAACGATGAGCACTTGGCGGAAGTTGTTCACTCCGGCGGCCGGGGTACAGGTGATCCGGGCGAACGCATAGGCGGCGTTGCGCTCGATGTTGGTCACGGTCGCCACGGGCAGCCCCGGTGGATAGGTTCCGTCGATGCCCGATGTCACCAGCAGGTCGCCATTCTGGATATCGGCATTGACAGGCATGAACCGCAACTCGAGCGTGCCGTCGTACCCGACGCCGAACGTGACTCCTCGTAGGCCACTGCGCAGCAGTTGAATGGGAACCGCCTGTTCCTTGTCCGTCACCAGGGTCACTTCGGAGATCCAAGGGAAAACCCGCGTCACCTGGCCGACCACTCCGACGTCGTCCACCACCGCCAGCCCTGGCTTGACCCCGTGCTGGAAGCCTTTGTCCACGACGACCCGGCGGGTGAAGGGATCGCGGTTGGCGTAGAGGATCTCTGCGGTGATGACCTCCCGTGACATCCGCTCGCGCAGCCCGAGGAGCTGCCTGAGGTGCTGGTTCTCCGCGTCGAGTGACTTTTGCACCTGGAGCGCAGTGGCGTCGAGCAGCTCCTGACGTTTGAGCTGGTCATTCTCCCGCCGCAGTTGAGCTTGCGTGACGAAGAATTCCGCGACACGCTCCGCCAGCACTTCCGGCAGGGTCGACAGGCGCTGCAATGGGTACGCGACCGCGGCGATGACTTGCCGGACCACCTGGAGATAGCTGAAACGAGCGTCCGAGATCAGCAGGACCACCGACAGCAGGGAGAAGAAGGCAAACCGCGTCAGCAGGCTCGGACCGCGCTTGAAGAACGGTGGCGGCGAGTATTCCATAGACGCCTACGGTCGGCCGGCGCGAAGTGCAGATCGCGGCTGGCAACAACGGGCCCGCGACGCCCCAGCGGTCCTCCGCGCGCGTAAGGCGGTCGTGAGCAACGCAGTCCTGCTCAGTCGCTGGTGAAGATGCTGCCCAGCTTGTCCATTTTCTCCAGCGCCTTGCCCGAGCCACGGACTACGCAGGTCAGCGGGTCATCCGCGACAATCACGGGGAGCCCGGTTTCCTCCATCAGCAACCGATCGATGTCGCGCAGCAGCGCGCCGCCGCCTGTGAGCACCATGCCCTTCTCGGCGATGTCGGCGCCCAGCTCCGGAGGAGTTTGCTCGAGCGCGGATTTCACGGCGCTGACGATGCTGTTCAGCGGCTCGGTCAGCGCCTCCAGGATCTCGTTACTCGAGATCGTGAAGCTGCGCGGGATGCCCTCCGCTAGGTTGCGTCCCTTCACTTCCTTCTCACGCACCTCGCTTCCTGGAAAAGCCGATCCGATCTCCTTCTTGATCTCTTCCGCGGTCGTCTCGCCGATCAGCATGCCGTAGTTGCGCCGGATGTAGTTGATGATGGCCTCGTCGAACTTGTCGCCGCCGACGCGGACGGATCCGGAATAGACGATCCCGCCGAGGGAGATCACGCCGACTTCCGTGGTGCCGCCGCCGATGTCGACGACCATCGACCCGGTCGCCTCCTCGACCGGCAGCCCGGCGCCGATCGCGGCCGCCATCGGCTCCTCAATGAGCTCCACCTTGCGCGCTCCGGCGCCGTAGGCCGACTCCCGAATGGCCCGTCGCTCCACTTGCGTGGACCCGCAGGGCACGCAGATCACGATGCGGGGGCTAGGCGAGAACAGCCGATTGTCGTGTACCTTCTTGATGAACTGCTTGAGCATCTGCTCGGTGACAGTGAAGTCGGCGATCACGCCGTCCTTCATGGGGCGTATCGCGATGATATTCCCCGGCGTGCGGCCGAGCATCTGCTTGGCGGCAAGTCCGACCTCCTGGATCACTTTCTTTCCGTTGGGGCCACCCTCCTGGCGAATCGCGACGACGGAGGGTTCGTTGAGGACGATGCCCTTGCTGCGCACGTAGATGAGGGTGTTGGCTGTACCGAGGTCGATGGCGAGATCGTTCGAGAAATAACCGCCCAGGAATCCGAACATGAAGCTCTCAGTGGGGTTGGGGTCAGCGAGCCGAGGGAACAAGTTATAATACTCTACTTGAACAACGTCTTGAAAGCGCCGGTTCCGACTCGTGTGCCGGTGTAACCGTGCCTTGCTAACGACATCAAATGGCCCTGACTTTAGACGACGTCGGGCGAATCGCCCAGCTCGCGCGCATCGAAGTGACCGAGGCTGAGGCGCGACTGGTCCTGAGTCAGCTGCAGGCGATCTTCGGGTTGATCGAGGAGCTGCAGTCGGTGGACACGCAAGGCATCGAGCCCATGTCCCACGCCCAGGACCTGATCCTGAGGTTGCGCGCAGATGTCGTTACGGAGCCAGATCAGCACGATCGGTTTCAGAGCGTCGCGCCCCAGGTCGAGGCCGGGCTTTACCTGGTGCCCAAGGTAATCGAGTGAGCAGTCGAGTGAGGATCAAGGCATAGCGCCGTCCCACTCCCCGCCGACTGGTTCGCCTCACCACCATGCTCAATGCCAGCCTCAGCGAGCTGTCGAGCGCACTTGCGCGCCGAGCGGTCTCGAGCGTCGAGCTGACCAAGCTGTTCCTCGAGCGAGCGCAGCGCCTCAACGCTACGCTGAACGCCTTTATCACCCTCGATCCAGAAGCCACGCTGGCACAGGCCCGCGCGGCAGACGCGTTGCTAGCGCGCGGCGAGGGCCAGGCGCTAACCGGGATACCGGTCGCACTCAAGGACATCTTCTGCGCTCAGGGCTGGCTGACGACATGCGGCTCCAAGATCTTGTCCAATTTCGTCTCTCCCTACGATGCTCACGTCGTCGAACGACTCCAAGCCGCCGGCGCGGTGAACCTGGGGAAGACCAACATGGACGAGTTCGCAATGGGTTCCTCCAGCGAAACCTCGTTTTACGGTCCGGTCCGCAACCCGTGGGAGCAGACCCGAGTCCCCGGCGGAAGTTCGGGCGGCTCGGCTTGTGCAGTCGCGGCCCGGATGGCCCCCGTCGCGCTAGGCACCGACACGGGTGGGTCGATCCGGCAGCCGGCGGCGCTTTGCGGGATTTCTGGGCTGAAGCCGACTTACGGGGTCGTGTCCCGATTCGGGATGATCGCTTTTGCATCCAGCCTGGACCAGTGCGGCCCGATGGCCAAGTCGGCGGCCGACCTGGCGCCAATGCTCAACGCGATCGCCGGCTTCGATGCCCGCGACTCCACCAGCCTGGAGCGGCCTCGTGAGGACTATGCGCGCTGCCTGGATCAGCCCGTCGCCGGCATGCGGATCGGGCTACCCAAGGAGTTCTTCGCCAGCGGGCTCGCCGCAGACGTCGCACGCGCGCTGGAGGCGGCGCTCGCCGAGTTCCGCGCATTAGGCTGCAGCATCGTCGAGGTGAGCCTGCCGCAGACGCGCTTGGCGGTGCCGACCTACTACGTCCTGGCGCCGGCCGAGGCGTCCAGCAACCTGGCTCGTTTCGATGGCGTGCGCTACGGTTATCGAGCCCCGGATTATGCCGACCTGCGCGAGATGTACATGAAGACACGCGCACAAGGATTCGGTGCCGAGGTGAAGCGGCGTATTCTGATTGGAACCTATGTGCTGTCGCACGGATATTACGATGCATATTACCTACAGGCTCAGCGCCTGCGGCGGCTGGTTGCGCAGGACTTCGCCAACGCCTTTGGCCGGTGCGATGTGCTCATGGGACCGACCTCCCCGACCACAGCATTTAAGATCGGCGCAAAGACCGCAGACCCGGTGCAGATGTACCTCACTGACATCTATACCATCCCGGCCCCGCTGGCGGGGATCCCGGCGCTGTCCATCCCCTGTGGCTTCGGCGAGGATGGACTGCCGGTTGGGCTCCAAATCATGGGGAACTACTTCGACGAAGCGCGCATGCTCAACGTTGCGCATCAGTACCAGAAGGCGACGGACTGGCATCTGCGCGCCCCTCCGATTGAGTGACCGGTCGGCCAAAAACATGATCGGAGGCGTATTGATGGGGGATTCTCCGCCCGCCGTTCGCATGCCTCACGACTGAATCAGCCTCGCCATGGAATGGGAACCCGTCATCGGTCTGGAAACGCACGCGCAGCTGTCGACCCGGTCCAAGATGTTCTCCGGGGCGTCCACCGCCTTCGGCGCCGCACCCAACACGCAAGCCTGCGCGGTGGACATCGCTCTGCCAGGGGTGTTGCCCGTGACCAATCGCGCTGGCGTGGAGCGGGCGATCCGGTTCGGGATCGCAGCGGGTGGCGCGATCAACACCCGCTCGGTGTTCGCGCGCAAGAACTACTTCTACCCCGACCTTCCGAAGGGCTACCAGATCAGTCAGTATGAGCTGCCGATCGTGCGCGGTGGCTCCATTCCCATCCATGTCGGCGAGGTCGAGAAGGTAATCCGGCTCACTCGGGCACATCTCGAGGAGGATGCCGGCAAGTCCCTGCACCAGGACTTCCGCGGCATGAGCGGGATCGACCTCAACCGAGCCGGCACGCCGCTGCTGGAGATCGTGTCGGAGCCCGACATGCGCTCGGCGGCAGAAGCCGTCGCCTACGCGAAAACGCTGCATGCGCTGGTGCGGTGGATCGACATCTGCGACGGCAACATGCAAGAGGGCTCCTTTCGCTGCGATGCCAACGTGTCGGTGCGTCCGGCGGGAGCGGAACGGCTGGGGACGCGGTGCGAGATCAAAAACCTGAATTCGTTTCGCTTCCTGGAGCGCGCCATCCAGTTCGAGGTGCAACGCCAGATCGAGATCCTCGAGGCAGGCGACCGGGTGTCGCAGGAGACTCGTCTCTACGACCCGGACCGGGACGAGACGCGCCCCATGCGCTCCAAGGAAGAGGCTCAGGATTATCGCTATTTCCCCGACCCGGACCTTCTCCCATTGGTCGTATCCGAGGAGTGGATCGCACAGATCAGGGCGACTCTGCCGGAGTTGCCGGGCGCCAAGCGCGATCGTTTCCAGCGGGAATTCGGTCTCACCGCATACGATGCGTCGGTGTTGACGGCCGGCCCTGAGATCGCCGCGTACTTCGAGAAGGCGGTACGTGAGCTGCCCGGCCAAGCCAAGCTGGTCGCCAACTGGGTGATGGGTGAGCTTTCTGCCCGCCTCAATAAGGAGGACATCGATTTCAACCAGTCACCTGTGCCTCCGACAGCGCTGGCAGGATTGCTGCGCCGAGTCGCCGACGCAACCCTATCCGGGAAGCTCGCAAAGGAAGTCTTCGACGCAGTGTGGGCTGGGGAGGGTGACGCAGATCGGATCATCGAGCTGCGCGGGCTGAGGCAGATCTCGGATGCCGGCGAGCTCGAGCGCATCGCGGCGGAGATCATTCAGTCGCATCCAGCCGAGGTCGCGGATTATCGAGGTGGCAAGGAGAAGGCCTTCAATTTCCTAGTCGGCCAAGTGATGAAGGCCACCAAAGGCAAAGCGAACCCGGCTCAGGTGAACCAGATCCTGCGCCGACTACTTTCGGGATGAAGTGCGCTGCCAAGCGATACCCGATTGGGGCTGCAATCAGCGCTGGGTCAGCTGCTCGAAGCGCCTCTTGTCGGCCTCGAAACGGGCCTTGATTCCCTCGACCCGGGCTCGATGACGGTCGATCTCAGCCTGGATGGCATCGAGCTCGGCCTTTTGCTCGGCAATGTCCTGCTCGAACCCCTCCGGAACCGGCTTGCCCGCCTGCGCGTACCCATCGGCTTGCCGCTGGTGCGAGCGTAGCTTCTCCTGTGCCTTCTTCAGGCGCGGCTCCAGCCCCTTGATCGCCTGCAGCGGGCTCTGCAGCTGCCGCTCGCGGGCATCGTCGATCTCTTTCACACTCGTATACGTATTGACCAGGGCAGTGTCGCGCCGCTGCTGCTGAAGAGCCTCTTTCTGCTCCTCTTTTCGCTTCTCCTGGGAGGCTTTGTCGTCAGCGAGCTTGCGCACGTCCGGGGGAGGCGCCGCGCCCCACCGGCGCACAGTCACGCCCTCGGGGCTCATCTCGCTGGCGGCCTGGTCCTTATATTCCGGGGGGATGGACTGCCCGTAGTGGGTGACGCCGTGCTCGTCCACCCACTTGTAGATCTTCGCGGCCGCGACCGGGTTCGCGAGCACGAGGGCCGTTATGCTAAGGATCGCCATGCGATGGAGGCGCATGCAGCTGAACTCCGTATTGACTCCGATACCGCGAGATTTCCTGCAACTCGCGTGCCATTTCGCCCCGCCCAGCCAGATATGTCACAAGATCGTCCAGCGTCGCGATGCTGACCACCCGCAGGCCGAACTTGTGCTCGACTTCCTGCACGGCCGAGAGCTCGCCACTGCCCCGCTCCATTCGGTCCAGCGCGATCACCACACCGCAGGGCACGGCGCCGCCGGCGCGAATCATCTCCACCGACTCTCGCACCGACGTCCCGGCGGAAATTACATCGTCGATGATGAGGACGCGCCCGCCTATCGGCGCCCCGATGATGACGCCGCCTTCGCCGTGGTCCTTTGCTTCTTTGCGGTTGAAGGACATCGGCACGTTGCGCCCATGCTCGGCAAGCGCGACGGCGGTCACTGCAGCGAGCGGAATACCCTTGTAGGCCGGTCCAAAGAGCTGATCGAACCCGATCCCGGACGCAAGGATCGTCTTCGCGTAGAATCCGCCGAGCCGCCGCAACGACTCTCCGTCGTTGAACAGCCCCGCGTTGAAGAAATAGGGCGACGCGCGCCCCGCCTTGGTCTTGAATTCTCCAAAGCACAGCGCGCGCCGACTCAACGCAAATTCGATGAACTCGGTTTGAATCGCCACCGCGAGGCCTCTGGATGCGGTTGATCAGTCTCAATCTAAACGGCATAAGAGCGGCCGTCAACAAGGGCCTCCTCGCCTGGCTGCGGGCGCAGAAGGCGGATGTGGTCTGCATTCAGGAGATCAAGGCCCAGGATGCGGACTTGACCGACGTAATGCGCAAACCGGGTGCTTACACCGGCTACTTCCATTTCGCGGCGAAGAAAGGGTACAGCGGTGTGGGCCTGTATTGTGCGACCGCGCCCGAGCAGATCATCGAAGGACTGGGGATCGCGGACATCGACGCCGAAGGCCGCTACATCGAGGCCCGCTTCGGCGGGTTGAGCGTGGTCTCCTTCTATGTGCCCTCGGGGTCCAGTTCCGAGGAAAGGCTGGCGGTGAAGTTCAGCTTCATGGAGCGCGTCATTCCACGGCTGCATGAGCTGGCGGTCAGCGGGCGAGAGGTGATTCTCTGCGGCGATTGGAACATCGCGCACAAGGAGATCGATCTCAAGAACTGGCGATCGAACCAGAAGAACCCCGGGTTCTTGCCCGAGGAACGCGCTTGGCTAAGCGGCGTGTTTGAAAAGCTCGGCTATGTGGACGTGTTCCGGCGGCTGGATCCACGGCCGGATCAGTACACGTGGTGGTCGAACCGTGGGCAGGCATGGGCCAAGAACGTCGGATGGCGCATCGACTATCAGATTGCGACGCCCGGCATCGCGCAAAAAGCCATCAAGGCCTCGATCTACAAGGCGAAGCGCTTCAGCGATCACGCGCCTCTGATCATCGATTACGACCACGACATACATTGACCGGCGGCGCAAGAGAGCACGGACCGTCGCCTGCATTGCGGTCTCGGGTCAGCGATCGACTCTATTCCAGGGCGCGACCCAGACCAGCAGCACCATCCCCGGGACCGCCAGCGCGGTGCACAGCAGGAAGAAGTCGAACCAGCCCAGCCGTTCGACCATCCAGCCGGTCGCCGCGTTGATCACCGTGCGTGGCACCGCAGCGAGGCTGGTGAACAACGCGAACTGTGTCGCCGTGTAGCGTGGGTTTGTCTCGCGCGCGACAAACGCCGTGAACGCTGCAGTACCCAGCCCCACACCCAGGGCCTCGAGGCCGATTGCGACCGCGAGCGCAACCGCGTTGCCCGGCAGCCGAGCCAACACGGCGAAAGCCAGAATCGAGAGCGCCTGGACCACCCCGAACAGCCACAGCGCGCGATTGATGCCTAGTCTGACCATCCACAGCCCACCCAGCAGCCCGCCCAGCACGCTCGACCATAACCCGGCATTCTTCGCGATCAACCCGATCTGCGACTTGCTGAATCCCATGTCGAGATAGAACGGCGTGGCGAGCGCAGTTGCCATGCTGTCGCCGAGCTTGTAGACGAAGATAAACGCGAGCACGAGTACGGCCTGCGACCATCCCGCGCGCCCGACGAACTCCACGAATGGCTCGATCACCGCGGAGCGCAGTGTCTTGGGTGCATAAGAGGAAAACGGCGGCTCCGCGACCAGCAGGGTCATGGCCATCCCCGGCAACATGAACAGCGCGGTGACCACGAAGACCAGCGGCCAGCTGGTGTAGTCGGCGAGAACCAGAGACAGAGACCCAGGAACCAGCCCCGCAATCTTGTAAGCGTTCACATGCACGGCCGTGCCTAGACCCAGCTCGACGTCGGCCAGGATCTCACGGCGATACGCGTCCAGCACGATGTCCTGGCTGGCGCTCAGGAACGCCATCAAAGCGGCCAGCGCGGCGATCGCCCACAGCTCGCCGGGGGGCATCAAGCGGCCCACGACACTGATGGTCAGGAGTAGCGCCGCTTGCGTCGAGAGCATCCAGCCGCGGCGCCGCCCAAGCCAAGGCAACGAGAAGCGGTCGAGAAGGGGCGACCACAGGAACTTCCAGGTGTATGGGAATTGGATCAGCGTGAACAGCCCGATCGCCTTGAGGTCGACGTGCTCGGAGCGAAGCCACGCTGGCACCAGTGTGAGCAGGGTATACAGGGGCAGACCCGAGCTGAAGCCGGTGAACACGCAGATCAGCATGCGCCGCGTGAATAGGACCTCCCGCAGGGAAGGAGCGGCGGCCGGGGTTGTCACGGTGCGCGCGCCCGTCAAGAGCGCATGGAGCCGGAAGCGGGCATGCGGTCGAAGCGATACACGGCCAACGAACCCAGCAGATTGGGGAGCGATGAAATCGTCCGTCCGCGGTCCATGACGACGCGCTCCAGGATGCGCACGCCATGGCTGGCGCAGAAGGTTTCGAAGTCGCGGATCGTGAACAGATGCACGTTGGGCGTGTCGTACCACTGGTAGGGGAGCGTGCGTGACACGGGCATGCGCCCCGCCGCCGTCTGGAGCCGATGGCGCCAGTAGCCGAAATTGGGGAAGGTCACGATGGCCTGACGCCCGACGCGCAACATCTCGTGAATGATTTCCTCGGTATGCCTGACCGCCTGCAGCGTCTGCGACAGGATCACGTAATCGAAGGAGTCCGACTCGAACCCGGACAACCCGGATTCGAGGTCGCTTTGCAGCACGTTGACCCGATTGCGGACGCTCGCCAGGATGTTAGCGTCGTCGATCTCGATGCCGTAGCCCTTGGCGCCGCGCGTGTCCGCGAGGAACCTGAGCAGCGAGCCGTCGCCGCAGCCAAGATCCAGCACCTGCGCGCCGGGCTTGATCCAGGCCGCGATCGCATCGAAGTCGGGCCTGCCGGATAGGCCGGCACCGCTCGCCACGGGACGGTAGGCTCGATCCATCGCGTCAACCCATGTCGATGTTATCCAGATAGGCCCGGATCAAATCGTGGTAGCGCGGATCGTCCATCAGGAATGCGTCGTGACCATGGGGCGCGTCGATCTCCGCGTACGACACGTCGAGGCGGTTGTCCACCAGCGCTTTGACGATCTCGCGGGAGCGAGCGGGTGAAAAGCGCCAGTCCGAGGTGAAGGAAACCACGAGAAACTTGGCCACCGCGCGCGCCAGTGCCTTGGACAGATCGCCTCCATACTCCGCTGCCGGATCGTAATAGTCGAGCGCCTTCGTGATGCGCAGATAGGTATTCGCGTCGAAGTAGTCGGAGAACTTGTCGCCCTGGTAACGAAGGTAGGACTCAATCTCGAACTCGACGTCGAAGTTGAACTTCAGGGCGCCGGTGCGCAGCGCGCGGCCAAACTTCTCCGCCATCGCGTCGTCGGACAGGTAGGTGATGTGCCCGATCATGCGCGCCAGCCGCAGACCGCGACGCGGCACGGTCTGGTGCGCATAGAAATTCCCGCCATGGAAGTCGGGATCCGTCATGATGGCTTGGCGCGCCACCTCATTGAACGCGATGTTCTGCGCGGAGAGCTTGGGTGCCGCCGCGACGACCAGCGCGTGGCGCACGCGCTGCGGGTGGCTCATCGTCCACTGCAGCGCCTGCATCGCACCTAGGCTGCCGCCCATCGTCAGCGCAAAGCGCTCGATGCCGAGGTGATCGGCCAGGCGCGCTTGCGCCTCTACCCAGTCCTCGACGGTGACGACAGGAAAGTCGGCCCCCCAGGGCCGCCCGGTGTCGGGGTTGATGCTGACGGGGCCGGTAGAGCCGTGACAACCGCCGAGATTGTTCACCCCGACGACGAAGAAGCGCCTGGTGTCCACCGGCTTGCCGGGGCCCACCAGGTTGTCCCACCAACCCAGGTTCTTGGGATCGTCGGCATAGATTCCAGCCACGTGATGCGACGCGTTTAGTGCGTGGCACACGAGCACCGCGTTGCTTCTCGTGCTGTTCAGGCTCCCGTAGGTTTCATAGGCGAGCTCGTAGCGGTCGATGACGGCTCCGCTGCGAAGGTGCAGGGGCCGATCGAAGCTCGCCTTTTGCGGGCTGACCACGCCGACAGAGTCGGGTGCATTCATGCCGGTTGGCCTACGGAGTGTCCCGATCACGAGGGCGCATGCGCCGCCGCCATCCGTCGCATCATCTGACGCACGGCATCTGCTCGCATGTCCTCGAACAGCAGATTCTGTTCGATCTCCTTGGCGAGGACCGCGTTCACATCGTAGGTCAGGTCCCGCTGCAGCACGATCTCGCCAGGAGGGATCCAATCCCGGCTGCGGTTATCGTGCAGCCGGTATGCCACTCGATAGCGAAGCAGATACTCGAGTACGGTTCCCGCCGTCGACAGTGACAGGATCTGGGACTGCTGCTCCTCGCCCGTGATGTCGAGAATCACATCGGCCTCCTCCCGCTGGCGAGCGAGCGTGGTACGGCCGCCACTCGCGATGTAACGCTTCATCTCTCCCGCAAAGGAGGAATAAAGGGGGGCCTGGATATAGATGCTGCTGAACGGTAGGGTCGCGGACCCCTTGGTGTGAAAGCCACAACCTGCCGCAAGGACGCACACGAGGAGCAATGCAAGTCGAGCGCCGGTGGCACGCAGCTCGTTGGGAGCCACAGGCGCCGGCCGCGCTACGCAGCCGGCATGACCCAGCGCGCGTTCGGGGTCGCAGCCCACCTCTGTTTCCTCAGACGACGATGTTCACCAACCGCCCCGGAACCACCACGACCCTCTTCACCTGGCGCCCTGCAAGGTACTTCTGGGCTGCGGGACTGGACCGTGCGAGACCCTCGAGCGTCTCACGCGAAGCGTTGCTCGGAACGCTGATGGTGCCGCGCGTCTTGCCGCCGATCTGCAGCACCATCTCGATCTGCGCCTGCTCGAGAGCTGCGGCATCCGGCTCCGGCCAATCGGCGATCATGAGGTCGGCCCCAAACCCCAGCTCGCGCCACAGCGCCGAGCTCACGTGCGGCGCGATAGGCCCGAGCAGGCGCAACAGGATGCCGACCGCTTCGCGCGCGACCGGGAGGCTGCCGTCGGCGAAGGCGACCTGCGTGCTCCCGCCCTCACCGCGGCGGTTGGCACGCTCTAATGCATTGAGCATCTTCATGCCCGCAGACACTACGGTGTTGAATTGGTGTTTCTGGAAGTCGTAGTTGGCCTGCTTGAGCAAGGCGTGCACTTCCCGGCGAAGCTCCGCCTGCGTCGGAGTCAGCTGTGCCGGGTCGACCGCCGCGGCACCAGCACCACCGGCCTGTTCCAAGTGCCAGCAGAATGCCCACAACCGTTTGAGGAACCGGAACTGGCCTTCCACTCCCGCGTCGGACCACTCCAGGGATTGCTCCGGAGGCGAGGCGAACATCATGTAGAGGCGTGCGGTGTCGGCGCCGTATTGGTCCACCAATGCCTGCGGGTCGACGCCATTGTTCTTGGACTTGGACATCGTGCCCACGCCCCCGTGCTCCACCGGCAAGCCGTCGGACTTGAGCAGGGCGCCGATCCGCTGGCCCCGCTCGTCGACTTTTATTTCGACCTCCGACGGATTGTAGAAACTGATCCGTCCGGCTTCGGTTTTGCGGAAGAAGATGTCGTTGAGCACCATCCCCTGGGTGAGCAGGTTGGTGAACGGCTCGTCAACCCGGGTCAGCCCGAGGTCCCGCATCACTTTGGTCCAGAACCGCGAGTAGAGCAGGTGCAGGATGGCGTGCTCGATCCCTCCGATGTACTGATCCACCGCCATCCAGTATGAGGCGCGCTCGTCGACCATGGAATCCGCGTCGTCGGGGCAGCAATAGCGCATGTAGTACCACGACGAATCGACGAATGTGTCCATCGTGTCGGTCTCGCGCCGCGCGTCCCCGCCGCAGCTCGGACACGTGCATTGAAAGAAGGAGGGCGTCTTCGCCAGCGGGTTGCCGGTGCCGTCTGGCACCAGAGTCTCGGGCAGCACGACCGGCAGCTCCGCATCGGGGACCGGCACTTCTCCACAGCGCTGGCAATAGACGATGGGAATCGGTGTGCCCCAATATCTTTGGCGCGAGATCCCCCAGTCCCGAAGCCGGTATTGAACGCGCTTGCGGCCCAGTCCCTTGGAGTGAAGGTCCGCGGCGATCGCCTCTACGGCCACATCGAATGTCATGCCGTTGTAGCGCCCGGAATTGATGCATCTGCCATGAGCCGCATACCAGTCTTGCCACGAGTCGGTCGAGAACAGGCCGACCCGGCCGCCCGGTTCATCCCGATCCCTGCCGTGCACCGGCTGCGCGTGAGCATCGGCAGCGCCAACTCCGGCTTGGATGACCGGACCGCTCGCCGGTTGCTCTTCGGGTTGGATCACTTGCTGGATTGGAAGCCCGTACTTCTTCGCGAATTCGAAGTCGCGCTGATCGTGCGCCGGCACGGCCATCACCGCCCCCTCGCCGTATGCCATCAACACGTAGTTGGCGACCCAGATCGGCAGCTTTGCGCCGCTGAGCGGATGCGTCGCATGCAGGCCCGTGGGCATGCCCTTCTTCTCCATCGTGGCGAGCTCCGCCTCCATCGTCGCCCCGCGCTTGCACTCCTCGACGAAAGCAGCAAGCTGCCGATCGCCCTGTGCGGCCTTGGCCGCAAGCGGATGCTCCGCCGCAACCGCGCAGTAGGTTGCGCCCATCAGCGTGTCCGCACGCGTGGTGAACACCTTCAAGGTCGTGGAGGCGTCCTCGACGACCGGGAACTCGATCTCGACCCCTTCGCTGCGGCCGATCCAGTTGGCCTGCATGGTCTTGACTCGCTCCGGCCATCCGGGCAGCTGGTCCAGCGCAGCCAGGAGCTCGTCCGCATACGCGGTGATCCGCATGTAGTACATCGGGATCTCGCGCTTCTCGACCGCCGCCCCGGTCCGCCAGCCGCGTCCATCGATCACCTGCTCGTTGGCGAGGACCGTCTGGTCCACCGGATCCCAGTTGACCAGCCCGGTCGTCTTGTAGACCAGCCCCTTCTCGAGCATGCGCAGGAACAGCCACTGATTCCAGCGGTAATAGTCCGGCTTGCAAGTCGCCAGCTCCCGGTCCCAATCGATGGCGAACCCGAGCGACTTCAGCTGCTTCTTCATGTAGGCGATGTTGTCGTAGGTCCACTTCGCCGGGGGTACGCCGTTGGCCATCGCGGCGTTCTCCGCCGGCAACCCGAAAGCGTCCCACCCCATCGGCTGCAACACGTTGTAGCCTTTCATGCGGTGGTAGCGCGACAGCACATCGCCGATGGTGTAGTTGCGCACATGCCCCATGTGCAGCTTGCCCGACGGATACGGGAACATGGACAAGCAATAGTATTTCGGACGTCCCGGGGTCTCGATGGCGCGCGCGGCCTTGGCCTGTTCCCACGTCATCTGTGCCTGTCTCTCGACCTCGGCGGGTCGATACTGCGGATGCAGCATGATTCGGCGGCTCGGTTGAGAAAGCCGCAAATTATACCCGGCCCCTCCCGCAGGCCGAAATATCGCGCTGGCCGGCACGTCCCGGGCGGCGGTCGCGGCGCTCCACGTGCTCCTGCGCTACCGGTCTATAATCTGCGGACAGCCTGAACCCCTCCACCGAGTGATCTCCAGCAACATCCTCACCGGCCTCAATCCGCAACAGCTCGAAGCCGTCACCCTTCCGCATGGGTGCGCGCTGATCCTGGCCGGGGCTGGCAGCGGCAAGACTCGCGTCCTCACCACACGGATCGCCTGGCTGATCCAGACCGGACAAGTCGGGCCGTACGGCATTCTGGCGGTGACGTTCACGAACAAGGCGGCCCGGGAGATGCTCACGCGCGTTGCCGCCATGCTCCCGATCAACACCCGCGGCATGTGGGTCGGGACCTTTCACGGGCTGTGCAACCGAATGCTACGTATTCATCATCGCGACGCTGGACTGCCGCAGGCGTTCCAGATTCTGGACTCGCAAGACCAGATGGCGGTGATCAAGCGCCTGCTGAAGTCGCTCGATGTGGATGAGGAGCGCTACTCACCGCGCGACCTGCAGTACTTCGTCAACGCGAACAAGGAAGCGGGGAAACGACCTTCGGCGGTGGAGGCCGGCGACGAGTGGTCCCGGCGGATGATCCAACTGTATGCGGAGTACGACCAGCAGTGCAACCGGGAGGGCGCGGTCGACTTTGCGGAGCTGCTGCTGCGCTGCTATGAGCTGCTGTCGCGCAACGAGACCCTCCGCGCCCACTATCAGCAGCGCTTCGCCCATATCCTAGTCGACGAGTTCCAAGACACGAACCGCCTCCAATACCGTTGGCTGCAGCTGCTGGCCGGTGCCAACAGCGCGATGTTCGCGGTCGGCGACGACGACCAGTCGATCTATACGTTCCGCGGTGCCTCCCCGCAGAACATGTTCGACTTCGAACGCGACTTCGCGCGCGGCAAGGTGATCAAGCTGGAGCAGAACTACCGCAGCCAGGGCAACATCCTCGACGCCGCGAACGCGCTGATCAGCCGCAACTCGAAGCGGCTGGGAAAGAAGCTGTGGACACAAGCAGGCGAGGGGTCACCGCTCAGCGTGCACGAGGCGCTCACGGATGTCGACGAGGCCGCCTTCATCGTCGAGCGGATCCAGGGCCTGCGCAGCGAGGGCACACGCCCCTCCGAGATCGCCGTGCTGTATCGCGCGAACGCGCAATCTCGGGTGCTGGAGCATGCGCTGTTCAACGCCGGCCTGCCGTACCGAGTTTACGGTGGACTCCGCTTCTTCGAGCGGCAGGAGATCAAACACGCGTTGGCCTATCTCCGGCTGGTGGCCAACCCCGAGGACGATGGCGCCTTCCTGAGGGTGATCAACATTCCCGCACGCGGCATCGGAAGCCGCAGTCTGGAGCAGCTGCAGGAGATCTCGCGCCTGCGCGGCGTGAGCTTATGGCAGGCCGCCTGCTCCAAGCCGCTCTCGGGCAAGGCCGCCCAGGCGCTCGCTGCCTTCGTGCAGCTCATCGAGGAGCTGGCTCGGGACTGCCGAGAGCTGTCGTTGCCCGAAATCGCCGAGCGCGTCATCGCGCGGAGCGGCCTCAAGGAATACTACGCCGGCGATAAGGATGGAAGGGATCGCATCGAGAACCTGGAAGAGCTGATCAACGCCGCCGCCGGGTTCGACCCCGACGAGTCGTTGCTCCGCTCGGAGCAGGCGGTCAACGGCCTTGGCTCCGACGCCGAGGCGCCCCTCCCCTCCGAGCGGGACGCAAACTTCATCCTCTCGGCATTCCTGGCCCATGCGGCGCTCGAGGCCGGGGAGCATCAGGCCGCCGCGGGCGCGGACGCACTGCAGCTGATGACGGTGCACGCGGCCAAAGGACTCGAGTTCCAAGCGGTGTTCATCAGCGGCCTGGAGGAAGGCTTGTTCCCGCACGAGAACAGCCTGACCGAGGGCGCCGGAGTGGAAGAGGAGCGACGCCTGATGTACGTCGCGATCACGCGCGCCCGCCGGCACCTGTGTCTCAGCCACGCCCAGACCCGCATGCTGCATGGACAAACCCGCTACAACATCCCATCACGCTTTCTGGACGAGCTACCGGCAAGACTGATCCGGCGCGTCGGCGGCCGAGCTGCTGCTCGGTTGGGTACCGGTGAGCACGCAGCGACCGCGGTCGCGCTTTCGACCTACGCTGCGCCTTCTCCCGCCTCCCCTTGGCGCATCGGCCAAGATGTGGTCCATCCGAAGTTCGGGCCCGGCGTGATCGTGAGCGTCCTCGGCGGGGGGGACGACGCGCGGGTAGAGGTGAACTTCCGCCAGGTAGGCCGCAAGGAGCTGGTCTTGGCCTACGCGCGGCTCACACCCGCCTAGCCGTATCGCAGCGCAACGGCGAGCTAAGCGCTTAGCCGGGACGGCCGGCGCGACTCGTCGAGGTGGTGGAGCAGTATCTTTCGGAAGCGGTCGGGGTCGTGGGCATGCGTGAGCTCACCGGGACGCGGCAGATGAAAGTCATAGAGTCGCGAAACCCAGAAGCGCAGCGCGCCGGCGCGCAGCATGACGGGCCAGGCGAGGCGCTCGGCGTCCGTGAAAGGTCGCACCTGCTGGTAGGCATTCAACAGAGCGCCGGTGCGGGCGGGATCGAGCCGGCAGTCCGCATCCATGCACCAGTCGTTGACCGTGATCGCGACGTCGTAGATCAGCACGTCGACACACGCGAAGTAGAAGTCGATGAACCCGCCCACCATGTCGGCACCCGACTCGTTCGTGCGGAACAGGACATTGTCGCGAAACAAGTCCGCGTGGATCACCCCGCGCGGCAGATCGTCGTGCCGATGGCTGGACTGGAATCGAATCTCCGAGCGCATCAGCTCGGCGTCTTCCGCACTGA
>Ga0335083_10002302_pt1 | contig 25318 bp, 16 predicted proteins | sample Lox_Sample_42_FD_206716 | JGI IMG/M metagenome (GOLD analysis project Ga0335083, IMG submission 206716) | Soil microbial communities from Loxahatchee National Wildlife Refuge, Florida, United States - Lox_Sample_4.2 | ecosystem: Environmental > Terrestrial > Soil > Wetlands | place: USA...
CCAGGAACTTGGCGAAGCCCTTCTTCGTCAGCACCTTCGTGATCGCCGCCGTCAGCGTCGTCTTGCCGTGGTCGACGTGACCGATCGTCCCGATGTTCAGGTGCGGCTTGTTTCGAACGAATTTTTCCTTGGCCATCTCCGTATCCTCCGAAAGTGCTAGTACGCGCCTCGCATCCGCTCGACGATCGATTCAGTCACGCGCGTCGGCACGGGAGCGTAGCGCGAGAACTGCATCGTGTAGGTGGCCCGCCCCTGGGTCATCGAGCGGACGTCCGTCGAATAGCCGAACATGCTGGCCAGCGGAACCTCGGCGGTGATCACCTGGGCCGCCCCGCGAGCCTCCATGCCCGAGACGCGGCCGCGCCGCGCCGACAGGTTGCCCGTCACCTCGCCCATGAACTCGTCGGGCGTCATGACCTCGACCTCCATCACCGGCTCGAGCAACACCGGGCCGGCCTCGCGGGCCGCCGCGGTGGCGCCCATCGAGCCGGCGATCTGGAAGGCCATCTCGCTGGAGTCCAGCTCGTGATAGCTGCCGCCGGTCAGGGTCACCGACACGTCGATCACCGGGTAACCGCCCAGGACGCCGCGGGCCAGCGACTCGCGCACGCCGCGCTCGACCGCCGGGATGAACTCGCGCGGGACCGTGCCGCCGGTGGTCCGATCCTCGAACAGGATCCCCTTCCCCTCGGCCGGGGCGACGTGCAGCAGCACGTGCCCGTACTGGCCGCGGCCGCCGGTCTGGCGGATGTACTTCCCCTCGGCGTCGGCTTCCTTGGTGATGGTCTCGCGGTAGGCGACCTGCGGCTTGCCGACGTAGGCCTCGATCTTGAACTCGCGCACCAGCCGGTCGACGATGATCTCCAGGTGCAGCTCGCCCATCCCCGAGATGATGGTCTGCCCGGTGTCCGGGTCGACCTTCACGCGGAACGACGGGTCCTCGACGGCCAGCTTCTGCAGGGCCATCCCCAGCTTGTCCTGGTTGGCCTGGGTCTTGGGCTCGATGGCGATCGAGATGACCGGGGCCGGGAACTTCATCGTCTCGAGGACGATCGGCTTCTTCTCGTCGCAGAGCGTGTCGCCGGTGGTGGTGGCGCGCAGGCCGGCCGCCGCGGCGATGTTGCCGCTGGTGACCTCGTCGATGTCCTCGCGCTTGTTGGCGTGCATGCGCAGCAGGCGCCCGATGCGCTCGCGCTTGCCCTTCACCGCGTTGTAGACGGTCGCGCCGGCGCTGATCTTGCCCGAGTAGACCCGGAAGTAGGTGAGCGTCCCCAGGAAGGGGTCGTTCATGATCTTGAACGCCAGGGCCGAGAACGGCTCGTCCTCGCCGGCCGGTCGCTCGATCTCGCGCCCCTCCGCGTCCTTGCCCTTGACCGGCGGGATGTCGATCGGCGACGGGAGATAGTCGACCACCGCGTCCAGCAGCGGCTGCACGCCCTTGTTCCGGAAAGCCGCGCCCACCAGCACCGGCACGGCCTGGCCGGCGATCGTCGCGCGGCGCAGGGCCGCCCGAAGCAGCTCGGCCGACAGCGGCTTCTCTTCCAGGTAGACGCGCATCGCCTCGTCGTCGACCTCGGCGATGGCCTCGATCATCGTGGCGCGGGCGGCTTCGGCCACCTCGCGCAGCTCCTCTGGAACGTCGGTCCAGGTCGGCTCGGCGCCCAGAGTGTCCTCTTCCCACTCGCACAGGCGCATGCCGATCAGGTCGATGACGCCGGAGAAGCCCTCTTCCAGCGCGTTCGGCAGCTGGATCACGATCGGGTTGGCGCGCAGGCGCTCGCGGATCTCGCTGACGCAGCGGTCCGGGTCGGCCCCCACGCGGTCGCACTTGTTGATGAAGGCGATGCGCGGGACGCGGTACGCGTCGGCCTGGCGCCAGACCGTCTCGGACTGCGGCTCGACGCCGGCGACCGCGTCGAACAGCGCGACCGCGCCGTCCAGCACCCGCAGGCTGCGCTCGACCTCGATCGTGAAGTCGACGTGCCCCGGCGTGTCGATGATGTTGATCCGGTGCTCGCGCCAGAAGCAGGTGGTCGAGGCCGCGGTGATGGTGATCCCGCGCTCCTGCTCCTGCTCCATCCAGTCCATCTGCGCGGTCCCCTCGTGCACCTCGCCCATCTTCCGGGAGACGCCCGTATAGAAGAGGATCCGCTCGGTGGTCGTGGTCTTCCCGGCGTCGATGTGCGCCATGATCCCGATGTTCCGGATCTGCGCTATGTCGATTGTCCGAGCCACGGCTACCGAGTTTGCCTTTCCGACGCTCAGCCGATTCGGGCCACCAGACCATCCGGCGGCGCACGAACCGTCAGGTCCGTCGCGAGTGAGAGGGGGTAAAGCGGTGCGAAATCTAGGCGATCGTCGAAAAATTACCAGCGGTAATGCGCAAACGCCTTATTGGCGTCCGCCATCTTGTGCGTGTCTTCGCGCTTCTTGACGGCGTTGCCCTTGTTGGCCGAGGCGTCCAGCAGCTCGCCGGCCAGCTTCTCCTGCATGGTGCGGCCGTCGGACCGGTCGCGGGCAGCCGAGATGATCCAGCGCATCCCCAGGGCCAACGCCCGCTCGGGGCGAACGTCGACCGGAACCTGATAGGTCGCGCCGCCGACCCGGCGAGACTTGACCTCGACCTTGGGCTGCACGTTCCCGAGGGCCCGATCCCACACCTTTACCGGATCGTCCTTGGCCTTCTCGGCCACGATGTCGAACGCGCGGTAGACGATCCGCTCGGCCACGGCCTTCTTGCCCGAGGCCATGACCGTGTTGACGAACTTGGTCACGCGGCGGCGGGTGTCGACCGGCTGATCCGTGAACTTCGGATCGGGAAGCGGCTTGCGCTTGGGAACTTCACCTTTGCGGGGCATGTCTCTTGATCCTCGGCAGCTCTATTACTTGGGCCGCTTGGCGCCGTACTTCGAACGGCCCTGACGGCGGTTGGCGACGCCCGAGGTGTCGAGCGTGCCGCGAATGATGTGGTAGCGAACGCCCGGCAGATCCTTCACACGGCCGCCACGGATCATGACGACCGAGTGCTCCTGCAGGTTGTGCCCTTCGCCCGGGATGTAGGTGGTCACTTCCATGCCGTTCGTGAGGCGAACGCGGGCGACCTTGCGGAGGGCCGAGTTCGGCTTCTTCGGCGTGGTGGTGTAGACGCGAACGCAGACGCCGCGGCGCTGCGGGCAGGCCATCAGCGCCGGCGACGCGGTCTTGCGTCGCTGGGCCTGGCGGCCGAACTTGACCAGCTGATTGATGGTGGGCATCGAGGGCGAAGACTCCGTCTTGACGAAAGCAAAGGCGCCCGCGCAGACGCCGGGCGCCAAGGAGCACGGGATTATAGGGGCACTCCCCCGGTTGTCAACGATCAAGACGAGAACCCTCAAAGGGTTCTCGAGCTCTCCCGCGATGGACTGCGCTGGGCCCAGCCCAGCTCCGTCCGACGCGACCAAGACCAGAACCCTCAAAGGGTTCTCGAGCTCTCCCGCGATGGACTGCGCTGGGCCCAGCCCAGCTCCGTCCGACGCGATCAAGACCAGAACCCTCAAAGGGTTCTCGAGCTCTCCCGCGATGGACTGCGCTGGGCTCAGCCCAGCTCCGTCCGACGCGATCGAGACCAGAACCCTCAAAGGGTTCTCGAGCTCTCCCGCGATGGACTGCGCTGGGCTCAGCCCAGCTCCGTCCGACGCGATCGAGCGAGACCATCTGCGCAGCGGTGCCCACAGGTGCAAGCGCCTGCCGAACCAGGGCCCGGGCCGTGTCGCTGCGCTCGAGCACGGCCGCGGCCGCAGGCCCGGCGCGATAATAGAGGTCCGCCGCCACCGCGAAGATCGTGCTGGCGTCCCGCAGCCGGTCCCGCGCCTGGCGCATCGCGGCAACGTCGGGGGCCATGGCAGAACCCCAGGCTGCGGTCGCGATGAAGCAGCCGGAGAGCTGGGTGAACTTCTTGGCGGGGGTCTCGAAGGTGTACGTCACGAGCGCGGAGACCTGGCCGCAGGGATCGATCGATCGAACCCCGACCGTGTAGCTCGTGCCGGGCTTGAGGTTCGAGAGCATGAACGAGGTCGACGACCCCGGGGCCCCCGGCATCACCTGCGGGGCGCTCGCCGCCGAGGCGAACTGGTCGTCCGTCATGGTGGTGCCGTCGCGGTAGCGGATGTCGTAGCTGAGCACCGGCGCGCCATCGGCCGAGGCGTTCGCGAAGCTCAGCGTGGCGGTGGCGGCGGTCAGTCCGCTCGCCGCCGCGCTCAGACCGGTGACCGAACCGGGGGGCGGCGGAAGCGGCTCGCAGACCAGCGGCGTGCACGACTGCTGGGCCGGGTCACAGATGCTGCAGACGTTGGTGACCGGATCGCAAACCAGCGTGGTGCAGGGCGCGACGCCGGCGACGACCCGTCCGCTCAACCCCGTGACCGGATCGGTGATCGAGAGGAGCCTCGCCTCCCCCGACCCGGGATCGGTGGTCGAAATGGTGGCGTCGGGCGGGTTCACCGTACCAGTGGCACCGCTCCAGTCGCCGTACCCCGAGATCTGTACGGCGGCGTTCGACGTCGAGGCGCCGGTCGCCAGGTCGATGTGAAGGGGGACCTGGTAGACGACCGACGGCTGCCCGAAGTTCCCGTCGGTCCCGTAGCCCACCAGGTTCGGGTCGTCGAAGTCGGGGTGCAGGTGCGACGCGTTGCTGTCGAACTCCTTGTTCACCTCGATCGCCAGCACGTAATCGCCCGGCGGGACGTCCCCCGGGATGGCCCAGACTCGCTCGACCGGGGCTCCGTAGGCCGGCGTCGCCGCCGCGACCGCGTCCAGGTCGTTGACGGTGGCGTAGGTCCGGGCGTCGGCCGAGTCATACATGGCGAAGGTCGTCAGATCGCTGCGCGGCGGGTAGTAGTTGGGCGTCGTGCGATCGAAGACGCCCTTCTCGCTGTTGAACTTGGTCGGGCACGAGATGGCATCGACACCCAGCGCCGCGGCGAGATTGCTCACCTGCAGCGGCCGGCAGAAGTAGGGCTCGGGCGACGAATAGCTCTCGTGCCAGCCGAGACAGCTCTCGCCAGGACCGCCCTGACAGAGCATCTCCGTCATGTTCACGGTCGGGTAGGTCACCCCGCGCGCGTGGGCCCAGATCGGCAGCGCCATCACCCGCTTGCCGTACGGGAACAGCGGACCCGACAGAAAGTCCCAGCGGCCCGGGCGGTTGCCGATCCCGCGCCGGGCGACGGCGTTGGTGACCATCAGCGTGCCGTCCTTGCGCGCGCCGTCCTGACCGACGTAGCCGAACGCGCCGCCGGCTTCCTGCAGCCAGACGGCGATCTGGGGGCCCAGCTCCATCTGGGCGGCCGCCTGCGATCCGACGGTGCGCGTGAGGTTCGAGGCCTGACAAGGCGAGCCGGCGTCGGCGCGGTAGCAGTCCGGCTGGAACGTGTACCGCAGGGTCATGCAGCTCTGCGCGCGGGCCAGGGCTGGCGCGAGCGACGACAGGCTGATGGCGGCAAAAGCGAAGAACAGGGTCGAGCGTAGGGGCCGCAAGCGCCTCATTGTGGCCCCTGCGTCAACGGCGGAGCAAGGACGGCGCTGTCGTCAGCTGCGCGACGGCGCCCACCGGCGCGAGCGCCTGGCGGACCAGACTGCGGGCCGTGTCGCTGCGCTCGAGCAGAGCCGCCGCCGCCGGCCCCGCCCGGTAGTAGAGGTCGGTGGCCACGGCGAACAGGGTGCTGGCGGGCCGCAGCCGGTCGCGCACCACGCGCATGGCGGCCACGTCGGGCGCCATGGCCGAACCCCAGGCCGCCGTCGCGATGAAGCAGCCCGTCAGCTGCTTGAACTTCGGGGTCGCCGTCTCGAAGGTGAGCGTGACGATCGGCGAGACCTGCCCGCACGGGTCGATCGAGCGGACACCGACCGTGTAGGTCGTTCCCGGCTTGAGGTTCGAGATCATGAAAGAGGCCAACGTCCCCGGGTTTCCGGGCGTCACCTGGGGGGCCGCGGCGGCCGAGGCGAAGTCGCCGTCCGTCATGATGGCGCCGTCGCGATAGCGGATGTCGTAGCCGAGCACCGGGGCGCCGTTCGCCGCCGCGTTCGCGAAGCTCAGCGTGACGGTGCCCGAGGTGCCGCCGTTGTCCGTCACGGTCAGCCCGCTGATCGAACCCGGCGCGGGCGGAAGCGGATCGCACATCAGCTGGGTGCACGACTGGACGCTCGGATCGCAGACGCTGCACACGTTGGTGACCGGGTCGCAGATCAGCGTGGTGCAGGGGGTGACGTTGACGATCACACGCCCGGTCAACCCGGTGACCGAGTCGGTGATGGACAGCAGCCGCGCCTCGCCGGACCCGAGGTCGGTGGTCGAGATGGTGTCGTCGCGCGGGTTGACCGCGCCGGTGGCGCCGCTCCAGTCGCCGTAGCCGACGATCTGCACGGCCGCGCCCGAGCTGGCGGCCGCGGTCGTGAGGTCGATGTGAATGGGAACGGAGTAAAGGACCGACGGCTGGCCGAAGTTCCCGTCGGTGCCGTAACCCATCAGGTGGGGGTCGGCGAAGTCGGGGTGCAGGTGGGATGCGTTGCTGTCGAACTCCTTGTTCACCTCGACCATCAGCGCGTAGTCACCGGGAGGCACGTCGCCGGGAAGGGTCCAGATGCGCTCGACCGGGGCTCCGTAGGCCGGGGTCGCGGCCGCGACCGCGTCCAGGTCGTTGAGGGTGGCGTAGGTCGGGGGATCGGCCGTGTCGATCGAGCTGAACATCGTCAGATCGCTGCGCGGCGGGTAGTAGGTCGGCGTCGTCTGATCCAGCTTGCCCTTCTCGCTGTTGAACTTGGTCGGACAGGAGATGGCGTCGACACCCAGCGCCGAGCTGAGGTCGCTGACCGTCAGCGGGCGGCAGAAGAACGGCTCGGGCGACGAATAGCTCTCGTGCCAGCCCAGGCAGCTCTCGGCCGGCCCACCCACGATGCAGTCGGTCTCTGCCATGTCGACGGTCGGGTAGGTCACGCCGCGCGCGTGGGCCCAGATCGGCAGGGCCATCACGCGCTTGCCGTAGGGGAACAGCGGACCGGACAGGAAGTCCCAGCGGCCGGGGCGGTTGCCGATCCCGCGCCGGGCCACGGCGTTGGTGACCATCAGCGTGCCGTCCTTGCGCGTGCCGTCCTGACCCACGTAACCGAACGCGCCGGTGGAGTCCTGCAGCCAGACGGCGATCTGAGGCCCCAGCTCCATCTGGGCAGCCGCCTGCGATCCGACGGTGCGCGTGAGCGCGTCGACCTCGCAGGGCGAGTTGGCGTCCGTCCGGTAGCAGTCCGGCTGAAACGTGTACCGCAACGTCATGCAGCTCTGCGCGCGGGCCAGGGCCGGCGCGAACGACAGTCCGGCCGCGCCGAACACCACGCACAAAGTCAAGCGAAGGGGGCGCAAGCGCCTGATTCTGGCTCCGGCGACCGCGCCCGTGCAAGGGGCGGACGGCTCATTTACAGTGGCGAGATGCGCATCGGCATCGACGTGGGGGGCACGAAGATCGAGGGCGTCGCGCTGCGGGGGACGGACGGGGCCGAGCTGGCGCGTGTGAGGGTCGCCACACCCGAGGTCTACGGCGAGCTGCTGCGCGCCGTCGGACAGGTGGTCGGCCGACTGGAGGCCGAAGCCGGCGAGCGCGGCACCGTCGGGATCGGAACGCCCGGGTTCCTGCAGCCGGGGAACGGCCTGATCCGGAACTCGAACCTCGCGTATTTGAATGATCGGCCGCTCGACCAGGATCTGGCCGGCGCGCTGTCGCGCCCGGTGCGCGTGGCCAATGATGCGAAGTGCTTCGTGCTGTCCGAGGCGACCGACGGCGCGGGCGCGCCCCCCCCCAACCTGGACCGGGGCCGGCCCGACGTGGTGTTCGGCGCGACCTTGGGGACCGGCGTGGGCGGCGGGCTGGTCGTGGACGGCCGCGTGCTCACCGGCGAGAACGGCGCCGCGACGGAATGGAGCCACACCACCCTGCCCTTTCTGCTGCCGGACGAGCGGTCACCATCCCCTTGCGGCTGCGGCCACCCCGGCTGCATCGAATCGTTCATCTCGGGCCTGGGCCTCGAGGGAGCGTACCGATCGCTGGGGGGGGACACGGCGCGCGGCGGCGAGATCGGGAGGCGGGCGGCCGCCGGCGAAGCGCGTGCCCGGCAGGCGTTCGCGCTCTACGAGGATCGGCTGGCGCGGGCGCTGTCCTGGGTGATCAACTTCGTCGATCCGCGGGTCATCGTGCTGGGCGGCGGCGTCTCGAACAACGCGCGCCTGTTCGAGAATGTCCCGGCGTTGCTCGAGCGGTACACCGTCCCCAAGAACCTCCGCACCAGGCTCGCCCCCGCCGCGCACGGCGACGCCAGCGGCGTCCGGGGCGCCGCCTGGCTCTGGCCCGACGGTCAGTTGCAGGGGCAGCAGGCGTAGGAAGTCCCGCCCGGCGTCAGCAGCACCTGGCCGCACCCCGCGGGGGGCTCCCGCGCCTCGCACTGCGCCGCGTACTGGTCCGGCGCACAGCGATCCTGGCAGCCAAGGGTCACCGGGGAGCGGCCCCCCAGCCCCGGCAACACCGCGATCCGTGCCAGCCTCCGGGTCATGCCCGGACCGATAACGCAAACAGCGGGCCAGGGCTTGGGCTAGACTGACCCAGCCGTGCGAAGCATGGACCGCGGCGCGCGCATCTACCTCCTGGGCCGCTTCTCGGTCGAGGTCGGCGGCAAGCCGATTCCCGCGGCGGCCTGGACCAAACGACGGCCCATCGAGGTGCTGGTCGCGCTGGCGCTGGCGGCCGGACGGGTGCTGCACCGCGAGGAGCTGATCGACCGGATCTGGCCCGAGAAGGACCTGGACGCCGGCGCCAACAACCTGCACCGCGCGCTGCACGACCTGCGACGCGTGACGGGCGCCGAGATCGCGACGCTCGACCGCGGCGTGGCGCGCCTGGCCGATGGGGTGTGGGTCGACGTCCACGCGTTCGAAGACGGTGCCACCAGTCGTGAGCTGGACGGCCTGGCCCGCGCCGTCGAGCTGTACCAGGGCCCGCTGCTCCCCGACGATCCCTACTCCGAGGCGCTGGGCGCACGGCGCGAGGCGCTCCGCCAGCGCTTCGCCGACGCGGGCCTCCGACTGGCCCGGCTGCAGCACGCCGCGAACGAGGGAGAGCTGGCCATCGCGACCTTGCGGCGCATGCTCGCGTTCGACGGCTCGCTGGAACCGGCCCATCAGCTTCTCATGCGGGTGCTGGCCGAGAGCGGCCGGGCGGCAGATGCCCTGCGACAGTTTGCCGACTGCACGACCGCGCTGCGCGCGCGCCTCGACGTGGAGCCGTCCGCCGCCACGTTCGACATCAAGGCCGCCATAGAGCGCGGGGAGATCGCGGTCGCCAAGCCGCCGGCCGGTTCTCCCGGCTCGGGTGGCGCGGACGTGGCTCGCCACCTGGTCGGCGAGGCCGCCGGGCGCGCCATTCATGGTCGCGACCGGGCTCTATCCTCGGCGCGGAGCTTCGTCGAAGGGCAGCGCGGCGTCCTGATGGTCGTCGGCGAGGCGGGTCTCGGCAAGACGCGCCTGGTGGCCGAGTGCGCGCGGCTGGCGGCCGGCGGGGGCGCGGTCGTGCTGGCCGGGCTCGGGCTGGACCAGGACTCCGGCGTGCCTTACGGGCCGTTCGCGGAGGCCTGGGCCCACCACCGGCGCACTTCCGGCGCCACGTCGGAGCAGGATCCCTTCGCGTCGTTCTCGCCCTCGGGCGGCTCCGCGCAAGAGGACCGGCTGCGTCTGTTCAACGCCATCGAACATTCGATCGAGCAGGTCGCCGGTCGATCGCCGGCCTCTGCCCCTGTCTGCCTGGTGATCGAGAACCTGCACGAGGCCGATCAGTCGAGCCTGCTGCTGTTCCACCACCTGGCTCGCGCGACCCGCACCCTGCCCTTGATGCTGATCGGCAGCCTGCGCGAAGAGGAGGTGCCGGTGGGCCACATGCTGCAGACGCTGCTCGGCAGCCTGCGGCGCGAACGCCTGGCGACGCGGGTCGACCTGGAACGGCTCGATCGCGACGCCACGGCCCGGCTGATCGCCGAGCTCTGGCCGGACGCCCCGTCCGACGTGGCGGCCGCCGTGCACGCGCTGGCCGAGGGCAACCCCTTCCACACAGAAGAGGTGGTGCAGGCGATGCGCGAGGAGGGGACGGCGCGCCCCGCCGTGCCCGCGAACCTGCTCGAGACCGTGCGCCACCGCGTGCGTCGACTGGGCCGCGACGCCGAGCGGATGCTCTGCGCCGCCGCGGTGGCGGGCGCGCGGTTCTCCTTCGAGGTCGCGCGGCGCGCGTCGGGCCTGGAGCAGGAGCCGGCGCTGGATGCGCTGGAGCTGGCCATCGAAGCGCGCATCGTCGAGGAGGACGGCGGCGACTATCGCTTCCGGCACGCCCTCACGCGGCAGGCCGTGCTCGACGCGCTCACCAGCGCGCGCGCGGCGTACCTGCACGGCGCCGTGGCCGACGCGCTGGAGGCGAGGGGCGACGCCGCCAGCGAGGACCGGGCCGAGCTGCTGGCCTTTCACCTGGAGGCGGCGGGGCAGCCGTCGCGCGCCCTCCCTTACCTGCTGGCGGCCGGCGCGCGCGCGCAGCGGCACCTGGGGTTCGGTGAGGCGGTGACCTTCTTCGGCAAGGCCCTGGCCCTGATGGACGCGCTGGGGCGAGCCGAGGGCGAGCGACGCTTCGAGGTGCTCCGCAAGATGGGCGGCATGCGCATGGCGCTGTCGGACCTGGACGGGGCGGTCCGCGATCTGGACGCGGCCGCCGGCCTGTCGGTGGACGAGTTTCGACCGACCCCGACGCAGACCGCCCTGGTCAGGCGCGTCGCGGCGCTGGCCCTGATCCAGGGGGGACACCTGGACGAGGCGGGCCGGCGGCTCGACGACGCCGTCCGGGCCCTGGGCGACAGCGCCGACGACCCGGAGCTCCCGTCCGTGCTGTACCTGTTCTCGCAGCTCCGCTGGCACCAGGAGCGCTTCGCCGAGGCAAAAGAGCTGGCCCGGGAGTCGCTGGATGAGGCGGAGCGGCGTCAGGACCGCCGCGCGATGGCGATGGGCCACGAGATGCTGGCGCTCGCCTGCCACGCGCTGGGCGCCTGGCAAGAGGGGCAAGCCCACGAGCAGCAGCGCCAGGGGCTGGCCGACGGCGCGCTCGACGTCGGCCAGGCGTTCGACGTGCACCTGTGCCTGTGGGAGTACCACCTCTACGGCGAGCAGAGCGCCCAGCAGATTCGCAGCGCGGTGGAGCGGACGATGCAGCAGGCCCAGCGCATGAAGGCGCCCCGGGCCGTGGCGCTGTGCGAGAACTTCTCGGGCATGCTCGATTTCCAGGGCGGGCGATGGAACGAAGCGGAGGCGCAGCTTCGCCAGGCCATCGAACGCTTCCGTCTGGTCGGCAGCGCCAGCGGCGAAGCGCTCTCGCTGCAGCGGCTGGCGGTGCTCTTCACCGCGCGCGGCGAGGTCGAAGCGTCGCGCCGGCTGCTGGACGAGGGGCTGGTGGTGGGCGGGCGCGCGGCGATGCGGTCGCACTGCCTCACGCGGATCCACGCCTCGCTGGCCCGCAACCGCATGGCCGCGGGCGATCGCGAAGGGGCCCGCGCCAGCCTGCAGGAAGGCCTGGCCGAGGCAGAGCGCCACGGCAACTGCGCCACCTGCAGCGCGCTGCTGCTGCCGGAGGCGGTGCGCGTCGAGCTTGCGTGGGGCGAGATCGAACGCGCCGACGCGTACGCCGGGCAGCTGGACGAGGTGGCGCAGCGGTTCGGCAGCCGCGCCTGGACGGCCATGGCCGACCACGCGCGCGGGCGGGTCCTGGCGGCGCGCGGCCAGATCGACCCGGCGTTCCAGGCGCTCGAGTCCGCGCGGGTCGCCTTCGAGGCCGTGGGGGCCCCCTACGACGCCGCCCGCTGCGTGATGGCGCAGAGCCGGCTCTTCACCACGGCCCGGGGCAAAGTTCGCGCTCGGGGGGCGGCGCTGGCCGCCCAGGCCGGCCGCGTGTTCGCCAGCCTGGGCGCGACCGACATCGAGGCCTGAGCCCGGTAAGGGCGCGGTAAGGCTCCGGGAAGGGGCCCTCCGTAGAGTCGTCGCATGAGGTGAGGCGAGGCCACTTCGGCCGAGCGAGCCTCGCGAAAGGAAGACGACCATGAAGCTCTACGCCATTCTCCGTCGCAACGGCTGGAAGACCGGGAAGGACCTGGAGGCCGCGGCAGAGCGGTCCTCCAAGGTCGGCAACAGCGACATGCCCAACGAGGTGCGCTGGATCCGCAGCTACGTCATGGCCGAGCCGGACGGAACCCTGGGCACGGTGTGCATCTACGAGGCGGTCAGCCCGGAGGCCCTGCAGAAGCACGCGGACCGGGCCGAGCTCGCGATCAGCGAGGTGCGCCAGGTGGTGGACACGGTGATCGTCCGTCCCGATCCCTCCAAGTAGGTCCGGAGCCGGTCATGACCATGTCCGACGTCGCCGCCCAGAACGTGGGGTTCGTGGAGTGCTGGAACGAGATTCTCACCCCCAAATGGATCCGCTTCCGCCACCTGTTGTCGGGCAACGGCAAGCTCCACAGCGACGTGGCCATGCCCCGCTTCGGGATTCGCCCGGGGCAGCGGGTGCTCGACTTCGGGTGCGGCTTCGGCGAGACGACCCTGGAGCTGGGCCGCCTGGTGGGTCCGGGCGGCTCGGTGCTGGGGCTCGACTGCACCAGCGCCTTCCTGGAGATCGCCAACCGAGAGCGGGACCAGACCGGGGTCACGAACGTCCGCTACGAGCTGGGCGACGCGCAGGTGCACCCGTTCGCCCCCGCGAGCTTCGACGTCGCCTACGCCCGGTTTGGCGTGATGTTCTTCGAGAGCGCGGTGCGCGCGCTGCGCAACGTCCACCGTGCTCTGGTTCCCGGCGGCGCCGTCTGTCTGATCGTCTGGCGGGGGCTGGCGGACAACCCGGCCTGGGGCGCCGCCAGGGACGTCGTGCGCCGCTACCTGCCCCCGCCGGGCGAGGGGGCGGCCACCTGCGGTCCGGGCCCGTTCTCCTGGGCCGACGAGGAGACCGATAGAAGCATGCTGGCCGCCGCCGGCTTCACGGACATCGACCTCTTCGAACGCAACGATCTGCCCATGTGCGTCGGCCGATCGCTGCAGGAAGCCATCGACTACCAGATGCTGGTGGGCCCCTCGGGCGAGATCGTCCGCGAAGCGGGCCTGCAGGGGACTCTGTGCCTGCCGGAGATCCGCGCCGAGCTGGCCGAGCTGTTCCGCCCGAACCTGCGCCCGGGCGGCGTCGGCGTCTACATGGGATCGAGCACCTGGTTCATCCGCGCAAGAAAATCCAACCGCTGAAGGAGAATGATCATGTCACCGCAAAAGATCGATACCCTGTTCCTGGTCGGCCACGGCACCGAGAACGGCGAGAAGTGCACCATCCCGTTCGTGCTGGCGAACATCGAGGTCGAAAAGCCCGATCGCAAGGTGGAGGTCGTGTTCATCTTCAACGGCGTGACGCTGGCCATTCCGGGCAAGGCCGCCGGATTCAACATCGGCGTCCCCTTCGAGACGTTCGACCTCGAAACGCGGATGAAGGAGTTTCAGAAGAAGGGGGGCATCATCAGTGCATGCACCCCCTGCCTCATCCACCGCGGCCTGCAGGACTCGCCCGTGCTTGACGGAATCGTCCGCATCAAGGGCACGGACCTCATGGAGAAGAAGGACCTGGCCGCCAAGCTGCTGCAGTTCACGTGAGGACGGGGGCCCTCACGGCGCTGGCGCTGCTGGCGTTCGCGGCGAACTCGATCCTGACCCGCCTGGCGCTGGGAAGGCACCTGATCGACGCCGCCAGCTTCACGGGCGTCCGGCTGGGAGCGGGCGCGGTGGTTCTGGGCGGGCTCACCTGGCTCCGCTCGAAGAGCTGGCGCCCGCTGCGCGGCCGGGGCTGGCGGGGACCGGTCGCGCTGTTCGCTTACGCGGCGCCGTTCTCGCTGGCCTACGGCCGGATCGGCGCCGCGGTGGGCGCGCTGATCCTGTTCGGGTCGGTGCAGCTCACGATGATCGGTTGGGGGCTGCTGCAGGGCGAGCGGCCGCCGGCCCGGACCTGGGTTGGCTTCGGCCTGAGCGCGGCCGGGCTCGGCTGGCTGATGCTCCCCGCCGCCGCGCGGCCCGATCCCGCTGGCAGCGCGCTGATGGTCGTGGCGGGCGCCGCCTGGGGCGCCTACTCCCTGCTGGGCCGGAAGACCGCCAGCGACCGGCTATCGGCCAACGCCCACAGCTTCATCGGCGCCGCGCTGATGGCCGCCGCGCTGGTCGCCACCACGGCGGCCGCCCGCGGCTCGCACACCACGCCTGGCGGCGTGGCCCTGGCGCTGGTCTCGGGAGGCGTCACCTCCGGGCTGGGCTACGCCATCTGGTACCGGGCGCTGCCAGGATTGACCGCCACCCAGGCCGCCGTCGCACAGCTCGCCGTGCCCATCATCGCGGCACTGGCCGCGGTCGCCTTCCTGGGCGAGCACGCGTCGCCCCGGCTGCTGGGCGCGGGGGCGGTGGTGCTGGGCGGCGTGGCCCTGGCCCTCTCGGCGGGCAGGCGGCGCGTTTAGGCCGGGATCGGCCAGGATCTCGGGTAGCATCCTGCGCATGCGAAACCTCGTCCTCGGCGCCGGCCTGGCCGGCGCGCTGCTCGTGCCGCTGCGCGCGCACGCGGGCTTGACCATCACCATTCAGCGGGGCAGCGATCCCGTCTCGACCCTCTACATCGAGGGTGACCAGTTCAAGGCCGACGAGCCGAAGCACGAGCCGGCCACGTCGGTCATCGTGGACGCCAAGACGAAGAACATCGTCATGGTCGACGCCAGCAAGCGGACCTACACGGAGCTCACCGAGGAGGACCGCAAGCGAATGCGCGGGCAGATGGACGCGATGCGGGCCCAGATGCAAGAGCGGATGAAGAACATGCCTCCGGCGCAGCGGGCGAAGATGGAGGCGATGATGGGGCCGTCCGGCGGCGCCGACTCCGGCAAGCCGCACGTCTGGAAGTTCGAGTCGATGGGACAAAAGAAGACCATCAACGGCTTCGCCTGCGAAATGTATCGCGTGAGCGAGGATGGGCAGTTGCAGGCAGAGCAGTGCGTCTCGCCCTGGAGCGCCGGCCTGGCGAAGAAGAGCGACTTCGCCGGCATTCAGAAGTTCGTCCAGTCGATGACGGCGGACTTCGGCGTCGAGCGGACCGGCTCCAGCAGCATCTTCAACCGCCTGGAACAGGCCCCCGGCATCCCGATCTCGAACGTGCAGATCGAGGAGGATGGCAAGCGCGGCGAGGAGAGTCAGGTCAAGAGCATCAAGCGTGGGTCGATCCCGGCGGCGGTGTTCCAGGTCCCCGCCGGGTTCACCAAGACGGAAAGGCCCATGTTCGGCCCCGGCGCAGGCGGACACCACCACGGCCCCCCGCCCGGCCCCTGACGCGTCTCGCAAGGATGACTCCTTCGCCACAGTGGTTTTGATCGATTGGTGAACCGGGGTTACCCCTCGGCGCGCTGAAGCCGGTTGTCCTCGCCCCCTCGGGGCGAGGATAAGGGAGAGGGGATCCGGTTTCGCGCGGCCGTTCCCTCTCCGGCCAAGCCTTCGGCTCGGCCACCTCTTCTCGCCTTCGCTGCCTTCGCGGGGAGAGGCGCAGATCCCGCGTCGGCTCAACCCGTCATCGTCTCTGTGGTGAGGTATCAGGGCAGGACGGGCCGCAGGAACAGCACCAGGACGGCCCAGACCAAGTGGCAGAGGATGGGCGCCGTCAGGTCGCCTGTGAGCTGGCGGAGCGCCGACCACAGCAGGCCCCCGGCCAGGGCGGTGAGTGCGAGCACCGGCGAACCCGACAGGCCGGTCGCGGCGGCGTAGAGCGCGGCGCCGGCCACCACCGCCGGGGCCGGACCCAGCCACGCGGCCAGCCTCCCCTGCACCACCTCTCGCCAGGCCATCTCCTCGCCGGCGATCACCAGCGGCAACAGCAGCGCGGCCCGGGCCGGCGAGAGCGCCGCGAAGGCGGTGTCCAGCCCGAGCTTGTCGCCGACCGCCCAGGGCTCGAACCTCGCCAGCAGGGGATAGATCAGCCAGCAGGCGGCCGCCATGGCGATCCCGGCCAGCACGCCGGCGACCGCCGCCGTCGCGGACGCCCGCACGGCGCCGCGGAGGCGCCGGTCGAGCGCCAGCGACAGGGCCCCCAGCGCGAGCGCGGCCGTTCCCATGGCGGGCCACAACCCGACCCGCCGCGAGACCAGCGCCGCCGCGGCCCAGGCCGCGACCACCGCGACGGCGATGCTCGCCCGCGCCCCGGGGCGGCCGGCGGCCGTCGCCCGCGTCAAGCCGCCGTTCGCGCCGTCGCTGTCCGCCACCGTTCGATGATGCCCCAGACGCCGGGCGCCGTGGCTGCCAGGTCGGCGGCCAGGGCGCGGCGCGCGGCCTCCACGAAGGGCACCCGGCGCTCGTGACCGATGCGCCGCCAGAGCTCGTCGCTGTCGGCCAGGAGATCGTGCGTCAGCCCGACGACCACCTGCCGGGCTACGGACCAGCGGGCCCGCGTCACGAACCGCACCCACAGCGACGACAGGTGCGGCGTCAGGAACGGCACCTCGATCCTCCGGGCCCGCCCCAATCCCATCACCGCGGCGGTCTGATCGAGGATCGCCGCCCCGGACAGGATGTCGGGGCCGGGGAGATCGAACACCGCGCTCTCCGCCAGCGGAGTCTCCAGCGCGGCCACCAGCGCCGCCACCACGTCGTCGATCGCCACCGGCTGAGTGCGCGAGCGCAGCCAGGCGGGCAAGACCATCACGGGGAGCCGCGCCGCGAGATCCCGGACGATGAGCCAGCTCAGGCTGCCGTGCCCGACGATCATGCTGGCCCGCAGCTCGACCGCCGCCACCGGGCCGGCGCGAAGGGCCTCACCCACCTCACGGCGGCTCTGCAGGTGTTCAGAGGCTCGAGCCCGCGGGATCATTCCCCCCAGGTAGACCACCCGGCGCAGCCCGACCGCGCCGGCCGCCTGGGCGAAGACGCGCGCGGCGGCCACCTCGCGCGCGTGAAAGTCGTTCCCTTCCCCCATGCCGTGCACCAGGTACAGCGCCGCCTCGCAGCCGTTCATCGCCGCGCGGATCGACGCCGTGTCGCCCACGTCGCCCAGCACCCAGTCGTCGCGCTCTCCCGGCCGGGGCGGCCGGCGGCTGAGGCAGCGAACCGTCCAGCCGGCCCGCCGCAGGGCCGGGCGGACCGCGCCTCCCACGAACCCGGTGGCCCCCGTGAGAAGAACCCGCCTTTCACCTGATGCCATCGCGGCCACCCGTCGAAGATGGGAGCACCCGCCCTCGAAGCAAGCCGCCAGGCCGCCCTCAGGCTGGGCTCCGAGCTCACTCGCAGGGGCAGCAGTAGTAGGCGATGCCGGCGGGGACGGCGGACTCGAACGTGCAGCCGGCCGGAGGGTCGGGCACCGGACCGGGGCCGACGCCGCCGCAGCTGACCACGTACTGGTTGGTCGCGCAGGAAGAGACGCAGGCCGACTCGCCGACCCCGGCGCAGCTGATCTGTCCGTCGGTCGTGCAGCCGATCCCTCCGCCGCCGGGGGAGGTGCACTGGACGAGGGCCCGGGCCGGGACGCAGGCCGTGCGCCCGTCGGCGTCGCTCAGGCCCGACGACCAGTGACACTCGCTGGCCACCAGGCTTCCGCTCGGGCCATCCGGGCTGGCCAGGTGGCCCCCCGAACAGCCGCCCATCGCGAGAATCAGTACCGACCAGGCCAGCGCCCTGCCCATCCGCCCCATTAAAGCAAACGGGAGGCCGGGGAAAAACCCCGGCCTCCCGCTGGTCTGATCTCAGATTTTCGTGGTGGCGTCGACTATTCGTCGAACGAGGCGGCCGGGGGCGGAGGCGCGGCCGGAGCCGCGGCGGCCGCCGACATCGCCTGTGGCAGCTGGTCCTCGCCGCCCGCGTCCTCGACGTGGAGCGAGAGGCGCTTGTAGGCGCCCAGGCCGGTGCCGGCCGGGATGAGCCGCCCCATGATGACGTTCTCCTTCAGGCCGCGCAGGTAGTCGACCTTGCCCTGGACCGCGGCCTCGGTGAGCACCTTGGTGGTTTCCTGGAAGGACGACGCCGAGATGAAGCTCTCGGTCGACAGCGACGCCTTGGTGATGCCGAGCAGCAGCGGCTCGCCCTGGGCGGGCTTGCCCCCCTTGGCCATCACCCGCTCGTTCTCCTCCTCGAACAGGTACTTCTCGACGTGCTCGTCGACCAGGAAGCCGGTGTCGCCCACGTCCATGACGCGGATACGGCGCAGCATCTGGCGAACGATCGTCTCGATGTGCTTGTCGTTGATCTTGACGCCCTGGAGTCGGTAGACCTCCTGGACCTCGTCGACCAGGTACTTGGCGAGAGCCTTCTCGCCCAGCACCTTGAGGATGTCGTGCGGGTTGGCGGCGCCGTCCATCAGCGGCTCGCCGGCGCGGATCTTGTCGCCCTCGCGGACGGCCAGGTGCTTGCCCTTGGAGATGAGGTACTCCTTGGGGTCGCCCCGCTCCGGCGTGATGAGGACCTTGCGCTTGCCCTTGGTGTCCTTGCCGAAGCTGACCACGCCGTCGATCTCGGCGATGACCGCGTGCTCCTTGGGCTTGCGCGACTCGAACAGCTCGGCGACGCGCGGCAGGCCGCCCGTGATGTCCTTGGTCTTGGTCGTCTCGCGCGGGATACGCGCGATGACGTCGCCGGCCTGGACGTGGTCGCCTTCGTTGACGGCGATGGTGGACCCGACCGGCAGGAAGTACCGGGCGTCGTTCTCGCCGCTCGGGATCCTGAGGGTCTTGCCCGCCTCGTCCTTCAGCGAGATGCGCGGCCGCAGCTCGGCGTCCTTGGACTCCGTGATGCTCTTGCGCGACAGGCCGGTCACCTCGTCCAGCTGCTCGGTCATGGTGACGCCCTCGATGACGTCGCCGAACTTCACGATGCCCGAGACCTCGGTCACGATCGGCACCGAGAACGGATCCCACTCCGACAGGAGCGAGCCCGCCTTGACCGCGGCCCCTTCAGCGAAGTGCAGGCGCGCGCCGTAGGTCAGGCCGTAACGCTCGCGCTCGCGGCCGGTCTCGTCCTGGATGACGATCTCGCCGTGGCGGTTCATCACGATCCATTCCTTGTCGCGCTTGACGACGTCGGTGTTCTCCAGCTTGACGATGCCGTCGTAGCGCGCCTCGAGCTGTGACTGCTCGGTGCGCACCTGACCGACGCCGCCGATGTGGAAGGTCCGCATCGTCAGCTGGGTCCCGGGCTCCCCGATCGACTGGGCGGCGATGACGCCGACCGCCTCGCCGATGTTGACCATGTGCCCGCGGGCCAGGTCGCGGCCGTAGCAGAGCACGCAGATGCCCCGCCGCGTCTCGCAGGTCAGCACCGACCGGATCTTGACGTGGTCGAGCCCCGCGTCCTCGATGATCCGGACCTTGTCCTCGGTGATCTCGTCGCCCGAGGCCACCAGGACCTCGCCGGTGTACGGGTCGAAGATGTCGTCGACCGCCACGCGACCCAGGATGCGGTCGCCCAGCTTCTCGATGATCTCTCCGCCCTCGACCAGCGCGCCCAGCTCGATGCCGTCGATGGTGCCGCAGTCGTACTCAGCGATGATGCAGTCCTGCGCCACGTCGACCAGACGGCGGGTCAGGTAACCCGAGTTCGCCGTCTTGAGCGCCGTGTCGGCCAGACCCTTGCGGGCGCCGTGGGTCGAGATGAAGTACTGGAGCACCGACAACCCCTCGCGGAAGTTGGTGGTGATCGGCGTCTCGATGATCTCGCCCGAGGGCTTGGCCATGAGGCCGCGCATGCCGGCCAGCTGGCGAATCTGCTGGGCCGAACCACGCGCCCCCGAGTCAGCCATGATGTAGATCGGGTTGAACGACGGGCTGTGCCGCTTCTCCCCGGTCTCGTCGTTGACCAGCTCTTCCGAGCCGATCTCGTTCATCATCTCCTCGGCGATCTGCTCCGAGACCTGCGCCCAGATGTCGACGACCTTGTTGTAGCGCTCGCCGTCGGTGATGAGACCTTCGGTGTACTGCTCCTCGATCTCCTGGACGTCCTTCTGTGCGCTCTCCAGCAGCGGCACCTTGCGCGCCGGAATCAGGAGATCGTCGACGCAGATCGACACGCCCGCCTTGGTGGAGTGGGTGTAGCCCAGCGACCGCAGCTTGTCGGCCAGCAGGACCGTCTCCTTCTGACCGCAGGCGCGGTAGCAGCTGTCGATCAGGTCGCCCAGCTGCTTCTTCCCCATGACCCGGTTGACGATCTTGAACGGCAGCTGCTTCGGCACGATTTCGTACAGCAGCACGCGGCCGGTGGTGGTCGGGATGAGCTCGCCGTCGATGCGGACGCGGATGGCCGCCTGCAGCTCCAGCTCGCCATGGTCGTAAGCCAGACGAACCTCTTCAGGCGACGCATACACGCCCTGCATCTTGTTGGCCGGGATCTTCTCGATGGCCTTGGCCTCGACCTTCTTTTCGTCGGTCCGCCCGTGCGGGTACTCGCCCTTGGCGAAGATCCGCTCGCGCGTCATGTAGTAGAGGCCGAGCACGATGTCCTGCGAGGGCAGGATGATCGGGCGCCCGTTGGCCGGCGAGAGGATGTTGTTCGTGCTCATCATGAGCACGCGCGCCTCCATCTGCGCCTCCAGCGAGAGCGGCACGTGAACCGCCATCTGGTCGCCGTCGAAGTCGGCGTTGAACGCCGCGCAGACCAGCGGGTGCAGCTGGATGGCCTTGCCCTCGATCAGCAGCGGCTCGAAGGCCTGGATGCCGAGACGATGCAGGGTCGGAGCGCGATTCAGGAGGATTGGATGCTCCTTGATGACCTCTTCCAGGATGTCCCACACCTCGGGACGCTCCTTCTCGACCAGCTTCTTGGCGCTCTTGATCGTGGTGACCAGGCCGCGCTCTTCCAGCTTGTTGTAGATGAACGGCTTGAACAGCTCGAGCGCCATCTTCTTGGGGAGCCCGCACTGGTGCAGCTTCAGCTCGGGGCCGACCACGATGACCGAACGGCCCGAGTAGTCGACGCGCTTGCCGAGCAGGTTTTGACGAAAACGTCCCTGCTTGCCCTTGAGCATGTCGGACAGCGACTTCAGCGGCCGCTTGTTGGGGCCGGTGATGGTCTTGCCGCGACGGCCGTTGTCGAACAGGGCGTCGACCGCCTCCTGCAGCATCCGCTTCTCGTTGCGGATGATGATCTCGGGGGCGTTCAACTCCTGCAGCCTCTTCAACCGGTTGTTCCGGTTGATGACGCGACGGTAGAGGTCGTTCAGGTCCGACGTCGCGAACCGGCCGCCGTCCAGGGGGACCAGCGGGCGCAGATCCGGCGGGATCACCGGGATCACGTCCAGCATCATCCACTCGGGCTTGTTGCCCGACTCGCGGAAGGCGTCGACCACCTTGAGGCGCTTGGAAAGCTTCTTCCGCTTGGCCTCGCTGGTGGCTTCCTTCATCTCGCCGCGCAGCTGCTCGCTGAGCGAGTGGACGTCGATGTGCTTGAGCAGGTCGCGGATCGCCTCGGCGCCCATGCCGGCGGCGAACTTGTCCTCGCCGAACTCCTCGACCGCCTTCATGTAGCGCTCCTCGGTGAGGAGCTCGCCACGGACCAGTCCCGTCTCCTTCGGGTCGACGACGACGTACGACTCGCAGTAGAGGATCTTCTCCAGGTCCTTGAGGGTGATGTCCAGCAGGTTGCCGATGCGGGACGGCAGCGACTTCAGGAACCAGATATGGGCGACCGGCGTGGCCAGGTTGATGTGGCCCAGCCGCTCGCGGCGCACCTTGGACTGGATGACCTCGACGCCGCACTTCTCGCACACGATCCCGCGGTGCTTCATGCGCTTGTACTTGCCGCAGTTGCACTCGTAGTCCTTCACTGGCCCAAAGATCTTCGCGCAGAAGAGCCCGTCGCGCTCGGGCTTGAAGGTCCGGTAGTTGATCGTCTCCGGCTTCTTCACCTCGCCGTGCGACCACTCCCGGATCTTCTCCGGGGACGCCAGCGAGATGCGAATCGCCGAGAACGACAGCGGATCCTTCGGCTTCTCGAAGAAATTGAAGATGTCTTTCATTAGAATCCCTCCCCCCGCCCCCCCTTAAGGGGGGGTGCCGCGTCGGGGACGACGCGTGCTCGCTCCGCGTGGCCCCCCGGGGTCCCCGAGCAGGTCATCCTGCTCGGGGTGGGGCGTTGCCACGTTGCGCTCGCATGACGTTGGGTCGTTTCCATCTTTGTTCCTTCCATAGCCTTCATTCGCCACCCAGCTCGCTGGCCGACGCGGCCGGCGCGTTGCCGGCCGAGGCAGCCGCCGCCTGAGCCGCGGCGGCGCTGGCCTTGGCGGCCACCTCGCGCGCCATCAGCTCCAGGGTCGACTCCTGCTTGCGCGGGGCGTTGGGGTCCTCGATGAGCTCCACGTTCAGGCAGAGCGACTGCAGCTCCTTGAGGAGCACGTTGAACGACTCCGGCAACCCCGACTCCAGCACGTGCTCGCCCTTCACGATGGCCTCGTACATGCGCGTCCGGCCGATGACGTCGTCCGACTTGACCGTCAGGAACTCCTGCAGGCCGTAAGCCGCGCCGTACGCCTCCATCGCCCAGACCTCCATCTCGCCCAGCCGCTGCCCGCCGAACTGGGCCTTGCCGCCCAGCGGCTGCTGGGTGACCAGCGAGTAGGGCCCGATCGAGCGCGCGTGGATCTTGTCGTCGACCAGGTGGTGGAGCTTCAGCATGTACATGACCCCGACCGTGACGTCGTGGTCGAACGCCTCGCCGGTCTTGCCGTCGAAGAGCGTCGCCTGCCCGTTGGTGGCCAGGCCGGCCAGAGTCAGCAGGCTCTTGATGTCGACCTCTTTCGCGCCGTCGAAGACGGGCGTCGCCACGTGGATGCCCTCGCGCAGCGTCTGGGCGTACCGGAGCAGCCCCTTGTCATCCAGGGTGTCCAGCAGCTCGACGTGATGCGGGTCGGTGAAGACCTTCTTCATCCGCGAGCGCAGGGCGTCGCCGGTCCACTCGCGCTGGATCATCTCGTCGATCTGCTTGCCCAGGTAGAGCGCCGCTCCACCCAGGTGCGTCTCGAGGATCTGACCCACGTTCATGCGCGACGGGACGCCCAGCGGGTTGAGGACGATGTCCACCGGCGTGCCGTCGGCCAGGAACGGCATGTCCTCTTCCGGCAGAACGCGCGAGACGACGCCCTTGTTCCCGTGGCGACCGGCCATCTTGTCGCCGACCGACAGCTTGCGCTTGATGGCGACGTAGACCTTCACCATCTTGATGACGCCCGGCGGAAGCTCGTCGCCCTTGGTGAGCTTGGAGATCTTGTCGCGGTAGAGCGCCTCGATGGCGGCCACGTCCTCGGCCAGGCGAGCGGCCAGCTGCTCCAGCTTGCCGTCGTTCTTGCCGGGGTCCTCGACCTGCAGCTCGGCCCAGTAGCGGGCCGGGATCTCGTCCAGCGTGGCGTTCTCGATCTTCTGCCCCTTGGCGCAGAGGACCTTGCCCTTGTCGTCGACCAGACGCACCGCCGTGGTCTTGCCGACCAGCAGCTTGCGCATCTTGGCGTGGTACGACTCGGAGACGATCTTCACCTCGTCGCGCTGGTCGGCCAGGAGCTTCTCTTTCTCCTGGTCCTCGATGTCCTTGGCGCGCTCGTCCTTCTCGGTGCCTTTGCGCGAGAACACCTTGGCGCTGATGACGATCCCCTGCACGCCCGGCGGGACGCGCAGCGAGCTGTCACGCACGTCGCCGGCCTTCTCGCCGAAGATGGCGCGCAGCAGCTTCTCTTCCGGCGACAGCTGGGTCTCGCCCTTGGGCGTGATCTTGCCGACCAGGATGTCCTGCGGCTTGACCTCGGCGCCGATGCGCACGATGCCGGACTCGTCGAGGTCCTTCAGGGCCTCCTCGCCGACGTTCGGGATGTCGCAGGTGATCTCTTCCTTGCCCAGCTTGGTGTCGCGGGCGACGCACTCGAACTCCTCGATGTGGATCGAGGTGAAGTGGTCGTTGCGCACCAGGCGCTCGCTGACGAGGATCGAGTCCTCGAAGTTGTAGCCGCCCCAGGGCATGAACGCGACCAGCACGTTCTCGCCCAGCGCCAGCTCACCGCGCTCCGTGGCCGGACCGTCGGCGATGACGTCACCCATCTTGACGTGGTCGCCCCGCTCGATGATCGGCTTCTGGTTGATGCAGGTGTTCTGGTTGGACCGCTGGAACTTGGTCAGGTTGTAGATGTCGGGCTTGGCCGACAGCGGATCGTCGTCGCTCTCCTGGGTCGGACGCACCACGATGCGGGTGGCGTCGACCGACTCGACGACGCCGTCGCGGCGGGCGACCATGGTGACGCCCGAGTCGCGCGCCACGATCCCCTCGATGCCGGTCCCGACCAGCGGCGAGCGGGTGCGGATGAGCGGCACCGCCTGGCGCTGCATGTTCGAGCCCATGAGGGCGCGGTTCGCGTCGTCGTTCTCCAGGAACGGGATCAGCGAGGCGGCCACCGAGACCAGCTGGTTCGGTGACACGTCCATCAACGTGACCTCCTCCGGCTTGGCCATCACGAACTCCGTGTTGTGGCGGCAGGAGATGAGGTCGTCGGTGAACTTCCCCTTCTTGTCGACGGCGGTGTTGGACTGGGCGATGTAGTGCCCCTCCTCCTGCAGCGCCGAGTAGAACTCGACCTGATCGGTCACCGAGCCCGAGTCGACCTTGCGGTAGGGCGTCTCGATGAAGCCGAACTCGTTGACACGGGCGTAGGTCGACAGCGACGCGATGAGGCCGATGTTCGGACCTTCCGGCGTCTCGATCGGGCAGATACGGCCGTAGTGCGTGCCGTGGACGTCGCGCACCTCGAACCCGGCGCGCTCGCGGGTCAGACCGCCCGGACCCAGCGCCGACAGACGCCGCTTATGCGTCACCTCGGACAGCGGGTTGGTCTGGTCCATGAACTGCGAGAGCTGCGAGGACCCGAAGTACTCCTTCACCACCGCCGAGACCGGCTTGGCGTTGATGAGGTCGTGCGGCATGAGCGTCTCGATCTCCTGAGACATGCTCATGCGCTCTTTGATGGCGCGCTCCATGCGGACCAGACCGATGCGGTACTGGTTCTCCATGAGCTCGCCGACCGCGCGCACGCGGCGGTTGCCGAGGTGGTCGATGTCGTCGATCGACCCCTTGCCGTTCTTGAGATCGATGAGGTAGCGGATCGTCTCGAGGATGTCGCGCTTGGTGAGGACGGTGTTGTCCAGCGCCTCATCCAGCTTGAACTTGTAGTTCAGCTTCAGGCGGCCGACCTTGGACAGGTCGTAGCGCTCC
>Ga0335083_10002303_pt1 | contig 25311 bp, 18 predicted proteins | sample Lox_Sample_42_FD_206716 | JGI IMG/M metagenome (GOLD analysis project Ga0335083, IMG submission 206716) | Soil microbial communities from Loxahatchee National Wildlife Refuge, Florida, United States - Lox_Sample_4.2 | ecosystem: Environmental > Terrestrial > Soil > Wetlands | place: USA...
GCCGCCCGGCCGGCCGGCGGGTCGCGGCCGCTACCTTCGGGAGAAACGCACATGAAAAGAATCTTCCGGGCGAGCCTGATCGGTGCCCTGGGCGCATGGCTCACGGCCTCGGGCGCCAACAGTCCCCAGACCCTCGGTCCGGGCGATTTCGGACCGCCCCAGGGCGAGCCGATTCACGCCCAGCTCACCAGCCCGCCGCTCGTGCCGCCGCCGATTCACCGCAATCATCCCGCCAAGGTGATCGTGGAGCTCGAGGTCCGCGAAGTCGAGAAGGAGATCTCCGAAGGGGTCATGTACACCTTCTGGACCTTTGGCGGCACCACGCCGGGCAGCTTCATCCGCGTGCGCCAGGGTGACACCGTCGAGTTCCACCTGCGCAACCATCCCGACAACAAGATGCCGCACAACATCGACCTGCACGGCGTCACCGGCCCCGGGGGCGGGGCGGCTTCGAGCTTCACCGCTCCGGGTCACGAGTCCCAGTTCACCTTCAAGGCGCTCAACCAGGGGATCTATGTGTACCACTGCGCCACGGCGCCGGTCGGCATGCACATTGCCAACGGGATGTATGGCCTGATGCTGGTCGAGCCGCCCGAGGGCATGAAACCGGTCGATCACGAGTACTACGTGATGCAGGGCGACTTCTATACCGTGGGCAAATATCGCGAGCGCGGGCACCAGGATTTCGACATGCAGCGGGCGATCGACGAGCGGCCGACCTACGTGCTGTTCAACGGTTCCGAAGGCTCGCTGGTGGGCGAGCACGCGCTCAGGGCCAAAGTGGGCGAGCGTGTGCGCCTGTTCGTCGGTAACGGCGGACCGAATCTGGTCAGCAGCTTCCACGTCATCGGCGCGATCTTCGACCGCGTTCGCTACGAGGGCGGCGTGCACGAGCAGGAGAACGTGCAGACCACGCTGATTCCGGCCGGCGGCGCGGCGATCGTCGAGTTCCACCTGCGGGTCCCGGGCAGCTACGTGCTGGTCGACCACTCGATCCTGCGGGCCTTCAACAAGGGGGCGCTGGCGATCCTCAAGGCCGACGGCGCGGAGGACAAGACGATCTACTCGGGCAAGGAGGTCGATTCGGTCTACCTGGGCGACAAGGCTGCGAACCTCGCCGCGGTGAGCGAGGCGCGCGCGGCCGAAGCGAGCGGCACCCTGACGAAGCAGCAGCAGATCAAGGCCGGCGAGTCGCGCTTCACGGGCACCTGCTCGGTGTGCCATCAGGCGAACGGCGAGGGGCTCCCCAACGTGTTCCCGCCCCTGGCGCGCTCGGATTTCCTGATGGCCGACAAGAAGCGCGCGATCGGTATTGTGCTCAACGGCCTTAGCGGCGCGGTGACCGTCAACGGCAACACCTTCAATTCGGTGATGCCGCCGATGAGCCAGCTCAACGACGACGAGCTGGCCAACATCCTCACCTACGCGCGCAACAGCTGGGGTAACAGCGGCGAGGCGGTTACTGCGGATGAGGTGAAGCAGCTGCGCGCCACGACCAAGCGCCCCGAGGGCGCGGCGCATTGAGATGCGCGCGCGCGTGCGCCTGATGGCGGTGGCGCTGCTGTCCGCGCCTGCGGCCGCGGCAGCGGCCGCGGACAATCCCTTCGTGCCGGTTCCGGAGGCCAGGTTTCATTCCGCCCTGCCGCTCGGCAATGAAGACGGTGTGACGGTGCCGGGATTCCTGCTGCAGCGCCATCCGGTCACCAACGCCGAGTACCTGGCCTTCGTCGCCGGCCACCCGCAGTGGCAGAAGGGCTCCGTCCCGGCGACACTCGCCGACGCCGACTACCTCGGGCATTGGATGGGTCCGCTCGACCCGGGACCTGGCGCCGCACCGGCCCAGCCCGTGACCCGGGTCAGCTGGTTTGCCGCCGAGGCGTATTGCGAGGCCGAAAGCGCGCGCCTGCCGACCTGGTACGAGTGGGAGCTGGCGGCGGCGGCGAGTGCCACCCGGCGGGACGCCAGAGCCGACCCCGGCTGGCGGCAGCAGATGCTCGACTGGTACGCGCATCCGGCCGGCGACCGCCTGCCCGCCGTCGAGCAGGGGACTGCGGACGTCTACGGCCTGTACGACATCCACGGCCTCGTGTGGGAATGGGTCCACGACTTCGATTCCCTGCTGCCGGCCGATGCCGATCCGGAGCGCTTCTGCGGCAGCGGCGCGCAGAACCTCCAGCAGAAGGAGAACTACCCCGTGCTCATGCGCATCGCGCTGCTCGGCAGCCTGCGTGCCGCCGATACCGGTCACGGCGTCGGCTTCCGCTGCGCCCGCGACGCGGCGGCGAAGCCATGAAGGCCCGCCGCATGGCGCGCGCCATAGCGCTCGCCTCCCTGGCCGTGCTCGCGGTATGCGCCGCGGCCACTCTGCCGACGGACTCGATCTATCAGCTGCGCGCGGCGCTGACTACCCAGAAAGGGGCGGCGGCCGGTCTCGACCTGTACCGGGGGCATCCGACCGTGCTGAGCATGTTCTACGGCGACTGTCCCTCCTACTGTCCGATGCTGATCACCGCCGTGCAGGTATACGAAGGCCAGCTCGATGAGGCCGCGCGCGCGCGTCTGCGGGTGCTGCTGGTGAGCTTCGATGCGGCGCGCGATACGCCGTCACGCCTCGCCGAGCTCGCCCGGCTGCACCGTGCCGATGTGGCGCGCTGGACCTTCGCCAGCGCCCGCGAGCCCGACGCTCGCCGCATCGCCGAGCTGCTCGGTTTCCATTACCGCAAGCTCCCGGACGGCAGCTTCGACCATACGCAGACGATCACCCTGGTCGATGGTGAGGGCAGGGTACTGGCGAGCACCTCGAAGCTGATCGGTGACCAGGCATTCGAGGCGAAGCTCGCGGCGAGCACGGCGGCCGATCGCCGCTAGCCTCGCAGGGCTGCATTGGTTGCCCGCGCGGCCTTTGCTAGATTTCTCCGCAGGACTCGAGGAGATCAGCCATGCCAGCGCGCCCGCCCGTTCCTCCCTTCACGATCGAGACCGCCACGCAGAAGGTGCGCATGGCGGAAGACGCCTGGAACAGCCGCGACCCCGACCGGGTCGTACAGGTCTATACCGAGGACACGCAGTGGCGGAACCGCGCCGAGTTCCCGGTCGGGCGGGAGCAGGTGCGCGCGTTCCTGCAGCGCAAGTGGGCGAAGGAGCTCGACTATCGGCTCATCAAGGAGATATGGGCGTGCGCCGGCGACCGCATCGCGGTGCGCTTCGCTTACGAGTGGCACGACGATTCAGGCAGCTGGTTCCGCAGCTACGGCAACGAGAACTGGGAGTTCAACGAGGAGGGGCTGATGCGGCGCCGCTTCGCGAGCATCAACGATCTGCCCATCAAGGAGACGGAGCGCAAGTTTCGCTGGCCGCTCGGGCGGCGGCCCGACGGTCACCCGGGGCTGAGCGAGTGCGGTCTGTGACCGCAGCGGCGCGCGCTGCAGATCATCCTGACCCGGTGAGGGCCGGTTGCGGCGCCGACCCGGCAGCGCGCTCGTGGATGCGCTGGTACATGCGCCAGGTGTTGCGACCGGCGGCCTTGGCTTCATAGAGCGCCCGGTCGGCCACTCTATAGAGCTCCGATTGCGTGAGGCCGTCGCGTGGGTAGGCCGCGCATCCCATGCTGATGCCGACCTGAACGATACGACCTTCCATCGACACCGGCTCGCCAAAGCTCTGCAGAATCCGCTGGCACACGGCGCCGATCGCCTCCGGCTCGACCGTGCCCTCGAGCAGGATGGCGAACTCGTCCCCGCCGAGGCGCGCTGCGACGTCGACTTCGCGTATCACGCTTCCGAGGCGCTGCGCCGCGGCGATGAGCAGCGTGTCGCCCGCTGCATGCCCGAAGCTGTCGTTGATTCCCTTGAAGTTGTCGAGGTCGACGAGCACCAGAGCGAATCCCGTGCGGTTGCGATCGGCCGAGGCCCGGAAATTCGCGAACCGGTCCGCGAACAGACGGCGGTTGGGCAGCCCCGTCATCGCATCGAGATAGGCGATCATCTCGATCTGCTGCTTGCTGCGGCGCAGCTCCTCGGTGCGCTTGGCGACCAGCGCTTCGAGGCGCTGCTTCACCCGCCGCAGATACGCGGTGCGCGCCTGCACCAGCAGCGCGATGAGGCCGGCCGCCGCCGCCGCGGCCAGCAGGCGCAACCACCACGTCTGGTACCACGCCGGCTGTACGTGCACCGGGACGCGCAGTGTCTCGGATGAGTAGATACCCTCGCGGTTGGTGCCGCGCACCAGCAGCACATAGCTGCCGGGATTTAGATTGGTGTACGCAGCCGTTCGCTTGGTCGCATCCACGACCGTCCAGTCGCTGTCATAGCCCTGGAGCGTGTAGGCGTAGCGCAGCAGCCGCGGCGCGCTGTAGTCGGTGGCTGCGAAGTCCACCTGAAAGGAGTTGGCTACCGGGCTCACCACGATGGGTTCGGCGGTCCTGCCCGAGGGCGCTGGCTGCAGAGGATGACCACCGACCGTGATGCCGCTGATGAGCAACTGGGGCTCGAAGTGACGCTCCGCCAGCCGCGCCGGGTGCACCACCGTGAGTCCGCCTACTGCCCCGAACACCAGATCTCCGTCGCGCGTGAGCGCCGCGGAGTGCGCCCAGAAGTCGCTGAAGCGGACGCCATCGGCGCGCTGGTACTTGCGCACCTGCAGCGACCCGACATCGATGCGCGCGAGGCCGTTTCCGGTGCTGAGCCATACCCCGCCCGCGAGGTCGGGCTGCAGCGCATCGATGTTCCCCGAGGGCAGGCCCTCGTGCGTGGTGAAGTGGTGGGCGCGGAATGCGCCGCTGCGCTCGGGCGTGAGTAGGTAGACGCCGTCGTCGACCGTCGCGATCCAGAGGCTCCCGTCGGGGCCGCCCCACAGGTCGACGACGAACGCTTTGGGGATGGCCGCGCCGGCGGGCGCTGGCGCGCCAAAGGACACGGTCTCTCCGGCGGCCGGATCGAACAGCTCGAGTCCGTTGCGTGTTCCCACCCATAGCTTGCCGTCCGGCCGCTTCACGATGGCGAGCACGAAGTTCTCGGCGAGTCCCCGCGGCGATTGACTGTTGTAACTGCTCCAGCGTCCGGAGCGGAGGTCGTAGCGGTACAGGCCCCTGCGGGAGCCCACCCACAGCGAAGTGCCGTCCGCGAGCAGCCGTTGGATGTTGGGTCCGACGTGGTTGTCCAGAAACGGCACGGCTTGGATCCGCCACCCGCGCGCGCGGACGCCGTACAGGCCGTCGGTCGTTCCGATCCAGACGGTCCCGTCCGCGCTCTCGGCGAATGCATACACGCTTCTATCGCCGGCGCCGTGGGTTCCACGGTCCGGATGGAGGGTCACCAGGCGGGTGCCGTTCGTGTCGAAGACGTCGACGCCGCTCGTGTGATGACCGACCCACAGCCGGTCGTGCGAATCGACGAAGGTCGCGAGCCCGCTGGCTTCGGTGAGCCGGTCGGGCCGCTCGCGGTCGACGACCACCGTCTCGAAGGCCGTCTGGCCCGGGTTGGTGACGCTCAGACCATTTTCCGTAGCCACCCACAGCATGCCCGACCGGTCGCGCAACAGCCCGTAGGCCTGGTCGTCAGGCAGGCTGGAGGGGTCGGTATCGCTGTGGCGGATCTGACGGAGGCTGAGTGTGGCCGGATCGAGGAGGAAGAGGCCGGCGCCATAGGTCGCGACGAACAGCTTCCCGTCAGGTCCCGGAGCGAGGCCACGTACGCTCTGGTTGGCAAGCGCTGCGCTTGCGGGGCCGGCCAGCCGTGCCAGGTGCGCGCTTCCCCGTGAGTCGAACAGCCCAACCCCGCTGCGTGTGGTACCGAACCAGAGGCGATGTTCGCCGTCCTCGGCAAACGTGCCGACGCCCGTCTCAACCGGCTGGCCGGATGCATCGGCGATCGACAGGCGCTCGAAGCGCCCGGCATCCGGGTAGAAACGCATGAGGCCGTTTCTTTCACCTACCAGCAGGCTGCCGCTGGACTCGCGGTAGAGTGCCTGGACGTGGTCATGCGACAGCCCGTCGCTGCGTGGGGACTCGTAGTGGATGATCTCGCCCGTTGGGACAGCCAGGTGATCGAGGCCGCCGTCCGTGCCTACCCAGAGGCCGCTCTGGCCGTCGTCGATGACGGCCTCGGTGTTCGCCGCGCGGAAGCCGCGCGCTCCACCGACCGGGTAGCTCACGTAGCGGCCCGTGCGCGGGTCGAAGCGCGCGAGCCCTGCGTTGGCCGTTCCCACCCAGAGATTGCCGGCGGCATCTGCGAACAGGGACTGCACGAAATTCGAAGGAATCGAGCCGGCGTCCTGAGGGTCGTGCTGAAAGATGCGGAAGCGGTAGCCATCGAAGCGCATGAGTCCGCTTTGACTGCCGATCCAGAGGAACCCGTCCCGGTCCTGGGCCAGAGCCGTCAGCGCATTGCCGGCAAGGCCGTTGTCCACCGAGTAATTCCTGAACTGCGATGAGGCCATGGCCTCCCAGCGCGCCGCGTCCCCGACTGCCGGCAGTGCGCAGGCGAGGCAGAGGGCGGCGGCGAGGCTGCCGACCGCACGGCGGCCGGCGCGCGGGCGCGCCTGCGCCGGTGAATCGCGACTTGACATAGTATCGAGGGACACTCCGAGCTATCCGTCGTAGATCGGCTGACGGCGGCGCAAGTAAAAGGGTGTTCCGGGGACCGTGACGCGTTAACCGGTTCGGCGACCTGCGGCGCCGTCTATCGCGGAGTGGCCTGCGTCCCGCGCCGCCGTGCCCTCCCGAAGTCGCGTCGTTACGGTCCCGCGACGCCCGTATTGCGCCGCGGCTGCCGTTTTTGTGAACCACATGGCACGGCATGGCACTGCGATTGCACCTTCCCCACGTGCTTCCCGAAGCCGACGCGAGGCGGGACGGCCCGCAGGGAAGCGAGGATCGCGAACTGAATCAGCGGAGTAGCTCAGGATGTTGCGTCACCCGATTCCGGTACACCGTGCGCCACGGCCGTCGCTGGCGCGCTTGACCCGGCAAGCGCTTGCCGGTCTGCGGCGTCTCGCCGGCAGGGTCCGGCCGAGGATGCAGCTGCGCGAGCCGGTGACGTTCCGCCTGCGGTCGCATTGAGCATTCAAAGGAGTCTCACAAAGTGTCCATCTCGAGCGTGTTGAGTCCTACCGTTCTGGCGAGCCAGGTTCTCGGCAGCAGCCCCATGGGCGCGGCGGCTTCGAGTGCCGGCAGCTTCATCGGCACACTGCTGCAGACGCTGCGGCAGGCGGGAACTGTCGCGCCGTCGGGCGGCGCCGCCAGCGGCAGCGCAGCCGGCGCGGGCGCCACGGCCCCGACGGGGGCGTTGTACGCCCACGGTCACCATCATGGGCACCGCGGCGGCGGCATGACCCAGCTCGCGCTGCAGAGCCTGCAGGCTCGCGCCGCCACTACGCCCGGGCAGCTGCTCAACACGGCCGTCTGAGCCACGGCTGGCAGCGCCGCATGACTCAAGTCCGGCGTGCGCCGGCCGCTATAGCCACGTTCTCCCGGGACTTGCGGCGCGCCGCCCGGATCAGCGGGTGCGGCGCTCGGAAGAGCCTGCAACGAGAGACGCGACCAGAGTTCGGAATGTGTGAACCAGTAGTGAGCGCCAGATGAGAAGGACTTCCGTGCGCAAAGCCCGCGCGAGCGGTGCGCGGCGCGCCAAGCCACACCGCGCGGCGGCCGACCGACCGTCGTACGCGGACCTCGCCGGTCAGATTGCCGCCATACGCCGCTCGCAAGCCGTCGTCGAGCTCGCCATGGACGGCACGATCCTCTGGGCCAACGACAGTTATCTCAAGGTGTTCGGCTACTCACTCGAGGAAGTGCGTGGCCAGCACCATCGGATCTTCGTGCCGCCCACGGCACGCGACGGCGCCGACTACCGTGCGTTCTGGGACAAGCTCGCGCATGGGGAGCCCCAGGCCGGCCGCCAGCGGCGCTTCCACAAGGAAGGGCGCGTGGTGTGGATCCGCGCCAGCTACAACCCGATCGCCGACGAGCGCGGCAGGTTCGTGAAGGTGGTCGCGCTCGCACAGGACATTACCGAGACCATCAGGAAGTCGACCGAGTACGAGGGCGAGCTCAAGGCGGTGAGCAATGCCCAGGCGGTCATCGAGTTCGCCACCGACGGCACGATCCTCACCGCCAACGAGAACTATCTCAGGGCGGTCGGCTATCAGCTCGAGGAGATTCGCGGCAAGCATCATGGGCTGCTGGTCGATCCCCGTGAGCGCGACTCGGCGGAATTTCGCGCCTTCTGGGACAAGCTCGGCCGCGGTGAGGGGGATGCCGGGCAGTACCGGCGCCTCGGCAAGGGCGGGCGCGAGCTGTGGCTGCAGTCCACCTACAACCCGATCCGCGACATGGACGACGAGCCCTTCAAGGTGGTCGAGTACTCGACCGACATCACCGGGCAGGTACGCGAGAGCGAGCTGAACGCCGCCTTCAAGGGCGCGCTCGAAAACCTGTCATCGAACGTGATGGTGGCGGATAACGACCTCAACATCATCTACGTGAACAAGGCCATGCGCGAGATGGCGCATGCCGTGCAGGACGACTTCCGCAGGGACGTGCCGAGCTTCGATGCCGGCCGCCTGCTCGGCGCGAACATCGACAGCTTTCACAGGAATCCCGCGCATCAGCGCAATCTCCTGGCCGGCCTCGACAAGACCTTCACCTCCCAGATCTCGATCGGCGGGCGCACGCTGCGCATCAGCGCCAATCCCATGGTGGATGCCGGCGGCAAGCGTCTCGGGACGGTGCTCGAGTGGGCCGACCGCACCGTCGAGCTCGGCATCGAGGCCGAGATCAACGCCCTGGTGCAGAGCGCCACTTCGGGCGATCTCACGCAGCGCATGGATCTCGGCGGCAAGTCGGGCGTGTTCGCAGAGATCGGCAAGGGCATCAATCAGCTCACCGAGAACATGAGCGAGGTCGTCAGCCTGGTGCAGGCATCCGCGACCGAGGTGTCGCGCGGCGCCGTGGAGATTTCCCAGGGCAATGCCGACCTGAGCCAGCGCACCGAGGAGCAGGCGGCCAGCCTCGAAGAGACCGCTTCCTCCATGGAGCAGATGACCTCGACCGTCAAGCAGAACGCCGACAACGCCAGCCAGGCGAGCCAGCTCGCCGCGGCGGCGCGCGATCAGGCGGACAAGGGCGGCAGCGTCGTGGGCCAGGCCATTCGCGCCATGACCGAGATCAACGAGGCATCGAAGAAGATCGTCGACATCATCGGCGTCATCGACGAGATCGCCTTTCAGACCAATCTGCTGGCGCTCAATGCGGCGGTCGAGGCCGCGCGCGCGGGCGAGCAGGGCCGCGGCTTCGCCGTGGTGGCGAGCGAGGTACGCAATCTCGCGGGGCGCAGCGCCAGCGCCGCCAAGGAGATCAAGGGCCTGATCCAGGACAGCGTCCGCAAGGTGGAGGAGGGCTCGCAGCTCGTCACCCAGTCCGGCCAGACGCTCGATCACATCGTGACCGCCGTCAAGAAGGTGAGCGACATCGTCGGCGAGATCGCCGGCGCGAGCCGCGAGCAGTCGGCCGGCATCGAGCAGGTCAACAAGGCGGTCGTGCAGCTCGACGAGATGACGCAGCAGAACGCCGCGCTGGTGGAGCAGGCATCCGCGGCGAGTCAGTCGATGGCCGACCAGGCCAAGGGCCTGAGCCAGATGATGGAGCGTTACCAGGTGTCGGCGCAGGCCGCTGCCGCTGCCGCGGCGCAGGCCGCGACCCGCCGGGGCACGGGCGCTGCGAAGAAAGCCGCGCCTGCCGCCGCTCCGCAGGGCAGCCGCAGCGCCGCGCCGGTCAAGGCGGTCAGGAAGCCGGCGGCCAAGGTGGCGGCCGCGGGCGACGACTGGACCGAATTCTGATTTCTCTCGTTCTGTGATGACGATGTTCAGGAACCCATAAACGGAGTCGATTGGTCTCGTCGCGAGACGGTGCGCATGGAGGCGTGCTTATCATGAAGATCTCAACCAAACTCATCCTGTTCTTCTGCGGGGTCGTCACCTTGTTCGTGCTGCTCGCAGTGGCTCTTCTGGCGCAGACGCGCACCGTGTCCGCCGGCTACGATGCGCTGCTCGGGCAGCAGGTGCGCCAGGCCGAAGCAGCGCGGGTCATCCAGGTCAGCTTCAAGAAGCAGGTGCAGGAGTGGAAGGACATTCTGCTGCGCGGCCATACGCCGGACGACCTGACGAAGTACACCAGGCAGTTCCACGAGCAGGAGTCCTCGGTGCTGAGCGGGGCCGAAGCCCTCGCCGCCGACATGCGCGACGCCGAGTGCCGCGATCTCCTCAACCAGTTCGTGGCCGCCCACAGGACTCTGAGCGAGAAGTACCAGGCCGCCTACGACGTCTACGTCGGCGGCAACTTCGACTTCAAGGCCGCCGACAGGATGGTGCGCGGCAAGGATCGCCCGCCGACCGACCTCTTCGACCGGGTGGTCAGGCGTCTCAATGACGATGTCGCGGCTTCGGTCGCCGCGCAGGCCAGCGCCGTCGCGCGCGCCCGCAACCTCGCGCTGGCGTTGAGCGGCAGCCTGCTCGCGGGTCTCGGACTGGCGGGTTTCGTGACGGTGAGAACCATCCTCCAGCGCCTCGGGCGTCTGAAGGCGGTGTCGGACCGGCTCGCCAAGGCCGACATCGAAGGCCTGTCGGTCGATATCTCCGGGCCCGATGAGATCGGGCAGTTCGGCGACAGCATGAAGGGTGTTCATGCGGCCATCGAGGAGCTGACCAGGCTGGCATCTGCCGCTGGTCAGGCTTAAGAAAGTCGAGGAAGCACGACCATGGCAGCCAAACTGAATGAGTTCTACAAGCAAGCGGCCCAGGAATTCGGGCTCGCCGGCCGCATCAAGCTGGCCATGCTGACCAAGATCTCCTCGGAGAAGGCCGAGGCGGCCGAGGATACGCCGGAGAACCTGCGTATCTTCGAGCAGGCCATGCAGCAATTGCGGGCCGGCGGCGGCTGAGACCCGGAGCCTCGAGCGTCCGGCTCCGCCGGGCGGGGCTCAAAGCGAGTCCGATCAGGGCTCGCTGCGCGCCTGCAGCGGGACCCGATGAGTCGCCACGGCCTCGATCGGCATCGGTCGGCCGAGGAAGTAGCCCTGCGCCATGTCGCACTGCAGGGATTGCAGCAGCGCGAGCTGCTCGGCCGTCTCGACGCCCTCGGCGATGACCCGTACGTTGATGTTGCGCGCGAGCAGGATCATCGCGTGGGCGACCGCGACCAGGGCGGGTCCCTGGGCGCTGCGCATGCTCGAGGCCATGAACGACCGGTCGAGCTTGAAGATGTCTATCGGGAACTCGTGCAGGCTCGCGAGCGAGGAGTAACCGGTCCCGAAGTCGTCGACCGACAGCGCGATCCCGAGCGCCTTGATGGCATCGAGGGTTTGCTTCGCCACCGGCAGATCCGTCATCAGCTCGCTCTCGGTGATCTCGAGGTGCAGATGACGCGGATCGAGCGCGGCCTGCGCGAGGCTCGCGGCGAGCATGGCCGGGAGCGTCGCGTCGCCCAGCTGCCGGCGCGACAGATTGACGCTCACGAACTCGGGAGCCGCCGCGCCCATCTGCCCGAGCAGCCGGGCGAAGTCGCGGCAGGCCTTGCGCGTCACCCACTCGCCGAGCGGGTTGATGAGCCCGCTCTCGACCGCGACCGGCAGGAACTGAGCCGGCACGATCAGGCCCTTCACCGGATGTTGCCAGCGCACCAGTGCCTCGATGCCGACGATCGCACCGCTCTGCAGGTTCACGATGGGCTGATAGACCAGCGCGAGCTGCCCGGCGTCGAGAGCGGCGCGCAGCTCGCGCTCGGTGGCGACGCGCAGCCGGACCTGCTGGCCCATCGAGGCGTCGAAGACCGCATAACGGCCGCGGCCGGCAGCCTTGGCGGCGTACATTGCGGCGTCGGCATCGCGCAGCAGGTCGCTGGCATTGCGGTAGCCACCGTCGCTCGCCACGATACCGATGCTCACCGAGAGCGTGACGCGCGTGCCCTGGATCCAATAGTCGGCGGCGAGCGCCGTGAGCAGCCGCTCGGCCACCGCCAGCGCCTCCTCCGGGCGCGTCAGCTGCTCGAGCACCACCGCGAACTCATCGCCCCCCAGCCGCGCTGCGGCATTGCCGCGTGTGCTCGGCAGCACCGCATCGGTGGCGCGGCTGGTGGCGCGCACCCGCTCGCTCACCTGCCGCAGCAGCTGGTCGCCGGCCTCGTGGCCGTAGACATGGTTCACCATCTTGAAGCGATCGAGATCGAGGAACAGCAGCGCGAAGCCGCTGCGCGGCTGCGCGGCAGCGCGCGCGATGGTCTGCTCGAGGCGCGCCAGCAGCGCCTCGCGGCTCAGCATGCCGGTGAGCCGGTCGCGCGCCGGCGCTTCCTCGGCGCTCACCCCGTCCGAGAGCTCGCCATCGAGCAGGCTGAGAATCTCGGACTCGCTGTGTGCCATTCAGCTCACCAGGCCGTCGAGGAGCGTGGCGTGCGCCGCGCACTGCGCGCCGAGCTCGGGCAGATCGGCCTCGGTGACGCGAAACAGCGCCAGCGGCAGCGGCGCATCCTGCGGCCGCGAGTCGACGCCGAACTGGTCGCCGCCATGCCGGGCGCACTGCTCGGCGACGGCGAGCAGTGCGCTGCCGAGCGACGCCATGCCTGCCGGCGTCTGGTGATGATGATCGCGCACCGCGTCGATGAACTGGGCCGGCAGCTGCCAGTGCGCCATCAATGCGGCACTCAGCAGGGCGTGCTCCGTCCGATCGCCGTCCTCGATCGGCGGCGTCGCGACGCGGCGCAGCGTCCTCTCGCGCTCGATCTGCAGGTGAACCAGCCAGCCGAGGTCGTGCAGCAGGCCGAGCACGAACGCCCCTTCGGCATCCCACTCCGGCCGCGCGGCGCGCGCCGCGAGCAGCTTCGCGGCCACACCTGTCAGCAGACTGTGCCGCCGCAGGTTCCTGAACCTGCCCGATTCCGCGCAGGCGGGAACGATGCTGCCGTCGAAGCGTGCCGCCAGCGCGATGCCTGCGACCGCCACGGCACCGAGCACGGTGAGAGCGCGGTCGATCGAGGTGATCGAGCGCGAGCCGTAGAAAGCCGAGTTGGCGACCTTGAGAACACGCACCGCGAGGGCGGGGTCGACCTGCAGCAGCTCACGCAGCTGTTGATACTGGATATCGACGTCGGTCTGCGTGAGCACCTGCAGCAGCCGCGGGTCGAGCAGGGGCAGAGCCGACAGGCGCGCCACGCGCGCCTGCGCCGACTCGAGCGCCAAGTCGCGGTGCGTTGCCAATCCTGGCGTCAAGAGTCCTCCATGACCTGAATACCGAGGCGGGCTCGGGAAAGGTCGCCGCGGTGCCAGCGGCGCAACCATCGGCACTTTACGTAACTGCGGGCGGCACGCAGTGACGGTGGTCTCGGATCCCTCGAATTGCCAGAAGGCCCGGCGGGCCCGTAGGGAATTCTTGCGCCGCGCCGGGGACGCTAGCCGACCCTCAGCTCCACCGCGCGCGCCTCGCGGCCGAGCCACGTGACCAGGACCAGCGCCAGCGCCACGACCGCCATCGTTGCCGCGAGCATGAACGCATAGTCGTCGCCGTGCGCTTCCGCGTAGCCGGCCTGAATCGGCGCCATGCGCGAGGCCGCGAGGTTGCCGAGCTGGTAAGCGAGGCCTGGCAGGATGGCGCGCACCGTGGCGGGCGAGAGCTCGTTGAGATGCGCCGGCACGACGCCCCACGCCCCCTGCACCATGAACTGCATGAGGAAGCTGCCCACCGCCAGCATCGCCAGCGTGTGCGAATAGGCCCACAGCGGGATCATGGGAAGCGACAGGGCGGCGGCCAGCATGATGGCGCGTTTGCGGCCGATCCGCTCGGAGAGCGCGCCGAAGCAGATGCCGCCGAGCAGCGCGCCGCAGTTCATGATGATCAGGATCGTGTCGCTCACGCGCCCCGGAAATCCCTGCTGCTTCTCGAGGAACGCCCGATAGAGGTCCTGGGAGCCGTGGGAGAAGGCGTTGAAGCAGGCCATCAGGGCGATGAGGTACAGGAGCGTCTGCCAGTACCGGGTCACGGCCTGCCAGAGCTCGGCGACGGAGGCGCGGTGCGGCGCCCGGCCGGCGGTCCAGGCGGGCGACTCGTGCACTCCGAAGCGGATGTAGAAGACGAGCAACGCCGAGGCCGAACTGACGACGAACATGCCGCGCCAGCCGATGCGCGCAAACAGCAGCCAGGACAATACCGACGCCAGCAGGTAGCCGATTACGTATCCCTCCTGCAGGAGGCCCGAGAAGAAGCCTCGCCCGCGCGCCGGCAGCGTCTCGAGCGCCAGCGCGGCACCCACGCCCCACTCGCCGCCCATGGCGAAGCCGAACAGCGCACGCAGCGCGAGCAGCGTCGCCAGGTTGGGCGCGAACGCGGTGGCGAGCTGTACCACGGAATAGCTCACGACGTTCAACATGAGGACCGGGCGGCGCCCGTACTTCTCCGCCAGCCAGCCGAACACCAGCGCGCCGATCGGCCGGCACGCCAGCGTCAGGAAGACGCCCTCGGCCGCCGCCTTGACGCTCGTATGGAACTCGCTGCTGATGGCCGTCAGCGAGATCACGAAGACGAAGAAGTCGAGCGCATCGAGCGACCAGCCGCCGAGTGCGGCCAGGTAGGCATGCAGCTGCGGCCGGGTGAGCATCCTGAAGTATTCGATCACGGCCAAGCCCCGCGCGGAGACGGCGGCGAGAATATCACGGGCCCCGGGCCGCCTCGGCGCGGCCGGCGCAAGCAATCGCTGCCCGCTGATGGCCTGCGGCGGTGTGACGCACATCGCAAATCGGCAGCCGGCGCGGATCGTGCGCGCCCCGTGTTGTCGTAGTGAACCGACAGCTTCCCTGCTCCCGGGACTTTCGCTAGAAAGGATCGGATGAATCTCGCCTCCCGAGCTCCGCTGATGCGCCGGCTCGCTTATTTCGGCCTGCTGGCTGCTGCGAGCGCGCTCGCCCTCGGCGCCGAAGTGAATCCGGTGCGCACCCACCCGCACGGCGCCCCGGCCGCGGCGGCGCAGCAGCTCATCATCAAGCTGCGTCCGGACGGCGCCACGGCGCCGGGTGATGCGGCGCGGCGGGTCGCCGCGCTCACCTCGCGCAGCGGTCTCAAGCTCCTCACCCATCGCCCGCTCACGGCGCTCATCCACGTCGTGCACATCGAGACGGCCGCGGACGTGTCGAGCGCTGCCACGCTGGCGCGGCTGCGTGCCGACCCGGAAGTCGAGTATGCCGTGCCCGATGAGCGCCGCTACATTCACGGCGCGCCGGACGATCCCCTGTACGCCGGGCAGTGGTACCTGCAGACCGCCGCCGCCACGCCGAGCGCCGTCGATGCGCTCGCTGCCTGGAGCACCACCACCGGCAGCACCGGCCTCGTGATCGCCGACATCGACACCGGCGTGCGGTCCGATCATCCGGACATCGTGAACCGCCTGCTGCCCGGCTACTGCTTCATCTCCGATCCGTTCGTGGCGAACGGCGGCGTCTGCCCGGGCGCCGGGGCGGACGATCCCGGCGACTGGGTCACGAGCGCCGACATCACCGCGCACGCGAACGAGTGTGGCCAGGCGACCGCCATGCCGAGCTCCTGGCATGGCACGCGCGTCGCGGGGATTCTCGGTGCCGTAACCAACAACGGCACCGGAGTCGCCGGGCTCACCTGGGGCTCGCCGATCCTGCCGGTGCGCGCGCTCGGCACCTGCGGCGGCCTCGACTCCGACATCATCGCGGCGATGCTGTGGGCGGGCGGGATCGCGGTGAACGGCGCTCCCAGCAATCCCTACCCCGCGCGCATCATCAACATGAGTCTCGGCGGCACGGGCAGTTGTCCGGCGAGCTACATCGAGGCCATTGGTCAGCTGACCGCGCTCGGAGTGGTGGTGGTTGCCTCGGCCGGCAACGAAGGCGGCCCGGTGGACGCCCCGGCCAACTGCCCGGGCGTCGTGGGCGTGGCCGGGCTGCGCCAGGCCGGGACCAAGGTCGGCTACAGCAGCCTCGGTCCCGAGGTGGCGCTCGGCGCACCGGCGGGCAACTGCGGCGACTCGTTCACGACCGCCGAGTCGGCCTGTGTCTACTCGATGACCACCACGACCAACCTGAGCACGACGAGCCCGGCGACGCCCGATGCCAACGACTACACCGGGCTCTACTACTGCGATGCAACCACCGGCAGCTACACCGGCTGTACCATTGCCCCTGCCGGGCAATACCGCGATTACAACGTTGGGACGAGCTTCTCCGCCCCGGTGGTCTCCGGGATCGCGGCACTCATGTCCTCGGTCAACAGCAGCCTCAACTCCTGCCAGCTGCTCTCGCGTCTCAAGGAAGGCTCGCTGCCTTTCCCGCAGACCTCCCTCGATGCCACCGGCGCCCAGCCGCAGATGTGCCACGTTCCGGCCAGCGCCACCGACGTGCAGAACAGCGAATGCATCTGCACGCGCGACGATCAGACCTGCGGCGCCGGCATGGCCAACGCGCCGGGCGCGCTGACCGCGGCGCTGCGCCCGATCGCAGCCGTCGCCGTCCCGGGAAGCGCCACGGCGGGCAAGAGCGTCCAGCTCGACGGCAGCGGCAGCGGCGCGGCCAACGGCCACAGCGTCGCCGGCTATGAGTGGAGCCCGGTGAGCGGCGGCCTGATGCTGAGCATCGCGGGCGCCGCGACCCCCAAGGCGACCGTGACGGTGCCCGCCTGCGGGGTCGCGACCGTCGCCCTCAAGGTGACCGACGATGCCGGCCATACCGACACCGCGGATGTCGTCATTACGCCGGGTACCGTGACCACGACCGCGCCCGCAGCGGCCGGCCCGGGCGCCTGCTCGAGCACGGTTCCGGCGATCGTGGTCGAGGTGTGCCCCGCGGCCGACAACGTTCAGGCCGGGGCCAGCGCGACTCTGAGCGCGACGCTCGCGAACACCAGTAACACGACGGTCGCCTGGGAGGTGAACGGCATCGTGGGCGGTAATGCCACGGTCGGCACGATCACCACGACGGGCGTCTATTCGGCGCCCACCACCGTGCCCATGCCGGCCACCGTGACCGTCACCGCGGTCTCGGCCACCGATGCCAGCGCCACCGGCTCGGCGCAGCTGACGATCACCGCAGCGCCGGGCAGCGGCGGCGGGGGCGGGGGCGGTGGGGCCTGCGACTGGCTGACGCTGCTCGCCGGCGGCGCGCTCCTCATCGCCCGCGGCAGGCCTCGCAAAAAGCTGTGCGCGCGCCATCCTCCGGGCGCACCTGGTTGCATCGGTGGGATCGCGCTCTAGCGACCCTTCTCGACGTCCTTGATCGCCTGCTCGTTGGCGCGGATCGCCTCATCCAGGTGATGGATGGCGCGCTCGCGCAGGCCGCGGGTCATCGGGTCGTCTTGCTCGCGCGCCACGTCCTCCTGGCCGCTCACCGCCGCATCGCCGGGCCGGTGCTCGAGCATCCAGCGCGCGGCGCGAGGTTGGTTGGGGAACGGGCGCCAGGAATTGCGATGTTGGATTCCTGACTGGATCGTGAGCCGCGTTCGCAACATAATCGGCGGCGCGCCGTGCGCTGCCGCACGCCGACAGGGAGCCCATGAACGCAGCACGCATCCTCGGTTTGACCGCGACTGCGGCGCTCGCCGCCGGTGCAGCGCACGCCCAGGCGGCGCACCAGCAGCTGATCAGCCTGGCGCAGGACATGACCTTCACCACCGCCGCCGTTTTTCCCATGACGGCGACCTATCTCGGCATTCCCGGCCACGACGGCGAGCTGCAGGCGCCGAGCGAGGCGTTTCGCGCCGCCCAGGTCGAGCGCCTCAGGGAGTGGCAGCGGCGCCTGGATGCGATCGTGGCCGGATTCGACGCGCGCACCCCGCTCGTAGACCGGGACGATGCCGCGCTGCTGCGCGCGCGGCTCACGCGCAGCCTCGACGAGCTGCTGATCCACCAGACCGACCGCAAGGACTACGCGAGCGGCGCCAACAGCATCGTCAGCGTGGTGTTCGTGCAGTTCGAGCATCTGCCGGTGGTCGGTCAGGAGGGTGCTACGGCCGCCGACCTGAAGCGTGCCTGGGCGGACATCGCGCGGCGTCTGGCCGGCGCGCCGGCCTACATCGCGGCCGCGCAGCGCCTCGCGACCACGCCCGGCCATCTGTACGGCGTCGTCGGCGCCAAGCGGCTCGCGGGGGCGCCCGATTTCCTCAAGGGCGCGCTCACCGACGGCGCGCGTGCCCAGCTCGGCGCCCGTTCCCGCGAGTACGACGCGCTGCTGCGCGCGCGCGATGTCGCGCTCGCCGCGATCGCGGGCACCCGGCAGTACATCGAGACTCACGTGGCGTCGTGGCCCGAGAACTATGCCATGGGCCGCGAGGCCTATGACCACATGCTGAAGGACGAGCAGCTGCTGCCGTACGACTCGAGCGACGTCGAGCGCATCGCGCAGGATGAGCTCGCCCACGGCTGGGCGGAGGAGGCCTGGCTGCGGCAGCTGGCTCAGCACCGCGGGGTGGCGCTCGGCGCGCCGAGCGGCGGCGGTCTGGCCCCGGGCGGGCCGGCGCTCATCGATTACTATCGCGACTGCATCGCGCAGCTGCGCCAGTTCGTGAGGGACCACGACCTGGTCACGGTCCCGGACTGGCTCGGCACCATGCAGATCGTGGAGACGCCCGCGTTCCTGCAGCCGGTGTCCCCCGGTGCCTCGATGAATCCGCCGCGGCTGTTCTCGCTCTCGACCACCGGCTACTACTACATCACGCCGCCGAAGTCGCTGGCGGAGGCCGCCGCGCGGCTCGACATGAACGAGGACTTCGACCGCGACCGGATCCTGTCCACCGCGGCGCACGAGGCGTTGCCGGGCCATTTCATGCAGCTGTCGATCGCCAGGCGCCATCCGGACTTCGTGCGCCGCACCCAGGACAGCGGCGTGTTTGCCGAAGGCTGGGCCTTCTACGGCGAGGAGATGTTCGTGCGGCTCGGGCTCTACGGCGAGGATCTCGACGGCCGGCTCGACGTGGCGCGCTGGGAGCGGGTGCGCGGCGCGCGCGCGACCGTCGATCCGAAGCTCGCGAGCGGCGAGTGGAGCTACCAGCGCGCGGTGGAGTTCTTCGCGGCCGAGACCGGCTTCACGCCAGCGCAGGCCGAAGCCGCGGTCGCGGGAATCGCCACCCGCCCCGGGTATGTCATCGCCTACTCGGTCGGCAGGCTCCAGATCGAGAACCTGCTGGCCGAGTACCTGAGGAAGAAGGGCGCCGATGCCTCGCTGCACGACTTCCACGACCGGCTGCTCTCCTACGGCACGACGCCGCTCGCGATCATGGGTCCGGAGCTGCTCGCCGATCTCGACAAGCCCGCGAGCGAAGTGCGCGCGGCCGCCAACTATTGAAGGCGCATCCGATGCGCACGCGGCGGCCGCCGCTTCCGCTGATCCTCGCGCTGGCCGCGCTGGCCGCGCTGCCGGCCGCCGGCGCGGCTCCGTTCGAGTTCGACCGCGCCCCCGGGCGGCTTCCCAAGGACGTCGTGCCCGTGAACTACCGCGTGGCATTGCGGCCCGACATCCCTGCCGGAACGATCGTCGGCACGGAGTCCGTGGCGCTGCGGGTGCGCGCCGCGACCCGCACCATCGTCTTCAACTCCCTCGGCGAGACCTTGAGCGAGGTCCGCCTGGACGGCGTGGCGGTGAGCGCCGTCGCTTCCGACGATGCACGGCAGCTCACGACCGTGACGCTCGTCGCACCTGCGCCGGTGGGCGAGCACCTGCTGAGCTTCTCCTACGTCGGGAAGCTCGAGACGCAGCCACACGGGCTGTTCGTGCAGCCTTACGTCAGCCCCGACGGCACTCACGGGCAGCTGTTATCCACCAAGATGGAGAGCACCGACGCGCGGCGCATGTTTCCCTGCTGGGACGAGCCCGCGTTCCGCTCGACCTTCGAGCTCACGGCGACCGTACCGGCCGCCTGGTCCACGGTGTCGAACATGCCGGTCGCGAAGCGCGAGGTGCACGGCGGCGAGGCGACCACCACCTTCGAGCGCTCGCCGAGCATGCCGTCCTACCTCATCGAGTTCACCGCCGGCGACCTGGCCGCCATCAGCGCGCGTAGCGGTGCCACCGAGGTCGGTATCTGGGCAGTGCGCGGCCGCGAGCGCGAGGGCCAGGTGGCGCTCGCCGACGCGCAATTGATCCTCGGCGATTACAACGAGTACTTCGGCTACCCGTTTCCGCTGCCGAAGCTCGACTCGATCGCGGTGCCCGGCGGCTTCACCGGCGCGATGGAGAACTGGGGCGCCATTACCTATAACGATCAGCTGCTGCTGCTCAACCCCAACAGCACGCTCGGCGACCGGCAAGCGGGCTTCGCCGTCCAGGCGCACGAGATCGCGCACCAGTGGAACGGCGACCTGGTCACCATGGCGTGGTGGGACGAGCTGTGGCTGAACGAGAGCTTCGCCTCCTGGCGCGGCACTTCGGAGACCGACACGCGCTTCCCGGCGTGGAAATGGTGGGAGCGGCAGGATGCGGCCAGGGACAACGCCATGCGCTCGGACGCGCGCCTCTCGACCCACCCGATCCAGCAACCCGTGGCGGATGAGCTGCAGGCTGCCAATGCCTTCGACGAGATCACCTACCAGAAGGGCCAGTCGGTGCTGCGGATGCTCGAGAGCTACCTCGGTCCGGAGGTGTTCCGCGACGGCATCCGGGGGTATCTGCGCGCGCGCGCCTTCTCCAACGCCACGGCCGGCGATCTGTGGAAAGCGCTCGCGGCGGCGAGCCAGCAGGACGTCGAGACGGTGGCGCGTGACTGGACCGAGCAGCCGGGCTTCCCGCTGGTGAGCGTGGCCGCGAGCTGCGAGCAAGGTTTACGCACGCTCACCCTTACGCAGCGGCGTTTCCTCCTCGACGGACGCGATCCGGCCGGCGAGCACTGGAGCATCCCGCTGCGCATCCGCGCCGGGAGCGCGGCGCCGCGCGCGGAGCTGCTCACCGCGGACGGCCAGAGGAGCGCCGGCGGCAGGTGCGAGGAGACCCTGAGCGTCAACGCAGACGCCATCGGCTTCTACCGGGTGAAATACGACCCGGCGACGCTCGCGGCCGACACCCGCGGATTCGGCGGCCTGCCGGATGGCGACCGGATCGCGCTGCTCGACGATGGTTGGGCGCTGGCGCTGGCCGGCGAGCAGCCGCTCGGCAGCTACCTGGCGCTGGTCTCTTCCATGGGGAGTAATCGGGACGCGCGCGCCTGGGAGCAGATCGCGGGCAACCTCGGGACGCTCGAGCACTACGAGCGCGGCAGCGGCGGCTACGCAGCTTTCGTCGCCGCGGCGCGCGCCGTCATCCGCCCCGTGGCCAACGACCTCGGCTGGGACATGCGGCATGGCGAGCCGCCGGAGGCGGCACGGCTGCGGCGCACGCTGCTGGCGGACCTCGGCGCCTGGGGCGACCGCCAGGTCCTCGCCGAGGCACGCCGGCGCTTCGCGCGCTTCGTGGCCGAGCGCGCCGCGATCCGGCCCGACGACCAGGAGACCGTCCTCACTATCGTCGCGCGCGCCGCCGATGCGGCCACTTTCGAGCAGCTGCACGCCATTGCGCGCGCCGAGAAGGACGAGACCGCGCAGCGACGCTATTACCTGGCGCTGATGCAGGTGGCCGATCCGGCGCTGGCGGCGCGGGCGGGCAGCATCGCCCTGTCGGCGGAGATCCCGCCGCAGGAGGCCTCGGTGCGCCTGCGGCTGATCGCGCAGCTCGCCGGCCGGCACCCGGCGCTGGCTTGGCACAGCTTCCGCGACAATGCCGACATGCTGCTTGCGCCCTTTCCGAAGTACGCGCCGCTCATGACGGCACAGCAGGTACCCGAGACCTACTGGGAGGTGGTTCCGGCGGAGGAGGTCGAGCTGTGGGTGCGGGCGCGGCTGCCCGCCGAGATGGCGCCCAATATCGCGCGCGGCCTCGAGAGCGCACGTCTGCGGCGCGAAGAGAAGGCGGCACTGGTGCCGGCCGCGGACGCCTGGGCCGTCCGGGTGCCGCCGCACCTCAGCCGCGCGCGCTGAACGGGCACGCGAACCGATGGAGCGGGGATTTGCCGCGATCGTCGCGCGCGAGCAGGGCCTCAGACGCTCGCTCAGCGCCGGCCGCATGGCGATGATCGCCATCGGGGGAGCGATCGGCACGGGATTATTCCTCGGCAGCGGCTTCGCCATCAGTCTGGCCGGCCCGGCGGTGTTGCTGAGCTACGCGATCGGCGCGCTGGTCGCGCTGCTGCTCATGGGCTGTCTCGCCGAGATGACCATCGCACACCCTACCTCGGGATCCTTCGGCGCCTACGCCGAGTACTACCTCGGGCCGCTCGCCGGCTTCCTGGTGCGCTACGCGTACTGGACCTGCATCGTGCTCGCGGTCGGAACCGAGGTCACGGCGATCGCGCTCTACATGCACTTCTGGTTCCCCGCGACGCCCGGCTGGCCGTGGATCGTCGGCTTCTCGGCGCTGCTGATCACCGTGAATGCGCTCAGCGTCGCCGCTTTCGGCACCGTCGAGTACTGGTTCTCGGCCGTCAAGATCGCTGCCATCGTGGTGTTCATCGCGCTCGCGGGCATACTGGTGGTGCGCGACCCAGCCGGCGCCGCGCATCACTACCTCGACTACGGGGGGCTCCTGCCGCATGGATGGTGGGGCGCCTGGGTGGCGGCGATCATGGCGATCTTCAGCTACCTCAGCATCGAGATGATCGCGGTCGCCGCCGGCGAGGCCGCCCAGCCCGAGCTCGCCGTGATGCGCGCGTTCCGCTCGACGGTCGTGCGGCTGATCCTCTTCTACCTGCTGACGCTCGCGCTGGTGCTGGCGGTCGTGCCGTGGACGGCGGTGGGAGCCGACGAGAGCCCGTTCGTCAGGGTGATGCGCGCGCTCGGCGTGCCGGCGGCGGCGGGCATTCTCAACTTCGTGATCCTGATCGCGGCGCTCTCGGCCATGAACAGCCAGCTGTACATCACCACGCGCATGATGTTCAGCCTGGCGCGGGCCGGACAGGCGCCGCGGCGCCTCGGAGTCGTGAATGAGCGCGGCGTGCCGCTCCATTCGCTGCTGCTCTCGAGCCTCGGCATCGCGGTGGCGACCGTCGTGAGCGTGGCGGCGCCGCAGTCGTCGTTCATCCTGATGGTGTCCATCTCGGCCTTCGGCGCCATGTTCACCTGGATGATGATCTTCGTGACCCACTACTACTTCAGGCGTGCGCACCAGCGCGCCGGCCGCGCGCCGCTGCGCTTTCGCATGATTGGCTTCCCCGTGACCACCGTGCTCGGCGCGCTCCTCATGGCGGCGCTTCTCGCGACCACCGCTTTCACCGAGGCCTTTCGCATGACGCTCGTGTTTGGCGTGCCCTTCCTCGCCGGTCTCTGCGGCGCCTATCTGCTGCGCCAGCGGCGGCGCGCGAAGTCGTCCAGTATCGAGCCGGCCTGATCACTGGACAGGAACGTACGCGTCCCTGAAAGTCATCAGCCTGCCATGCGCGCCGGTGTAAGCTCGCGGTGACACCGGTCGGAGAACTCACCTATGGCAACCAAAGCGATTCCCGACGGATACCACAGCGCGACCCCTTATCTCATCGTGAAGGGGGCCAAAGAGGCGATCGAGTTCTACCAACGCGCCTTCGGCGCGGCCGAGTTATTCCGGATGGCGGACCCGAGCGGCCGGGTCGGTCACGCGGAGATCAGGATCGGGGACTCGGTGATCATGCTGGCCGACGAGCATCCCGACATGGGTTATCGCAGCCCGCACTCGCTCGGCGGATCCGCGGTCAGCATCCTGCTGTACATGGAGGACGTCGACGCGGTGTTCGCCCGTGCACTCACGGCCGGAGCCCGGACGCGGCGCGAGGTGGCCAACCAGTTCTATGGCGATCGCAGCGGAACTCTCGAGGATCCGTTCGGACACGTGTGGACTGTCGCTACCCATGTAGAGGACGTTCCGCCCGAGGAGATCGAGCGGCGCCTGGCCGCGATGAAGTCGGCCGCTTCCGCCGCGTCGAGTTAGCAGGCGCTGTCCGGCGGCGCGCGGGCGTTGCGCCGCCTCGCCTTGCTCAGGCATGATCCCCCAGGCGTCGCCGCCGGGAGATCGACAGCACAAGGTCAAGACCCGCATCTCAAGCGGGCGGTCCGTCGTATGGTCTTCAACTCCCTCACCTTCGTCGTGTTCTTCACCTGCGTGCTGCTCATGCACTCGCTGCCGCTCGGCTGGACCACGAAGAAGATCAACCTGCTGATCGCGAGCTACCTGTTCTACTCGGCGTGGAACCCGCCGTTCGTGATCCTCCTGTGGGTCTCGACGGTGGTCGACTGGTACGCAGCGCAGGGGCTCGTCAAGGCACGCCGCCAGGCCGCGCGCCACGCCTGGATGCTGCTGTCGGTGGTGGCGAACCTCGGCATGCTCGGGTACTTCAAGTACGGACAGTTCCTGCTCGATAACTTCACCGCGCTCATGGCGGCCGTCGGGGTCGCGTACCACCCGGCGCACTATGACATCGTGCTGCCGGTCGGCATCTCCTTCTATACCTTTGCGACCATGTCGTACACGCTCGACGTGTACCTGCGGCGCGCGCTGCCGGCGCGGAACCTGCTCGACTATGCGCTGTTCGTGACCTTCTTCCCGCACCTGGTGGCCGGCCCCATCATGCGTCCGACGGAGCTGGTGCCGCAGTTCGAGACGCCGCACGCGGCGAGCGCGCAGCAGCTGCGCTTCGGCCTCGCGCTCATGACCATCGGGCTCTTCAACAAGATCGTGCTCGCCGACAGCTTCCTCTCACACATTGCCGAGAGCGTCTACGACGGTGACAAGATCCCGGGGGCCCTCGATGCCTGGGCGGCAACGCTCGCCTTCAGCGGCCAGATCTTCTGCGACTTTGCCGGCTACTCGACCACCGCGATCGGAGCGGCGCTGTGTCTCGGGTTCGCCATGCCGGATAACTTCCGTTTCCCTTATGCGGCGGTCGGCTTCTCCGACTTCTGGCGGCGCTGGCACATCACGCTGTCCTCATGGCTGCGCGATTACCTCTATATCCCGCTCGGCGGCAACCGCTACGGCGCCCGCCGCACCTATGCGGCGCTCATGACCACGATGCTGCTCGGGGGCCTGTGGCACGGAGCGAACTGGACCTTCGTCGCGTGGGGTGCTCCCGGGATCCATTTCGAGGATTACCCGGAGCTGCGCCCGGACCTGCAGGGGTACTACCTCCCTGAGTGGTCGCACATGGCTCGCGCCGACGGCGAGCGCTTTACGGCGGCGCTCGTGAACGTCATCGAGCGGGACTTCTGGGGCCAGCGGGCAGCCGCCCCGGCAGATGCCCCGTCGAGCGGCGGCGAGCACCAGGCTCGCT
>Ga0335083_10002304_pt1 | contig 25297 bp, 22 predicted proteins | sample Lox_Sample_42_FD_206716 | JGI IMG/M metagenome (GOLD analysis project Ga0335083, IMG submission 206716) | Soil microbial communities from Loxahatchee National Wildlife Refuge, Florida, United States - Lox_Sample_4.2 | ecosystem: Environmental > Terrestrial > Soil > Wetlands | place: USA...
GTACATCGAGAACTACCAGGGCGGCGCCAACGAGGGTGTCACCTGCACGAACGACCCGGTGTACGGCGGCGGCAACTACGAGAACTGCAACATCCCGATCCAGTACTACGAGTACCACACCAACCCCGAGCGCTGGTCGAACGAGCTGCGGCTGTCCTCCAAGGGCACCGGCCGCTTCCACTGGCTCGGCGGCCTGTACTGGGAGAAGACCGTCGACAAGAACTCCGGCAGCACCTACTACATGCCGGGGCTGCGCACCAACAGCCCGGCCTTCGAGTACTACAACAACCTCTACGGCACGCCGCTCGGCTCGACCTCGCTGCCGCCGACCCAGTGGTACTCGTACATGACGCGCTCGGACTACCTGCAGAGCACCGAGTTCGCCAACATCAGCTTCGACGTCACCGATCACCTGAACATCGAGGCCGGGGTGGTGCACTTCCACTCCGACTTCACGTACTACAGCCCCTTCGGCCAGTTCGCCTACCAGCCGACGAGCCCGACGCTCGATGAGGGCTCCTCGCACAAGTGGAACAGCAAGTTCGGCATCAACTACAAGGTCACCGACCGCGCACTCCTGTACGCCACCTTCTCGCAGGGCTTCCGTGACGGCGGTGCGAACTCGGGCTTCCCGCAGCAGTGCTACAACAACGGTGTGCCGCAGAAGTACGTGCCGGACACCATGAACAACTACGAGCTCGGCTGGAAGACCACCAACCTCAACGGCCGCCTGATCTGGAACGGCGCCACCTACCTCATGGACTGGAAGGACTACCAGACCATCATCTACGACGTCGACGTGTGCCCCTCGAGCAGCTACTACGTGAACGTCGGCGACGCGCGCATCTACGGTGTCGAGTCGAACATCGACTGGAGCCTGAGCGAGCACTGGCACATGCAGGCGGCGGTGAGCTACAACGACGCCCACCTCATCACCTCCAAGTACTCGCAGTTCGACGCCAACGTCGGCGAGCGGCTGCCGTACTCGCCGTACTTCAGCTGGAGCGGCAACATCCGCTACCAGACCCCGCTGGGACAGGCGCTCAGCGGCTACGCGCAGTTCGACATCGCGCACAAGGGCGACATGTGGAACGACCTGCACGTGGAGGGCTCGAACGGCTTCCCGCGCATCCTGCAGCCGGACTACAGCATCATGAACTTCCGCATCGGCCTGAACCCGAGCGGCGGGCACTGGCTGGCGGAGCTGTTCGTCACCAACCTCGCGAACAAGAACGCCATCATCTACAGCAACACCGGCAACTTCGACCTGCGCCAGACGGTCAATGAGCCGCGGGTGTACGGCATCCGCCTCAACTACCGCTTCGGCAAGGAAGCCAACCCGAACGAGTAGTCCGCGGGCGCAGCAGCCGGAGGGCGCGGGGCGCGATATCGCTTCGCGGCCGCCTTCGGGCTACCCTACGCCCATGCACTCCGTGTTCTACCGCCGCTGCTTCCAGCTCGTCATGGCGGGAGTGCTCGGCTACGCGCTCTACCGCATCCTCGAGCCGCTGCTCGGCATCATCGGCTGGGCGGTCGTGCTCGCCTTCATCCTCTCGCCGCTGCAGGAGCGCCTGGCGCGCAGCTTCAAGGGCCGCAGCTCGCTCTCGGCCGGGCTGATCGCCGGCGTCGCGCCTTTCGTGGTGTTCGTGCCGCTCGCCATCGTGGGGGCGGTGTTTGCCGGCCAGGTGGCGCGCGTCATCGCCTACCTGCGCGGCCAGACGGTTATCTCCTATCCCGAGCTGGTCGAGCGCCTCGCCGCGCTGCCTCTGATCGGCGGCGCGGTCAGCTGGGTGCGCGACAACGCCACGGTGAGCGCCGAGCAGGTGCAGACCTGGCTCACCGAGGGGCTGCAGACGGTGCTCAAGGCGGCCGCCTCCATGGGCGGCTCGGTCGCGATCAACGTGTTCGGCACGCTGATCGGCTTCTTCATGATGATCTTCATGCTGTTCTTCCTGCTGCGCGACGGGCGCGAGATCCTCACCCACCTGGTGCGCCTCATCCCGGTGGAGCCGCAGCGGCGGGCGCCGCTTTTGAAGTACCTCGGGGATGTGACGCGCGCGGTGGTCTACGGCTCGACCGCCACCGCCCTGGTGCAGGGCGTGATCGTCGGGGTGGGCTTCGCCATCGTGAAGCTCCCCTCGCCGGTGGTGTTCGGCGTGCTCGCCACCATCGCCTCCTTCCTGCCGGTCGGGGCGGCCCTGGTGCTGATCCCGGCGGTGCTCTACCTCGCCGCCACCGGGCACTGGGGCGGGGCGATCTTCCTTGCCTGCTGGACCGGGCTCATGTGGATCTCCGAGAACGTGCTGCGGCCGCTGCTCACCGCGCACCACGCGGAGGTTTCCACGCTCGCCATCTTCATCGGCGCCATCGGCGGGGTCGCCGCCTACGGCATCCTCGGCCTCATCGTCGGCCCGGTGCTGCTGAGCTTCATCGTGGCGCTGGTGCGCTTCGCGCAGGAGAGCCCGGCACGGAGCGCCTGAGGCGGGGGCGTTTCCCGTAGAATGCGCCCCCCTATGGATCTGTCCCCGATCCTCAACCCCCTGAACGACGCCCAGCGCGCCGCGGTGACCGCCCCGCTGGGACCGGTGCTGGTGCTCGCCGGCGCCGGCAGCGGCAAGACGCGCGTGCTCACGCACCGCATCGCCTGGCTGATCCAGGCGGAGAACGTCTCCCCGCACGGCATCCTCGCCGTCACCTTCACCAACAAGGCGGCCGGCGAGATGCGCGGGCGCGTGGAGCGGCTGCTCGGCATCCCGGGCAGCGCGTTGTGGATCGGCACCTTCCACGGCATCGCCCATCGCCTGCTGCGCATCCACTACCGCGAGGCGAACCTGGTGCAGGGCTTCCAGATCATGGATGCCGAGGACCAGCAGCGCCTGATCAGGAAGCTGATCCGCGCCGCCGAACTCGACGAGACGCGCTGGGTGCCGCGCGAGGTGCAGTGGTTCATCAACTCGCACAAGGACGAGGGCCGGCGCCCGCGGGACCTCAAGGACACAGGCGATGCCACCCGTGCGCAGATGATCCGCCTGTACGCGCAGTACGAGGAGGCCTGCCACAAGGGCGGCGTGGTGGATTTCGCGGAGCTGCTGCTGCGCGCCTACGAGCTGTGGCGCGACAACGCGCCGCTCCTGGCGCACTACCGGCAGCGCTTCCGCCACGTGCTGGTGGATGAGTTCCAGGACACCAACGCCATCCAGTACGCGTGGCTGAAGCTCGTCGCCCCGGGCACCCCGGATGCCCAGGGGCGCGCCAGCTACCCCTTCGTGGTCGGCGATGACGATCAGTCCGTGTACGCCTTCCGCGGCGCGCGTGTGGAGAACCTGCAGCTGTTCCGCCGCGACTTCGCCGGCGCGCAGCTGTTTCGGCTCGAGCAGAACTACCGCTCCACCGGCACCATCCTCGCCGCCGCCAACGGCCTGATCGCCCACAACTCGAGCCGCCTCGGCAAGAACCTCTGGACCGCCGGAGAGAAGGGCGAGCCGATCCACCTCTACACCGCCTTCAACGAGCGCGACGAGGCGGAGTTCGTCACCCACCGCATCCGCGAGCACGTCGCCTCCGGGGGGCTGCGGCGCGAGGTGGCGATCCTGTACCGCTCGAACGCGCAGTCGCGGGTGCTGGAAGAGGCGTTCCTCTCCGCCCGCATGCCGTACCGCGTCTACGGGGGCCTGCGCTTCTTCGAGCGCGCCGAGATCAAGGACGCGCTCGCCTACCTGCGCCTGATCGCCAACCGCCGCGACGATGCCTCCTTCGAGCGCGTCGTGAACACCCCGACGCGCGGGGTGGGCGCCAAGAGCCTGGAGATCATCCGCGAGCAGGCCCGCGGCGCGGGCAGCTCGCTGTGGGAGGCCGCCGCCGCGGCGATCGCCGCCGACTCGCTCGGGGCCAAGGCCGCCGCGAGCGTGCACGGCTTCCTCGCACTCATAGAGCGCCTGGCACGCGAGGGCGCCGGACTCGCGCTGCACGAGCAGGTCGACCAGGTCCTGAAAGCGAGCGGTCTCATCGAGCACTACCGCCGCGAGAAGGCCGAGCGCGGCGAGGCGCGCGCCGAGAACCTCGATGAGCTGGTGAGCGCGGCGCGCGGCTTCACGCCCGAGGGGGCGGAGCTGCCCGCGCTCGAGGCGTTCCTGGCGCACGCGGCGCTCGAGTCCGGCGAGGGTCAGGCGGATGAGTGGGAGGACTGCGTGCAGATGATGACGCTGCACACCGCCAAGGGCCTCGAGTTCCCGGTGGTGTTCATCTGCGGCATGGAGGAGGGCCTCTTCCCGCACCAGCGCTCACTCAATGACATCGAAGGCCTCGAGGAGGAGCGGCGCCTCGCCTACGTCGGCATGACGCGCGCCATGCGGGCCCTGTACCTCACCTGCGCCGAGCAGCGCCGCCTGCACGGCATCGACAGCTACGGCCAGGCCTCGCGCTTCATCCGCGAGATTCCCGAGGAACTGCTCGAGGAAGTGCGCCCGCGGGTGCAGGTGTCGCGGCCGCTCTCGGTCGGGCGCTTCCGCGCCCCGGAAGAAGCCGCCGCGGGCGGCGTGCGCCTCGGGGCGCGGGTGCGCCACGGCAAGTTCGGTGACGGAGTGATCCTCAACGTGGAGGGGAACGGTGCGCACGCGCGCGTGCAGGTGAGCTTCGAGCGCCAGGGCACCAAGTGGCTGATGGTGCAGTACGCCAACCTGCAGCCGCTGTAGGACGCACCCGAAGGGGCCGCCATGAAAATCCTCATCCTCGGCGCCGGCCAGGTCGGGCGCACCGCCGCCCAGGCGCTCTCGCGCGAGGAGGCCAACGAGGTCACGGTCGTCGACCTCAACGAGGAGGTGCTGCGCGACCTGCAGGACCGCCTCGACGTGCGCACCGTGGCCGGCAACGCCGCCCACCCGACGGTGCTCGAGGCCGCCGGCGCCGCCGAGGCCGAGATCATCGTCGCCCTGACCTCGAGCGACGAGGTGAACCTGGTGGCCTGCGAGGTGGCCTTCACGCTGTTTCGTACCCCGACCAAGATCGCGCGCCTGCGCGCGGCCGAGTACGCGAGCCGCCCGGAGCTGTTCCGCACCGGCGGCCTGTCGGTGGACGTCATCATCAGCCCCGAGCAGCTGGTGACCGAGTACGTCGAGCGCCTCATCCACCAGCCGGGCACCTTCCAGGTGCTCGACTTCGCCGACGGCAAGGTGCGCCTGCTCGGGGTGCGGGCGCGCCGCGGGGGGCTGCTCATCGGCCACCCGCTGCGCGAGCTGCCGCAGCACCTGAAGAGCGCCGAGCTGCGCGTGGTGGCCATCTACCGCGACGGCCGCAGCGTCCCGCCCGAGGGCGACACGGCGATCGCCGAGGGTGATGAGGTGTTCTTCCTCGCCGCCGCCGAGGACATCCGCCGCGCCATGGCGCAGATGCGCCGCGGCGATGACCCGGCGCGGCGCGTCATGATCGCCGGCGGCGGCCACATCGGCTACCGCCTGGCGCGCACGCTCGAGAAGAGCAACCAGGTGAAGCTCATCGAGCGCGACGCCAAGCGCGCCCGCAAGATCTCCGAGCTCCTCGAGAATGCCATCGTGCTGCACGGGGATGCGGCGGACGAGGAGCTGCTCATCGAGGAGAACATCGACAGCACCGACGTGTTCGCGGCGGTCACCAACTCGGAAGAAGCCAACATCCTCTCGGCGATGCTCGCCAAGCGCCTGGGCGCGACCAAGGCGATGGCGCTCATCAACAAGCCCTCCTACACCGAGCTGGTGGAGTCCTCGAGCATCGACATCGCCATCTCGCCGCAGACCATCACCATCGGCTCGCTGCTCGCCTACGTGCGCCGCGGCGACGTGGTGCGCGTGCACGCCCTGCGCCGCGGCGCCTCCGAGGCCATCGAGGCGATCGTGCACGGCGATGAGCGCAGCTCGCGCGTGGTGGGACGCACCGTCGGGGAGATCCCGCTGCCGGAAGGCGCCGCCATCGGCGCGGTGGTGCGCGCCAATGAGGTCATCATGGCGCACCACGACACGCGCGTGCTGGCCGACGACCACGTGATCCTGTTCCTCGCCGACCGCCGCCACCTGGAAGCGGTCGAGCGGCTGTTCGTGCGCGTGCCGCGCTAGGGTGTAGGGAGCGCGCGTCGTGTTCGCGGTCGCGCACGTCCTCGGGCTGCTGCTGGCGGGCTTCGCGGCGCTCAGCCTGCTGCCGATCGGCTGCGCGCTCTGGTACGGGGATCCGCTGTGGCGGCAGTTCCTGCTCACCGGGGCGCTCACGCTCGCCTTCGGGCTCGCCCTCATGGCTGCGACCTTCCGCTACCGCCGCGAGCTCAAGCCGCGCGACGGGTTCCTGCTGGTGACCCTCGGCTGGCTGTTCCTGCCGTCGGCCGCGGCGCTGCCGCTGCTCGTGTGCATCCCGGGCCTGAGCTTCTCCGGGGCCTTCTTCGAGGCCATGTCCGGGCTCACCACGACCGGCTCCACCGTGCTCACCGGGCTCGATCAGCTGGCACCCTCGCTCAACTTCTGGCGCGCCCTGCTGCACTGGATCGGGGGACTCGCGGTCATCGTCATGGGGCTCGCGGTGCTGCCGCTGCTCGGGGTCGGCGGCATGCAGTTCTACAAGGGCCAGGCGCCGGGTACCAAGGACGAGCGCCTGGCGCCGCGCATCGCCGAGACGGCGCGCAACCTGTGGATGGTGTACGTGGTCATCACGGCGGCCGGCATCGTGGCACTGAAGCTGTGCGGCATGGACTGGTTCGATGCCGTCTGCCACGCGTTCTCGGCGGTCGGACTCGGGGGTTTCTCCACCCACGACCGCAGCATCGCCTACTTCAACTCCCCGGCGATCGAGCTGGTGCTCGCCGCCCTCATGCTCATCGCCTCGCTCAACTTCGCGCGCCACTTCAGTGCCCTGCGCCAGCTGTCCCTCGACCCCTACCGCAAGGACCCCGAGGCGCGCGCCATCTTCTGGATCCTCGCGCTCTCGGTGCTCGGGATCGCGGCGCTGCTCGTGTGGCACGGCGTCTACCCGCAGTTCGGTGCCGCGCTGCGCGCCTCGCTCTTCAACGTCATCTCGCAGGCCACCACCAGCGGGCTCACCAGCGGCGATTACCAGACCTGGCCGGTGTTCGCCCCCTACTGGATGCTGTTCCTGTCGTGCGTGCTGTGCAGCACCGGCTCCACCGGCGGGGGCATCAAGATGTTCCGCGCGCTGCTGCTCGCGCGCCAGACCGGGCGGGAGCTGAAGCTCCTCATCCATCCGGCCGCCATGGCGCCGGTGCGCATCGGCGGGCGCGCCATCCCCGATGCGGTCGGGCACGCGGTGCTGGCCTTCATCTTCCTGTACTTCGTGACGGTGGCGCTGCTGGTGTTCGCGATGCTGCTCACCGGGCTCGACTTCGACTCCTCGTTCTCCGCCGTGGTGGCCTCGATCAACAACACCGCGCACGGCTTCGGCGCGCCCGGCGAGGTACACAACTTCCACGCACTGTCGGTGCTGCAGATCTGGATCTGCACCGCGGCCATGCTGCTCGGGCGCCTGGAGATCTTCAGCATCGCGGTGCTGATGCGCCGCGCCTACTGGCGCAAGTAAGGCTGGCCGCGCGGGCGGCTCAGCTGCGGATGTAGCTCTCGAGCTGCTCGATCTGCGCCTGCTGCTCGGCCATCACCGCCTTCACCAGGTCGCCGATCGAGATCATGCCGATGACGCGCCCGCCCTCGATGACCGGCAGATGGCGTACGCGCTTCTCGGTCATCAGCTGCATGCAGCGGCTCGCCGAATCCTCCGGCCCCACGGTGAGCACCGGCGCGCTCATGATGTCGCGCACCGGAGTGTCGCTGGAGGAGCGCCCCAGGAGGATCACTTTGCGCGCGTAGTCGCGCTCGGAGACGATGCCGAGCAGGCTCGCCCCGCTCATGACGAGCAGCGCGCCGACGTGGTGATTTGCCATCGCGCGGATGGCCTCGAGCACCGCTACCTGCGGCTCGACGCTGAAGAGCGCCGGCGGCTTGCCGGCCAGCAACTGTCGGACGGTGGCCATGACTTCCCCCTCCCCTGCGGCGTCAGCCGTGCACGCGGCGCCGCACCCGCGTGCTCAGTGTGCGGCGGCCACCTCCACGGTGAGCACCACGCTCGCGGCGACGTCCAGCGTCCCGGATTCTACCGGCGTGGCGACGTCGGCGGCCGCCGCCGCATTGGCCGTCGCCATGGCCCGCACCAGTGGCACGAAGCGTGCACCGGTTTCCTCGACCGTGAGCACCCGCAGGATCTTAAGTCCCAGCGCCCCCGCCAGCACGTCGGCGTCGGCGCGGGCGCGCGCCACCGCCTTCCGGAGCGCCTCGGCGTGCACGGCGTCCTGGTCGCGCAGCGTGAACTGGATGCCGCGCACGTTGTTGGCGCCGGCCGCCGCGGCCGCATCGATGACGCCGCTGATCTTTGTCAAATCATCCAGCTGCACCTGCACCACGTTGGCGGCGGTGTAGCCGGTGAGCGTCGGCTCGTGACCATTTTGGTACTTGTAGGTCGGAGACAGCGAGTAGTTGACAGTCTTGAGCACCGCGCCGGCGCCGGCGCTCTTCTTCACCGCGGCGATCACCGCGTCCACCTGGCGCGCGTTCTGCGCGGCCGCGTCCGCGGACTTGTCGGCGTGCGTCGTCACGCCGATGTCGATCTGCACGCGGTCGGGCTTGACGCTGAGGCTGGCCTCGCCACTGACGCGGATCGACGACAGTGGCGGCTGCTGCGCGAGTGCCGGCGTCAGGAGTGCGCAGGCGAGCACGCCGGCGAGCTGTCGTTTCATGTTCCCATGTCCCCTGGCACGCATTCGCATATTCTACGCGCGCCGCGTGCGGCAGTTCATAGTTTGGGCAGGAGGCCGCGCATGCTCGCGCCACGAGACGGTATACAACTGAAGATGGACAGCGAGATCAACGTCGCGCCGGACAGGTTCGAGGTCACCTCGGACGACGTGTGGCTGGTCACCGAGCTGCGCTCGGCGATCGCCGTATGCGTCTACGACGCCGCCGAGGAGGCGGGTGCACTGCTGCACCTGCGCTGCATCGTGCGCGCCGCCAAGCCGGCCGAGGCCACCGACACCACGCTCGCGACCGAGCTGCTGCTGCTGCACCGCTGCCTCGCGGCGCTGCGCGAGGCGGTGCCGGGCGCGCGCCACCTGCAGGCGCGCATCGTCGTGCATCTCTCGGATGCGCCCCAGGCGCAGGCCGCGGCCGACTCGGTGCTCGCGATCGTGCGTCACTACCTCGAGGATGCCGGCGTGCGGCTGCTGCCGGAGGACATCGCCGCGGGTCCCGTGCGCGGCCTGCGCTTCCGCCCGACCATGGGCTGGGTACACACGCGCACCCAGTGAGGGCTGCGTGCCGCGCACGCGTCAAGCCGTCCTGCCCGAAAGCGTGCGCGCCGCGCTCGAGGGCGTGCTCGGTGAGCCGGTGGGCTCGGTGCGCATCTTCGAGCACGCCGTGCGAATGCGCTGGCACGGCCGCGCCGTCGCCACCACCCGCCGCGGCACGATCTACCTGCGGGGCAGCGCCGCGGAATTCTTCGCCGACCCCTGGCTGATGCTGCACGAGTACTGCCACGTGCTGCACCAGTGGGCGCCGGGGCAGCTGTCGGTGCCGCGCTACCTGCTCGAGTGCCTGCGCCACGGCTACTGGAACAACCGCTTCGAGATCGAGGCGCGCGCCTTCGCCGACCGCCACCGCGCGGCCCTGCACGCCCGCCTCGCCGCTTCAGCCGAGCAGCGCCTCGCGCCGGTACAGCCGCCCGGCAAGCAGCACCAGCAGCCCCGCCACTAGCGCGGTCGCGGCCACCGAGAGCGCGACGAAGGCCGCCGGCAGCGGCTCATCGCGCAGCAGGCTCGTGATGAGGAAGTGCTGGCTGAGCGAGGGCACCGCCATCAGGGCGAGCGTGGGACGCAGCCCCAGGGCGCCGGCGAACACCAGCGGCAGGGTCGGCACCAGCAGCACGAGTCCGAGGTAGGACTGCGCCTCGCGGTAGCTGCGGGTGTAGGCGGCGACGATGGTCATCAGCGCCGCCGCCAGCGGCACGAGCGGCAGGCAGTAGAGCACCACGGTGAGCGCCTCCGGGGGGCCGAAGTTGATGCTCATGCCGAATCTCTCGAGCCCGGTGAAGCGCAGCAGGATCGCGAAGGCGGCCACGGTGAGCGCGAGCGACAGCACCATGTAGGCGCAGGCGGCGAGGATCTTGCCGAAGATCAGCTGCGCGCGCGGCACCGGCACGGTGAGCAGCGGCTCGAGCGAGCCGCGCTCGCGCTCCCCGGCGGTGGCGTCGATGGCGATGTACATCCCGCCCATCAGCATGGTGAGCAGCAGCAGGTAGCTCAAGGTCCCGAGCACCAGCACCGAGCGCGTCGCGGGAGTGGAGACGTCCACGTCCTGCAGCGCGATCGGGCTCGCGACCAGGGGATCGATGCCGCGCGCCACGACGCGCAGCCGCGCGAGCTGCCCGGAATACTGCGCGAGCAGCGTCCGCAGGCGCTCGGTGTCGGCGCCGGCGGTGGCATCGGAGGCGTCCGCGTACAGAGCGAGCGGTGCCGGCACCCCCTCGGCGAGGTGGCGCGCGTAGTCGGCGCTCACCTCGAGCACGCGCTCGTGGGCGTGCGCGCGCACCGCCGCGCGGGCGGCGGCGGCGTCGTAGTCCACCGCCGTGACGGTGACGCCGGAGGCGGCGAGGAAGGCGAGCAGGTTCGGGGCGCGCTCGGCGTGCGCCACCGCGAGCTCGAGCGGGCGGTCGCCGGCGCCGGCGCTCCTGTGGATCTGCAGCGCCAGCAGGCCCGCGAACAGCGCCGGCGCGAGCAGCGGCCCCAGGAGGAGCGCGGTGAGCAGCGTGCGCCGCTCGCGCAGGTTCTCGCGGAACTCCTTGGCGAAGACGACGAGGACCGCGCGCACGGCTCAACCCGGCCCCGCAGCGAGCAGCTGCACGAACGCCTCCTCGAGCGCCTCGGTGCCGGCGCGCGCCGCGAGCGCGGCCGGCGTGCCGGTCGCGATCACCGCACCCGCGCCGATCAGCACCACCTCATCGCACAGCGCGCTCACCTCCTGCATCACGTGGCTCGAGAACAGCACGCAGTGGCCCTCGTCGCGCAGCTCGCGCAGCAGCGCACGCAATGCCCGCACCGCCATGACGTCCAGCCCGTTGGTCGGCTCATCCAGGATCAGGTTGCGCGGCCGGTGCACCAGGGCGCGGGCGAGGGAGGTCTTCAGGCGCTCCCCCTGGGAAAAGCCCTTGGCGCGCCGGTCGGCGAAGGCGTCCATCTCCAGGCGCCGCACGAGCTCGGTGGTGCGCTCGCGCGCTGGCCGCGCCGCCATGCCGTGCAGGGCGGCGAAGTACTGCACGTTCTCGCGCGCGGTGAGGTTCGGGTAGATGCCCGAGGCGTGGGTGAGCACACCCAGGCGCCGCGCGGCATCCAGCGGCGCGCGCGCCACGCTCACCCCGTCGATCAGCGCATCGCCCGCATCGGCCCGCAGCACGGTGTAGAGCAGCCGCAGCGTCGTCGACTTGCCGGCGCCGTTGGCGCCGAGGAGCCCGGTGATGCGCCCGTCGGCGGCCGCCAGGCTCACCCCGCGCACGGCGCGCACCGCGCCGAAGCTCTTCTGCAGGCCCTGTGCCTCGATCACGGCGGCGGCCCGTTCACCGAGGTGAAGAAGGGCATGGGGCGGGCGGCGGCGGTGCAGGAGACATCGAGCTGCTCCGCGTTTGCCGTGATGAGGAACTGCGCCAGCACCCGATCCATGCAGGGCGAGCTCAGCTGCCCGTGCCCGAAGCCCGGCAGCACGATCTCACGCGCGTGACTGAAGCCCGCGGCCGCCCGATGCGCGTACGCCGGCGGGGTCACCGGATCATCGCCGCCCGAGAGGAACAGAGCCGGCACCGCGCTCGCGAGCGGCGCGTGCAGGTCCGCATCCGCCGGCCCGCGCGGCCAGCTGCGGCAGATGGCCGCGAGCGAATCCACCGGCGCGGTGCCGAGGAAAGTCTGCGCCAGCGCGGCGCGATCCAGCGCTCCCCAGAACGGCACGTCCTCGGCGCACACGACGCTGTTGTGCATGCCGGCGGCGATCGACTCGTAGGAGCGCTCGAGCAGCAGGAACTGTGCGGCGAGCGCGTCGTAGTCGGCGTGCGCGGCGGCGCCGTGCAGCAAGAGCGGCAGGAGCGCCGCGTAATCGGCGCTGTAGCCGGCCAGCCGCAGCACGCTCGCGAGCTCCTCGGGGCCGAAGTCGAGATGGCGCAGCCGCCCGCCGGAGGGGTCGGCGACGCTCACCGGGACGGCGCGGGCCGCGAGCGTGCGCCGCAGCCCCTGGTAGTCCGCGAGCGGGTCCGGGAAGCGCGCGCGGCAGTCGATGGACTGTGCGCAGCGCGAGAGGATCCGGCGCAGCGCGGCCTCCGCGTTCGGCGCGACGTCCGGTCCCATGGCGAGCGCAGGCGGCACCACGCCGTCCAGGATCAGTGCGCGCACGTGCTGCGGGTAGCGCCGCAGGTAATGCTGCGCGACGCGCGTGCCGTAGGACACCCCGTAGAGGCTCAGCTGCTCGTAGCCGAGCGCGGCGCGCACGCGCTCGAGGTCCGCCACCGCGAGGCTCGTGGTGTAGAACGCCGGCCGCGCGTGCCCGGACACCGCCTCGAGGCATCGCTGCGTCCAGGCGCTGACCTCGGCGACCGAGGCGCGGTAGATCTGGTCCTCGTCCTCGGGACAGGCGAGGGGATTGGAGGCGCCGGTGCCGCGCTGGTCGACGAGCACGATGTCGCGGTCGCGGTGGATGCGCTCGAAGGCCCCGGCGACCGTCGCATAGAAGTCGCTCGCCGCCTGGCCCGGGCCGCCGGCGAGTACGAACAGCGCATCGGCCGCACGGCGGCGGTTGATGGCCGGCACGCGCGCGACTTTGAGTCCGATGCGCCGGCCCCCGCTCTCCTGCGGGTCCTCCGGGACCTCGAGCACCGCGCACTCGGCGGGCACCACGGTGAGCTTCAGGGGGTGCTCGAGCTCGCAGCGCTCGAGGGTCAGGCTCGGCGGCACCGGGGCAGCGGCGGCGGGCGGGGCGGCGAACAGGAGCGCGGCCAGGATCCCGGGGGCTCTGGCCCCTGCGGCCTGACTCATGCGGGACTTCCGGGGGGCGTCGGCTCGGGCATGGGCGGGTGAAGGATAGCAACCGCGGCGTAACTTGTTCGCGGCACGCCCCGCCCTACAATACGCGACCCGCGCTGCCTCGAGGACCCCACCGCTCGACGGTGAGACCGCAGCGCCGGTAACGGCCATGAGCGGGCACTCCCCCTACAGCTACGAGGTGATCGTGATCGGCGGCGGCCACGCCGGCACCGAGGCGGCGCTCGCTGCCGCGCGCCTCGGCGCGCGCACGCTGCTCGTCACCCAGAGCCTGGAGAGCCTCGGCGCGATGAGCTGCAACCCGGCCATCGGCGGGATCGGCAAGGGCCACCTGGTGCGCGAGATCGACGCCCTGGGGGGCGCCATGGCCCGCGCCACGGATGAGGCCGGCATCCAGTTCCGGGTGCTGAACGCGAGCAAGGGGCCGGCGGTGCGCGCCACCCGTGCCCAGGCCGACCGCGTGCTCTACCGCCGCGCCATCCGCGCGCGGCTCGAGGCGCAGCCGAACCTCGCGCTCTTCCAGCAGGAGGTCGCGGATCTGCTGGTGCGCGGCGGGCGCATCGCCGGTGTCGTCACCGCGGGCGGCATCCGCTTCGAGGCGCCGGCCGTGGTGCTCACGGTCGGCACGTTCCTCGGCGGCCGCATCCACGTCGGGCTCGAGCAGATGCCGGGCGGCCGCGCAGGCGATGCGCCCTCGAACCGCCTCGCCGCGCGACTGCGCGAGCTGCCGCTGCGCGTCGCGCGCCTCAAGACCGGTACGCCGCCGCGGATCGATGGCCGCTCGCTCGACTGGTCGGTCATGACCCGCCAGCCGGGGGATCAGCCGGTCCCGGTGTTTTCATTCCTTGGGCGAGCCAGTGAGCATCCAAGGCAGGTTGATTGTTTCATTACACAGACAAATGAGCGCACGCACGACATCATCCGTGCCGCCAGCGATCGCTCGCCGATGTTCACCGGGAAGATCGAGGGAGTCGGCCCACGTTACTGTCCCTCGGTCGAGGACAAGGTCGTGCGCTTTGCGCAGAAGTCCTCGCACCAGATCTTCGTCGAGCCCGAGGGGCTCTCGACGCACGAGGTCTACCCGAACGGCATCTCGACGAGTCTCCCCTTCGACGTGCAGGTCGAGTTCGTGCGCACCATCCGCGGCTTCGAGCGCGCGCACCTGACGCGCCCGGGCTACGCCATCGAGTACGACTTCTTCGACCCGCGCGACCTCGAGCCCTCGCTCGAGACACGCGTGCTCGGGGGCCTGTACTTCGCCGGCCAGATCAACGGCACCACCGGCTACGAGGAGGCGGCGGCGCAGGGCCTGATGGCGGGCATCAACGCCGCGCGCGCCGTACGCGGGGAGGCGCCCTGGACGCTGGCGCGCAGCGAGGCCTACCTCGGGGTGCTGATCGATGACCTGGTCACCCGCGGCACGCGCGAGCCGTACCGCATGTTCACCAGCCGCGCCGAGCACCGGCTGCTGCTGCGCGAGGACAACGCGGACCTGCGCCTGACGCCCGCCGGAAGGCGGCTCGGGCTGATCGACGATGAGCGCTGGGCGCTGTTCGAGGCCAAGGCGCGGCTGGCCGATGCCGAGGTCACCCGCCTCGCGGGCCTGAAACTTCGGCCCGCCGCCGTGCCTGCCGAGTGGAGCGCCCGGGTGCTGGGAGGCACGCTCGCGCGCGAGGTCAGCGCCTTCGAGCTGCTGCGCCGGCCCGAGGTCAGCTACCGCGCGCTCGCCGAGCTCGCAGGCGAGGGCGACTGGGCGCTGCCGGGTGCGGTGGATGAGCGGCTGCCGCGCGAGGTGCGCGCCCAGGTCGAGGTGCGCGCCAAGTACTCAGGCTACATCGAGCGCCAGGAGGCGGAGATCGAGCGCGCCCTGCGCCACGAGGAGACCGCCCTGCCGCGCGACCTCAACTACCTCGGCCTCGGGGGACTTTCGCACGAAGTGCGCCAGAGGCTCGCCGAAGTGCGCCCGGCGACGCTCGGGCAGGCCGCGCGCATCCCCGGCGTGACGCCGGCGGCGGTGCAGATCCTGCTGGTTCACCTGAAGCGCCGCGGCGGCGGCGCGGGCGCGCAGGTGGCATGAGCGCCTTCATCGACAAGCTGCGCGCCGCCCAGGCGGCACACGACTCGCTGGTTTGCGTCGGCCTCGACCCCGAGATCGAGCGCTTTCCGAAGCACATCGCCGCCGAGCCCTCGCCCATCTTCCAGTTCAACCGCGCGATCATCGATGCGACCCGCGACCTGGTGTGCGCGTTCAAGCCGCAGTTCGCGCACTACGCCGCCTACGAGGCCGAGGACCAGCTCGAGCGCACCATCGAGTACATCCACCGCACCGCTCCCGGGGTCGCGGTGATCCTCGACGCCAAGCGCGGCGACATCGGCAGCACCGCCGAGCGCTACGCCATCGAGGCCTTCGAGCGCTACGGGGCGGATGCCGTCACCGTGAATCCCTACCTCGGCACCGACGCGCTCGAGCCCTTCCTGCGCCGTGCCGACCGCGGCGTGATCGTCCTGTGCCGCACCTCCAATCCAGGCGGCGCCGACCTGCAGGCGCTCCCCGTCGGCGGCCGGCCGCTCTACCAGGTGGTCGCCGAGCTCGCCGCACGGCGCTGGAACAGCCGCGGCAACTGCCTGCTGGTGGTCGGCGCCACCTATCCGCAGGAGCTCGCCGCGGTGCGCGCGCTGGTCGGGGACATGCCGCTGCTCGTGCCCGGGGTCGGCGCCCAGGGGGGCGACGTGGCGGCCGCCGTGACCGCCGGCCAGAGCGCCGATGGCAGCGGTCTCATCATCAGCTCCTCGCGCGCCATCCTCTACGCTTCCGCCGGCGAGGATTTCGCGGCCGCGGCACGCGCGGCGACGCAGGCCCTGCGCGCACAGATCAACCAGAGCCGCACCCGCCGCCGATGAGCGCGCGCTGGCGCACCCAGGCGGCCGCGCTCGCCCTCGCCGCCGCGCTCGCCGGCTGCAGCGACTCCCCGGGCACCAGTGCACCCTCCGCGGCGGACGCCGCCGGGCCGATCCTCAATCGCGGCGGCGGCCCGGACCCCGACTCGCTCGATCCGCAGAAGGCGCGCGGCTTCGAGGCCCAGAGCATCCTGCGCGATCTGTGCGAGGGACTGACCATCCTCGATGCGCACGCCTCGGTCGCGCCGGGCGTGGCGCGCGACTGGAGCCTCAGCAGCGACGCCCTCACCTACACCTTCCACCTGCGGCCCGAGGCGCGCTGGTCGAACGGCGATGCGGTCACGGCCGGGGATTTCGTCGCCGCGCTGCGGCGCCTGGTCGACCCGGCCACCGGCTCCGCCTACGCCGAGTACGTCGACGTCATCGCCCACGCCCCCGACATCGTCGCCGGCCGCTCGCCGCCTGACTCACTCGGGGTCGCCGCTCCGGATCCCGCAACCCTCATCGTGACGCTCGCATCCCCGGCGGCCTACCTGCCGACGCTGCTGTCGCACCCGAGCACCTGCCCGGTGCACCGCCCGACGCTCGCCGCACACCCGGGAGGCTATGCCCGTCCCGGCCTGATGCCCGCCAACGGCGCCTTCGTGCTCGCCGAGTGGGTGCAGGGCTCGCACGTGCTGCTGAGGCGCAACCCGCGCTACTGGAACGACGCCGCCACGCGCCTGGGCGGCGTGCGCTATCTGCTGATCCCGGACGAGAACGCCGAGCTCGCCCGCTACCGCGGCGGGGACCTCGACGTGACCTTCGTGGTGCCGCGCGGCCAGTACGACTGGATCCGTGCGAATCTCGGCACGCAGCTGCACGTCGCGCCGCAGCTGACCACCTACTACTACGGCTTCAACCTGCGGCGCGCGCCCTTCAAGGACCACCCGGAGCTGCGCCGCGCGCTGTCGCTGGTCATCGACCGCGAGCGCCTCGCGCAGCAGGTGCTGCGGGTCGGTGAGCTGCCCGCCTACGGCTGGGTGCCGCCCGGGATCGCTGACTACACGCCACAGGCCTTCGACTACCGCGACACGCCGATGAGCGAGCGGCTGCGCGAGGCGCAGCGCCTGTACGCGGCGGCCGGCTACTCGAAGTCGAAGCCGCTGGCCTTCGAGCTGCGCTACAACGCCGGCGAGGTGCACACCAAGCTCGCCGTGGCCATCGCCTCCATGTGGAAGGAGGCGCTCGGGGCGGAGGTCACCCTCACCCAGGTGGAGTTCAAGTCGCTGCTGCAGGACATCGATCGCGGCGAGGTGGAAATGTTCCGCTCGAGCTGGGTCGGGGACTACAACGACCCCTACACCTTCGCGCAGTACCTGAAGAGCGACTTCGGCGTGAACCTGCCGCACTACGCGAGCGCGCACTACGACTCGCTCGTGGCGCAGGCTTCAGCCGCGACCGATCCGGCAAAGCGCCGCGCGTTGCTGGAAGAGGCCGAGCGCGTGATGCTCGCGGATCACCCGCTGCTGCCGCTCTACTTCTACGTCAACAAGCACCTGGTGAAGCCCGAGGTCGAGGGCTGGTACGACAACGTGATGAACGTCGTCTACAGCAAGGACCTGGCGCTGCGGGGCCGCGCGTACTAGACGGTGTGCGCCTCCGCCGGCCGCGCGGCCTACGCGTAGCGGATGACCAGCCCCGGAAAGGGCTGCGGATGGTCGGCCAACTGTTCCGAGGCCTCGGCATCGAACTGGGCGGCCTCTGCGGACGGCTTCGCCGCCGCGATGGCGCTGCGCAGGCTCACGGGCAGCTGCTCGGTCGCGCGGACGCGCCGATCCTGGCGACGCAGTCGCTCGTACTCCGCGGGTGAGAGCATCACCATCTGCTTGCGGCCGTGCGACTGCACGCAGACCGGCTCGGTCTGCACGATCTGCTGTACGGCGCCAAAGCGCTTGGCGACCTCCGTACTCTTGAATACCCGCATGGTGCCTGCTGGATACTCCGCGTAATACGGACATTACGGATTTTTGCGCAAATCCCCCGCTACGCTGCCCGTGACGCACCCCGCCGCCGCGGCCTGCTGCAGCTATTTGCCGATGCAGAACCCGGCGAAGATGCGCCCCAGCAGGTCCTCGCTGGTGAATTCGCCGGTGATCTCGCTGAGGGAGCGCTGCGCCGCGCGCAGCTCCTCGGCTACGAGCTCCCCGGCGCGCCGCTCGGCGAGCTGCCGCGCGGCCTCCTCGACGTAGTGGCGCGCCAGCGCCAGCGCCTCCAGGTGCCGCCTGCGGGCACTCACCGCGCCGCCGTCGGTGCCGGCGAAGCCCATGCAGTCCTTGAGGTGCGCGCGCAGCTGCCCGAGCCCCTCCCCGGTGAGCGCCGAGAGCGCGATGCGCGGCGGCCCGTCGAGCGTGTCGGCGAGCGGCACGCCCACCGCCAGGTCGCACTTGTTGAGCACCAGCGTCACCGGCACCTGCGGCGGCAGGCGCGCCTGCTCGTCGCGGTAGGCGCGCGCGAGCGGGTCGGCGGCCGCGTCGATCACGAACAGCACGCGGTCGGCGCGCGCCATCTCCGCCTGGGCGCGCCGGATGCCCTCCTCCTCGATGACGTCCCCCGCCTCGCGCAGTCCTGCGGTGTCGAGCACGTGCAGCGGCATGCCGTCGATGGCGATGCGCTCGCGCAGCACGTCGCGCGTGGTGCCCGGGATCGGGGTGACGATCGCCGCGTCGTAGCCGGCCAGGCGGTTCAGCAGGCTCGACTTGCCGGCGTTGGGGCGGCCGGCAATCACCACCGTCATGCCCTCGCGCAGCAGCCGTCCCTGGCGTGCCGCCTCGAGCACCCCCTCGAAGTGCTGGCGCACCGCGCCGAAGCGCTCGGCCAGCTCGCGGTCGGCCAGGAAGTCGATCTCCTCCTCGGGGAAGTCGATGGCCGCCTCGACGTAGGTGCGCAGCTCGATCACCGCCTCGGTGAGGCCGCGCACCATGGCGGAGAACTCACCCTGCAGCGAGCGCATGGCGGCGCGCGCCGCCTCGTGCGAGCCGGCGTCGATCAGGTCCGCGATCGCCTCGGCCTGCGCCAGGTCGAGCTTGTCGTTGAGGAAGGCGCGCTGCGTGAATTCCCCGGGCAGCGCGCGGCGCGCGCCGAGCTCGAGCGCGCGCGCCACCAGTGCCTCGAGCACCAGCGCACCGCCGTGGCCGTGCAGCTCGAGCACGTGCTCGCCGGTGTAGGAGTGCGGCGCGGGAAAGAACAGGGCCAGTCCCGCATCCAGGGGCTCGCCGGCGCCATCCAGGAAGCGCGCGAAGCTCGCGCGGCGTGCCGGCGGCAGCTCCCCGAGCAGCACGGCGCCGATCTCGGGGGCCTTGGGTCCGGAGATGCGCACGATGCCGATGCCGCCCCGGCCCGGCGGCGTCGCAGCGGCGACGATGGTGTCCGTGCGCGTCATGTCGGCCTGCACCCGAAGGCTACGCCGGCGCAGCCGCTTGCGAAAGGCGCCGTCAGTTGGCGCGCTTGGCCGCCGCGCTCGCCTCGATGCGCCGGTTGATGTTCCACTGCTGCGCGATCGAAAGCACCGTGTTGGTCACCCAGTAGAGCACCAGGCCCGCCGGGAAGAACGCGAACATGACCGACATCACCAGCGGCATGAACATGAACACCTTGGCCTGCACCGGGTCGGGGGGCGCCGGGTTCAGCTTGTACTGCACGAACATCGCCACCGCCATGATGGCCGGCAGGATGAACCACGGGTCGCGCGAGGACAGGTCGTGGATCCACAGCATGAAGGGCGCCTGGCGCATCTCCACGCTCTCGAGCAGCACCCAGTAGAAGGCGATGAACACCGGGATCTGGATGATGATCGGCAGGCAGCCGGCGACCGGGTTGATCTTCTCGCGCTGGTAGAGCTCCATCATGGCGCGGCCGAGCTTCTCGCGGTCGTCCTTGTAGGTCTCCTGCAGGTTCTTGATGCGCGGCTGCAGCGTCTTCATCTTCGCCATCGAGCGGCCGCTCGCCTCCGACAGCGGGTAGAAGAGCAGCTTCAGGAGGAAGGTCACGAGGATGATGGCGATGCCCCAGTTGCCGCTCAGGCCGTGCACCTTGGCGAGCAGCCAGTACAGCGGCCGCGCCAGGATCCACAGCCGCCCGTAGTCGGCCACGCGCGCCAGCTCCGGCGCCGTGGCATCGAGCTGGTCCTGCAGCTTAGGTCCCGTGAACAGCGTCTGCGTGAAGCTCGCCGTCGCCCCCGGGGCGATGGCCTGCTCGGGCCCGGTGCCGCCGAGCAGGTACTGGCTGCCGTCGACCGCGAGCGAGAAGCGCCACGGCACGTCCCTGGGCGGCACGATGGCGCTCACGAAGTGGTGCTGCAGGGCCGCGAGCCAGCCGCCCTGCACATCCAGCGCCAGGTGCGCATCATCGCTGCTGGTCGGATCGAGCTTGCGGTACTTGGTGCCGTCGTAGATCGCCGGCCCGTGGAAGGCGTAGCTCTCGACGTTGAAGTAGGAGCTCTTGGTGCGCGGATCATTGCGCAGGATCTGCGCGTAGGCGCGCACGTCGTAGGGCGCGGCGCTGCCGTTGTGCACCTCGTAGTCGAGGCCGACGGCGTACTGGCCGCGGCGGAACACGAAGGTCTTGGTGACGGTGACGCCGTCCGCGCTCCAGGTGAGGGGCACGCTCAGCTCCGCCTCACTCCCGAGCCGGTAGTCGCTGCGTGCGACGCTGAACTGCGCGAGGTGGTTCGGGTAGGGGCCGGCGCCGGCGCCGGTGAGCCCGGACTGCAGCACGTAGAGGGTCTGCGGCGAGTCCTGGTTCTCGAGGCGCACCGGGGTCGCCTCGCCCTTCACCTTCGGGTACGCCGGCAGGTCGAGGCGCGTGAGGGTGCCGCCCAGAGTGCTGACGTCCAGGTCGAGGACATCGGTGCGCACGTGCACCGCCGGCGGCTGCGCGGTGGCGGCGGGCTCGGCGGGCGCTGCGGCGCTGGCCGCGGGGCTCGCGGCAGCCGCGGCGGGCTCGCCCTTAGCGCCTTCGGGGATGCGAGCGGCGAGCGTGCTGGTGGCGGGCGCGGTGCTGCCGGGCGCACCGGCCACGGAGGTCGCTTCTGCCGGCGCGGGCGGCGGCGCGTAGTCCTTGAGCCAGGTCTGCACGTTGATGAAGAGCAGCAGGCCGAGCGCCACCCACAGGTAGAGCCGGGCGCTGGTCGGGAAGAGGCTATTGCTCATGAGCGTGGTGCGTGCACAGCGGTGGGTGGGCATCCGGCGGCACCGGATCGAAGCCGCCGGGATGCCAGGGGTGACAGCGGCCGAGGCGCCGCGCCGCGAGCCAGCCGCCCGCGAGCACGCCGTGGCGCATGATGGCGAGGCGCGCGTACTCGGAGCAGCTGGGATAGAAACGGCAGCGCGGCCCGAGGAGCGGGCTCACGGTGAGCTGGTAGAGGCGGATCAGCAGCGTGGCGAGGGTGCGCATTGCTCACCGATCTTCTTCCACAGCGCCGCGAGGCTCGCGTGCAGCTGCGCGCCGCTCGCCTCGCGCGCCTTCGGCCGCGCGCTCACCACCAGGTCCACGGCCGGCAGCTCGCGCTGGTGCAGGCGAAACGACTCGCGCACGATGCGGCGGATGCGGTTGCGGCCCACGGAGTTGCCGGCGACACGCACGGCGACCGCGAGCCCGAGGCGCGGGACGTTGGCATCGTTGGCACTCGCAGTCACCGCAAAGTATCCATCACCCATGCGGCGCCCGCGTGCGTAGGCGGCATCGAACTCGCGCTTGCGCCGCAGGCGAAGCCGCGCCGGCAGTGTGAGCCGCCCTGGCATCGGACCCCTGGAGGAAGTCTAAGAATGCGCACCGCACGCCTGGTGGGCGTGCCCCGCAGCGGCCGTCAGGGTATCAGCTTGCGCCGGCCCTTGGCGCGGCGCCGCGCGAGCACCTTGCGGCCGTTCTTGGTTGCCATGCGCGCGCGGAACCCATGGGTGCGCTTGCGGCGCACTTTGCTCGGCTGGTAGGTACGCTTCATACCGAAGGCTCCGTGGACGATCCGTGGCGGTCAAAAAAAGGGCGGCAAGGCTAAGCCGTTGAGCGCCAAGGTGTCAATATTTTCGCGCGCGCAAAGCCTTCAGCGCGCGCCCGCGACGGTATAGACTCCGCACCCTTTTCCGTTACGTTCAGAAGATACCTCGCGGAGGCGGATCGCGCGTGGAAGCGTCGCTTTGGACTCGCTGCATGGGCGCGCTGGAGACGGAGCTTCCGGAGCAGCAGTTCAATACCTGGGTGCGGCCCCTGCAGGCCATGGAGGGCCATGGCGCCCTGAAGCTCCTGGCCCCCAACCGCTTCGTGGTGGAGTGGGTGAACGCCAACCTGCTGCCGCGCATCGGCGAGCTGCTGCGCGATGAGACGACCGGGGACGTGCCGATCGTGACGGTCGAGGTCGGCTCGCGCAGCCAGCCGCTGCGCGGCGCGCCCGCCCCGCTGCCCACCCACAACCACGCGCGGCGCGAGGGCCTGGTGGTCGGGGCGCGCCTCAACCCCGAGTTCTCCTTCGCCAGCTTCGTCGAGGGCAAGAGCAACCAGCTCGCCAAGGCGGCCTCACTGCAGGTGGCGGAAAATCCCGGGCGTGCCTACAACCCGCTGTTCCTGTACGGCGGCGTCGGCCTCGGCAAGACCCACCTGATGCACTCGATCGCGCACCTCATCAAGGAGCGCGATCCGGATGCGCGCATCGCCTACGTGCACTCCGAGCGCTTCGTCGGCGACATGGTGCGCGCGCTGCAGCACAACTCGATGAACGAGTTCAAGACCGCGTACCGCTCGCTCGATGCGCTCCTGATCGACGACATCCAGTTCTTCGCCGGCAAGGAGCGCTCGCAGGAGGAGTTTTTCCACACCTTCAACGAGCTGCTCGAGGGCCAGCACCAGGTGATCCTCACCTGCGACCGCTACCCGAAGGAGGTCGAGGGCCTGGAAGAGCGCCTGAAATCACGCTTCGGCTGGGGACTCACGGTGGCCATCGAGCCGCCGGAGCTCGAGACCTGCGTGGCGATCCTCATGACCAAGGCGCACGCCGGCGGCGTGACGCTGCCCGAGGAAGTCGCGTTCTTCATCGCCAAGCGCATCCGCTCCAACGTGCGCGAGCTCGAGGGCGCGCTGCGCCGGGTGATCGCCAACTCGCGCTTCACCGGGCGCGCGATCACGCTCGAGTTCACCAAGGAAGCGCTCAAGGATCTGCTGTCGCTGCAGGCGAAACTGATCACCATCGAGAACATCCAGAAGACGGTCGCGGATTACTACAAGGTGCGTCTCGCGGACCTGCTCTCCAAGCGCCGCAGCCGCTCGGTCGCGCGGCCGCGCCAGGTGGCGATGGCGCTCGCCAAGGAGCTCACCACGCACAGTCTGCCGGAGATCGGCGATGCCTTCGGCGGGCGCGACCACACCACCGTGCTGCACGCCTGCAAGCGCATCAAGGGACTGCGCGACCTCGAGCAGCGCATGAAGGAAGACTATTCGAACCTGTTGAGAACCCTGGCCGGTTGATGTGCAACACGCTGTGGATTACCTGTGAGCGTGCGTGGGGATAAAGTTATACACAGCTCCCGCACAGAAGCTCGGCAGTAAGTGCCACAAGTCATACTGTCCAGATCAAGTCTCAAGCGATTGATAGTTAAGGATAATAATTCTTATTGCCGACATTCACAGGCTCTATAGTTCCTATAACAATACTTCCTGATCTCCTACAGAATTTATTTTCCAGAGAGTCAAAACCCCATGAAGCTGACGGCCACGCGCGAAGATCTCCTCGGTCCCCTGCAAAGTGTCATCGGCGTCGTGGAGCGTCGTCAGACCATGCCGGTGCTCGCCAACGTGCTGCTCGCGGCGCGAGACAACAAGCTCAGCGTCACCGGCACGGATCTCGAGGTAGAGCTCGTCGCGACCACGCAGGTGAGCGTGCAGCAGAGCGGCGACATAACAGTGCCGGGTCGCAAGCTGCTCGACATCTTTCGCTCTTTGCCCGAGAAAACCAGCATTACGCTCACTACCGACGGCGAGCGCGTATCACTGCGCGCGGGCCGCAGTCGCTTCACGCTCTCGAGTCTGCCGGCCGCGGAGTTTCCGCTCGTTGAGGAAATCAACGCGCAGCAGACACTCACCGTCGGCCAGGGCGAGTTCCGCCGCCTGATCGACAAGACGCATTTCTCGATGGCGCAGCAGGACGTGCGCTATTACCTCAACGGCCTGCTGCTCGAGACCGACGGCAAGGCACTGCGCGCGGTGGCCACCGACGGACATCGCCTGGCGCTGTGCGAAATGGAGCTCGAGGGCAAGGCACGCAACACGCACCAGGTGATCGTGCCGCGCAAGGGCGTGCTCGAGCTGCAACGGATCCTCGGAGCTGACGGAAATATCGAGCTCGCGGTCGGTACAAATCACGTTCGCGCCCAGATCGGCGACATTCGCTTCACTTCGAAGCTGATCGATGGTCGTTTCCCGGAGTACGGCCGGGTTATCCCCGCGAGCCCGCCGCGAAAAGTGGAGGCTGACCGGGAAACTCTGCGCCAAGCGCTGCAGCGCACGGCCATCCTGTCCAACGAGAAGTACCGGGGCATCCGCCTGACGGCACGGCCGGACCTGCTGACCATCCAGGCTCACAACCCGGAGCAGGAGGAAGCGGAGGACCAGGTCGAGGTGGCCTACAAAGGCGAGGAAGTCGAGATCGGCTTCAACGTCAACTATCTCCTCGACGCCCTGGGCGCGATCGATGGAGACAAGGTGGAGATCGGTCTGACGGACTCCAACAGCAGCTGCCTGATTCACGCCCCCGGCACGGCTCACACGCGCTACGTGGTGATGCCGATGCGGCTCTGACCAAGCAGGCTCCCGTGGCCGAGCTACTGGTCGGCCACCAGCCGGACTCTGCGCCGGGGGTGACGCGGCGCGACCTGCGCCGGGTCTCGCTCTCTCAGCTCCGTCTGGCGCCCGCGGCGGAGATTTCCTCAGCACGGCATTCTGGCCGCACCGCGCGACCCCGTACCTGCCGCCTGGGAGCCCGCCGTCCAAGCGCCCCTCCGACGTCCGGGGCTCACGCTTCAGGGGCCGTAGCCGGTCGTCGGGCGACTGGCGGACGGTACTGGATTGTTCCACGTGGAACGCGAGGCCGCCGGCAGCGCGGCGTGAGGCGCGCACTGCCGGTGCAGCGCTCCGTGACAGTGGCCAGCCGGCCCTGCTTCGGGCCGGCTCTCGACACAGCTGCGGATAGACCGATGGGGCGAGATCGCGGGCGCTGTCGGGGGACGGGCGGGCGTCCTCACATAATCCGCGCGCCGGGGCGGCGCGCCGGTTGCGAGCGCCGCT
>Ga0335083_10002308_pt1 | contig 25280 bp, 23 predicted proteins | sample Lox_Sample_42_FD_206716 | JGI IMG/M metagenome (GOLD analysis project Ga0335083, IMG submission 206716) | Soil microbial communities from Loxahatchee National Wildlife Refuge, Florida, United States - Lox_Sample_4.2 | ecosystem: Environmental > Terrestrial > Soil > Wetlands | place: USA...
GCTCGGATCGACTGGGGCGGAAACATCACGTTTGCCGTCGGCCTGATCCTGATCATGATCGCGGTCACGTACGGAATCCGTCCGTACGGGGACTCGGCTACGGGCTGGGCAAGCCCGCGCGTCCTGACCCTCATCGCATCCGGCATCCTGTCGCTGATCGCGTTCGTCGCGATCGAGCGGCGGGTCCCCGATCCGATGTTCCGTCTGCCGCTGTTCAAGATCCGCGCGTTCACGTTCGGGACGCTGTCGACGTTTCTCTCAGCGGTGGCGCGGGGCGGCCTGATGTTCATGCTGATCATCTGGCTCCAGGGCATCTGGCTGCCCCTCCACGGCTACGACTTCAGCGACACGCCGTTATATGCGGGGATCTACATGCTCCCGCTGACGATCGGCATGCTGCTCGCCGGGCCGACGTCGGGCTACCTGTCCGACCGGTTCGGGGCGCGGGGCTTCGCGACCGGCGGGATGATCAGCGCCGCGATCAGCTTCTTCCTGCTCGGGTTGCTCCCGACCGATTTCGCCTACCCGGTGTTCGCTGCGGTCCTGTTCATGAACGGCGTCTCGATGGGGATGTTCGCCTCACCCAACCGCGCCGGCGTGATGAACAGCCTCCCGCCGGGCGACCGCGGCGCCGGCGGCGGCATGAACCAGACGTTCCAGAACTCCGCTCAGGTGCTCTCAGTCGGGATCTTCTTCACGCTGATGATCCTCGGGCTGTCGGCGACCCTCCCGCACACCATGGCGAGCGGGCTCGAGGCGCATGGCGTGTCGTCCGCGGCCGCCGAGCACGCCGCCAACCTTCCGCCGGTTTCAATCCTGTTCGCGGCGTTCCTCGGCTACAACCCGATCGAGCATCTGCTCGGCTCGACGGTCGTCGGGCACTTGCCTGCGCACACGCAGGCCATCCTCACCGGCCGCTCGTTCTTCCCGCAATTGATCTCGGAGCCGTTCCGCAACGGGCTCCACGAGGCGTTCGCGTTTGCGATCGTCGCGTGCCTGGTCGCCGCGGTCGCGTCGTGGTCGCGCGGCCAGCGGTACGTCGACGGTGACGTACCGGCCGGGGTTGCGGCCTCGGCGAACAGGACGGGCGTCGCCCCGGCGCCGGCGCAGGAGAGTGCCGCGCGGTAGGACCTGGACCGGTTGGCGGGCCAGCCAGTAGGATCGACCCGCTGTGACATCGACGCGCAGCGATCTGGACGACGTTCTCGTCAGCGAACTCGACCTGTGGCGCGACGGTCCGCCACACGAGCTGTTCGGCCGGCTCCGGTCCGGGTGCCCGGTGCACTGGACGGGGAGCATCCCCGACTACCCCGACGCGCCCGGCTACTGGTCGGTGACTCGCCCCGACGACGTCCACACGGTCAGCCGGGATTGGCAGACGTATTCGTCCGAGCTCGGGGGAATCACGGCAGTCGGCGTGTTCCCGCTGAAGCTGATCCGCTCGATGTTCATCGGCATGGACCCACCCCGTCACGATCGCCTGAAGATGCTGTTTCAGGCTGGGTTCACGCCGAAGCGGATCGCGGCGCACGAGCCGGCGATCAGGAAGATCGTGATCGGCGTGCTCGATCGCCTCGAGGGTCGCGAGCGGTGTGACCTCGTGACCGAGGTGGCCCAGCCCGTCGTCTCGCGGGTGATCGGCAGCTTCATGGGGATCCCGTCCGAGGACGACGCCGTATGGGCGGGCCTGATGAACGCGGCGCTCGCGGTCGGCGACCCCGACATCAGCCCGCAGGGGGTCGATACCCTCCTCGGGCAGAGCATCCCCGAGATCTTCGACCGTTGCCGGCAGCTGATCGCCGAGCGGCGCGCCCGGCCGACCGACGACCTCACCAGCGTGCTCGTCCACGCCGAGGTCGAGGGCCACAAGCTCGACGAGCAGGAAATCGTGATGGGGTTCTTCCTGCTGATGGCCGCCGGCAACGACAGCACGAAGGCGACGTACTGCAGCGGGATGCGCGCGTTGCTCGAGCAGCCCGAGCAACGCCGGCTGCTCCTTGATGATCCGTCGCTGGTCCCCGGCGCGGTCGAGGAGTCGCTGCGGATGTTCCCCGCCTTCGCCCATTTCAGCCGCACGGCAACTCGCGACACGCAGCTCGCGGGGCAGCCGATCCGCCAAGGCGACAAGGTCGTCATGTGGTACGTGTCATCCAACCGCGACGAGGCCCGGTACGCCGAGTCAGACCGGTTCGATGTACGACGCAACCCCGAACATCAGGCGTTCGGGGCCGGCGGTCGCCACTTCTGCCTCGGGACGGCGCTCGCGCGGCTCGAGCTGCGGGTTCTGTTCGAGGAGACGCTCGCGCGGTATCCGAACATGGAGCCGGCCGGCGCGCCGACGTGGGTGCTGTCGACGTTCGTCAACCAGCTGAAGTCGCTGCCGGTTCGGCTGGGCGCCTGAAGCGCGCGTCACGCGACGGGCAGCAGGCCCATCTTGTGGGCGAGGCCGGCGGCGTCGACGCGCCGCTTGGCGCCGAGCTTTCGCAGGATGTTCGACACGTGCACGCCGGCTGTGCTCGGGCTGATGTACAGCGCGGCGGCGATCTCGCGGTTGGTGTGCCCGTTGGCGAGCAGCTCGAGTACGGCGAGCTCTCGGTGCGTCAGGATCGGCACGCCGCCGGCTCCGCGGCCGGCGCCGGCCGGCACGCAGACCGCGCCGGCATCTCCGCCGGCCACGCCTGCCGCGGCCAAGTGCACGCTCAAGGCGACCTCGAACAAGGTTCTCCTGGCCGCGCCCAAGGGCAAGCCGAAGAAGGGCGCCCCGAAGGTGAAGCCCGCCACGCTGACGCTCACGGTCAAGTGCGGTCAGTCAGGAAAGGTCAAGCTGACCGGAACGCTGATCCAGCTGATCGGCCAGAAGCCGAAGCACGGTAAGCGGAAGTCAAAGAGCTACAAGCTCGGCCCCGTGAACGGGTCGGTCAAGGCGGGCAAGTCGCTGACGCTGACGGTCAGGCTGTTGCCCGCCGCCGTGACCGCGCTCGGGCACGGCGCCAAAGAGTCGGCGATGTTCACGATCACCGACACGAACGCGAACGGGGCCGGACGCGCCACGGCGAAAGGTCGCGGCACTGCGGGGGACCACATGACCCGGCGGACCCCGTTGGTTTCTAACCGGAGCCGGTGGAAAACGCCGAGGCAGGGGTATAACCGGCGGAACGGGTCCGCAAATAGCGGACTTCCACGGACAGGGAGGGGCTGCGATGAAGCTCCCGTGGAGTCGCCATCGAACACCACGAGCGGAGAGGCCGGAACCAAGACCGGCCGCGCCTGTGCAGCGACCGATACACCCGGGGGCGCAACCGCGGATGTTCTCGCTGCAGCTGCCCTCGTTCACCGACCGGAGGTAGCGCGGGCCGGATGCGGCGCCCGCCTCAAGGGCTTCAGCGGGCGGCGCGCCGGAGAGACAGACCGAGCAGCGCCACCGCCGCCACCGGCATCACCCACCAGGCAGGCGCGCCCGCGCCGCCAATCGCAGCGGTCGCGCCCAGCGCCACCACGACCCCCAACGCGGTGAATGGGTCGTCGCCGACGACGAACTCCCACGCGGCGCGGACCGCTCGGACGATCCAGCTCACGCCGGCTCCCCCACGGCTTGATGGCGAGGCGCCCGCCGGAGCCACCTGACCATTCCGAGCGCGGCGAGCGCGGCGCCAGGGATGATCACGAGCAACGCGGCGTCCCCACCGGGCCACGACGCGCCCGCGCCCTCGGCGCCCCAGAAGACGCCGAACGAGGTGAGCATGACGCCGACGAAGAACTTCATCGTGTTCTCGGGCACCCGCGCTAGCGGCGCGCGCACGATCACGCCCGCGAGCACGACGACCGCCACCGCGACGGCCGCCGCTGCGGCGGCCAGGCCGATGTTGTGCTGGCTGGCTCCGAACGTGAGCACGATGAACACGACCTCGAGTCCTTCGAGCAGCACACCCTTGAACGCGATGGTGAACGAGTAGCCGTCGAACCCGTTGCCGGCGCGGGCTGCAGCCCGGGCGGCGTCGGTCTCGGACGCAAAGGCCTTGTCCTCGTCGTGGAGCGCCTTGAGACCCGCGTAGCGGAGCACCGCCTTGCGCAGCCACTGCAGGCCGAACACGAGCAGCAGGCCCCCGACGATGACCCGCAGCGCGTCGATCGGGAGTGCGGTGATCGCGGGCCCGAGCGCGGCGACGATCACGGCGAGAGCCAGGATCGCGGCGCCCACCCCGAGCAGCGCCGAGCGCCAGCTGCGGGTGACGCCGACCGCCATCACGATCGTCAGTGCTTCGACGGCCTCCACCGCGCACGCGAAGAACACCGAAACGGCGAGGCCGACTTCCGGACCGGACATTTCCAGCAGTATGGCTCGCGGTCTAGGGCGTCGCCAGCTCGAGGCCGAAATGCTCGCGCAGCCCGTCGTAGCCGATGTCGCTCACGTGCACGGCGCGGCTGCGGTCGGCCTTGCGCACCCACCCGAGTTCGATCATCCGCGCCGCCAGGGCGGCGCCGAGCGACCCGGCCAGGTGGTGACGCTGCTCGCTCCAGTCCACGCAGCACTTGATCAACGGGCGGCGCGGCGGCATCGCGTCGAGGTCGATCCCGAACGACTTGAGCGCTCTGACCCCGCTCGGCGTGAGGCGGTAGTCGAGATCGAAGCCCGGCGCGGCCAGTCGATCGTCGCGTGCCGAGTCGGGATCGAACACTCCATCCCCGCCCGTCAGCAATTCGTTCTGGAGCATCGCTTCCATCAACTGCGTCCCGAGCATTCCGGCGAGATGGTCGTAGCACGTGCGAGCGAACCGGACCGCCTGGGCCTTGTTCCCCTGCTTGAGCGAGCGCACCTGCGCGGGGGGTGAGATTCGAGCGAGCGCTTCGATCAGCTCGCCCACCTCCGGGCCGGACACGCGGAAGTAGCGGTGGCGGCCGTGGCGCTCGACCCTGAGCATGCCTCCCTTCACCAGCTTGCCGAGGTGGGCGCTGGCGGTCGACGCCGCGACGCCGGCCTCGTCGGCGAGGACGCTCGCCGGCAGCGCACGGCCGTCTCCGAGCGCGAGCAGGATGCGCGCTCGCCCCTGATCGGCGATCAGGGCTCCTATGCTGGCTATGTCAGCGTCGCCGTGCATGGCACATACGGTAGCGCGGTCACATTTCGCCTCCGGGCGAAGTGTCTGTCGCTGTCATCATGGGTAGATGAGCTCTGGGAATCACGGATTCGCGGCCTCCCACGGCGCCGGCGGCAGCGGCGTGATGCGCTCGCTGCGCGGTCCCGCGCGTAAGCCGCCGCCGCTGATGGACCCCACGCGCCAGCGCGACACCGCCCGGATCCTCGCGCTGTTCAAGCCCTACCGGCTCCGGCTCGCGGCAGTACTCGTGCTGATCGTGGTCTCGGCCGGCATCGCGATCCTTCAGCCGTTCCTGCTCCGCCAAGCGCTCGACGTCGGGATCCTCCAGCACGACGAGACCGTGCTGACGGTGAGCGTGCTCGCGATGATCGCGATCTCGATCTTCACCAACGCGACGAGCGTGTGGCAGACGTACATGTCGAACGTCGTCGGCCAGCGCGTGATGCACGACCTGCGTGCCGCGGTCTACCAGCACCTCCAGAAGATGTCGCTGGCGTTCTTCACCCGGACGCGCACCGGCGAGGTGCAGTCGCGGATCGCCAACGACATCGGCGGCCTCGACAGCGTCGTCACCACGACGGCCACCACAATCGCGCAGAACGCGACGACGGTCATCGCCTCGCTGGTGGCCATGCTCCTGCTCGATTGGCGGCTGGCTCTCATCTCGCTGGTGTTCGTGCCGCCGTCGGTGTGGATGACGCGGCGTGTCGGCCAGATCCGCCGCAAGATCACGACACAGCAGCAGCGCCAGCTTGCCGACATGTCGGCGTTGGTGGCCGAGTCACTGTCTGTGTCGGGGATCATGCTCGGCAAGACGATGGGGCGGGGCGCGGACCTGGCCGGCCGCTTCACCGGCGAGTCGAAGGACATCGCCGACCTCGAGGTGCGCTCGCGCATGGCGGGGCGGTGGATGATGGCCACGATTCAGTTCACGTTCGCGGTCCAGCCGGCGATCATCTACTGGCTCGCGGGACAGACGTTCATCGGCACGTCGGTTTCGATCGGAACGATCGTCGCATTCACGACGCTGCAGACACGGCTGCTGTTCCCGATCCAGTCCCTGCTCAGCGTGCAGGCCGACATGCAGACGTCCCTCGCGCTGTTCGATCGGATCTTTGAGTACCTCGACCTGCCGGTCGACATCGTCGAGTCCTCGCACCCGGTCGAGCTGAGGCCATCCGAGCTGCTCGGGGAGGTGCGGTTCGAGGGCGTCTCGTTCCGGTACGGCGCGAATGGTGACTCAAGCTCGAGTTCGGCGCCAGCCGAACTCGCCAGCGAATCCGCGCCAGCGGATTCGCCGTGGACGTTGCGTGAGGTGGATCTGGTGGTGCCGGCAGGGACTCGCACCGCCGTGGTCGGCGAGACCGGCGCCGGCAAGACCACGCTCGGGTATTTGGTGGCGCGCTTGTACGAGCCGCAGGAGGGCCGGGTGACGATCGACGGTGTCGACGTCCGCGATGCGTCGCTCGAGTCGCTGGCGGCGACGGTCGGCGTGGTGTCCCAGGAGACGTACCTGTTCCACGCGAGCGTTCGCGAGAACCTGCGCTTTGCCCGGCCCGACGCGACCGATTCGGATATCGAAGATGCGGCGAAGACCGCCCGGATCCATGATCTGATCGCGTCGCTGCCCGACGGCTACGACACGGTTGTCGGCGAGCGCGGCTACCGGTTCTCCGGCGGGGAGAAGCAGCGGATGGCAATCGCGCGCACCGTCCTGCGCAATCCGCCCGTGCTGGTGCTGGACGAGGCCACGAGCTCGCTCGACACCCAGACCGAGGCGGCCGTCCAGGCTGAGCTCGAGCGCCTAGCCGAGGGGCGGACCACGATCACGATCGCGCACCGGCTCTCGACCGTCCGCGACGCCGACCAGATCGTGGTGCTCGACCGTGGCCGGATCGTCGAGCGCGGCACCCACGACGAGCTGATGGAGCGCCGCGGGGCGTACGCTGCGCTCGTGGCCCGCGACGTGACCGGCGTGATCGACGAGATCGCCGGCGGCGAGATCGTCAGCGAGACTTCGTGAGCTCGCGCGCCTCGAGTGAGCTGCTGCTCGTCGGCAGCCTGCCGGCGGCCTCGACCGAGGAGGCTTTCCGGGCGGGCGCCGAGCTGTTCGGGGATCTCGTGTTCGCGCTCCCGGACGGAGAGACCGGGCCGCGGGCGGCGTGGGTGGGCTACGAGCGCGAGCGGCTCGTCCGCCCGAACCCCGACGTCGATGTCGTCTCGGAGACCGAGTCGCCGACGGGCATTCCGCGCCACGCCTACGAGACGCCGGTCTTCAAGATTCGCTCCGGCGCGGACGAGCTGCACTTCGATTCGTGGCCGCGGATTGACGACGCTCTTGCGTCGTGGTCGTCGTTCCGCGCGTTGCGCGAGGAGGGCGTGATCCCCGCGGGGTTGCGCTTCCAGGTCGGGCTGCCGTTCCCATCGAGCGCTTTGAACGGCTTCAAGGCCGACTTCGCCGGCGACTACCCGGTCGCCGAGCGGGCCTACGAGGACCTGGTGGGCCGGTCGCTGGTCCGCCTGCTCGATGTCGTGCCGGCGGCGGACCTCGCGATCCAGTGGGACATGGCCTATGAGGTCCAGGACATCGAGGGTGTGCTCGCGTGGACCGCCGAGGGCGCGTGGGAGCGGTTCGCCGGTCCGGTGGCGCGCCTCACGCCTCTGGTACCCGAAGACGTGATGGTCGGCTATCACTTTTGCTACGGGACGTTCCCCGAGTGGCCGATGTACGAGGCGCGCGACTACGACGTGCTGGTGCGGATGGCCAACTACGCGGTCGCGAACTCGGGGCGCACGGTCGATTGGGTGCACATGGCGGGGCCGCGGTACCTGCGGTCCGAGGACAAGCGCTTCTTCCGGCCGCTGAGCGATCTCGACGTGGGTGACACCCGGGTGTACCTCGGGATCGTGCTGCCTTTGGACGGCTTGTCGGGGTTACGGCGCCGGCATGCGACCGCCTCGCGCTACCTGGACGACTTCGGGGTGGCGATGTACTGCGGGTTCGGCCGCCAGCCCGGCGCGGACGGGATGCAGACGATGCGGGAGCATCGCGACGTGGTGCGCGCGTTCCGCGACTCGGTGGCGTAGCCACGGGTCGCGCCGCTCCATGTAAAACGCCCGGAACCTCCCGCCATGCGGCGACCTCTTGGGATATAAGCGTCTGGGGGATGCTGATGTCCCGGTGGCCGCTGTGGCTGGCGGCGCTTTCGGGTGTATTACATGGTGGGATGGTTGGCCAGCCAGGTCGAGATCAGGTAGTTCCCGATCGTCCCCGTTGGGGGCAGGATGATCGCGCCGGCGGCCAGTGAGTCTGCGAGCTCGGGTCGCTCCCACCAGCGGGCCTCGACGAGCTCTGTCTCATCGGGCGTGGGGTCCGCGGCATCGGCGAACCCCCAGAAGCCGATCATCAGCGCTTGCGGGAACGGCCAGGGTTGCGAGGTGACGTACTGGACCGAAACTACCTCGATGCCGGTCTCCTCGCGGGCCTCGCGGATCACCGCCTCCTCGGGCGTCTCGCCGGGCTCGACGAACCCGGCCAGCGCCGACCATCGGTTCTCCGGCGCACCGCGCCGGCGACTCAGCAGGCAGCGGTCTCTTGACTGCACGAGCATCGTGATCGCGGGATCCGTGCGCGGGAACTGGATCAGCCCACATCCGGGACAGCGGCGCCGGTGTCCGGCGGACTCCACCACGGTGAGGTCGCCGGAGCGCCCGCAGTAGCGGGTGACGCGGTGCCATCGGACCATCGCGACCGCGTAGGCCGCGAGCGCCGCGTCGGGCGGCTCGAGCTCGGCTGCGAGCCCTCGAAGCGGAACGAACGCCTCGCCGGTGGCGGGCGCGCCGGCGACAGCGTCGTAGGCGAACATCGCTGCGCCCGTGACGTCCAGCCCGAGGAACGTGAGCTCGGCATCGCGCGGGACCGCGTCGACCGGGACGAGGGTCGGTCGGCCGTGGTCGACCGCGACCTCCTGGTCCTGTCCGACGAGCACGACCCGTGAGTTGCCCGCCTCGCGCAGCCGGTCGGCGGTCCCGTCGTCGCGGAGGCGGGCGGCACGGTCGAGCGTGCCGCCGGCGAACGCGATCTTCCCGGATGCCGGCCACATCGCACCGTACGATTTCAAACCGTGGCGGGTGGTGCCCCAGCGGGACCCGGGCCGCCCCCACGCAGGCCGGGCCAGGCCCTCTCTAACCCGTCGTCGGCAAAGAGTTCCAGAACGAGCAGTTGTGCTCGGCCCCGAAGGCTACCTCCCTTTCTTCTGGAAACCGGACGCCTGACCTTAACTCTCGTGCTGACTCGTGTCAAGCAACTTGATTTGCGGCGTTTCGGGCCAGACCGCGTACCGGAATGTGGACGTCCGCCGAATTACGCACGCGTCCGCGTTCAGGCGTCACGGCGGCGGCGGCCGGGTAGAGGTTCGGTAAGGAGGTAGTTGCCATGGCCACAACCGCATCCATCCCTGAAGAGCTCGGGACGATCGAAACCAACATTCCCGCACGGCTCGACCGCCTGCCCTGGTCGCGCTGGCACTGGAGAATCGTTATCGGCCTGGGGACGGTGTGGATCCTCGACGGTCTCGAGGTGACGATCGTCGGCTCGATCGCCGGCGCGATCTCCGCCAAGGGCAGCGGCATCAACATCTCTTCGGCCGAGGTGGCCGGCTGGGCGGCGTCGATGTACGTCGCCGGCGCCTGTTTTGGCGCGTTGCTGTTCGGGCGGCTGACCGACATGTTCGGGCGCAAGCGGCTGTTCATGATCACCCTGGGCGTGTACCTCGCGGCGACGTTCGCGACCGCGTTCGCGTGGACGCCCCTGTTCTTCTTAGCGTGCCGGTTCGTGACCGGGATGGGGATCGGCGGCGAGTACAGCGCGATCAACTCGGCCATCGACGAGCTGATCCCGGCCAAACACCGCGGCCGCATCGACATCCTGATCAACGGCACCTACTGGGCGGGCGCCGCGGCGGGCGCGCTGCTATCGGTCCTCGCGCTGCACGTGTTCTCGCCGCTGCTCAGCTGGCGCGTGTGCTTCGGGCTCGGCTTCGTACTCGGCCTGGCCATCCTGATCGTCCGCCGTCATGTGCCCGAGAGTCCGCGCTGGCTGTTCATCCACGGACGTGAGGACGAGGCGGAGCGGGTCACCCGCGACATCGAGCGCCAGGTCGTCGAGTCGACCGGCGCGGACCTCGACGAGCCCGACGACACCATCACGGTCCGGCAGCGCAAGTCGATCGGGCTGTGGGAGATCACGAGCGCGATCGTCCGCAACTACCCGAAGCGGTTCGTGCTCGGGCTGGCGTTGTTCATCGGGCAGGCCTTCCTCTACAACTCGATCCTGTTCGGCTACGCCACGCTGCTGAGCACGTTCTTCCACGTCGCCACCGCGGATGCTCCCTACTACCTGGTCGCGTTCGCTGCCGGAAACCTGCTCGGGCCGATCATCCTGGGTCCGCTGTTCGACACGGTTGGGCGCAAGCCGATGATCGCGGGGACGTACATCTTGTCCGGCGTCCTGCTCCTGATCACCGGTTACCTGTTCAAGGAAGGCCAGCTGAACGCGACGACGCTCACGATTGCCTGGTCGGTCGTGTTCTTCTTCGCTTCGGCCGGAGTGAGCGCCGCCTACCTGACGGTCTCGGAGATCTTCCCGATGGAGACGCGCGCGCTCGCGATCGCCGTGTTCTACGCGATCGGCACCGGGCTCGGCGGGATCATCGGCCCGCAGCTGTTCGGCCGTCTGGTGCCGACTGGGAACGCGTCGGACGTGTTCCTGGCGCTAGCGATCGGCGCGATCCTGATGATCATCGGTGGCGTGGTCGAGCTCGCGTTCGGCGTCAAGGCCGAGCGCCGCGGACTCGAGGGCATCGCCAAGCCGCTGACGGCGGTCACATCGGCGGCGCGCGGCGGCGCCGCCCGCGCCGGAGCGGCGACGCGGCGAGCCCGGCATCGCGCCGCGGCAACGCAGACCCAGTAGGAAACGGCGCCTCGCACCGCGCCGCCGCAGACCCGTGGGGGAGGAGTCGGTCTGCGGCGCGCGGTGCGGGCTCAATCGACCTGGGTGCAGGTCGGGTCAGACGACCTGAACGTAGGTCATCACCACCGGCCCGATGCGGATGACGTCGCCGTCCGCGATGTTTGTGGCGATGATCTGGCGGCCGTTGACATATGTGCCATTCGCGCTGCGGTTGTCGAGCAAGCGGGTGGCATGGCCGTGGCGCACGAGGATCGCGTGGCTGCGCGAGACCCGCTGCTCTTCGATCCGCACGTCGGAGGTGAGGCCGCGGCCGATGTGAACGACCTTCTCGTCGAGCGGTACCAGCCAATCCGTGCCGTTGTCGCCGAAGGCGAGGTAGTGCCCGAACGGGGCCAACCGCCGGCTTATCGCACGGCTCCGAGTTCGGTGGTCGAGCAGCGCAAGCGAGTTGAGGACCGGCGCGGTGGCGCCGGCTTCGAGCGTGGCGGTCTCCTGCTCGCGCGGGAGCAGCACGGTTTCGTCTCGCTGCACGCCGGGCGCTTCGTGTGGTTTTTGGAGGGGCGCTTGCGTCGTCATGGGGAAATCAGATCAAGGCTGTGGCAGAGCCACGTCAAGCCAAACTAAGAGGTGTCGAAGACCGTGCTGACGCTAACGTGACAGCGGTCACGCGGGCGTAACAAGACGCGCGTTTTCGGTCAGCGGGCGGCCGTCGCCAACGACAGGTCGCGAGTGTCCTCCTCGCGATCCGCGAGCAGCTTCGTCAACTTGTCGCGGGTGTCGTGCTCGGCCGTGGGCGAGTACACGACGAGGCGCTGCTCGCCGGCATCCCCGTACTGGAACACGGCGTGGTCAAAAACGAGCTCGCCGGCCGTCGGGTGGGTGAGGTCCTTGCGACCATCGCCGCTGCCCGCGACCTCGTGACGCTTCCACAGCTTGCGGAACTCGGGACTCGACGCGTTGAGCGAGGAGACGAGCTCCTCGAACGCCGGGTCGCCGATGTTCCTCGCGGTGTCGGCGCGGAACTTCGCCACCAGCAAGCGGGCGCTGGCCGACCAATCGACTGAGCAGAGCGTGCGCCGCGACGGATCCATGAACCAAAGCCACACGTGATTGCGCGAGAGCGGATCGGGACCGGGCGCCCAGCTGAACACGGCCTCGAACGCCCGGTTCCAGGCCAGGTAATCCCAGCGGCGCCCGAGCAGGTACGTGGGGCCGGGTCCCATGTTCTCGACAAGCCGCCGGACCGTGGGCGACACCTTCTCGGCCGGCGCCTTGCACGGCTTGGCGTGCTCGCCGCGCCCGAGCAGGATCAGGTGTGAGCGCTCGGCCGGCGTCAGCCGTAGCGCTCGTGCCAGCGCCTCGAGCACGTCGAGCGAGGCGCGGACGTCGCGTCCCTGCTCGAGCCACGTGTACCAGGTCGTCCCGACTCCGGCCAGCAGCGCGACCTCTTCCCGGCGCAGGCCCGGCGTGCGCCGGCGGCTGCCGTCGGGGAGACCGACTTCCTCGGGCTGGAGATTGGAGCGCTTCGTACGCAGAAAGTCCGCGAGCTCTTCGCGACGGCGCTCGCCGTTGGACGCCCCTCCCCTCACAGGAGCCGCTCCGTTGCCGTTATTCGAATGCTTGGGTGTCACGTCCACTACCAGGATAAACCCCTCTCTTGTACCTGGATAAACATTGGCGCACCATATCACTCGTGAACGCAATCGCCCCCCCGAAATCTGAATCCGCGCGTTCTAAGAACGCGCTCTTGTTCGTCGTCTGCCTCGCCCAGTTCATGGTCATTCTCGACGTCGCGATCGTCAACGTCGCGTTGCCGTCGATGCGCTCTGGCCTGCATTTCTCGACCACCGGTTTGCAGTGGGTGGTCAACGCATACACCCTGACCTTCGCCGGCTTCCTGATGCTCGGCGGGCGCTCGGCCGACCTGCTCGGTCGTCGCCGGATGTTCCTCGCCGGCACCGCGATGTTCTCCCTGTCCTCTCTCGCGTGTGCGCTCGCCGACTCGCGCGACCTGCTGATCGCCGCGCGCGCGATCCAGGGCCTCAGCGGCGCCGTGCTGTCGCCGGCCACGCTGTCGATCATCACCTCGTCGTTCGCCGAAGGCCGCGAGCGCAACCGCGGCCTCGCGGCATGGGGCGCGGTCGGCGGCCTCGGCGCCTCCTCGGGCGCGCTGCTCGGTGGCGTCCTGACGCAGACGTTCGGCTGGCCGGCGATCTTCGCCGTCAACGTGCCGCTCGGCATCATCGCCGTCGCGCTCGGCTTGCGGCTGATTCCGGTCACCACGCGGGCCGAGGGCACCCGCCACTTCGACTTCGCGGGCGCGGTGCTCGTGACCGCCAGCCTCGTGAGCGTGACCTACGGCATCGTCCGAACCGACACGCTCGGCTGGGGCGCTCCCGGCGTGATCGTGCCGCTGATCGGCGGCGTCGTCCTGATGGCGGCGTTCCTCGCGGTCGAGGCCCGGTTCGCGCGCGAGCCGCTCGTGCCGCTGTCGATCTTCCGCATCGGACACCTGCGCGCCGCGAACGCGGTGGTCGTGCTCCTGTACGCCTCGCAGTTCCCCGGCTGGTTCTTCCTGACGCTGTACATGCAGCAGGTGCTCCACTACGACGCGATCGAGGCCGGGCTCGGCTTCCTGCCGATGACGCTGTCCATCTTCGCGGCCTCGACGCTCGCGCCACGGGTTGTTGGCCGCTTCGGCCCGCGCCGGGTGATCGCGACGGGGATGCTGACCTCGGCCGTCGGGCTCCTGCTGCTGAGCGGCGTGGCACCGGGCGGGACCTACCTGAACACGATCCTGCTCGGCGCGCTCCTGTCGGCGCTGGGCATGGGCTTCACGCTCGTGCCAGCGACGATAGTCGCGATGCAGGGCATCGACCGCTCGCAGAGCGGTGTCGCCTCGGGCCTACTCAACACCTCGCGGCTAGTGGGCGGCGCGCTCGGGCTCGCCGTTCTCTCGACGATCGCGGCCGGCGCGACGGGCTCCGCGGTGGGTGCCGCCCCGACCACGGTCGCAATCACCAACGGCTTCGGGCTCGCCTACCACGTCGCGACCGCATTCGCGCTCGGAGGAGCGGCGATCGCCGCGTTCCTGCTGCGCGAGCCCGCAGACACCGAGGTCGTCCGGCTCCCGACCGCAACCACCGAGGAGGCCCGCAATGAGGCGCTGGCTGCTTGATGTCACCCACCGGCCGGTGATCGTCCACGAGATCACCGACGGCCCGGGCGCCGCCCCGATTAGGATGAGCCTCGGTCATGCTGCCGACGGATCATCTGCCCGCGTTTCTCCTCACGGTGTACGTGCTGATCCTGATACCGGGCCCGAGCGTGCTGTTCGTGGTGAGCCGTGGGGTGGCGCTCGGACGGCGAGCGGCGGTCGCGACGGCTATCGGCAACGAGAGCGGGTTTGCGCTGCAGCTGGTGCTGGTCTCGATCGGGGTGGGATCGCTGGTGGCGCGCTCGGACGCGGTGTTCACGACGCTGAAGCTGCTCGGCGCCGGGTACCTCGTGTTCCTGGGCGTCCGCAATATTCGCGACCGTAAGCAGCTGGCCAAGCTGTTCACGCCCGAGGTGCGGGCGGCCCGCGAGTCGCTGTGGCGGATCTATCGCGAGGGGTTCTTCGTCGGGGCCACCAACCCCAAGGGCGCGATTATCTTCACCGCGGTGGTGCCGCAATTCATCGACCCCTCCCGGGGCCACGTGACGCTGCAGATCGCGACCCTGGGCACGATCTGCATTCTGATCGCGTTCCTTTCTGACACCGCGTGGGCGCTCGCATCGGGGACCGCGCGCGAGTGGCTCGGGCGGGCCCCGCGCCGGCTCGAGCGGATGACCGCCGGCGGCGGCGCGGCGCTGATCGCGCTCGGATTCGGCCTCGCGCTGACCCAGCGCAGGAGCTGAGCGCCCGGTGACCTCGCGAAGCTCGCGGCGGAGCGCCGGGATCCTCCTGCACCGCGGGCGCGGGGCCGGGCTCGAGGTGCTGCTCGTCCATCCGGGCGGTCCCGCCTGGACCAAACGGGACGTCGGTGCCTGGTCGATCCCGAAGGGGGAGTGCACCGAGGGCGAGGATCCGCTGGCCGCAGCGCGCCGCGAGTTCGAGGAGGAGCTCGGCAGCGCGCCTCCCGACGGCGAGCCCGCCGACCTGGGCGAGATACGGCAGCGCAGCGGCAAGCGAGTTCGGGCGTGGGCGATCGGCGGCGACCTCGACGCGAGCGAGATCGTCAGCAACACCGTCGACTTCGAGTGGCCCCCGCGCTCGGGCCAGACCATCGAGATCCCCGAGGTCGACCGGGCCGAGTGGTTCGGGCTCGACGTGGCCCGGGAGAAGATCAACATCGGGCAGGTGCCGCTGCTGGATCGCCTGGAGGAGTTGCTGGGTAGCAACGCAGCGTGATCCTTTCCGGTCAGTGGGGGATTCGGCTGTGACGTGTTTGAGCGGCGTGCTGGCTCGAGCCGGATTCCCCCGCATAGGCCCGACTGCGCACTACACCGGCTACGTGTGGGCGCGGAACGGGCTCTCGCACCCGGAGCTCGAGACCCGCGAAGGCCGCGTCCTGTTCGACTCGCTGCAGCCGTGGATGCTCGCCAGCCGGGCCACCGGGGGCGCGACGCTCGAGGCGTATCTGCTGGCGCGCCACCGCGCGATCGACTTCCTGCTCGAGCAGGCGATCGAGCGCGACGGGGTGAGCCAGGTGATCGAGGTGGCGTCCGGTCTGTCGCCGCGCGGATGGCGGTTCACTCAGCGGTACGGGGACCGGCTCGTGTACGTCGAGGCCGACCTACCGGAGATGGCGGCGCGCAAGCGGGCCGCGCTCGAGCGCATGGGTTCGCTCGGCGAGCACCATCGCGTCGCCCAGGTCGACGCGCTCCGAGGCGACGACGGACCCGGCAGCCTGGCCGCGATCGTGGCGCGGCTCGATACCGGACACGGCCTGGCGATCATCACCGAGGGGCTGCTCGGGTACCTCTCGACCGACGCGGTCGAGGGGCTGTGGCGCCGGTTCGCAGCCACACTCGGAGCGTTTCCGAGCGGCCGCTACATCTCTGACGTGCACCTGGGTGGCGCGCTGACCGCGCAGGTCCGCGTTTTCCGCGTAATGCTGTCGGCGTTCGTGCGCGGGCGCGTCTATCTGCATTTCAGTGACGCGCCCGAGGCAGAGGCGGCGCTCGTCGCTGCCGGCTTCGGTGCCGCCCGCGTGACCCCGGCGGCGGACGTCGCCGGCGACGACCATCGAGAGCGAGGAAGCCGACTCGCTAATATCCTTGAGGCGTCAATCAACTTACCTCCGGAGGCGTCCACAGCATGATTTCGGCCACTCTGTACAGCGATCCGGCCTGCCCTTGGGCATATTCCGAGAGCCCTGCTCTCCGGGTGATCGAGTGGCGATACGGCGTCCAACTCGACTGGCGGCTGGTGCTGGTCGGGCTGACGGAGGAGGCGTCGCAATACGAGCGACGTGGCTACTCGCCGATCCGCGGCGCGCTCGGTCAGGCAAGGTTCCGCACCCGCTACGGGATGCCGTTCTCGCCGGCGCCGAAGGCCCGGTTGAGCGCGACCTCGCGGGCGTGCCGGGCGGTCGTGGCCGCGCGCATGACGTACCCGGGCAGCGAGTGGCGGGCGTTCCGGGCGATTCAGCTCGCCAACTTCAACACCCCGCTGATCCTGGACGACGACGCGAATCTCGCCGACGCCCTGAGGGTTATCCCGGGCATCGACGCCGATCAGCTGGTGGGAATGATCGACGCGCCCGAGGTCGTGGAGGCCTACCGCGCCGACAAGGACGAGACTCGCAAGGCGGAGGGATCGGCGGCCGAGCTACAGGGCAAGACGGCGACCACCGACGGCCCGGTCCGGTTCACGGCACCCTCGATCGTGTTCGAGGGGAACGGGATGAAGCTCGTGGCCGGCGGCTTCCAGCCGGTCGAGGCGTACGACATCCTGATTGCGAACATCGACCCGACGGTTCGCCGCGAGCCGCCGCCCGAGACACCGGCACCGTTGCTCGAGCGCTTCAACGACGGCCTGACGACGCAGGAGGTCGCGGCGCTGATGGCGGGCAATAACGAATCGCCGGACCGCGCCGCGGCCGAGGCGGCGCTGCTCGAGCTCGTGGCCGGCGGCGAGGCGATCCGAAGCCCGCTCGGCGATGACGCGGTGTGGCAGTCGGCCATCGCTGCGGAGCCGATGACGTTCGGCTCGGCCCACGCGCTCGCGCTCAGCTGACTTCACACCTAAAGTCCAACTCGGTCCGCCGCACCGGACGAGATTGCCGAAACGGGCCATGGTGGCGCCAGAATGCAATCTCGCGGTGTCGCAGGCGTCGAGTTGGACGTTAGGTGCCACCTAGCAGCGGAACTTCGTACGGAATCCGCGCGACCGTGGTGGCTGCTCGCCACGTGCGGACGCGGATTTCGCACGCTCGGCGACCGTGGCGCTGCTCCGCCGGGCGTCCGTGCCGGGCGGGCCTGATCGAGACCCCCCGGCCGGGCACGGATGCCCGGCCCCACGGCCCCACGGATGCCGCCGCAGGCGGCCCAATACCCTCCACCGTAGACTCGCGATCACGTTCGATCTGACCACACTCGAGCTGCCGATCGTGCAGGCGCCGATGGCCGGCGGGCCCTCGACGCCCGAGCTGGCGATCGCGGTCTGCGAGGTGGGCGCGCTGGGCTTCCTGGCCGCCGGCTACAAGCGCGCGGATGCGGTGAGAGACGACATCCGGGCGGTGCGCGCTGCGACCTCAAAGCCGTTCGGGGTCAACCTGTTCGTCCCCGCCGCGGAGCCCGCCGACCCCGAAGGGCTGCGCGATTACCTCCGGCGCCTGAAACCCGAGGCCGAGCGTCACGGCGCGGAGCTCGGCGATCCCCGGTTCGACGACGACGACTGGGAGGGCAAGCTCGAGGTGATGTACGAAGAACGGCCGGCAGCGGTGTCGTTCACGTTCGGGTGCCCGGAGGAATCGGTGATCAACCACCTCCATGGAGTCGAAATCGCGGTGTGGGTCACGGTCACGAACGTCGCCGAGGCGCTGGTGGCGCGCGAGGCCGGCGCGGACGCGCTCGTCGCCCAGGGGACCGAGGCTGGCGGCCATCGCGGCGGGTTCGTCGACGATGGCTCCGACGAAGGCGGGACCGGGGTGCTCGCGTTGCTCCGCGTTCTCATCCACGAGACGCGGTTGCCGCTGATCGCGAGCGGCGGCGTCGCCGACGGCGCCGCGCTCGCGGCCGTGCTGTGCGCCGGCGCGAACGCCGCCCAGGTCGGCACCGCGCTGATGCTCGCGCCCGAGGCGGGGACCCCGGACGCCCAGCGCAAAGCGCTCGCCGAGCGGCGTCCGACGCGGGTGACCCGCGCGTTCACGGGACGTCCCGCGCGGGGCATCGTCAATCGCTTCATGGTCGAGCACGACACCGTGGCGCCGGTCGCGTACCCGGAGATCCACCACGTCACAAGTCCGCTCCGCGCGGCCGCACGCCGGAGCGGCGATGCCGACGCGTTCAACCTGTGGGCCGGGCAGGCCCACGAGCTCGTGCGGGCGCGGCCGGCGGGTGAGATCGTGCGGGAGATGGCGACCGAGGCGGCTGGGACTGCCACCCGGATCAGCGCGGCCCTGCGCGATCGAGGTACCAGTGCCGGCCTCCGCTGAGCAGGCGAGCCGCCTCGTCGCCATCGTCACGGCGGATCGGCACCAGCGTGAACCGCGTGATCGTCCGCGACGCGCCGACCTGGTCTGAGTAGAGCAGCTCGACCGAGATCGGCTCGTGCTGGGAGATCGCGTGCGCGACCTCGTCGTGACCGGGATCGCTTCGGTCGCGGATCGCGCCCTGCCATACGCCGACGTCGTCCGCCGGGATATACAGGTCGCGCGTCTGGGGCCTGAACGCGTCCTCGGGAACGTGGTCGACCGTCGAGCGCGTCAGGCCGGACTGCACGGCCCAGCCCTGACACACGCCGATCCCCGCGCCGACGTTACGCAGGCTCATCACCAGATAGAGGTTTCCGTCGCGGTTCTCGGCCGAGGCGTAGCCGCCGGCCACACGAACCCAGTGTTCGTCGACGAACATGATCTTCTGCTCGGGGTCGACGCCCAGCCGGGACTGGACCAGCAGCGGCCGGCGCTGCTCCTGGAGCGCGAGCTCGGCGACCCGCGCCGAGCGGTTCGACGAGCGGACCGCGGCGAACGTGGCCACCGCCAGCACCAGCGTTCCGCCCGCCGTGGCGAGCGAGGAGATCGTCGCCCAGTCAGCCACCGAACTATCCGCCCGTGAACGACGGCGCGCGCTTCTCGACGAACGCCGCGGTGCCCTCGATGAAGTCCTTGGTTCGGCCGAGCGCGTGTTGAAGCTCAGCCTCCAGCTCGAGCTGGGCGTCCAGGTCGCCGTAGATGAATTGGTTGAGCGCCCGCTTTGAGCTCGCGTACGAACGGGTGGGACCGGCGGCCATCCGCTCGGCGAGCGCGGTTGCCTCGGCCATCAACTGATCGTCGGGATAGACCCAGTTGACCAGGCCCCACTCGAGCGCCTGCGGTCCGGGGATACGCTCGCCGAGCAGCGCCATCTGGAACGCCCGTGCCCGCCCGACCGCCGGCGGGACGAATGCGGTCGAGCCGCCGTCGGGCATCAGGCCGATGTTGACGAACGCCAATCCGAAGAACGCCGACTCCGCCGCCATGATCAGGTCGCAGGCGAGCGCGAGCGAGCAGCCGATGCCGACCGCGGGGCCGTTGACCGCGGCGATGACCGGCTTCTCGATTCGCCGGACCGCGGCTATGACCGGGTGGTAGACGTCGCGCAGTTCCTTGCCTATGTCGGGCATTCCGTCGTCGGCGGGCTCGAACCCTGCCTTCAGGTCGGCGCCCGACGAGAAGCCCCGGCCGGCGCCGGTGATCAGCACGGCGCGTACGGAGTCGTCCGCGGCGTCGCGCTCGAGCACCGCTCGCAGCTCGTGCCCGAACTCCGGCGTCCAGGCATTGAGCGAATCGGGCCGGTTCAGCGTCAGGCGCCCGACGGCGCCCGACCGCTCCCAGATGATCGTCTCATAGGGCAACTCGAGTCCTCCTTGTTCAGAGATCAGGCCAGGTCCAGCTTCAGCGGCAGCGTCTCGAGACCGTAGATCCCCGACGGCGTCCCGAACCCGGGGTCGCCGTCGAGCGCGAGCGAGAGCACCCGCTCGGCCAGGAACGCGATCGCCTCTTGCATCTCGGCGCGCGCCAGGTTGGCGCCGACGCAATAGTGAATCCCGGCGCCGAATGTGAGCAGGCGGGCGCCGCCGCGGTCGGCCGTCAGGTCGAACCGGTCGGCACCAATCGCGTCCCGGTTGGCGTGCCACGCGGAGACGAGCACGATCGACCCGGCCGGGAACGTCACGTCTCGATACTCGACTTCGTCAACGAGGATCCGCGCGGTGAAAGGCGTGATCGGCTCGAACCGGAGCGCCTCCTCGACTGCACGCGACGCCAGGCCGCGCGGGTCCGCGCGGAGTAGCCGCCACTGCTCGGGGTGCGCGGCCAGCAGGCGGATCGCGTGGGCGAGCTGACTCTGGCTGGTGTCGACGCCGCCGACGAGGATGTTCAAGACGAGGTTGCGGAGCTCGTCGTCGCTGAGGCGATCGCCTGCTTCTTCGGCTCTGAACAGGGCCGAGATCAGGTCGTCGCCGGGCGCCGGCCGCCGTCGCGCGATCAGCTCGTCCTCGTAGGCGTAGAACTCGGCCACGGCCTGCTCGATCTCGGCGCGCTCAGTCATCAGGCTGGTCGGGTCGAACTGACGCTGGATCACGTTCGACCAGTGGTGCAAGCGCGGCGCGTCCTCGAGCGGCGCGCCCATGACCTCGGCGATAACCAGCGACGGGTAGGGCTTGGCGAAGTCCCCGATGAACTCGGTGTGACCGTTCGCCGGGACCTGCTCGAGGAGCTGCTCGAGGAACCGCCGCATCGCCGGTCGGTAGCGGTCGACGGCGCGGGGAGCGAGCGCCGGGTTGACCAGGTTGCGCAGGCGCCGGTGGTCATCGCCGTTGACGTTGATGATGTTCTTGACGATCTCATCGCGGAGCGGGCCGTCGGTCACCTGAAACAGGTCGGCGATCGTCAGTCCCGGGAACACGGCGGCCCTGGTCCGCAGGAAGAACTCGCCGGCCTCGCGGTCGAGCACGATGTACCCGAACGGGCTGGCCGCGAGCCATCCATCGCGTCCCTCGAGCTCCGACATTGCCCTGCGGTAGCGATCGCCGCGCAGCTCGGCGTCGGTGTGGTCGAAGCTTGGAAGTTCGAGCTCGGCGGCGAGCGTCACGGCGGCGAGCATAGTGCTCTGGGCAGGAACTCGCGGGCGGACGGGGAACCGACCGCCATGACCCGCTCGGTCGCGATTGCCTTGACCGTTGGCGCCGGCCTGCTGGTCGGTATGCAAGCCGCTGCCAACTCGGCGCTGTCCGATCGCGTGGGCGACTTCGGCGCGGCGTTCGTCAGCGTGACGGTCGCGTTCGCGATCATCACGCTGCTGCTGGTGACCGTGGGACATCCCGGACGCCTCGCGCACATCGGCTCGGTGCGGCCGGCCGTGCTCATCGGGGGAGCCGGCGGCGCGGCGGTGATCACGGTGGGCTTGATCGCCGTCCGGACGCTCGGCGCCGGCGCGGTGATCGCGCTATTGGTCACCGCCCAGCTGGTCGTCGCGCTGGTGATCGACCGGTTCGGCTGGTTCGGGCTGGATCGCGTCGCGATCGGCCCCACCCGCCTGTTCGGGCTGGCGCTCGTGATCGCGGGCACGGTCCTGGTCACCCGCACCTGACGGCCGCCGGTTACAACTCGCCAACAAGTCGGTCACAAGTCGACAACTCCTGGCCGCCCGCGGATCGAAAGAGTGCTGTCGGCGGCGCGCCGGGCGGCGCCGGCGGAATGAAAACCGGAAAGGAGACTTTCATGGCGCGTAAGCGCGTGCTCTTGCTGCTAGTGGCAGCACTCGCCATCGCCGGGGCCAGCGTTGTCGCGGTGGCGCAGGCTTCGACAGGCGGCAAATCGCATCAACGTCACGACGAATGGGGTGGTGGCGGTCCAGGCGGCGGTTCCGGGACCTCGACGCCGGTCAAGCATGTCGTCGTGATCTTCCAGGAGAACGTGTCGTTCGACCACTACTTCGGGACCTATCCGAACGCCGCGAACACTGACGGCCAGACCTTCCACGCGGCGCCCGGCACCCCGGCGGTCGACGGACTCCCTCCGGCGACGAGCAAATCGCTGCCGCCGAGCCTCCGCCACTCAGGCAACCTGCTGACGAGCAATCCCAACTCAGCGCTGCCGAAGCGTCTCGACAGCAGCCCAACGGGCGCGACCGGAAGCGCGGGCGGGCAGCTCACCTGTGACCAGGACCACGACTACAGCGACGAGCAGCAGGCGTTCGACGGCGGCAAGATGGACCACTTCGTGCAGAGCGTCGGAACCGGCAGCGGCAACAGCCCCTTCGGGACGCCGTGCCAGGCCGCCCAGGTCATGGATTACTACGACGGGAACACCGTGACCGGGATGTGGAACTACGCCCAGCACTTCTCGATGAGCAACAACTCGTTCGGGACGACGTTCGGGCCTTCGGCGCCCGGTGCGATCAACGTCACCTCGGGAGACACCGGGAACGTCGACACGACGCACATGGCCAACAGTCCGTCGGTCTCGACGTCGACCTCGCCGGACGGCGACATCACGCCCGACGGCAAGGGTGGGTATTCGCTCACGAGCGACGCACAGCCGTACTGGGACGACTGCTCCACGCGCGACGCGGTAGCGCTGAACGGCACCAATATCGGCGATGAGCTGAACCAGCAGGGCCTGACCTGGGGCTGGTTCGAGGGCGGGTTCGACCCGACGACGACATTCGCCACCGCCTCGGCTGCTGTCGGACGCACCGGCCAGCCGACCTCGCAGTTCATCCCCGATGAGTTCTCGGGCAGCTTCATGGGCAAGAACGTCCCGGCGCACGCCTCAAACCAGGCGCTGTGCGACGCTGTTCATCCGATCGGCGTGGCCCTCGGTGGGACCGGCCGGTGGGGCTACAAGGACGACTACATCCCGCACCACGAGCCGTTCCAGTACTACGCGTCAACGGCTAACCCGCATCACCTCACGATCCCGACCGACGGAGCCGGCCAGGACACCCTGGCGGGCCTCCAAGAGATCGGGACCGACACGCAGTCCTACGCCAACGGCGTCCCGCAGTTCAACACCCCGAACCACCAGTACGACACGAGCGATTTCGACCAGCTGGTGACGGCGATCGGCGACGGCGAGGTGTCCCCGTCGGCACTGCCGGCGGTGAGCTTCCTCAAGGCACCGGGGTACGAGGACGGTCACGCGGCCTACTCCGATCCCGCCGACGAGCAGGCATTCGTCACCCGCGAGGTCGACTCGCTGATGCGCACGCCCGATTGGCACAACACGGTCGTGATCGTCAACTGGGACGACTCGGATGGTTGGTATGACCACGTCTACAGCGGCGTCACCAACCCGTCGCAGTCGCCGGCCGACAACCTGACGAACACGAACACCAACCCGATCGGCCCCGCGCAGTCGACCTCGGGTCAGTGCGGATCGGAGACGCAGACGCAGGCTCCGCTCGCAGGCGAGCAGGGTCGCTGTGGCTTCGGCCCCCGGCTCCCGATGCTGGTGATCTCGCCCTACGCCCGCGTCAACCATGTGGACAACGACCTGTCAGATCAGGCCTCGATCATCAACTTCATCGAGTACAACTGGCGCCTGCCCGGGATTCCCGGGTCGGCCGATCAGGTTCTGTCCAAGCTAGACCGCTCCGAGGGAGTGCCGTTCGACCTCGCCGGGATGTTCGACTTCCGGCATCCGCAGGCAGATCGGCTGATCCTCAGCCCGGCGACGGGTGAGCCCGCGCCGGGGCGCAACCAGCACCACGGCTGGCAGTAACGCCCAGCCGGCGGTCGTTCGCGGCGGCCGGGACCTAGGGGTCCCGGCCGCCGGTAGTTAACGAGTCGGCGGCGCCGGCGGTTGAGGGGCTGGCCGCGCCAGCGGTTGAGGGGCTGGCCGCCGGCGGTTGGGGGGCTGGCCGCGCCGGCGGAGCGGAGATCGCACGACCCGGCGGAATCGGTTAGAACTCATTAACAAGTCGTTCACAAGCCGTCCGACATCGCCTGACCTCGCGCCGCCCGGAACGAGCCCGGTCGCAGCGGGCGGAAGGTGGCGCTGGCCAAAGACAAACGAAAGTAAGGAGCGGTTCATGGCGCGCAACCGTGTTCTCCTGCTGCTTGTGGCAGCACTCGCCGTCGCGGGGGTGACCGGCGCGGTAGCTCAGGCTTCGACCAAGGGCCGGTCGAAGCATCACGCCGGCCATCAGGGCCGGGGCGGTCACAGAGCCGCCACCACCACGCCAATACAGCACGTCGTGGTGATCTTCCAGGAGAACGAGTCGTTCGACCACTACTTCGGCACGTATCCCAAGGCGGCCAACACCGACGGCCGGCGATTCCACGCGGCAAAGGGCACGCCGTCAGTTGATGGTCTCCGACCGGCCACGAGCCATTCGCTTCCGCCGCGGCTTCGCCACAGCACGAACCTGCTGACCCAGAATCCCAACGAGGACCAGCCGCAACGCCTCGACAGCAGTCCCACGGGCCTCAGCGGCAGCGCCGGCGGACAGCTCACCTGTGACGAGGACCACAACTACAGCGACGAGCAGCAGGCGTTCGACGGCGGGAAGATGGACCACTTTGTCCAGAGCACCGGCACCGACGCCGGCACGAAGAGTCCGTTCGGCACCACCTGCCAGCCCTCCCAGGTGATGGACTACTACGACGGGAACACCGTCACCGCGCTGTGGAACTACGCCCAGCACTACTCGCTTGAGGACGACTCGTTCGGGGTGACGTTCGGGCCTTCTGCGCCAGGCGCGATCAACGTCGCCTCGGGCGACACCGGGAACATTGACGCGGGCCACCTGGCCGACAGCCCGTCGGTCTCGACGTCGACCTCGCCCGACGGCGACCTCACCCCCGACGGCAAGGGCGGCTACTCGTTGACCAACGACGCACAGCCCTACTGGGATGACTGCTCGACCCGTGATGCCGCTGCGTTCAAAGGCACGAACATCGGCGACGTGCTGAACAAGGCCGGCCTCTCCTGGGGCTGGTTCGAGGGCGGCTTTGACCCGACGACCACGTTCGCCGCCGCGTCGGCCGCGACCGGTCACGCAGGACAGCCGACGTCGCA
>Ga0335083_10002309_pt1 | contig 25279 bp, 36 predicted proteins | sample Lox_Sample_42_FD_206716 | JGI IMG/M metagenome (GOLD analysis project Ga0335083, IMG submission 206716) | Soil microbial communities from Loxahatchee National Wildlife Refuge, Florida, United States - Lox_Sample_4.2 | ecosystem: Environmental > Terrestrial > Soil > Wetlands | place: USA...
CAAGGGCGCGCCGGTCAAGTCGCTCACCGAAGGGCAAAACGCGACCGGCGGCCGCAACAACAACGGCCGCATCACCTCGCGGTTCCGCGGCGGCGGCCACAAGCAGGCCTATCGCAGGATCGACTTCCGCCGCACCAAGCGCGACGTGGCGGCGACGGTGGAGCGGATTGAGTACGACCCCAATCGCACGGCGTTCATCGCCCTGATCAAGTACGAGGACGGCGAACTCGCCTATATCCTGGCGCCGCAGCGGCTCGCCGCCGGCGACATTGTGGTGGCCTCGGAGCGCGCCGACGTGAAGCCGGGCAACGCCATGCCGCTCGCCAACATTCCGGTCGGCACCATTGTGCACAATATCGAAATCAAGATCGGCAAGGGCGGGCAGATCGCGCGCTCCGCCGGCTCCTATGCGCAGATCGTCGGCCGCGACCAGGACTATGTCATCCTGCGCCTGAACTCGACCGAGCAGCGCCTGGTGCATGGCCGCTGCATGGCGACCATCGGCGCGGTGTCCAACCCGGACAACATGAACACCACGATCGGCAAGGCCGGCCGCCAGCGTTGGCGCGGCCGCATGCCGCACAACCGCGGCATCGTCATGAACCCGGTCGATCACCCGCACGGCGGCCGCACCAAGGGCGGCAAGCACTGGGTGACGCCGTGGGGCAAGCCGACCAAGGGCGCCAAGACGCGCAAGAACAAGCGCACCAAGAAATTCATCGTGGCGAGCCGCCACGACCGCAAGAAGCAGCAGCAGTAGGACCAGCGAAAGATGACCCGTTCAGTTTGGAAAGGCCCGTTTGTCGACGGCTATCTGCTGCGCAAGGCGGAGGCCGCGCGCTCGTCCGGCCGCCACGAGATGATCAAGATCTGGAGCCGCCGCTCGACCATCCTGCCGCAGTTCGTCGGCCTGAATTTCGGCGTCTATAACGGGCAGAAGCACATTCCGGTGATGGTGACCGAGGAAATGGTCGGCCACAAGTTCGGCGAATTCGCGCCGACGCGGATGTTCTACGGCCACACCTCCGACCGCAAGGCCAAGCGCACGAGTGCGCCGGCCGCGCCGGGAGCGGCGCCTGCGGCGGCGCCGGCCGCGGCCGCACCGGCAGCATCGAGCTAAGGGACGACAACGATGGGCAAGAGCTCACGCGAGCGGCAGCTCGAGGACAACGAGGCCAAGGCGGTGGCCCGCATGCTGCGGGTATCGCCGCAGAAGCTCAATCTGGTCGCGCAGCTGATCCGCGGCAAGAAGGTCGCGAGCGCACTCGCCGATCTCGAATTTTCGCGCAAGCGCATCGCCAAGGAGGTGCGCAAGTGCCTCGAATCCGCGATCGCCAATGCCGAGAACAATCACGATCTCGATGTCGACGATCTCGTCGTCGCCGAGGCGCATGTCGGCAAGGCGCTCGTGATCAAGCGTTTCACCCCGCGCGGCCGCGGCCGCGTCGGTCGCATTTTCAAGCCGTTTGCCAACCTGACCATCGTGGTGCGCGAGGTCGAGGCGCAGGCGGAAGCGGCGAAGGCCTAAAGGAGCTACGATGGGTCAGAAGGTCAATCCGGTCGGCCTGCGTCTCGGGATCAATCGGACCTGGGATTCGCGCTGGTATTCGGGCAAAACCGAATACGGCACGCTGCTGCACGAGGACATCAAGATCCGCGACGAGCTGATGAAGCAGCTCAAGCAGGCGGCGGTGTCGCGCATCGTTATCGAGCGCCCGCACAAGAAGTGCCGCGTCACCATCCACTCGGCGCGTCCCGGCGTGGTCATCGGCAAGAAGGGCGCCGACATCGAGAAGCTGCGCAAGTCGGTCGCCAAGATGACCGACAGCGACGTCGTCATCAACATCGTCGAAATCCGCAAGCCCGAGCTCGACGCGCAGCTGGTCGCCGAATCGATCGCGCAGCAGCTCGAGCGCCGCGTCGCCTTCCGCCGCGCCATGAAGCGCGCGGTGCAGTCGGCGATGCGCCTCGGAGCCGAGGGCATCCGCATCAATTGTTCCGGCCGCCTCGGCGGCGCGGAAATCGCGCGCATGGAGTGGTATCGGGAGGGCCGCGTGCCGCTGCACACGCTGCGCGCCGACATCGACTACGGCGTTGCCACCGCCTTCACCACCTACGGCACCTGCGGCGTCAAGGTGTGGATCTTCAAGGGCGAGATCCTCGAGCACGATCCGATGGCGCAGGACAAGAAGCTTGCCGAGGGCGACCAGGGTCGTCCGCGCCGCGAACCGGCCGCCTGAGGGAAAGAATAAGAGTTAAGTCATGCTGCAACCGATCCGCACCAAGTTCCGCAAGGCGTTCAAGGGCCGCATCCACGGCGTCGCGACGTCGGGCGCCACGCTCGCCTTCGGTCAATACGGCCTCAAGGCGCTGGAGCCCGAGCGCGTGACCGCGCGCCAGATCGAGGCCGCCCGCCGCGCGCTCACCCGCTTCATGAAGCGGTCGGGCCGGGTGTGGATCCGCGTGTTCCCGGACGTGCCGGTGTCGAAGAAGCCGATCGAAGTGCGCATGGGCAAGGGCAAGGGCAACCCGGAGGTCTGGGTGGTGCGCGTCAAGCCCGGCCGCATCCTGTTCGAGGTCGACGGCATCCCGCTTGCCGTCGCCAAGGAAGCGCTCCGCCTTGCCGCCGCCAAGCTCCCCGTGAAAACCCGTTTCATCGAACGTATCGCCGAGTGACGCCCATGAAAGCCACCGACGTCAGAGCCATGACGCTCGATCAGCTGGACGACGAAGTCCTCAAGCTGAAGAAGGAGCAGTTCAACCTGCGCTTCCAGCGCGCCACCGGGCAGCTGGAGAATACCTCGCGCGTGCGCGTCATCCGCCGCGACATCGCGCGCATGAAGACCATTGCCGCGCAGAAGCGTGCCGGCGCGCCGGAGCCGGCAGCGAAGGCTGAGGCTGCGCCGGCAGCGAAAACCGGAAAGAAAACCAGGGCCGCCGCCAAGCCGCGGGCCAAAGCAAAGAAGTCAGAGGACTAAGAGATGCCGAAGCGCACACTCCAGGGCGTCGTCGTCAGCGACAAGCAGGCCAAGACCGTGGTCGTGCGCGTCGACCGGCGTTTCACCCATCCGACCATGAAGAAAACCGTGCGCCGCTCGAAGAAGTACCACGCCCACGACGAGAAGAACGAATTCGCCGTCGGCGACGTGGTGTGGATCGAGGAGCGCCGGCCGCTGTCCAAGCTCAAGTGCTGGGAAGTGATCCGCGGCGAGAAGAAACAGAAAGTGCAGTAAGCGCCATGATCCAGATGCAAACCAACCTCGACGTCGCCGACAATTCCGGCGCGCGCCGCGTCATGTGCATCAAGGTGCTTGGCGGGTCCAAGCGCAAATACGCCACCATCGGCGACGTCATCGTCGTTTCGGTGAAGGAGGCGATCCCGCGCGGCCGCGTCAAGAAGGGCGAGGTGATGAAGGCGGTGGTGGTGCGCATCGCCAAGGACATCAAGCGTGCCGACGGCTCGATCATCCGCTTCGACCGCAACGCGGCCGTGCTGATCACGCCGCAGATGGAGCCGGTCGGCACCCGCATCTTCGGGCCGGTGCCGCGCGAGCTGCGCGCCAAGAACCACATGAAGATCATCTCGCTCGCCCCGGAGGTGCTGTGATGGCTGCCAAGATCCGCAAGGGCGACAAGGTCGTCGTGCTCGCCGGCCGCGACAAGGGCCGCAGCGGCGAGGTCGTCGAGGTACACCCGGCTGACGGCCGTGCGCTGGTGCGCGGCATCAACATGGTCAAGCGTCACCAGCGCCAGACCGCGCAGCAGGAAGGCGGCATCATTTCCAAGGAAGGGACGATCCACCTTTCCAACCTGGCGCTTGCCGACCCCAAGGACGGCAAGCCGACCCGTGTCGGATTCAAATTCGTGGGCGAGGGCGACGCGCGCAAGAAGGTGCGTGTCGCCAAGCGCTCGGGAGTCGAGATCGATGGCTGATACCCAGACCGAAACCAAGAAGCCGAAGCAGCCGCAAGGCGGCGCGCCCAAGGCGGCCAAGCCGGCGAAGGACGCCAAAGGCGGCGACAAGGGCGACGGTGCGCCCAAGGTGAAGAAGCCGCGCGTGCCCTCCGACTACAAGCCGCGGCTGCGCGACCAGTTCGAGCAGACGGTGCGCCCAGCGCTGACCCAGCAGTTCGGTTACAAGAACCGCATGCAGGTGCCGGTGATCACCAAGGTGGTGCTCAACATGGGCATCGGCGAGGGCGTCGCCGACCGCAAGAAGGTCGATGGCGCCGCTGCCGACCTGTCGATGATCGCCGGGCAGAAGGCGGTCATCACCAAGTCGCGCAAGTCGATCGCCACCTACAAGCTACGCGATGGCCAGGCCATCGGCTGCAAGGTCACGCTGCGCAAGCAGCGCATGTACGACTTCATCGATCGCCTCATCAACATCGCGTTGCCGCGCGTGCGCGACTTCCGTGGCCTCAACCCAAAGAGCTTCGACGGCCGCGGCAACTACAGCCTCGGCATCAAGGAATACACCGTGTTCCCGGAGATCGATTTCGACAAGGTCACCGATACCTGGGGCATGGACATCACCGTCTGCACCACCGCGCGCACCGACGAAGAAGCGCGCGCGCTGCTCACAGCTTTCAACTTCCCGTTCCGGCAGTGAGGCGGCGCTAGAGCCGTCCTCAGACGCGGAAACAAGGAGCGATAAATGGCGAAGAAGAGTTCGATCGAGAAGAACAGCCGGCGCAAGCGGATGGCCAAGAAGTTTTCCGGCCGGCGCGCGCGGCTGAAAGCGATTGCGCGCGACAAGAAGCTGCCGATGGAGGAGCGTTTTGCCGCAACGCTCAAGTTGTCCGAACTGCCGCGCAATTCGTCGATCAATCGCGTGCGCAACCGCTGCGAATTAAGCGGCAGGCCGCGCGGCTATTACCGCAAGCATCGCCTGTCCCGTATCGCGCTGCGCGAGCTGGGTTCCAAGGGGCTCATTCCCGGCCTCGTGAAGTCGAGCTGGTAGGGGAGGAGCGAGCATGGCAGTCAACGATCCGATCGGCGACATGATCGCGCGCATCCGCAACGCGCAGATGCGCAGCAAGTCCAAGGTGTCGATGCCCGGCTCCCGGCAGCGCGAGCGCGTCTGCGAGGTGCTCAAGACCGAGGGCTTCATTCGCGGCTATGCCAGCGTCGCGCATGCCTCAGGACGCAACGAGCTGGAGATCGAGCTCAAATATTCCGACGGCGAGCCGGTGATCCGCGAGATCGAGCGGATTTCCAAGCCCGGCCGCCGCGTCTACGCCTCGGTCAAGGCGCTGCCGCGCATCAATAACGGCCTTGGCGTCGCCATCCTGTCGACGCCCAAGGGCGTGATGGCCGACCACGAAGCCCGCGACGCCAATGTCGGCGGCGAAATCATCTGTACGGTGTTCTAGCGCATGATCCCGAAAAGTGGGAACCGGTTTTCGGGCAAGATCATGCGCAGAAGGAAATGTAAGTGAAGCACGCGAGCCAAAGAAAACGGATGAGTCTCTAATGTCGCGCATCGGCAACAAAGCAGTCGCGGTGCCTTCGGGCGTGACCGCCAACGTCGAGGGGCAGACCGTGAAGGTCAAGGGCCCCAAGGGCGCGCTGTCGCTCGTCCTCGACGACGATGTCACCGCCAAGATCGACAAGGGCACGATCGAGATCAATCCGCGCCACGAGACCAAGCGCGCCCGCTCGTTGTGGGGTACTTCGCGCACGCTAGTCGCCAACCTGATGTCCGGCGTGACCAAGGGCTTCGAGGAAAAGCTGGAGATCAGCGGCGTCGGCTATCGCGCTGCGGTGCAGGGCAAGAACTTGCAGCTGCAGCTCGGCTACAGCCATGACATCATGTATCCGATCCCCGACGGCATCGCGATTGCGACGCCGAAGCCAACCGAGATCGTCATCACCGGCATCGACAAGCAGAAAGTCGGCCACGTCGCCGCCGAGATCCGCGGCTTCCGCGGCCCCGAGCCCTACAAGGGCAAGGGCGTGAAATACGTCGGCGAATACATCTTCCGCAAGGAAGGCAAGAAGAAATAAGGGATGCGAGGATGTCGAGATTAAGTGATCGCACGGCGCGGCGAACGGCGACGATCCGCCGCAAGGTCAAGCTGGCCACCAACCGCAACGGACGCGCGCGCCTCTCGGTGTTCCGCTCGTCCAAGCACATCTACGCCCAGCTCATCGACGACGCCAAGGGCGAAACGCTGGTTGCGGCCTCGTCGCTGGAAAAGACCATGCGCGAAGGCGCCAAGACCGGCGCCAACATCGACGCGGCCAAGGCCGTCGGCAAGCTGATCGCCGAGCGTGCCAAGGAAAAGGGCATCAAGGACGTCGTGTTCGACCGCGGCGGCTATCTCTATCACGGGCGCGTCAAGGCGCTGGCCGACGCTGCGCGCGAAGGCGGCCTCAATTTTTAAGGATTGAACGCACACATGGCACAGGAACCTCGACGAGAGCACCGCAGGGATCGCGAACGCGGCGGACGTGACCGCGAAGAGCGCGACAGCGAGTTCATCGACAAACTGGTGCACATCAACCGCGTGGCCAAGGTTGTCAAGGGCGGCCGCCGCTTCGCCTTCGCGGCGCTGGTCGTCGTCGGCGACCAGAAAGGTCGCGCCGGCTACGGCCACGGCAAGGCGCGCGAGGTGCCCGAGGCGATCCGCAAGGCGACCGACGCCGCCAAGCGCGCGCTGACCCGCGTGCCGCTGCGCGAAGGCCGCACACTGCATCACGACGTGCTCGGCCATCACGGCGCCGGCAAGGTGTTCCTGCGCGCGGCGCCTCCGGGCACCGGCATCATCGCCGGCGGTCCGATGCGCGCGGTGTTCGAGTCGCTGGGCATCCAGGACGTGGTGGCGAAGTCGCTCGGCTCTTCCAACCCCTACAATATGGTGCGCGCGACCTTCGATGCGCTCAAGCACCAGGATTCGCCGCGCTCGGTGGCCGCGCGCCGCAACATCAAGGTTTCCGCGCTGCAGGCGCGCCGCCGCGAGGGCGGCGAGGCCGAAGCGACGGCGGAGTAAGGATCGGTCCCATGGCGGCAGGAAAAACCATCAAGGTCGAGCAGGTCGGCAGCCCGTTGCGGCGCCACTTCGACCAGCGCGCGACGCTGATCGGGCTCGGCCTCAACAAGATCGGCCGCATCAAGGAGTTGCCGGATACCCCGGCGACGCGCGGCATGATCCGCAAGCTGCAGCATCTGGTGCGCGTGGTCGGCGAGGAGAAATAGATTCCTGTCGTCACCGGGCCTGTCCCGGTGACCCCGCTTGGGGACGCGCAATGCCTTCCTAAGCGAGATGGCCGGGACAAGCCCGGCCATGACAAATGAGAGGTCGAAGGACGAAGACAATGAAACTCAACCAGATCGCCGACAATCCCGGCGCGCGCAAGAATCGCCTGCGTATCGGCCGCGGCATCGGCTCCGGCATGGGCAAGACCGGCGGCCGCGGCGGCAAGGGCCAGACCGCGCGCACCGGCGTGCGCATCAAGGGCTTCGAAGGCGGGCAGATGCCGCTGCATCGCCGCCTGCCGAAGCGCGGTTTCCGCAACACTTCGTTCGCGGTCAGGCTCAACGAGACCAGCCTCGGCAAGCTGCAGGCGGCGATCGACGCCGGCCGCATCGACGTCAATGCCACCATCGATGTCGCCGCCATGGTCAAGGGCGGGCTGATGCGGCGGGCCAAGGGCGGCGTCAAGCTGCTCGGCACCGGCGAGCTCAAGAGCAAGGTCGATCTCGCCGTCTGGCGGGCCTCGAAATCGGCGATTGAAGCCGTGCAGAAGGCCGGCGGCACGGTAAAAATCCTGGCGCCGGCGAAGGACGTGGACGAAGTCCCGCGCGGCAAGAACAAGCGCGCGGCGCTGGACGCGGCCAAGGGCGGCGGCAAGCCCAAGGGCAAACCCGAGGGCAAGCCCGAGGCCGCGGCGGCAAAGCCCGAGGGCGGCGCCTGACGCGCCTACCGGTTTTCCCGGGCCGGCCTATCTAAGGCGGGCGGGGCGAAACGGGGCGAAGTGGGGGCGGGCAGGAGCGACTGATGGTCTCGGCGGCGGAACAACTGGCGGCCAATCTCAACTTCTCGGCGCTGGCCAAGGCCGACGAGCTCAAGAAGCGCATCTGGTTCACCCTCGGCGCGCTGCTGGTGTTCCGGCTCGGCACCTATATCCCGCTGCCCGGTATCGATCCCAACGCCTGGGAGCAGATCTTCAATACCCAGGCCGGCGGCATCCTCGGCATGTTCAACATGTTCTCCGGGGGCGGCATCCAGCGCATGGCGATCTTTGCGCTCAACATCATGCCGTACATATCCGCCTCGATCATCATTCAGCTGATGACGACGGTGTCGCCCACGCTCGAAGCCTTGAAGAAGGAAGGCGAGGCCGGGCGCAAGATCATGAACCAGTACACGCGCTATCTCACCGTGGTGCTGGCGGCGTTCCAGGCCTACGGCATCGCCATCGGGCTGGAAGGCGCCGGCAGCGTGGTCAGCGATCCGGGCTGGTTCTTCCGCATCTCCACCGTCGTCACGCTGACCGGCGGCACCATGTTCCTGATGTGGCTCGGCGAGCAGATCACCTCGCGCGGCATCGGCAATGGCATCTCGCTCATCATCCTCGCCGGCATCGTCGCCCGTCTGCCGGCGGCGATCGCCGGCACGCTGGAATTGGGCCGTCAGGGGGCGCTGTCGACCGGCTTGATCCTCGCCGTCATCGTCATGGCGGTCGCGGTCATCACCTTCATCGTCTTCATGGAGCGCGCGCAGCGCCGCCTGCTCATCCAGTATCCCAAGCGGCAGGTCGGCAACCGCATGTTCGAGGGACAATCCTCGCATTTGCCGCTCAAGCTCAACACCTCGGGCGTGATCCCGCCGATCTTTGCCTCCTCGCTGCTGCTATTGCCGACGACGGTCGCCAATTTCAACGCCGGCTCGGGGCCGGGCTGGCTCACCACCATCACCACACTGCTGGGCCACGGGCAGCCGCTGTTCCTGTTCCTCTACCTCGCGCTGATCGTGTTCTTTGCCTTCTTCTACACCGCGATCGTGTTCAACCCGACCGAGACCGCAGACAACCTCAAGAAGCACGGCGGCTTCATTCCCGGCATCCGGCCGGGCGAACGCACGGCGGAATACATCGACTATGTGCTCTCGCGCATCACCGTGGTCGGCGCGATCTATCTCGCAATCGTCTGCCTGATCCCGGAAATCCTGATTTCTTACGCGGCGGTGCCGTTCTATTTCGGCGGCACCTCGCTTCTGATCGTGGTCAGCGTGACCATGGATACGGTGGCGCAGATCCAGGGCTATCTGCTGGCGCACCAATATGAAGGCCTTATCAAACGTTCGAAGCTGCGGGGGCGGCAAAGATGAGACTGATCCTGCTCGGTCCGCCGGGGGCGGGGAAGGGCACGCAAGCGCAACGCCTGGTCCAGAAACACGGCATCGTCCATCTCTCTACCGGCGACATGTTGCGCGCGGCGGTCGCCGCCGGAACGCCGGTCGGCCAGCGTGCCAAGAGCATCATGGATGCCGGCCAATTGGTGCCGGACGAGGTGGTGGTGCAGATCATTGCCGACCGCATCGGCGAGCCCGACGCCAAGCGCGGCTTCGTGCTCGATGGCTTCCCGCGCACGGTGGCGCAGGCCGAGGCGCTCGAGAAGCTGCTCGCGGCGCGCGGCCTCAAGCTCGACGGCGCGGTTGAGCTCAAGGTGGACGAGGGCATTCTGATCAAGCGCATCGAAAACCGGGTGGCGGAAATGACCGCCCGCGGGGAAAAACTGCGCGCCGACGACAATCCGGAGGTGCTCAAGGGGCGCCTGGAGGCCTATCGCGCACAGACCGCGCCGCTGGTCGATTATTATGCGGGCAAGGGCACGCTCAAGACGGTGGACGGCATGGCACCGATCGATGCGGTGACCGCGGCGATCGATGCGATTCTGACGCCGGCAGCCGTCAAAGCGGCCGCCCGTAAGCCTGCCCGCCGCAAGCCGGCGGCCAAGCGGGTCCGCGCCAAGCCGGCGTCGCGGCGGCGGGTGAGAGGGGCGGCCAAATCGCGCAAATCGGCCCGGAAACCGGCCCGCAAAGCCGCTGCCGGGCGGCGCAAAAACAGGCCGGGACAAGCCAAAAGCCGTACCCGGCGGAGGTTGACGAAAGCTAGATGAATCCCTTAATAAGCGGCGTATTCAAAAGCTTGGCACGATGCCGGGTCCCGGTCAGGCGGGGCAGGGCGTCGTGTTACGCTTTGCGCTATCCCCTTCATGGGACAGAGAAAATTGGCGCGTTCAGCGCCAGCGGCCGGTAATAGGAGAGAGCATTGGCTCGTATCGCGGGTGTTAATCTGCCAACCAGCAAGCGTGTCGTCATCGCGCTCCAGTATATCCACGGCATCGGGCCCAAGATCGCCAAGGACATAATGACCAAGGTCAACCTGCCGCCGGAGCGGCGGGTGTCGCAGCTCACCGACGCCGAGGTGCTGCAGATCCGCGAGCTGATCGACCACGACTATCTGGTCGAGGGTGACCTGCGCCGCGAAGTCCAGCTCAACATCAAGCGGCTGATGGATCTCGGCTGCTACCGCGGCCTGCGCCATCGCAAGGGCCTGCCGGTGCGCGGCCAGCGCACGCACACCAATGCTCGCACCCGCAAGGGCCCGGCCAAGACCATCGCCGGCAAGAAGAAGGTCGAAGGCAAGTAACGGAATTTGCCCGCGCCTTGTGAGCGCCGGGCCGCGAAAGGATCTGGAATGGGTAAGGAAGCCACCCGCGTCCGCCGGCGCGAACGCAAGAACATCGCCTCCGGCGTCGCGCATGTGAATGCGTCGTTCAACAATACCATGATCACCATCACCGACGCGCAGGGCAACACCATTGCCTGGTCGTCGTCGGGAACGATGGGGTTCAAGGGTTCGCGCAAGTCGACGCCCTATGCGGCGCAGGTCGCCGCCGAGGACGCCGCCAAGAAGGCGCAGGAGCATGGCATGCGCACCCTCGAGGTCGAGGTGTCGGGCCCCGGTTCGGGCCGCGAGTCGGCGCTGCGCGCGCTGCAGGCGCAGGGCTTTACCATCACTTCCATCCGTGACGTGACCACCATCCCGCACAACGGGTGCCGGCCGCGCAAGCGTCGTCGCGTATGACTATTCATTCGAGCGGGTTTGATCCCGCAGCCGCCGAACTTTCCCCCACAGCGGCGGGTGGGGTGCGCCGGGAAAGCCCGCGCCGCTCAAAAGGTGAAGACGTGACCATTCAGAAGAATTGGCAGGAATTGATCAGGCCGAACAAGCTCCAGGTCGCCGCCGGCAACGAGCCGGCGCGCGTCGCCACCGTCGTCGCCGAGCCGCTCGAGCGCGGTTTCGGCGTCACGCTCGGCAACGCGCTGCGCCGCATTCTGCTCTCCTCGCTGCAAGGCGCGGCGGTGCAGTCGGTGCATATCGACGGCGTGCTGCACGAATTCTCCTCGATCGCCGGCGTGCGCGAGGACGTCACCGACATGGTGCTCAACATCAAGGACATCGCCATCAAGATGCAGGGCGAAGGCCCCAAGCGCATGGTGGTGAAGAAGCAGGGTCCCGGCACCGTGACCGCCGGCGACATCCAGACCGTCGGCGACGTGGTCGTGCTCAACCCCGACCTCGTGCTCTGCACGCTGGACGAGGGCGCCGAGATCCGCATGGAGTTCACCGTCAACACCGGCAAGGGCTACGTGGCGGCCGAGCGCAACCGTCCCGAGGACGCGCCGATCGGCCTGATCCCCGTCGACTCGCTCTACTCGCCGGTGCGCAAGGTCTCCTACAAGGTCGAGAACACCCGCGAGGGCCAGATCCTCGACTACGACAAGCTCACCATGACCATCGAGACCAATGGCGCCTTGAGCCCGGAGGACGCGCTCGCCTATGCCGCGCGCATCCTGCAGGACCAGCTCAACGTGTTCGTGAATTTCGAGGAGCCGCGCAAGGAGCAGGCCGCCGAGACCATTCCCGATCTCGCCTTCAATCCCGCCTTCCTCAAGAAGGTGGACGAACTCGAACTGTCGGTGCGTTCGGCTAACTGCCTGAAGAACGACAACATCGTCTATATCGGCGATCTGGTGCAGAAGACCGAAGCGGAGATGCTGCGCACGCCGAACTTCGGCCGCAAGTCGCTCAACGAGATCAAGGAAGTGCTGGCGCAGATGGGCCTGCATCTCGGCATGGAAGTGCCGGGCTGGCCGCCGGAGAACATCGAAGAGCTCGCCAAGCGCTTCGAGGATCATTACTGAGACTTGTCCCGGGCGCGGCGCGGCACGAAGTGACGCGTTGCAGACCCGGGACCGTTACGAGCGCAGAATTTGAAAAGGTCCCGGTTCTGCGGCGCACCGCTTCGGGCTGCGCCGCGCCCGGGACAAGCAGGGCAGAGACCGGGAGTTAAGTGATGCGTCACGGAAAAGTTCACCGCAAGCTCGGCAAGACGCCGTCGCATCGCAAGGCCATGTTCGCCAACATGTCCGCGGCGCTGATCAAGCACGAGCAGATCGTCACCACGCTGCCCAAGGCCAAGGAGCTGCGCCCGGTGGTGGAGAAGCTGGTGACGCTGGCGAAGAAGGGCGGGCTTGCCGCGCGCCGCCAGGCGATCTCGGAAATCCGCGATGTTGCCATGGTCAAGAAGCTCTTCGACGTGCTCGCCCCGCGCTACAAGGAGCGCGCCGGCGGCTATACGCGCGTGCTCAAGGCCGGCTTCCGTTACGGCGACAATGCCGCCGTGGCGGTGATCGAATTCGTCGACCGCGATGAGGCGGCCAAGGGTCTCGATTCCGGCCCGGTGCAGGAGCGCAAGGTCGAGGAAGCGGAAGCCGTTCCGGCCTGACGCCGCGCTATCTTTCGGACATTCAAAGGGCGGCCTTCGGGTCGCCCTTTTTGCTGTCGTCTTGTCGGCGCTTACTTCGGCGGCGGCGGTGTCGGCGTGTAATGGTCCGGCGGCAGGACCTGATAGACGAATGAGGTCGGTTTTTCGCTGGGCCCGAACGGCCCGGGGACCTTGTTCTTGATCGGCGGCAGGCTCTTGAGATAGGCGGCGATCGCCAGCGCGTCCGAATGCTTCAGGTTCTTGAAGGATTCGACCGGCATCGGCGGCGCCAGCATGCGGCCGTCCGGCCGCTTGCCTTCGGTGATTGCCGCCGCGATCTGCTCCTTGGTCCATTTGCCGATTCCGGTTTCGTCGTCCGGCGTGATGTTTGGGCCGTAAAAGACGCCGAGCCCCGGGACCTCGAAGCCGACCTCGGAGCCGCCGAGATAGCGCGTCATGTCCGGCTTGCCGAGGAAGGTGCCGGGCGTGTGGCAGTCGGTGCACGGCAGGACGCTGGTCAGGTACTTGCCGCGTTGCACCTGGGTCTCCGCGGCCTGCGCCGCGCCGGTCACGGCGCCGGCGAGCGAAACGGCGGCTAATGCATAGGCGCCGAATTTATGGAGCATCGTTTCCCCTCCTGATCGATGGCCGTATCAGCTTGCAGGATGTAGCGCACAAAAAAATGACGTCGACAAGCTGGCATCGTGCCCCGGACGATGCCCCGGGGATCGCAAGATCGAAGGCCTGGGCGGCCTTCATTTAGTCCCGAGACCGGCCTATATCTCGCTCATTCAGCCGGGAATCGACCATGTCTTTGCACCGCTACCTCATCATTGCCCTGACCGCGGCCATCGGCCTTGCCGGCCTGAACGGCGCTTTCGCCCAGGAGCGCCGCGTGCCCGACGCGGCGGCGCTGAGCCTGTCCTATGCCCCGGTGGTGCACCGGGTGTCGCCGGCGGTGGTCAATGTCTATGCCGCCAAGGTGGTGCAGAACCGCAACCCGCTGTTCGACGACCCGATCTTCCGCCGGTTTTTCGGCGTGCCCGGCGATAGCGGCCAGCAGGTGCAGCGCTCGCTCGGCTCCGGCGTCATCGTCGACCCGGCCGGCCTCGTCGTCACCAATGTGCACGTCATCGAGGGCGCCGACGACATCAAGGTTTCGCTCGCCGATAAGCGCGAATTCGAGGCGAGCGTGGTGCTCAAGGATTCGCGCAGCGACCTCGCGGTGCTGCGCATCAAGGACGCGCATGAGCGCTTCCCCACGCTCGATCTGGCCAATTCCGACCAGCTCGAGGTCGGCGACATCGTGCTCGCCATCGGCAATCCCTTCGGCGTCGGACAGACGGTGACGCACGGCATCGTCTCGGCGCTGGCGCGCACCCAGATCGGCGTCACCGACTACCAGTTCTTCATCCAGACCGATGCGCCGATCAATCCGGGCAATTCCGGTGGCGCGCTGGTCGACATGGCAGGGCGCCTGGTCGGCATCAACACGCTGATCTTCTCGCGCTCCGGCGGTTCGCAGGGCATCGGCTTTGCCATTCCCGCCAACATGGTGCGCGTCGTCGTCGCTTCGGCAAAAAGCGGCGGCGGTGCGGTGAAGCGGCCCTGGCTCGGCGCCAAGCTGCAGGCGGTGACTTCCGAAATTGCCGACAGCATGGGTCTCAAGCGCCCGACCGGTGCGCTGATCGCCGACGTCACGCCGGGCAGCCCGGCGGCGCGCGCGGGTCTCAAGGCCGGCGATGTCATCGCCACGGTCGACGGGCAGGAGGTCGACGATCCCAACGCCTTCGACTACCGCTTCGCCACCAAGCCGGTCGGCGGCACTGCGAGCCTCGGGGTGCTGCGCCGCGGCCGCGATCTCACCGTCTCGGTGGCGCTGGAAACGGCGCCGGAAACCCCGCGCGACGAAATCACCATCCGCTCGCGCTCGCCGTTCTCCGGCGCCAAGATCGCCAACCTGTCGCCGGCGCTGGCCGACGAACTGCAACTCGACAATTCCAGCCAGGGCGTCGTCATTGTCGACGTCGATACCGGCTCCTATGCCAGCAATCTCGGCTTCCAGCGCGGCGACGTGATCGTCTCGGTCAACGGCGAGAAGATTGCGCGCACGGCCGAGCTCGAGCGGCTGACCAGCACGCCGAGCCGTTCCTGGAGGATCGTGATCCGCCGCGGCCAGCAGCAGATCACCGCAGTGTTCAACGGCTAGCCATGCACGCCAACCGGCACTCCTGTCATGGCCGGGTTTGTCCCGGCCATCCACGTCTTGCCTTGTTGAAACGAGCAAAGGCGTGGATGCCCGGCATAACGCCGGTCACGACGACGTAAGGCGAAGCGATGGCAACACGGCCGAAAAAATCCGGGCCCACGCTGTTCGCCGCCGCCGGCCTCGACAAGGATGCGCCGCGCCCGCTCGCCGACCGATTGCGCCCGACCAAACTGGATGAGGTCGTGGGGCAGAACCATCTGCTCGGCCCCGACGGCGCGCTCACCCGCATGCTGGCGACGCGTTCGCTCGGCAGCCTGGTGTTCTGGGGCCCGCCGGGCACCGGCAAGACCACGGTGGCGCGGCTGCTGGCGCAGGCGACCGACCTGCATTTCGAGCAGATTTCTGCCATCTTCACTGGCGTCGCCGACCTGAAGAAGGTGTTCGAAGAGGCGCGCCGCCGCCGCGAACTGGGGCAGGGCACGCTGCTGTTCGTCGACGAGATCCACCGCTTCAACCGCGCCCAACAGGACTCGTTCCTGCCGGTGATGGAAGACGGCACCATCATCCTCGTCGGCGCCACCACGGAAAATCCCTCGTTCGAGCTCAATGCTCCGTTGCTGTCCCGCGCGCGCGTGCTGGTGTTCAAATCGCTGGACGCGGAAGCCATCGAGAAATTGCTGGCCCGCGCCGAGACGATTGAGGACCGCAAACTGCCGCTCGACGCCGAGGCGCGCGGCCAGCTCATCGGCATGGCCGATGGCGACGGCCGCGCGGCGCTGACCCTCGCCGAGGAAGTCTGGCGTGCGGCGCGCAAGGACGAAACCTTCGGCGCCGCGCAATTGCAGGACATCGTGCAGCGCCGGGCGCCGATCTACGACAAGGCGCAGGACGGTCATTACAATCTGATCAGCGCCCTGCACAAATCGGTGCGCGGCTCCGACCCCGACGCCGCGCTCTATTATCTCTGCCGCATGCTCGATGCCGGCGAGCCGCCGCTCTATATCGCCCGCCGCGTGGTGCGCATGGCGATCGAGGATATCGGCCTTGCCGATCCGCAGGCCTTGGTCATCGCCAACGCCGCCAAGGACGCCTATGATTTCCTCGGCAGCCCGGAAGGCGAGCTGGCGATCGCCGAGGCCGTGCTTTACGTCGCCACGGCGCCGAAATCGAATGCCGGCTATGCCGCCTTCGGCGCCGCGATGCGCGCCGCCAAGGAAGCAGGCTCGCTGCTGCCGCCCAAGCACATCCTCAATGCGGCGACGCGGTTGATGCAGGATGAAGGCTATGGCCGCGGTTACGCCTATGACCACGATACCGAAGAAGCCTTTTCCGGGCAGAACTACTTTCCCGATGCGCTGCCGCGGCAGCGGTTCTACAATCCGCCCGAGCGCGGTTTCGAGCGCGAGATCAATAAGCGGCTCGAGTACTGGGCCAAGCTGCGGAAAGAGCGGGGCGGGGAATAAAGATGGGCTGTCGAATTTGAGCGCAATCGAGCGTATAATATCATTATGAACAAACGCCTCGACGAAATGTTGAACAAAGTGCGGGCGCTTTCCGACGAGGAGCAGCAGGCGGCCGCCGAGCTCCTGTCGGACTACCTTAAATCAACGGAATCCATGCCGGACCTTACGCCGGAACAGATCGCAGAGATCGAACGGCGCTTGGACGAGGACGACATCGCCAGCGATGAAGAGGTTCGAGCGGTATTCGGCCGCCTGAAGGCATGAGGATTGTCTACTACAGCGGTGCCCTCAAAGACCTGCAGACGATTCATTCCTACATCGCGCGCGACAACGCCAAGGCAGCCGACGAAGTCGTGGCCCGCATCAGAAAATCCGTCAGATTGCTTGAGCGTGTTCCTCATATGGGACGCCCGGGCCGACGCGGTGTAAGATTTGTGTCCGTTCCCGGCCTGCCTTACGTGGTTATCCATCGGATTCGTCAGGACACGGTTGCAATTGTGGCTGTATTTCATACGGCCAGGAACCGGCAGTTTTAAGGCCTGGCCGGGCATTATTACGGCCGGTCGTAGATTTGGAGCAGCGGAATGAGCATCGACCTCGATGCCTATTTCAAGCGCGTCGGCTACTCCGGCCCGCGTGAGCCCACGCTTGCGACCTTGCAGGCGTTGCACAACCTGCACCCGCAGGCGATCCCGTTCGAAAACCTCGATCCGCTGCTCGGCCGGCCGGTCAAGCTCGATGCGGCCTCGCTGCAAGCCAAGCTGGTCGATGGCGGCCGCGGCGGCTACTGCTTCGAGCACAACACGCTGTTTGCCAACGTGCTGCGCCAGCTCGGCTTCAAGGTGCAGGAGGGCACCGCGCGCGTGCGCTGGACCGTGCCGCAAGGGGTGAGGACGCCGCGCGTGCACTGCCTCTTGTTCGTCGCCGCCGAGGGCGAGGATTACCTGGTCGATGTCGGCTTCGGCGGCAACGTGCTGACCGCGCCGCTGAAGCTTGCCTCCCGCGATGAACAGAAGACGCCGCACGAGGATTTCCGGCTCGTCGACGAAGATGATCGCGTCGTCATCCAGGAGGCGAAGATCAACGGCCAATGGACGCCGCTTTACGCTTACGACTTTGCCGACACGCATCCCGCCGACTACGAGATGGGCAACTGGCTGACCTCGACGCACCCGCAGTCGATCTTCGTCAACGGCCTGCTCGGTGCGCGTTCCGCGTTGGGCAAACGCTACGCAATCCGCGACAATCAGCTCGCGGTGCACACGCTCAACGGCGGCACCGAGAAGAAGACGCTGAAGAGCGCCGGCGAAATGCGCGACGCGCTCACCGATCTGTTCAAGCTGCGCCTCGGCCAGCTCGAGGGCCTCGATCCCGTGCTCGCCAAGCTCACCGCGAGAGGCGCATGAGGCGCGGCGGGCGGGGACCACGCCAGCCCGGCGGCGGCCGCCGCGAGGCAGGGCCGCGCCATCGCCATAGAGACAAGAGCCTCGGCGACCGGACGCGCTTTCCCTCTCCCCCTGTGGGAGAGGGTGGCGAGCGACTCCGCCGCGAGCCGGGTGAGGCGGCTCGCTTCCGCAAACAATCATCCAGGCGCCCCCCTCACCCGGTCGCTCCTCGCTCCGCTCGGGCCGACCACCCTCTCCCACAGGGGGAGAGGGTGACGGCTGGCACCGGCGTCCAGACCGTCACCGTCACGCCGGACGAGAACAACATGCGCGTCGACCGCTTTTTCGAGGCGCGTTTTCCCGGCCTGTCGTTCAGCCACATCCAGCGCATCATCCGCAAGGGCGAGGTGCGGGTGAACGGCAAGCGCACGCAGCCGAAGAACCGCCTCGAAGCCGGACAGGCCGTGCGCATCCCGCCGCTCAAGCTCGCGCCGCCGAAGCCGCGCGACGACGCGCCGCAGGCGCAGAAGGACCGCGCCTTCCTCAAGGGCATTACGCTCTACGAGGACGCCGACGTGCTGGTGCTCAACAAGCCGATGGGTCTTGCCGTGCAAGGCGGTTCCGGCACCACGCGCCATGTCGACGGCATGCTGGAAGCGTTGCGCGGCCCCCGCGCCGACGACCAGCGGCCGCGGCTGGTGCACCGGCTCGACAAGGACACTGCCGGCTGCCTGTTGGTGGCCAAGACGCGCTTTGCCGCTTCGGCGCTGGCCAAAACCTTCCGTTCGCGCTCGGCGCGCAAGATCTACTGGACGCTGGTGGTAGGGGTACCGAAGCCGCGGCAGGGCCGTATCTCGACTTATCTCGCCAAGCAGGAACTGGAAGAGGATTCGTTCATGCGCGTCGCCCAGCACGGCGAGAAAGACGCCGTGCACGCGGTCACCTATTACGCCGTGGTGGAGACGGCGGCACAGCAACTGGCCTGGCTGTCGCTCAAGCCGGTCACCGGCCGCACCCATCAGCTGCGCGCGCACATGGCGCATATCCATCACCCGATCGTCGGCGACCCCAAATATTTCAACAAGGAGAACTGGGAGCTGCCCGGCGGCATCCAGAATAAACTGCATCTGCTCGCCCGCCGTATCGCCGTACCGCATCCGCGCGGCGGCGTGATCGACGTATCGGCTCCGTTGCCGCCGCACATGCGGCAGTCGTGGAATCTGCTCGGCTTCGACGCCGGTCGCTACGATCCCATCGAGGAGGCGCCGGAGGAGGCATAGCGGCGGCGCAGCAGCGGCATGGCGCCGCCACAGCTGCCTTCCTATGTGATGGTCATGATGCGTAGAGGTCTGCTCGCCGTTCTGTCGGTTTTGGCGCTTTCTGCCGCCGCGCTGCCCGCACGCGCGCAATGGGCGACCGACTACAACATCATGGCGCCGGAACCGGCCGCGCCGAAGTATCGCGCGCCGAGTCAGCCTTCGGCGAAACACGGCGCTTCGGAAGCGCCGGCACAGGAGCAGGCGGCGCCGCAAAAGCGGGTGGCGAAGGAGACGCAACGCAGGTATCCGCGCGGTTCGTCGACCTTGGTCACGCCGGCGCCCTTGCCGCCGCCGCTGCACTATAATCCGCCTCCGGTCGAGACGGTGACCCCGCAGGTAAGACCGGTGCCGCCGTCACTGTACGTGCCGCAGACCGGGATGGTGCTGCCGAACCTGCCGGCGCCCGTTGGCTCCGGCCCCGGCGGCGGCGAAACCTCGCAGGACCGCGCCATGCGCTGCGCGAACCAGGCCGGTGTTTACGGCCCGGCGCAGACCGGCAACCGCAACGCCTATATCGGCAGCTGCATCAATCAGTAACGCGCCGATGATCGCCAATAACCGCGGCGGAAAAATCATCGCTTGACAGGCAACCAAAAGGTTGCATATTGTTGTCCATGGATGCGGTGTTCAAGGCCCTGGCCGATGCGAGCCGCCGCGAATTGCTCGACCGGCTCTACGCCGACAACGGCCAGACGCTGAACGAGCTCTGCGCCCGCCTTGCCATGACGCGGCAGGCGGTGAGCAAGCACCTCGCCATCCTGGAAGACGCCAATCTCGTCGCCACCGTGCGGCGGGGCAGGGAGAAGCTGCACTACCTCAACCCGGTGCCGATCCACGAGATCGGCGAGCGCTGGATCGGGAAATTCGAACGCCACCGTTTGCAGGCGCTGAGCGACATGAAAAAGGCATTGGAGAGCCGTGATGAGTAAACCGAAATTCGTCTACGTCACCTACATCGCATCGACGCCGGAAAAGGTCTGGGAGGCGCTGACCAGCCCCGAGTTCACCCGGCAATGCTGGTTCGGCACGCACCACGAGACCGACTGGAAAGTCGGCTCGCAGTGGCGGCTGGTGTTCGACGATGGCCGTATCGCCGATGCCGGCGAAATCCTCGAGGCCGATGCGCCGTTCCGCCTCGTCCTGAGATGGCGCAATGAATTCCGCCCCGAGGCGAAGGCGGAGGGGTATTCACGCTGCACCATCGCGATCGAATCGCTCGACGGCGCCGTGAAGCTGACCATCGTTCACGAGCTGGACGATGACCGCGCCGAATCGAAATTCATCGCCGCGGTGTCCGGCGGCTGGCCGCGCATTTTGTCCAACGTCAAATCGCTTCTTGAAACCGGAAAACTGGTCCTGCGGACCAAAACTGGAGGTGCATCGTGAGTAGCAAGCCTGTGTTCCTTTACGTGACCTACATCGCCTCGACGCCGGACAAGGTGTTCAAGGCGCTGACCTCGACCGAGGCCACCGGCAAATTCTGGTTCGGCAACGCCGTGACCTCCGACTGGAAGGTCGGTTCCCCCATCACCTTCCACCGCGAGGGCAAGCTGATCCTCCAGGGCGAAGTGCTCGAATACGATCTGCCGCGGCGGCTCTCCCATACGTTCAGGCCCATGCACGACGCGCAGTTCAGCGCCGAGCAGCCCTCGCGCGTGGTCTACGAGCTCGAACAGCAGCGCGACCAGGTCAAGCTCACCGTGACCCACGACGGCTTTGCCGAAGGCAGCAAGGTGTTTGCCAGCATCAGCAATGGCTGGCCGCTGGTGCTGTCGAGCCTCAAGAGCTACCTCGAAGCAAATCGCGTGCTCTGGGCGCCGTGGTACGAGAAGGAAAAGGCCGCGTCTTAACCGCGACTTTGTCATGGCCGGACTTGTCCCGGCCATCGACGTCTTGGTCGGCAAACAAGACGTAGATGCCCGGCATAAAGCCGGGCATGACGCCACCGATGCTATTGCCCCGCCTTTTCCAGTGCCGCCATATCGCTGGCGCTGAGCTTGACGCGCACCGCATCCATGATGTCGGCGAGCTGGGCGAGGCTGGTGACGCTGACGATCGGCGCGGTGATTTTGGCGATCAGCCAGGCGAGCGACACCTGCGCGTAGGTCGCCCCGTGCCGCGCGGCCACCTGGCCGATGGCGTCAAGAATGCGCGATCCCCGCGGGTTGATGTATTTCTTCAGGCGGCCGCCGCGGTTCGGGTTCTTCTCGGCGTCCTGCGGCGAACGGTACTTGCCGGTGAGAAAGCCGGCGGCGAGCCCGTAATAGGGAATGACGCCGATGTTCTCCCGCCGGCACAGCGCCGCGTAGCCGCTTTCGAATTCATTGCGGTCGGAGAGATTGTAAAGCGGCTGCAGGCTCTCGTAGCGCGGCAGGCCCAGACGCTTGCTGGCCGCGAGCGACGCCTTCAAGCGCTCGGGGCTCAGGTTGGAGGCGCCCGCCGCGCACACCTTGCCCGCGGCGATGAGTTGCGCGAAGCCCGCCATGGTCTCCTCGACCGGCGTCACCTCTTCGTCGAAATGCGTCTGGTAGAGGTCGATGCGGTCGGTCTGCAGCCGGTGCAGCGAAGCCGCCGCCGCACGTTGCATGTAGTCCTTGCGGTTGCTGCGGCCTTCGCCCATGTCCTCGCCGAACTTCGTGAAGATCAGGATCTTGTCGCGCTTGCCGCTCTGCTTGAGCCATTTGCCGATGATGATTTCCGATTCACCGCCCACATGCCCCGGCGCCCAGCGCGAATAGCTGTCGGCGGTGTCGATGGCGTTGAAGCCGGCGTCGACGAAGGCGTCGAGGATGGCGAACGAGGTTTTGGCATCGACATTCCAGCCGAAGACGTTGGTGCCGAGCACCAAGGGCGCGATGCGGATATCTGATTGGCCGAGCTGGCGGAATTCCATGGCTTGCATTCTTACTTCACCCTCCCCTGGAGGGGGAGGTCTGCGAGCATCGAGGATGCGGGCTGGGGTGGGGTGCCCGCGCGGCAAGGATAAATTCACCCCCTCCCGTCAGCCGCCGCTGGCGCGTCGACTGACGACCTTCCCCCCAGGGGGAGGTGAAGGGAGAGTGCTGAGACTTCGAGCTACCGCAAGCCGGCGTTGATCTTGTCCAGTACCGCCTGGCCCGGGCACAGATCGCGTTCGCCGAGCTCGTTGAGCGGGGTCTCGACCGTGTGCAGGTGCGCGTGCAGGTCTTCCGCCTGCTCATCGACGTAAAGCAGCCCGGTAACGATCTGCCCCTTGGACGCGTGATGCTGCAGGAAGCCGAGCGCGGCGGTGCGGTCGTGCAGCTCGTAGTCGGCGGCAAGCTTGCGCAACGCCAGCCTGGAGCCGTCGTGCTGCTCGACCACTTCGACCGAGCCCGGCTCGTATTCGACTTCGATCGGCATGCGCGAGGTCATGTAATCGAGCCGGTTGACCGCCTCGTTGTGCTCGCGCACGAAATCGAAGCTCTTGGTCGAGCCGGCGTGGTTGTTGAAGGCGACGCAGGGCGAGATGACGTCGATGAAAGCCGCGCCCTGGTGCGAGATCGCCGCCTTGATGATCGGCACCAGTTGCGTCTTGTCGCCGGAGAAGGAGCGGGCGACGAAGCTCGCGCCGAGCTGCAGCGCCATGGCGGCGAGATCGATGGAATTGTCGGTGTTGACGAAGCCGCGCTTCGACTTCGAGCCGCGGTCGGCGGTGGCCGAAAACTGCCCCTTGGTGAGGCCGTAAACGCCGTTGTTCTCGACGATATAGGTCATGTTGACGCCGCGGCGGATCGAATGCGCGAACTGGCCGAGCCCGATCGAGGCTGAATCGCCGTCGCCGGAGACGCCGAGATAGATGAGATCGCGGTTGGCGAGATTGGCGCCGGTCAGCACCGACGGCATGCGGCCGTGCACCGAATTGAAACCGTGCGAATTGCCGAGGAAGTAGGTCGGTGTCTTCGACGAGCAGCCGATGCCGGAAATCTTGGCGACGCGATGCGGCTCGATCGACAGCTCGAAGCAGGCCTGGATGATCGAGGCGGTGATCGAATCGTGGCCGCAGCCGGCGCACAGCGTCGACACCGTGCCTTCGTAGTCGCGGTGCGTGTAGCCGAGCTCGTTCTTCGGCAGGTTCGGGTGGTGAAATTTCGGTTTGGCGAGATAGGTCATGATCTAATGCCTTGTCATGGCCGGGCTTGTCCCGGCCATCCCGAATAGGAACGCACTGTGCCCGCCTGAGCGGGATGCGCGGGTCGGGCCCGCGCATGACGTCATGAAAGACAGGCCTTTCATGACGTCACCTTGACCGGCTTGACCGTCAACTTGTCGAGATGATCGCCGATGGCCTTGGCGATGAAGCGTGCGGTGATCGGGGTGCCGTCGTAATGCAGGATCGGCACCAGCCGCACCGGGTCGATGCCGCATTCGTTGACGATCAGCGAGCGCAATTGCCCGTCGCGGTTCTGCTCGACCACGAAGGTGAAATCGTGCTCGGCGACGAAGCTGTTGACCGAGGAATGGAACGGGAAGGCGCGCACCCGCAAGCGGTCGAGCGTATGGCCGCGTGCCTCGATCATGGCAATGGCCTCGTCCATCGCCGGCGAGGTCGAGCCGTAATAGATGACGCCGTATTTGGTCGGCCTGGCCGCGCTGGCGATCAGCGGGCGCGGCACCAGATCCTTGGCGGTGTCGAATTTGCGGATCAGCCGCTGCATGTTGTCGGCATAGGCCGGGCCTTCCTCGGTGTAGCGCGCGTACCTGTCGCGCGACGTGCCGCGGGTGAAGAAGGAGCCCTTGGTCGGGTGGGTGCCGGGATAGGTGCGGTAGGGGATGCCGTCGCCGTCGACGTCGAGATAGCGGCCGAATTCCTTGCCGGCTTCGAGCTCCTCCGCCGTCATCACCTTGCCGCGGTCGTAGATGCGTTTGTCGTCCCAGGCGAGCGGACGGCACATGCGATGGTTCATGCCGATATCGAGATCGAGCATGACGAAGATCGGCGTCTGCAGCCGGTCGGCGAGATCGAAGGCGACGGCGGCGAAATCGAAGGCCTCGGCCGGGTCTTCGGGGAACAGCAGCACGTGCTTGGTGTCGCCGTGCGAGGCATAGGCGCAGGACAGCACATCGGCCTGCTGCGTGCGGGTCGGCATGCCGGTTGAGGGGCCGGCGCGCTGGACATCGATGACCACCGCCGGGATCTCGGCAAAATAGGCAAGCCCGAGGAACTCCTGCATCAGCGAAATGCCGGGACCGGAGGTAGCGGTGAAGGCGCGGGCGCCGTTCCAGGCGGCGCCGATCACCATGCCGATGGAAGACAGCTCGTCCTCGGCCTGGATGATGGCGTACTTGGCCCGCTTGCCGTCGGCATCGACGCGCAGCTTGGCGCAATAACGGGTGAAGGCGTCGGCGACAGAGGAGGAGGGCGTGATCGGATACCAGGCGCAGACGGTCGCGCCGCCATAGACCGCGCCGAGCGCCGCCGCGGCATTGCCTTCGATGAAAATGCGGTCGCCGACCTTGTCGGCTTTCTTGAGCCGCAGGCCGATCGGGCCTTCGAGATTGAGCAGCGCGTAGTCGCGACCGATATGCAGCGCCTTGACGTTGGGCGCGATCAGCTTGTCCTTGCCCTGATATTGTTCGCTGATCAGCTTCTCGACCACGCTCACATCCATGTCGATGAGCGCGGTAAGCGCGCCGATATACATGATGTTCTTGAATAACTGGCGTTGGCGCGGGTCGTTGTATTCGCGGTTGCAGATCGCGGTCAGCGGCATGCCGATGACGCCGATGTCGGGGCGGAATTTCGACAGCGGCAGCGGCTTGGTCGAATCGTAGAAGACGTAGCCGCCCGGCTCAATCGAAGCGATGTCCTTCTCGAAGGTCTGCGGGTTCATGGCCACCATCAGGTCGGTGCCGCCGCGGGCGCCGAGATGGCCGGCCTCGGAAACGCGCACCTCGTACCAGGTGGGTAGGCCCTGGATGTTCGACGGGAAGATGTTGCGCGGGGCCACCGGAATGCCCATGCGCATCACCGCGCGGGCGAACATCTCGTTGGCGCTCGCGGAGCCCGAGCCGTTGACGTTGGCGAAGCGGACGACGAAGTCGTTTACGCGGCTGATCGACGTGGTGGGCGACATGAACTACCTGCGTAAGTCATTTCCAGC
>Ga0335083_10002311_pt1 | contig 25265 bp, 21 predicted proteins | sample Lox_Sample_42_FD_206716 | JGI IMG/M metagenome (GOLD analysis project Ga0335083, IMG submission 206716) | Soil microbial communities from Loxahatchee National Wildlife Refuge, Florida, United States - Lox_Sample_4.2 | ecosystem: Environmental > Terrestrial > Soil > Wetlands | place: USA...
CACTTGAGCCGCCCATGGGCGGCTCAAGTGCACGGTCGTCGGCGGCCTGATGAGGAAGGCGCGAGGAATCGTGGAGTTGCCTGAGCCTTCGTCACAGATCCCAGGCCTTCGTGGAGGAACACGCGCCTCTCTCTCCAGGGCACGCCGATCCCCACGCCCTCTCCCCGAACCCCCGGCCGTCCCGGCCACGGCCACACCCTGCCGGGGTCGTGGCCGGGACGGCCGCGTCCCTTCCACCCCCGGGCGCCAGCTCAAGAAGCCCCCATCCCTTCCCCGTCCCACGGAGTTCGCGGGATCACTCAGCTAGGAACCCCTGAGGAGCTCCAGCGTCCGCTGCAGGTGGGCCCGAAGCAGCTCGTCGGCGCGGTCGGCGTCGGCGTCCTTGATCGCGTCGACGATGCTCTGGTGCTCGGCGAGGATCGAGTCCATCCGGTCCTCCTCGCGGGCGATCGCGGTCAGGCCCATGCGGGTCTGGCGGTCGCGCATCGAGTCGTGGAGGTCGAGGAGGATCGAGTTGCCGGTCGCCGCGACCAGGACGCGGTGGAACTCGCGGTCGGCCTCGACGAAGCCGCTCGCGTCGCCGGCCTTGATCAGGCGCTTCTGCTCGGCGATCGCGGCTTCGAGCTGGGGGACGACGGCGCGCTGTCGCTCCACCGCCTTTTCCAGGCCGTGCAGCTCGACCAGCTGGCGGGTCTCCATCACCGCGTCGACTTCGGCCGGCGAGACGGGGACGATGAGCGCTCCCCGCTTCGGATAGAGGCGCAGGAGACCCTCGGACTCGAGGCGCAGGAAGGCCTCGCGGACGGGGGTGCGGCTGACGCCGGTCGGCCCCGCCACGTCCCCCTCGCTGATCATCTCGCCGCCCACGAAACGGCCATCCAGGATGCGGCTCTTGGCGTACGTATAAGCGTCGTCGACGGCCGACATCCAGTGATTTCTACATCCGTGGGAAATTTCGCGCGGTGCCGCTTTGACAACCTCGGCGAACCACAATAGATTCAAGATAGATGCAAGATGGGACACAGTTTGTAGGGAGGCTCCGCGGTGAGCTGGGCCTGGGGCGGCGCGTCCTCACCGATCCCGCGCAGCTGGCCGTCTTCGGGTCCGACGCGCTGACCGCCTTCCACGAGCGGCCCTTGGCCGTCGTTCTCGCCGAGGACGCCGACGAGGTGGTCGAGATAGTGCGCCTCTGCCATCGGCACCGGGTCCCGTTCGTGGCCCGCGGCAGTGGCACCTCCCTCTCGGGCGGGTCCCTGCCGGTGGCCGACGGCATCGTGATCGCGCTCAACCGCCTCGACCGGGTCGTCTCGATCGACGCCGCGGAGCGGACCGCGGTGGTCGAAGCGGGGGTGGTCAACCTCGACGTCTCGCGCGTCGCCGCGGCCCACAGCCTCGAATACGCCCCCGACCCGTCGAGCCAGTCGGTCTGCACGATCGGCGGCAACATCGCCTTCAACTCGGGGGGCGCCCACTGCCTCAGGCACGGGATGACCGCGAACCACATCCTCGGGCTCGAAGTAGTCCTCCCCGACGGCGAGGTCGTCCAGCTCGGCGGCCGCTCGCGGACGACGACCGGACCGGACCTGGTCGGCATCTTCTGCGGCTCCGAGGGGCTGTTCGGGATCGCGCTGCGGGCGACCGTCCGCCTGCTGCCGGTGGCCGAGGCGACCCACACCGCGCTCGCCGTCTTCGACGACCTCCGGCAGGCCGGGGACGCGGTGGCGCAGATCGTCGCCGCCGGCCTCCTGCCGGTCGCGATGGAGATCATGGACGCGCTCGCGATCGAGGCGGCGGAAGCCTCGGTGAGGCCGAACTACCCGCACGGTGGTGCCGTCCTGCTGGTCGAGAGCGAGGGTGAGCGCGCCGTCGTCGAGCGCGAGGCCAGGCAGGTCGAGGAGCTGCTGCGGGCCGCCGGGTCGCGGGAGATCCGCGGCACCGATGACACGGAGGAGAGGGCGCTGATCTGGAAGGGGCGCAAGAGCGCCTTCTCGGCGGTCGGCTGGCTCGCCCCGGACTACATCGTCCAGGACGGGGTCGTCCCGCGGACCAGGCTGGGCGAGGCGCTGGCCGCGATCGAACGGCTGTCGGAGGAGACCGGGATCCGCGTCGCGAACGTTTTCCACGCGGGCGACGGCAACCTCCACCCGCTGATCCTCTTCGACGGCAGCGAGGACGGCGCGCTCGAGCGCGCCGAGGAGCTGGCGGCCTCGATCCTCGACCTCTGCGTCAGCCTCGGCGGGTCGATCACCGGCGAGCACGGCGTCGGCATGGAGAAGCGGGCCTTCCTCGAGCGGATGTTCGGCCCCGAGGACCTCGCCTTCATGCACCGGCTGCGCGAGTCCGTCGATCCCGATGCGCTCGCCAACCCCGGCAAGATGTTGATCGGCGCCACCGCATGATCGCCGCGGTCGGCTCGGTGGCGGAGCTGCGCGATGTGCTCGGTGACGCGGACCGGGTCCTGCCCGTGGCGGGCGGGACGAAGGCCGGCCTCTCGCGGGCCGGTGCGGACGGGGTCACGACCCTGGATCTCGGCGCGATGTCCGGCATCACCGCCTACGACCCGGCCGAGCTGACCGTCACCGCACGGGCGGGGACGCCGATCGCCGAGATCGAAGCCGAGCTCGGCCGCCACGGCCAGTGCATGCCCTTCGACCCGCTGCTCACCGGGGCGGGCGCGACGATCGGCGGCACGGTCGCCGCCGGCCTCAGCGGCCCGGGGGCCTGCGGCCATGGCACGGTCCGCGACTTCGTGATCGGGGTGACCATCCTCGACGGTGGCGGCCGGGAGATCGCCGCCGGCGGCAGGGTCGTCAAGAACGCGGCGGGGTTCGATCTGCCCAAGCTGATGGTCGGCTCGGCCGGCCGGCTCGGGGTGATGACCGAGGTCTGCTGCAAGGTCTTCCCGCGACCCCAGGCGACCGCCACCCTGGCCTTCGAGTGCGGGTCGACGGCGGCGGCGGTGAAGCTGGCGGCGCGCCTGGCCCGCGGCCCGGTGACGTTGGATGCGCTCGAGCTCGACCCACCTGCCCGGCTGCTAGCGCGGGTGGCCGGCCCGACCCATCTCCTCGACGCCAGGGCCCGGCGGCTCGCCGCCGAGGCCGACGCCGACTCCGCGCCGGTCGACGACGAGGCCGGCCTCTGGGAGGGGCTCGTCGAGCTCGACTGGGCCCCGGCCGACACCGGCCTGGTCGCCGCCGGGGTCACGCTCGGGGACGTCGCGCGACTGGAGGAGCGGCTGGGCACGTCTGCCGTCGATCGCCACTACAGCCTCGGTCCCGGGCTCGCCCTGATCGCCTGGCCGGAAGGCGACCTCGCCGGCCTGGCCGCCATCCTCACCGACCTCGGGCTTGCCGGGATCGTCGTCATCGGCACCTCCGGCGAGACGCCGCTGATCGGCGCCGGCCAGGCCGGCAACGCCTTCGGCCGTCGCGTCCGTACCGCGCTCGACCCAGGTCGTCGATTCCTGGAGCTGTGGCCGTGAAGCACGCGATCGCCGTCGAGGAGCTGGGGCCGCGGGGGGAGGCGATGGCCGCGCCGATCAGCTCCTGCGTGCACTGCGGGTTCTGCCTGCCGACCTGCCCGACCTACGTCGAGCTCGGCGAGGAGATGGACTCCCCCCGCGGGCGCATCTTCCTGATCAAGGAGGAGCTCGAAGGGAACCTGGAGCTGGAGACGGTGCTGCCCTACGTCGACAACTGCCTCGGCTGCCTCGCCTGCGTCAGCGCCTGCCCGTCGGGGGTCGAGTACGGCGACCTGATCACCTCCTTCCGGGCCCGGGCGGAGGAGAGGCGGGAGCGCCCCCGGCTCGAGCGCCTGCGCCGCGCCGCGGTCCTCAGGACGGTCTCCGACCCCCGCGCCTTCCGCCGGGCGATGCGGGCGGCGAGGCTGGGCCGGGCGGTGCGCCGCGCCCTGCCCGGGTCGCTGCGCTCGATGGTCGACCTGGCCCCGGCCGACCTGCCGGCGGCCCGCCCGCTGCCCGCCGTCCACCCGGCGATCGGCGAGCGCCGGCACCGGGTCGCGCTGCTCGCCGGCTGCGCCCAGCAGGTGCTGGCCCCGGAGATCAACTGGGCGGCGCTCGAGGTCCTCGCCCGCAACGGGGTGGAGACCGTGATCCCCGCCGGGCAGGGCTGCTGCGGCGCGCTCGCCATGCACTCGGGGGCCGACGAGCTGGCCCAGGATCAGGCCCGCCGCAACCTCGCGGCCTTCCCCGAGGATGTCGACGCGGTGATCACGACGGCCGCCGGCTGCGGCTCGGGGATGGCCGAGTACGGCCTGCTCTTCGCCGGCGAGGCCGAGGAGGAGCGCGCCCGCGCGCTCGCCGCCCGGACGATGGACGTGACCACGTTCCTGGCCCGGGTCGGCCTCACCGATCCGATGCCGGAGCCGGCCGCCCAGGTGACGATCGCCTACCAGGACGCCTGCCATCTCGCCCACGCCCAGGGGGAGCGCTCGGCGCCCCGGGCCCTGCTCGGGTCGATTCCCGGTGTCCGCCTGGTCGAACCGGCGGAGGGCGAGCTCTGCTGCGGCTCGGCCGGCATCTACAACATCGAGCGCCCGGAGATCTCGGCCGACCTCGGCCGCCGCAAGGCGGGCAACCTCCTCGCCACCGGGGCGGGATACGTCGCCGGCGGCAACATCGGCTGCATCAACCAGCTCCGCGTCAGCCTCGACGCGCTCGGCAGCGACCTGCCCGTGCTGCACACGATGCAGATCCTCGACCTTGCCTACAAATCCGCGCTCGAGGGGGACACCGGTAGATGACGGAGCTGTCGATCGTGCGGCGCGGGCTCGACGCCCGCAGCGCCGAGGAGATCCTGAGCGGCGATGCGGTCGATTTCCTCGTAGACCTTGAGCGCGACTTCGGTCCGCGCCGACTCGAGCTGCTGCAGGCCCGCGCCGCCCGCCAGGCGGAGCTGAACGCGGGGGGGACGCTCGACTTCCTCGAGGAGACGCGGGAGATCCGCGAGGACCGCGGCTGGTCGGTCGTCGCCCCTCGCTCCGACTACCTCGACCGCCGGGTCGAGATCACCGGCCCGACCGACCGCAAGCTCGTCATCAACGCCCTCAACTCCGGCGCGCGCGGCTTCATGGCCGACTTCGAGGACGCCAACTCGCCGACCTGGAGCAACCAGGTGTCCGGCCACGTCAACCTGATCGACGCGATCGAGGGGACGATCACCTACGACAGCTCCGACGGGCGCCACTACGCGCTGAACCAGGAGGTCGCGACGCTGCTGGTGCGCCCCCGCGGCCTGCACCTGCCCGAGCGCCATCTGCGGGTGGACGGCAGCCCCGCGTCGGGGTCGCTGGTCGACTTCGGCCTCTTCGCCTTCCACGGCGCCCCGCGCCTGGTCGCGCAGGGACGCGGCGCCTACCTCTACCTGCCGAAGCTCGAGCATCATCTGGAGGCGCGGCTCTGGAACGACGTGCTGACCTGGGCCGAGCAGCGGCTCTCGCTCCCCGCCGGGACCTTCCGCGCCACGGTCCTGATCGAGACGCTGCCGGCGGCCTTCCAGATGGAGGAGATGCTCTTCGAGCTGCGGGAGCACTCCTACGGGATGAACGCGGGCCGCTGGGACTACATCTTCTCGACGATCAAGTCGTTCCGCGAGGACCCGGCCTTCGTGCTGCCCGATCGCACCGACGTGACGATGACGGCGCCGTTCATGCGCGCCTACACCGAGCTGCTGGTCAGGACCTGTCACGGCCGCGGCGCCTTCGCGATGGGCGGGATGGCCGCCCTGATCCCCTCCCGCACCGACGCCGAGGCGAACGCCCGGGCCGAGGCGGCGGTGCAGGCGGACAAGGAGCGGGAGGCGGCGGCCGGGTTCGACGGGACCTGGGTCGCGCACCCCGACGTGGTCGCCGTCGCCACCGCGGCCTTCGACCGCGTCCTCGGCGAGCGCCCCAACCAGATCGACCGCCTGCGCGACGACGTCGAGGTGGGTCGCGAGGAGCTGTTGGCGGCCGCCGACACCCCCAGGCAGATCACCGAGGCGGGGCTGCGGGCGAACCTCAACGTCGGCTTCCAGTACATCTCCTTCTGGCTCGGCGGCCGCGGCGCGGTCGGACTGAACAACCTGATGGAGGACGCGGCTACCGCCGAGATCTCCCGCGCCCAGGTGTGGCAGTGGATACGGCACCGGGCGAAGCTCGACGATGGTCGGACGATCACTGCGGACCTGGTCCGCGAGCTGCTCGACGACGAGGTGGAGAAGATCCGCGGCTCGGTCGACGAGGGGACCTGGATCGCCGGTCGCCCGGAGGACACCCGCGAGATCTTCGAGGAGGTGGCGCTGGGTGACGGCTTCCCCGAGTTCCTCACCCTGCCCGCCTATGAACGGCTGGAACGACAGGACGACTTGTAACCGACCGTGCCGCTGGGTTGGCACGTGGAAACAGAGGGATCGATGGTGGACAAGACGAGTACCAGTGACGGTGGCGGCCTGTTGGCCGGCAAGGTGGCGGTGGTGACGGGAGCGGGCGGCGGCATCGGCGCCGCGATGGCGACCCGCTTCGCGCAGGAGGGGGCGAGCGTCGCGCTCCTCGACCGCAATCTGGACGCGGCGCAGGCGGTCTGCGACGGCCTCGCCGGCGACGGTCACACTGCGCGGGAGATCGACGTCTCCGACGCGGAGGCGGTGCGGGCGACGATGAAGGGGATCGGCGACGCCTACCCGAGCGTCCACGCCCTCGTCAACTGCGCGGGCATCCGCGAGATCAGCGGGCCCTTCGAGATCTCCGACGACGAATGGGACCGGGTGATCGGCGTCAATCTCAGCGGCTCCTTCTTCTGCGCGCGTGAGATCGCCCGCGGCCCGATGGGCAAGGAGGGCGGCAGCATCGTCAACATCTCCTCCGTCGCCGGCGTCAGCGGCTTCCTGAAGCGGCCCGCCTATGTCTCGAGCAAGACCGGGATCGTCGGGCTGACCCGCAGCCTCGCCAACGACTTCGGCGCGCTCGGCATCCGCGTCAACACCATCTGCCCGGGGCTGACCCGATCGCCGATGACCGACGGTTATTTCTCCGACGAGGCCTTCGTCAAGAGCCTCGAGTCGGCGATCCCGCTGGGCCGGGCCGCCCGCGCCGAGGAGATCGCCGGGGCGGCGCTCTTCCTGGTCAGCGATCTCGCCAGCTACGTCTCCGGCGCCACCCTCTCGGTGGACGGCGGGGTCACGGTCCGCACCACGTTCGACGCGGGCGGCGGCGGCGACGCCTTCAACAGCTCGGGCAACGCGACGCTGTGACCGGGTCGCCCGTGGACTGGGACTGGGGCCAGGCCGCCGCCGGGTTCGGGGTGGGGGACGGCGGCGAGTTCAACGCCGGCGACCTCGACCTGACCCAGGACAGGGCGCTGCTCTGGCGGCGCGCGGACGGCTCCTCGCGGTCCTTCTCCGGCGCCGAGGTGACGGCCGAGGTCGAGCGCATCTCGGCGGCGCTCGCCGCCTTCGGGGTCGGGGCCGGGCAGCGGGTCGCCGCCGTCCTCGGCCGCCGGCCCGAGGCGTTGCTGTTGCCGATGGCGGTCTGGCGACTCGGGGCGATCTACGTGCCGCTGTTCAGCGGCTTCGGCCGGGACGCCCTGCAGGTCCGCCTCGCCGACAGCGGCAGCACCTCGATCGTCACCGACGAGGCGAATCGGGCCGACGTCGAGGACGCGCTGACCGACCTGCCCGGCATCGCCATCCTCGGCGTCGAGCCGGGTCCCGGGGGCGAGGATCTCACCTCGCTGGGCGCCGAAGGATCGCCGCCCGCGGCCGCCCGCACATCCCTCGAGACCGCGGCGACGATCATGTACACCTCCGGCACCACCGGCAGGCCGAAGGGCTGCGTGCTGGGCCACAAAGCGGTGGTCAGCCTCGCCCCCTTCATCCGCGCCTGCCTCGACCTCGGCCGCGAGGAGATCCTCTTCTCGACCGCCGACACCGGCTGGTCGTTCGGCCTCTACACGACCGGGCTGGCGCCGATCGCGATGGGCGGTTGCCGCCTCCTCTACGAGGGCGGGTTCGACGCCCACGAGTGGCTGAAGGTCGCCCAGGAGGAGGGCGCGACCCATTTCGCCGGCGCCCCCACCGGCTACCGCCAGATCGCCCAGGCGGGGGTCGACGCGCTCCCCGCGGGCCCGATGCCGCTGCGGCGCGCGACGAGTGCCGGCGAGGCGCTCGACGCCGAGGTGATGCGCTGGTTCGAGGAGCACCTCGGCTTCACGATCCACGACGCCTACGGGCTGACCGAGCTGGGGATGGTGGCGGGTAACCTGCGCAGCCCCGGCTCACCGGCGCCGAAGGCGGGCTCGATGGGCGTCGCCCTGCCCGGATTCGAGCTCGACCTGCTCGACGCGGAGGGGCGGGTGGTCGAGGGCGAGGGGACGGGCCGGCTGGCCGTGCGCGAGGGCACCTTCCAGTTCGGCGACGACTACTGGGGGCGGACCCCCGAGTGGGAGGCGCATCAGCGCGACGGCCGCTGGGTCACCGAGGATCTCGTCCGGCGCGACGCCGACGGCTGCCACTGGCACGTCGGTCGCAGCGACGACATCATCGTGACCGCCGGCTACAACGTCGCGCCGATCGACATCGAGACCGTGATCATGGCCCACCCGGCGATCGCCGACGTGGCCTGCGTGGAGGCGCCGGACCCGCGCAAGGGGTCGGTGATCTCCGCCCACGTGGTGCTCGTCGAGGAGGTCGACCCGGCGGTTCTGCTGGAGGAGCTGCGGGAGTCGGTCGGCGGCCGGGTCGGCTGGCACTGCGCGCCGCGCCGGCTGCGCACCCACGAGGCCCTGCCGCGGACCGAGAGCGGCAAGGTGCGCCGCGGCGTCCTCCGCGACTTCGAGATGACGAAGTGACCCAACCGATCGTACGAACCGGCCGCGGGCCGGAAAAGGAGTGACGATGGCCGAGACGGCTCAGCAGGTCCCCAACCCCTACAGGACCACGAACGACCTGATCTGGGAGGGGGTGGAGGCCCCGCGCGAGGAGTTCGGACGGTTGCAGCCGCCCTGGCCGATCCCCGAGAAGATCGCGATCAAGGCCGACATCGGCCACCACTACCGGGCGCCGGACGTGATCCGGATCTCGCTCGAATGCCTCGACGCCGGGGCGGGTGCCGTGCACCTCCACGTCCGCGACGACGACGGCAAGGACACCGGGGACATCGGGCTCTGGCGCGAGGTCGTCGGCGAGATCCGCCGGCAGGCGGGCGACGACGTGGTGATCGACAGCGGGCTGCGGGGCGACAGCCTGGAGGAACGGCTCCTGCACATTCGCGAGGGCCTCTTCGACGTCGTCGCGCTGCTCCCGAGCTGGGACCCGCGGTACCTGGAATACCCGATCAAGGAAGCCCGTGAGGCCGGGGTCTCGACCGAAATCGTCTGCTGGGACGCCACCGACATCAGCCTCGCCAAGAGCGGCCTGATCGACACCGGCCTGTTCGACCGGCCGGCGCGCTGGCTGCTCGTCCCCAGCACCCCCTACTACGGGATGCCGATGCCGACCCCGGAGCTGATGGTCCGCGGCGCGATGCACATGGTGGACCTGGTCAGGGCCGTCGACCCGGAGGGGATCATCACCTTCAGCGCCGCCGGGCGACCCGGGTCCTATTTCCTGGGCCTCGCGGTCCTGCTCGGCCTCCACATCCGGCCCGGCCTCGGCGAGACCCACTGGCGCTGGCCCCACAGCGAGGACTTCGCCGAAGATGCGGTCGAGCTGATCCAAGATGCGGCCGACCTGTCGAAGGCCCTGGGGCGGACCCCCGCCGACTCGGCCGAGTTCCGGGCCCTGACAGGGATGCCCGCGAGGCGGGGCTGAGGGAGCGCCACCGGGCCCAGGCCGTCCAGCTGTTCCTTATGCGCCTGTCAGGCGCATAAGGAACAGCTGGACGCTGAGGCTTCGGTCAGCCGGCGCGGAGGAGCGGCAGGACCTCTTTCGAGAGGCGTTCTGCCTGCTCGCTCCAGCCTTCGCCGTGGAGGTAGAAGGAGGCCAGGTTGAGGCCGCCGTCGATGTATCCCTGGACGAATTCGGCGACCTGCTCGGGGGTGCCGGCGGCGACGTAGCGCTCGAAGGGGGAGACGTCCTCCGCGCCGTAGGTGCGGCCGAGCGCCTCGGTCGCCAATTTCACGGCCTCCTCCTTGGTGTCCTCGATCCGGGTCATGAACTGCATCCCGAGCCGGTAGCCGGGTTTCGGCGAGCCGAGCTCGGCGATCTTCGCGCTCGCTTCGGCGAGCTTCTTGGGGGTCTGGAGATAGCCGATGAAGCCGTCCTCGCGGCTCGCCCGCCGCAGGGCCGCGTCGCTGCGACCGCCGACGTAGATCGGGATCGGTTTGACCGGGGGCGGTTGCACCGCCACCCCGGGCGACTCGTAGAACTTCCCCTGCTCGGCCTCGCCCGCCCAGAGATGGCGGAGCATGCGCAACCCCTCGTTGGTGCGGGCGCCGCGCTCCTCGACCGGCACCCCGGCGGCTTCGAACTCCTGCGGCCACTCGCCGCCGACGCCGACGCCGAGCGCGACGCGGCCACCGGTCAGATGGCTGAGCGTGGCGAACGACTGGGCGACGAGCACCGGCGCCCGCAGCGGCAGCTGCAGCACGAGGGTGCCGATCGTGACCCGCTCGGTCTTCCCGGCCAGCACGCCGAGGGTGACGATCGGGTCGAGCACGGGGATGTGCCAGAGGATGTGGTCGCCGACCCAGAGATGATCGAAGCCGCCCTCGTCGGCGATCTTCGCGGCGACGCTCAGCGTCTCCATGTCGCAGTGCTCGGAGGCGAAGACGTTCGGCGTCATCAGGCCGACGAGCAATCCCTGGTCCGCTTGGTTCGAACCGGCCATCATCATCACTGCTCCTCCTTAGATCAGGCCGGGTCAGCGGCCGCCAGGGCGACGAACCAGTCGAGCGCCGCGGGATTTTGCAACGAATCGCGAGAGGCGGCCTGCTCGGCCTCGGTGCCCATCAGGATCCGCTTGATCGGAACCTCCAGAACCTTCCCTGAAAGCGTGCGCGGCACCTCGGCGACCGCGAAGACGTCGTCCGGCACATGGCGCGGCGAGCACTGCTCGCGGATGCGTCGGGCGATCGTCTTGATCAGCTCCGGGTCGAGGTCGACATCCTCGCGGAGCACGACGAAGAGCGGCATCCAACTCTCGTCCTCGGCCACGCCGGCCTTGCGGGCGGCGGCCGAGCGGTCGGCGGGGACATCGACCACGAGGGCATCGACGATCTCGTCGACGCCGAGGACGGCGCGGTAGATCTCGCTGGTCCCCATCCGGATGCCGCCGCGGTTGATGGTCGAGTCGGAGCGCCCGTAGATCACCGCGGTGCCGCGATCGGTGATCTCGATCCAGTCGCCGTGGCGCCAGATCCCCGGGTAGAACTCGAAGTAGGCGCCGCGCAGCCGGCTGCCGTCCGGGTCGTTCCAAATCTGGACCGGCATCGACGGCATCGGCTGGGTCAGAACCAGCTCGCCGATCTCGCCGACCAGGGCGACGCCGTCCTCGTCGAAGGCGTGCAGGTCGGCGCCCAGCGAGCGGGCCTGCAGCTCCCCTTCGTGGACGGGGAGGAGGGGGCAGCCGCCGACGAACGCCGTGCAGAGGTCGGTCCCACCGGAGGTGGAGAAGAGCCAGACCTCCGAGCCGAGCTGGTCGTAGACCCAGCGGAAGCCGTCCGGGGAGAGCGGCGACCCGGTCGAGCCGATGCTGCGCAGGGCGCTCAGGTCCCGCCCTTTCCCGGGCTCGATCCCCGCCTTCATGCAGCCGCCGATGAAGGCGGCGGAGGTGCCGAAGCAGGTGACCTTGGCGCGCTCGGCGAGATCCCAGAGGACGTTCATGTCGGGATGCCCGGGGCTGCCGTCGTAGAGGACGATCGAGGCGGGCGTGAGGAGCACGCCGGCGAGGAAGTTCCACATCATCCAACCGGTCGTCGAGAACCAGAAGACCCGGTCGCCGGCGTGGGCGTCGAGGTGGAGGTTCAACTTCTTCAGGTGCTCGAGGAGGATGCCCCCCTGGCTGTGGACGATCGCTTTCGGGCGGCCGGTGGTGCCCGACGAGTAGAGGATCCAGAGGGGGTGGTCGAAGGGCAGCTGCTCGAATTCCAACTCTGCCTCGCCGCCCGCGGCCAGGAGGTCGCCGAAGGTCATGCCCGAGGCGAGGGTGGCCGGGTCGGCGGCCGCGTCGAGGTAGGCCAGCAGCACGGTGTGCTCGATCGAGTCGATCTCCCGCTCGAGCGAGCGGACGGTCTCCATGCGGTCGAAGTCGCGGCCGTTGTAGCGGTAGCCGTCGACCGCGATCAGCACCTTCGGCTCGATCTGGGCGAAGCGGTCGACCGCCGAGCCGAGGCCGAAGTCGGGCGAGCAGCTGGACCAGATCGCGCCGATCGAGGCGCAGGCGAAGAACGCCGCCATCGCCTCGGCGATGTTCGGCAGGTAGGCGCAGACCCGGTCGCCGGGCCCGACGCCGAGCCCGCGCAGCCCCGCCGCGATGCTCGCGGTCAGCGAGCGCAGCTCGCCCCAGGTCACCTCGGTGAGCTCGCGGATCTCGGAGGCGTGGAGGATCGCCACCGCGGCGTCGTCGCGGTCGGCGAAGATGTGTTCGGCGAACGAGAGCCGCGCTCCCGGGAACCACTCGGCGCCGGGCATCCGCCGGTCGCCGAGGACGGACTCATAAGGCGCCGTCGAGCGGACCTCGAAGTAGTCCCAGATCGATGCCCAGAACTCGTCGATCGCGTCGACCGACCAGCGCCAGAGCTCGTCGTAGGTCTCGACGCGGACCCCGCGCTCACGCCGCAGCCAGGCCATGTAGGTGGTGATCCGGGCGTCGGACTTGAGCTGGGCGCTCGGTTGCCAGAGGATCGGAGGGGTGCCGTCGGCGGGGGTCATGTGGCGGCGATCCTAATCGATTGTCAACAGACGTTGCCAACGTCTCAGGGCTTTTGCCAACGTGTGTTGACTTAGGTTATGCTGGCGCCATGACCATGGCCAAGCCGCAGAGCCGGCATTTCAGCGACCTGCTCGATGAGATCACCGAGCGCGACCCTTCGAAGGAGTTCCTCGTCTCCGGTGACAGCCGTCTCAGCTACGGCGAGTTCCGCGAGCGGGCGGAGGCGACGGCGCGCGGTCTGTACGCGATGGGGGTGCGGCGCGGCGACCGGATCGCCGTCCTCGTCTCCAACCGCACCGAGTGGATGGAGATCGCCTTCGGCGCCTTCCAGCTCGGCGCGATCCTCGCCCCCCTGTCGACCTGGTCGCGGGCCTGGGACCTCGGCTACACCCTGCGCCACAGCGGCGCGAAACTGCTGGTGACGCTGCCCGAGTTCCACGGCAACGTGTTCCTCGACTACCTGCGCGAGCTCGCCCCCGACCTCGGCTCCTCCTCCCGCGACCGGTTGCAGCTCGAGGACTTCCCGGCGCTGGAGCGGGTGGTCGTCGTCGGCTCCGAGGCCGGCGACGGGATGTGGTCGAGCGAGGAGATGCTGGCCGCCGGCGAGGGGGTCGAGGACAGTGATCTCGCCGCCGTCCGCGCCGACCTGACGCCCGACGACCTCGCCTACATCCTCTATACGTCTGGCACCACCGCGGACCCCAAGGGGGTGATGGTCGCCCACGGCAACTGCGTCGAAAACGCCTTCCTGATCGGCGAGCGCCAGCACCAGACCAGCGAGGACCGGCTCTGGCTCGCCGTCTCGCTCGGCTGGGGATTCGCGGCGATGAACGCGCTGCCGGCGATCCTCTCCCACGGCGGCACCCTGGTGATGCAGGAAGACTTCGACGCCGCCGAGGCGTTGCGCCTGTTCGAGGCCGAGCGGATCACCGTCGTCTACGGGATGCCGAACATCGTCGACGCCCTCCTCGCCCATCCCGACAGCGCCACCGCCGACCGCTCGACCCTGCGCACCGGCGCGATGATCGGCACGCCGGAGCAGCTGCGCGTCGCGATCGAGGACCTCGGCGTGAGCGAAATGTGCAACATCTACGGCTCCACCGAGACCTACGGCAACAGCTGCGTCACCGACGCGCACGAACCGGCCGAGATGCGGATGATCTCCCAGGGCCCGCCGGTGCCCGGGCACCGGATCAGGATCGTCGATCCGGTGACTCGGGAGGAGCTGCCGGCCGGTGAGGTGGGCGAAGTGGTGGTCGGCGGCCGCATCTGCCCGGGCTACTGGAACGCCCCCGAGCAGAACGCGGCGGCGTTCAAGGACGGCGAGTACCTGAGCGGCGATGCCGCCTACCTCGACGAGGAGGGGCGCTTCTTCTACTCCGGGCGTTTTAAGGAAATGATCAAGACCGGTGGCATCAACGTCGCGCCGCCCGAGGTCGAGGCGTTCCTGGCGACCCACGAGCTGATCCGCGAGGCCTCCGTCGTCGGGATGCCGGACGAGAGCAAGAGCGAAATCATCCACGCGGTCCTCAGGCTCGAACCCGGGGCCGACGTCGACACGGGCGAACTCCGCACCTACTGCAAAGAGCGGATCGCCTCCTACAAGATCCCGGCCCGGTTCACCGTCCTCGAGGCGGATTTCCCCCGCACGACCACCGGCAAGGTGAACAAGAACGAACTGCGCGAGCAGTTGCTGGCCGGCGAGATCTGAGGGCTCGCGGATGAGCCATACCGTCAGGTCGCTGCGGGTCGGCACGCTGATCATCGGCTCGGTCGAGACGCCGGTCTGGGCCTGGCTGGTCAGGGGCGGGGAGCGGACGATCCTGGTCGACGCCGGCACGCCGCCCGCGGCGATGGTCGAGTCCCGCTGGAAGCTCGAGTGCCCGCGCGGTGGGCCGGAAGCGCTGGAGGAGGAGCTTGCCGCCTGCGGCGTCACGTTCGCCGACATCGAGGTCGTCGTCCCGACCCATCTCCACTACGACCACGCCTGGAGCCTGAGCCTCTTCGAGGAGGCCGAGGTCTGGACGCAGCACGCGGAGATCGTCCACGCGATCGACCCGACCCCGACCCACCGGGCCTGGTACCCGCGCAACGTGATCTCCGACCTCGTCGCCCGGCGTCGGCCCGATCGCCTCCGCATCCTCCACGGCGACGCGACCGTCGAACCCGGGGTCGACCTGCTCTTCACCCCCGGCCACACCCCCGGGTTGATGAGCGTCGTCGTCGAGACCGAGGTGGGCCGGGTGGGGCTCCCCTCCGACGGCGGCGAGACCTACGCCAACTGGCACCCCGCCGACCCGCGGGCGAACGCCCGCCCGCAGGGGTTCCTCGTCGACTCGTTCCTTCCCCCCGGCATCTCGACCGAGAGCATCGGCACCTGCCTCGCCAGCCAGGCGCGGGTGCGGGAGGCGGCCGACATCGTGGTGCCCTCGCACGACCTGCGGATCCCGATCGACATGCCCGAGCAGTGGTGGGACGTGCCGCCGGAGACCGCGGGCGCTTGAGCGCGGCGGGCCGCCCGCCGCTCGCCGGCCTCCGGGTCGTCGAGCTCACCGCCTACGTCGCGGCGCCGCTCGCCTGCGCGACCCTTGCCGCGCTCGGGGCCGACGTGGTCCGGGTCGAGCCGCCCGGCGGCGCGACCGACCGCACCCGCTGGCCGCTGCACGAGGGGACCAGCCTCTACTGGGCCGGGCTGAACCAGGGCAAGCGCTCGGTCAGCATCGACATGGGCCGCGAGGCGGGGAGGCGGCTGGTGACCGACCTGATCGTCGACGCGGGGATCGTGGTGACCAACCTGGGCGAGCCGGACTGGCTCGCGTTCGAGCACCTCCGCGAGCGTCGCGAGGACCTGATCATGGCCGTCCTCCGCGGCAACCCCGACGGCACCGCCGCCGTCGACTACACCGTCAACGCGGCCTCCGGCTTCGCCTACCTGAACGGCCCCGAGGATCACGACGGGCCGATCAACCACGCGCTGCCCGCCTGGGACGCGCTGGCGGCGCAGATGCTCGCCGTCGGCCTGGTCGCCGCCGAGCTTCACCGCACCCGCACAGGCGAGGGGCAGCTGCTGCGGCTGAGCCTCTCCGACGTCGCCTTCACGACCGCCGTCAACCTCGGCTACGTCGCCGAGGCCGAATTCGGCGGAGTACGGCCGCGGCTCGGCAACTACGTGTTCGGCACCTACGTCTGCGACTTCCGCACCGCCGACGGCCGCGACGTGCTGGTCGCCGCCGTCTCCGGCGGTCAGTGGCGGCGGCTGGTCGAGGCGACCGGGACCGCCGCCGAGATCGAACGGTTGGAGCGCGAAGAGGGCATCGACCTGACCGACGAGGGCGACCGCTTCTTCGCCCGCAAACAGATCAGCGCCATCCTGGCCCCGTTCTTCGCCCGCCTCACCCGTGAGGAGGTAGGGGAGGAGCTGGAACGCCACGGCGTCCTCTGGGGAGGCTTCCAGACCTTCGCCGAGCTGCTCGACGACCCCCGCTGCAGCGAGCGAAATCCGATCTTCGCCCAGATCGACGAGCCCGGCGTCGGCAGCTTCCTCCACGCGACGAGCCCGCTCGACTTCGGCGGCAGCCCCCGCCTCCCCCCGCGCCCCTTCCCGCGCGTCGGCGAGCACGGCAGAGAGGTGCTCTCGAGCTGGCTCGACCTCGACGCAGAGGCCCTGGACCGCCTCGTCGATGAAGGCGCCCTGGCGGGCATCGACAGCTAGATAGGTGATCGCGGGGATCGAGGAGCTCCGGGGAGAGGCGCGTGTTCCTCCACGAAGGCCGTGGAAGTCCACTCTTCCGTGAGCGTTCCTCATCAGGCCCACCACGGTCGCCGCCGCGCCCTCCTTCCCTGCGGACCCATCACGTCCCCGGGACGCACCTTGGACGGCCGCCAGGCCCGGGGATCGATCGTCTAGACCGAGTCGAGCATCGGGCCGAGCAGGGCGATCAGGCTGTTGACCGATGCTTCGGAGAGCTCGTCGAAGGCGCCGACCGCCCGCACCGTGCCGATGCCGACCAACAGGGCGATGACCAGCTGCGCGCGCAGGCGCGGTTCGCTGGCGCCCTGTTCTTCGAAGCGCTCGCAGAGGGGGTTGACCAGGGTCCGCTCGAGCCGGTCCTTGGCGTCGCTGCGGATCTCGTCGGCGACCTCGGCGCGGATCAGCGACTGCATCGCGGGGCCGGGGCCGCGCTCGTCCCAGCGTTGGAGGAGGACGGAGGCGGTGGCCCGCGGCGCCGGCTCGATCAGGGTCGGGGGCGGGTCCTCGGAGAGGACCGCGCGGTAGAGCGCTTCCTTGTTGCCGAAGTACCTGGCGACCATCGATTTGTCGACCCTCGCGCGCTCGGAGATATCGCGCAGGGTGGTGCTCACATAGCCGCGCTCGGCGAATAGTTCGCGGGCGGCTTTGAGGAGGTCGGAGCGGCTGGCGGCGGCGTCATGGGCTCGCCTGTCGTGGTTTTTCCGTTTGCCGCTCAAGGCTGCATTGCTACCAGACGGAGGGGGCGTCCGCTCGGAAATGCGCCGTCCGCAAGGCCGCTGAATCCGGTCTCTCCCGCATTTGCCAACAAGCGTTGCCAATTCTGGTAGGTTTGCCAACGGTTGTCTCGATATGGACCAGCGACGCTCTTTGGAGGGAAGAAAATGACTACTGGAGGAGACCTGTGAGCGATCGCTGGGTCAACATCGTCGGCGCCGCCTACGGGCGCCACGATCACCGCAACGACAGCTTGGAGGAGCTGATCTACGAGACGACCACCGAAGCCTTGGCCGACGCCGGGATCGAGTTGGAGCAGGTCGATGCGCTGGTCAGCGCCGGCTCCGACCAGATCGACGGTCGGGCGATCACCTCGATGCTCTCGACCGGCCCGGCGGGCGGCGATCTCAAGGACGAGACGAACATCGCCAGCGCCAGCGCGCACGCGCTCGCGATGGGCTGGCTCATGATCCTCTCCGGCCAGCGCGACGTGGTCCTCGTCACCTCCTGGGGCCGCGCCTCCGAAGGGGAAGTCCCCGCCGCCGAGCACCTGACGGCCGACCCCTTCTACGACCGCGACCTGCCGCTCGAAGACCTGGTCGCGATGGCGATGCAGGCGCAGGTCCACCGCACCCAGGTGGACGGCGTCGATGCCGCCGCCGCGGCGGTGGTCGAGAAGAACCTGGCGAACGCGGTCGCCGCCGGACGCCCCGTCGAGGCGGTCGGCGCCGACGCCGTGCGCGAATCGCCGGTCGTCGGGACGCCGCTGCGCGAGCTCGAGGTGTCGCCACGCTGTGACGGCGTCGTCTGCATCGTGCTCGCCGCCCCGGGTGCCGTGTCCACCGATCGCGCCGTCGCGATCAGGGGCATGGGCTGGGCCTCCGATCGCTACCGGCTCGCCGACCGCGACCTGGTCGGCCTGCCCCACCTGCAGACCGCATCCAAGGCCGCCTTCGAGCGCGCCGGCATCTCCTCGGTCAAGGACGATGTCGACTTCTTCGAGCTCCACGACTACTCGGCGGACGCCGAGCTCCTGGCCGCGGCGGCGATCGGCCTGACCGACGTGAAGTCGGCCCCCGGCCTGGTTCTCGAAGGCGCGACCGCCGCCGACGGGCGCTGGCCGGTGAACCTGACCGGCGGCTCGCTCGCCGGTGACTTCCCGTTCGGCGGCCCGCTCGCCCGGGTGGCCGAGGCGACCGCGTACATCCGCGGTGAGGGACCTTCTAAAACCAACGGCTCGACCGGCCTGGTCCAGATGAGCGCCGGCTTCGCCGGACAGTTCCAGACCGCCGTCGTGCTCGATCGCCCGGAGGAAGCATGAACAGCAGGCCGGTTGCAGCAGTTGGCGTCGGTCAGACGCGCTTTACGAACACCGCCGAAGCAGCCACCTATCCGGAGCTGCTGCGCCAGGCGACCCAGACGGCCCTGGCCGACGCGGGGCTCGGCATGGACGACATCGACGCCGTCGTCTTCGCGCTGGCGCCGGAGTCCCTGATGGGGATCAACCACGCCGAGCGCTGGTGCGTCGAGGCGATCGGCGCGGCCGGCAAGCCGGTGCTGCGGGTCCAGACCGGTGGTGCCACCGGGATGTCCGCGGTCCACGCGGGCTACCACCACGTCGCCGGCGGCGCCGCCGAGCGGGTGCTGGTGGTCGGGGCCGACCGCGTCCGCGAGAGCGGCGACGCCCAGCAGATCTTCAACAAGATCTGGGACCCGATCTACGAGCGCTCGATGGCTCACACGACGATCAGCCTGATCGCGATGTCGGCGAGCCGCTACATGTGGCTCTACAACTCGACCGAGGAGGACATGGCGCGGGTCTCGGTGAAGGCCCACAAAAACGGGGCCAATAACCCCAACGCCCACATCCGCCGCGAGGTGACGATCGACGAGGTGCTCGAGTCGCGCTACCTGGCGTGGCCGCTCAAGCTGCTCGACACCTGCCCCCAGTCGGCGGGCGGGTGCGCGACCGTCCTCTCCTCGAAAGAGGCGCTCGAACCGAGCCAGGACCCGGCCTGGATCTCCGGGATCGGCATGTCGAACGACACCTACTGGGTGGGCGACCGGATCGGCCCCAAGCTGATCTACGACTACGGCGACGGCGGCGCCCTCGAGGCGGCGGCGCGCCAGGCCTACGAGCAGGCCGGCATCTCCGATCCGGCGAAGGAAGTCGACGCGGTCGAGACCTACGCCTCCTTCACCCCGGTGGAGCTCCACAACGCCGAGGCCCTCGGCCTCTGCGCGCTCGGCACCGCCGGCCCCCTGTTCCAGGAAGGCTTCTTCGACATGGACGGTCAGATCCCGCTCAATCCGTCGGGCGGCGTGATCTGCACCAACCCGATCAGCGTCACCGCGATGGTGAGGTTCGTCGAGGGAGTCCTCCAGATCCGCGGCACGGCGGAAGCCCGCCAGGTCAAGGGCGCCGAAACGGTGGTCACGACCGGCTCCGGCGGATCGCACCAGTTCTTCCCAGTGTCCGTGCTGACGCGTGAACCGCGCAGCGCTAATTAGAGAAAGGCAGCAGATGACGACCAAGCAAGACAGTCCGCAATCGACGGCGACAGAGCCGTGGATCGTCGACCAGCACTGGGACATCACCTATCAGCACGTCGCCGATCCGGTGGCGGCGCAGTTCCTGCGCACGATGCGCGACGAGGGCAAGCTGACGGGCATCCGCTGCCCGAAATGCGAGCGGGTGCTGATCCCGCCGCGGCCCTTCTGCGATCGCTGCTTCGTCGAGACCGAGGGCTGGGTCGACCTGCCGCCGGAAGGGGTGATCGAGCTGTTCACGATCGTCCACCTGCGGGTCAAAGGGCTGCCGGACCCGCCCTACGCGCTCGTCTACGTGCGGCCCGACGGTGCCGACACGGCGATCATGAACTACTTCCGCGGGGCCGACCTCAGCAACGCCGCCGAGCCGCCCGCGGAGGTCAGGATCGGTGAGCGGGTGGGGATCAAGTTCGCCGACGAGCGCACCGGGAGGATGACCGACTTTTGGTACGAGCCGCTCGGGTAGCCGGGCGGTGTCAGATCACAGGGTTTCTGGGTAAAGCTGGGACGAAGGAGGAGAGAAGATGAGTGCAGAACTTCGTGGCCTCGAGGGAAAGGTCGCGTTCATCACCGGAGGCGGTCGAGGCCAGGGCGCAAGCCACGCCCTTGCCCTCGCCGAGGCGGGCTGTGACGTCGCGGTGATCGACGCCGACAAGCAGATCGAGAATCTCTACGCGACCGCGTCGGCCGAGGATCTCGCCCGCACCGCCAAGGAAGTCGAAGCCACCGGCCGCAAATGCGTCGCGGTGGGGGCCGACGTCCGCGACGAGGCGGCCGTCAAGGCTGCCGTCGAGCAGGCGATCGACCAGCTCGGCGAGATCGACATCCTCGTCAACAACGCCGGCATGGCGGCGCTGGACAGCATCCACGAGATGCGCAGCGACGTCCTCGACGCGATCATCGACATCAACCTCAAGGGCCCGATGTGGGTCGCCAAATACGTGGTGCCGGGGATGATCGGCCGCCGCTCGGGCAAGATCATCAACATCTCCTCGGCGGTGACCGGCAGCGGCCACGCGATGCTGTCGCACTACGTCGCCTCCAAGCACGGCGTCAACGGCCTCACCCGCTCCTGGGCGACCGAGCTCTCCGAGTTCGGCATCAACGTCAACGGGATCGCGCCGGCGACGATGAAACCGGTCGCCGACCACGGCTCGTTCATGGTGATCGGTCTCGGCGAAGAACTCGAAATGGACCCGGACGAAGCCTACGAGCACTTCTCCGGCCTGGTCAACCTGCCGGGCTTCCGGGGCGAGGCGAAAGACATCACCGACGCGGTGCTGTTCCTGGCCTCGGACAACGCGCGGATCATCACCGGGCACACCCTGTTCGTCGACTGCGGCCAGGCGACCAAATAAGAAGCAGCAGATAAAGGGAAAACTGAGGGGGAGTGGAAGTGCAGACGACTCAAGACACCGTATTCGTCGACGGGGAGTGGGCACGGTCGGACAACGCCGAGTTGCTCACGGTCGTCGATCCTGCAACCGAGGAGAAGGTCGCGGAAGTGCCGCTGGCGACCACGGCCGACGTCGACCGGGCCGTCGCGGCGGCGCGGGCGGCCTTCGACCGCGGCCCCTGGCCGGAGACGACGGCCGTGGAGCGCGGCCAGATCCTCAAACGCGCCGGCGCGCTCCTGCGCGAGGCGGGCGACGGGCCCGCCGAGACGCTGACCGCGGAGATGGGCTCCCCGATCGCGCAGTCGAAAGGGGCCCAGATCCCGATCGCCTGCGACCTGCTCGAATACTACGGCGACCTCGCCGACGAGGTACCGGGCCCCGAGCGACGCCCCTCCTTCGACGCGATGAACGAGGGCCTGGACGTCGAAGTGGTCTACGCGCCGGTCGGCGTGGTGGCGGCGATCGTGCCCTGGAACGGGCCGCACATCCTCGCCGCGATGAAGGTCGCCCCGGCCCTGCTGGCGGGCTGCACGGTCATCCTCAAGCCGGCCCCGGAGGCCTTCCTGAACCTGGTCAGCTTCGCCGATGCCCTGCGCGACGCCGGTCTGCCCGCGGGCGTCCTCAACGTCGTCCCGGCCGACCGTGAGGTCGGCGAGTACCTGGTCAGACATCCCGGCGTCGACAAGGTCTCGTTCACCGGCAGCACCGCCGCCGGCCGGCGGGTCGGAGGGATCTGCGGCGAACTGATCCGCCCCGTCTCGCTGGAGCTCGGGGGGAAGTCGGCGGCGATCCTGCTCGACGACGTCGACATGGCCGCCGCGGCCGAAGGGCTGGCCGCGCCGATGATGTTCATCTCCGGCCAGGCCTGCAACGCGCCGACCCGGATCCTCGCCCCGCGGACGCGCTATGAAGAAGCGGTCGAGGCGATCGTCGCCTCGGTCGACGGCGCGCCCTTCGGCGACTCGCACGATCCCGACACGTTCGTCGGGCCGCTGGCGGCGAAACGCCAGCAGGAAAGGGTCGAGGGCTACATCCAGGCCGGCATCGACGAAGGCGCCACCGCGGCGCTCGGTGGCCCCGGGCAGCCGGAGGGATTCGATCACGGTTGGTACGTCAACAAGACCGTGTTCAGCTGGGTGGACAACTCGATGCGCATCGCCCAGGAGGAGATCTTCGGTCCCGTCTACTGCGTGATCCCCTACGACGGTGACGACGAGGCCGCTCTCGAAGTGGCCAACGACTCGACCTACGGGCTTGCCGGCAGCGTCTGGACGAGCGACGTCGAGCGCGGCCGTGAGGTGGCGAAGAAGATCCGCGCCGGGGGCCTCGGCGTGAACTCGCACACCCTCGATTGCGCCGCCCCGATCGGCGGCTTCAAGGACTCGGGATTCGGCCGCGAGCGCGGGGTCGAGGCGATCGCCGGCTTCCTCGCGTCGAAAAGCATCATCGCCCCGAAGGAGGGTTGAAAATGCCTGACAAGGGCGATGCGACGAGCTGTGACTACCTGGTCATCGGCGGTGGCTCCGGGGGCTGTGCGGTGGCGGGTCGCCTGGCGGCGGAAGGCGCCGGCTCGGTCATCCTGATCGAGAGCGGCGGCACCAACAGGCGCCCCGACGTGGATCAGCCTGACAAGTGGTTCGACCTGCTCGTCGCCGACACCAACTGGAACTACGAGACCGTTCCCCAGCCGGCCGCTGACGACCGGGTCCATATCTGGGCGATGGGCAAGGTCCTCGGTGGCTCGAGCTCGACCAACGGCATGATGTACATGCGCGGCGCCCCCTGGGACTACGACGAGTGGGCCTCGGAAGGCAACCCGGGCTGGGAGAGCGAGAAGGTCTACTCGGTCTTCAAGGAAATGGAGTCATACCCGGAAGGCACCTCGGATGTGCGGGGCACCGAAGGGCCGATCAAGGTGACGACCGTCGACGGGAAGAACCCGCTCACGGCGGCCTTCCTGGTGGCCTGCGAAGAATGCGGCATCCCCCGTACCCCGGACTTCAACGGCCTCGACCCCGAGGGCGCCGACGTCCAGCAGCTAAACGTCTGGGAGGGCCGGCGCCAGAGCTCGGCCGTCATCTTCGTCGAGCCCCAGGTCGAGGCGGGCAATCTCGAGGTGCTCCTCGACACCACGGCGGAGCAGCTGATCTTCGAGCCCGGCACGCAGCGCGTGACCGGGGTCCGCATCGATCAGGGTGGCAAGAAGGGCACGATCGAGGTCCGTGGCGAGGTGATCGTCTCGTCGGGCTCGATCGGCTCCCCGCAGCTCCTGCTGCTCTCCGGGATCGGTCCCGCGGACGAGCTGCGGAAGCTCGGGATCGAGGTCGCGATCGACCTGCCGGGGGTCGGGAACAACCTGCACGACCACATCGGCGTGCCGGTCCCGTTCGAGACCAAAGTTGCCTACCCGCCAAGCGAGTTCCAGCGGGTCGAGGCCAACGCGTACTGCAAGAGCGAACCCGGGGACGAGCACTACAACGTCCAGATCCCGTTCCAGCTCTTCCCGTTCATCCCGCCGAACTTCGGCGGCTACGAATTCGAGACCGGCTACACCTTCTATCCGGGCCTGCTCAAGCCCAAGAGCCGGGGCAAGCTGTCCTTGAAGTCCTCGGACCCGGGCGATCCGCCGGTCATCGACCCGGCCTACCTGCAGGACGAGGACGACGTCAGGCGGCTGGTCCTGGCCGTCAACATCGCGCGTGAGATCGGCGGCTCGGCGGCGTTCGACGAGTGGCGCAAGCGCGAGGCGCTCCCCGGCGAGGGTGTTCACGACACCGCCGAGATCGAGAAGTACGTGCGGTCGGCGGCGGCGACCTACTGGCACCCGGCCGGCACCTGCCGGATGGGTCCCGGGCCCGACTGCGTGGTCGGGGCCGACCTCAAGGTCCACGGCGCCGAGAACCTGCGGGTCGCGGACGCCTCGGTCATGCCCACCGTCCCGTCGGGGAACACCAACGTGCCGAGCATGATGATCGGCTGGAGGGCCGCCGGGTTCATCGCCGGGTAGCGATCGTCACCGGAGCGGCGCGCGGGCTCGGCGCCGCGATCGCCGCGCGGCTCGGACGCGACGGCTGGGCGGTCGTGCTCGCCGACCTCGACGGCGAGGGGGCGGGCGCGGCCGCAGAGCGGTTGGCGGGCGACGGGATCGTCGCCCGCGGGGTGGCGCTCGACGTCACCGACTCCGCCGCCGCCGAGTCGCTCGTCGAGGAGGTCGTCGCCACCGAGGGCGGCCTCACCGGGCTCGTCAACAACGCCGGTGTGCTGGCCGACGGCTCCCTGGTGAAGATGAGCGACGAGCAGTTCCGCCGCGTCGTCGAGGTCTGCCTCTTCGGCTCCTTCTACATGTCCCGGGCTGCCGCCCGGGCGATGATCGACGCCGGCTTCGGGCGGATCGTCAACATCAGCTCCCGTGCCTACCTCGGCAACGCCGGGCAGGCCAACTACTCCTCCGCCAAGGCGGGGGTGGTCGGGCTGACCAGGTCGATGGCGAAGGAGCTCGGCCGCCACTCGATCACCGTCAACGCGATCGCCCCGGGGCTGGTCGAAACCGACATGATCCTCAGCCACCCGCGGGCCGACGACCTGATCGCCGGTGCGACCCGCGCCAACTCGGTGCCCCGGGTCGGGACCCCCGCCGACATCGCCGCCGCGGTCTCCTACCTCTTCTCGGACGAGGCGAGCTATCTGACCGGCGACGTGATGCACCTCTCCGGGGGCCGCTTCAACTGAGGGGTGGTTTGTGGACCGCGGTCGTCCGACCTACGTCCCGGGCGTCTCGTGGCGACCCCGGCAGGGTGTGGCCGCCACGAGACGCCCGGGACGTGAGGGGGCACGAGGGTTCCGGGGGACGTCACACTTCTGACCCTCCGAGGTCCGGGATCGAGGTCCTGGGATGCGCTGCGTGAGTTGACCTCGCTATAGCAGGGTCAAACCATGGTCACGTCTTTCAGACGCCTGAAGGACACAGGCGTAAGAGCGACCTTCCCGAC